>Ga0185307_1001299_pt1 | contig 14031 bp, 16 predicted proteins | sample LHCtaG_FD_128010 | JGI IMG/M metagenome (GOLD analysis project Ga0185307, IMG submission 128010) | Hot spring microbial communities from Little Hot Creek, USA to study Microbial Dark Matter (Phase II) - LHC4sed_matched (SPADES... | ecosystem: Environmental > Aquatic > Thermal springs > Hot... | reverse complement strand
CTGCCCTAAAAACATGTATCTTCCGGGACCTTTCTTTTCAAAGACGAAAACTGGGTAACCCTCATCCATTTGCCTTTTTAGGGCAAGGTTTCCTCTATCCATTTTCTGGTTTCCAACTCGTCCTTCACCCGTGTAAAATAGGAAGTCGCCTTCCACCCGGTCATTGTATGGGTTGTTTATACATTCTTCTGGCGTTTTTTGCAGAACTGTTATCAAGACAATATGCCTTATTCCCTCATGCAAGCTTCCGCTGTATCTTATTCCCCGCTGGGCGCAGACGCCGAAAATTCTTGAAATTTCACGGTTGCTTAGGATATCGCCACATTTTAAGAGCATACACTCTAAAGTGGTTGCAGGCAACAATTTAAGACTAGCCATACCCATTTTAATTCTTGTAAGGCTGGTTCATGTTTGGCGGTCTTCTATGACCCTGTTAAAAGGCATTTAGCCATCGAAAAGCTAGTTACCCGCACAGGTCCGGAGGGACAGGAGAGGAAGTATTACCGCATAAGACCAGCAAGGTGGTATGGCGGCATAGTCACAGCCGACTGTGTTGGATGCGGTTTGCTTTGCCGTTTCTGCTGGGTTTCAGACACCATCATGAATCGACCCCGCGACGTTGGAAAATTCTACACACCCGAAAAAGTTGCCCAAAGCCTTCTCTCCCTCGCCAAGAAGTGTAAACTTGACCTGCTTAGGCTGAGCGGTGGAGAACCAACAATTGGAAAGCAGCATCTGCTTGAACTTCTTGAAAACCTTGATGGAAAGGGGTATCGTTTCATTCTTGAAACTAACGGCATCCTCATAGCTCACGATGAAGACTATGCCGAAAGCCTTGCAAAATACAATTTTATACATGTGAGGGTTTCGCTTAAAGGCTGCAGTGAAGAAGATTTCGCACTCCTCACGGGTGCAAAGCCCGAAGGGTTCACGTTACAGCTTAAGGCCTTGGAAAAGTTGGTTGATGCAGGGGTGAGTTGCCACCCGTCGGTTATGGCGTCCTTCTCACCTAAAGAGAGTTTGCAATCCCTTATTGAGAGAATTGGGCGGATAAGCCGAAAATTGGCCGATGAAATCGAAGTTGAAGAGTTGATATTGTATCCGCATGTTATCCAGAGACTACGCAATCACGGGCTGAGGTATTACACGGGCTATACTCCTGAAAGAGTGCCGCCGGAACAGGTTTAAATGGTGGTTTACTTCAAAAGTCCTGCACGCCTTAGATAGTAGTTTTCTTCTTTTTTAGGTCCGAAGCTTCTAACGCCTTTCTCTTTGAGCTGTTTCCTAAGTTTTGCAGCATATTCCTTGCTTATTTCGCCTCTCCGTTCCATGTAGGCTATTATTTCTTCTGCTTGTTCTGCTGTGTCGCATCGGCGGAGAAAATCTATAACGTCTGGGTCGTAGTGGACAAAGTTGCTTGAAACTGCTCTTTCTCCAGATTTTATGTCTGTTCTAACGGAGTTTAATGTAACTTTGTTTTCGCCGGACTCCATTTCCCTTGCAAGGTTTGGAAACAGTCTTTTGAAGGTTTCCTTGTCAATTTCCAAGTGGATGCCTTCAAGTTAGTTGCTAATTCAATATTTGGAAATTCACATATTTAAGCGTCTAGCAAGAGAGTCTGCTTCAGAACGGGACAAACCTTTTTGTGGGGTTTTCTAAAAGCACTTTTTCGAGTTCTTGAATGCTTAGTCCAGAAATTTTGTCGCCGTATATTTCGCAAGTCTCCTTAAAGCCAAGCTCCTCAACATTTCGGACAGTTATTTCGGCCTTTTCGCCACCTGGCAATTCAAGGATTATGTGAAAAGATTTTTTGGGTTCACCCCTTTTTGTTACAGCAGTCCAACCGCATTCCAGTATCTTAAACTTCTTTTTCAACGGTTTTAAGATTTCATGTGGCTCATTGTGGTATACGATTATGTCTATGTCGCTTTCGCGGTAAATGGTTCCCCGCCAAACGCTTCCAACAAGCAAGGGGTTGAATTTCTCCAACATTTTCATCAGATTTAGAGCTTCTTTCCGCATTTTAACAAGTCTTTCCAGTCGGGCGGCCCCCTCATTTTCTTCAGCTATTCTGTCAAGCTCCATGGCAACTTCAAGGTTTGTTGGCAAGAAGTGGACGCCTAAGGTCTTTGCCGCCCGCAACTTTGCCTGCCTATACTCCTTTTCTATCCCAAAATATAGTAAAGTGGCAGCCTCCCTTGCAACATTTCTTCTCATGCTGGCATTTGCCATTGAAAGGTTCAAGGTTCCAGTCTCTGTGTTTCTAATATTTTAACGGTTTTATTACACGTTCATAAAGCTCAATTGTTTTTTCCGCTATTTTATCCCATGTGAATTCGTTTAGAACTCGGCGCCTCCCATTTTTCCCAAGCCACTTCCGCTTTTCCGGGCTTTCCAAAGCGTTAACAACGCCCCAGGCGATGTCTGCCGGGTTATTTGGGTTTATATGGTAGCCGCACTGTTCTTCTCCGCATGGTATTACTATTTCCCTCATTCCGCTCACGCCGGCGGCGCCAACAACCACTGGACGTTCCATGCTCATGGCTTCTAGGGCAACTATCCCAAAAGGCTCGTATAGGCTTGGAAACACTGCCACATCGCACGCCGCATAGTGGAGGATGCGCTCCTCTTCCGGTATGAATTCAAAGTTGAATTTCACAACATCTTGGAGTTTCATCATCCTTACAAGGTTAACCAAATAATCTTGTAAGTCGCCTAAACCAACAATGACCAGCTTTGCGTTCGGGATTTTCTGAAGTATATGGGGCATAGCCATAACTAGCTTATCAACGCCCTTCACGCCCACAAGTCTTCCAATGAAAAGAATCATGGGGTCTTCAGGCTTTATACCATAAAACTCCCTAACCTGCCTTATCTGATCTGGGCTAACATTTTCCGGGTTATACTTCTGTGGGTCAACGCCGTTGTAGCAGACTTCAATTTTTTCGCGGGGAAAACCAAGCTTTATTAGTTCATCCTTCATGGCGTAAGAAACCGTTATAATGAGGTCTGCCATCTGCCCCCCGCGGAGCTCAATGTTGCTAACAACTTCCGAGCCGTTTCCAAGAGTTCTCCCTTTCTCAGTGGAGTGAACATGAAAAACCAGTGGGAGACCAGTCTCCTTCTTAATGGTTATTCCGGCTATAACTGAGAGCCAGTCGTGGGCAATCACAATATCATATTTGAAGCCCTCTTTCCCAATGAGCTCGTTGACAAGTTTTGAGGCGCTCAAATAGTTGTAAACGAGGATTTTTGAGAAGAGCTGAATGCCTCTGCCCCATTTTTTAATATCCTCAGCCACCACGTCTGGAAGAGAATCAGAAATATCAATGTGTAATGGTCGGTGAATTTCTATGCCTCGCCAAATCTCCCTTGTGGGAAGACTTCCCTCATCATCATTCATCGTAAAAACAGTAACGTCATGATCCATCAAAACAAATTTCCGCGTAATCTCAGCCGCGTAAGTGCCTAAACCACCAACAATCTTCGGCGGATACTCATAGACAAGCACAGCCATCTTCATAGCAATTCCCAATTGTAGGGCATTTGTAGGCTTAAATTTAGCAAGAGGGTCCCTATTTACATTTTCGACGTAAGAAGTTAAGCTTGCAACCTAAAATGATTAAAGTAGCCTAAAATTTTTTGAGCCACTCGCTTATCTGCTGGTCCAGCCTTTTACTTTTCGGCTTTTTCTTTCTTAATGGTGCTGGGTAGCCTCCAACTGTTTGGTAGGCTTTTATGGCTATGTTGTCGGCTTCTCCTTTTTGATAGTCTCGCCATGCTGGGTTATGCCTAAAGCTTGTTGGTTGTATCCATTCTGGTGAGAAATCGTCAATTTGGTTTGGTTTTAGGCATACGCAGACAACGTCTAGTTGGCGGTGGAGGCTTAGTGGGCATGTGAATACTCTTCCAGCATCCATTCTGTTCTCGACCTGTACATTTTCAGTCTTTAGGCTTTCAATTATTTTTGGCACTGCCTTGGTGTTTACGTACTCCACGATGGCGTATGCGAAATCCAGCGGGTGGGCTTTGCTGATCACTGCCTCTGATATGGCTTCTTCATGGATGTGGATGTGGCATCCGTTTCCAGACCACTTCACATAAACAGACTTTTCTACACCCTCGCTTTCTAGGATGGAGATGATTTCCCTCGCAGCGGCGATAGTTTCCCGCCAGTTTTGCAGCGTCCCATCAATGTCCCATGTTGGGGTGCAAAGGTAAGCCTTTGAAAAGTCAACATCTTCTACACGCTCCACTATTGGGTACTTGTTTGCGGTGGCGTAAAATGCTCTAGCCTTACCCCTCAGCTTTTTTAAAAGCGTGGCAAATTCCTCTTCGCTTTTTATCGCCATTGGTTTGCCGCCCAAATATCGCCTGAAAACAAGTTTTCCAGACGCGTCTATGCAGTGGGCTGCCATCCATCTTCCCTTGCAGAATTCTGCTATTTCCCTTTGAATTTCAGCCTTTGAATAGTGTTCAACTGCTAGGTTTTGGAGGTTCGACATCCCGCTTCTCCGCTGCCTTCTGTATCTTTTCCATCACTCTTCTTGGAAGGGCTATGTCCTCTTTACGCTCTTCAACTGGTCCGAGGATTACAAGACCTTTTCCGGGCTCGATGGTGATTTCATGCATTTGGAGGCTGTGGGGTGTCTGCCTCATTTTCTCCACAAGCACATAGCGCCTCAAAACACCGTTTCGGACAAAACGCCTAAACCTTATTATTCCGTCGGCTATGTGTTCAACTCCCCAACCGAAAGCCTCGGAGGTGGTTATGGCATACTGCGAAGTAGCCAATATTGTAAAATCCCATTTTGAGAGAACCTTCTTAACAAAGTATGAGTGACGCCTTGCCATGGCTGGTTTGTCAAGCCAAAAAGCCGAAAGCGAATCAATAACTAGGCGGGCTCTCCCATAACCTAAAACCTTTTTAGCCTCAATAACCTTGTTCACGAGTTCCTCAACGCTTAACGCCTTAATAGTCCACTGGTCCTCGGTTCCCATCAATGCGTCAATCAGTATTAATTTGCCATCCTTTATAGCTGTGGAGAAGTCAAAGCCAAACTGGCTGGCTTGAGTTATTATGGACTCGCGGCTTTCCTCCGTTGTCACATAAATGCACTTGTCACCATCGGCTACGCCTTGCGCTATAAAATGGATGCAAAGAATGGTTTTGCCAGTGCCAGGCTCACCGGTAACAGCCACAGAAAAACCTCTAGGTATCCCGCCTGCAAGCATTTTATCGAGGGCTGGCACTCCGGTTGAAAGCCTCTCAACAGTCAAACCCAAACCCTACTATTCTATTGGTAATGCATAGTCTATAAATTATCCGTTCTCAACCAGCCCCGCCTCGATTACATAAGCGAAAGTCTGAAAAGCCGAACACTAGAAAATATTAGGAATAGAGGGATAATAGGGTGAGTTTATCACCAGTGAAAAGGCTCGTTCTCGAAACCATATGGATGCTTAACAAACCCGTAAAGCCGGCAGAAGTGGCAGAAGAGGTTGGGCTTGGCTTTCCAACAGTCATGATGCATGTTGTCGGCTTGGCAAAAATGGGCTACGTTAAGGCTGTGGAGAGGGGATACTATACCATAACCGACAAGGGACGGGAGGCGCTGGGCTTGCCAATAGTTAATGGTGAAAAAGCGCGACAGATTTTAGCCTATGTGCCAGCAGACAAAGCCTTCTACTTTTATGCGGACATGGGCAAGCCTTTGGGTATTTACGCTGCAAGTCTAGGAGACTTCTGTGAGAAAATCCACAAAATAGACATAGGCTCAATAGAGTTCCACCTATACCGCGGAGACTTTGAGGCTTGGTTTACATGGTTAGGCGACACGGAACTTGCCAAGAAAACAGCCCTCCTAAGGGAGCGCAAAATTTCTGGAGAAGAACTGCGGAATAAGCTCTATGAAGCTGTTAAGAGCCGATGCGAAGAGTTAGCAAGAATAAGGCAGTGAAAGTAACTATGCCTAAATTGGTGTGAACCTCTCCTTAAGCTTCTCAATAATCTGCGGAAGCGTTGTATACTCCATAGACTCAACGCTTAGACGGGCTGGCTCAAACTCGCCCATACGCCTAAGCATGGCTGCATACTTCAATGCCTCCTTTCTTGCAAGGGCAAAGGCGGGGTCAGCGAAAAAGTCTGTTATCATGGGCTTACCATTATCATCGCTTGCAATCGCGCCATCCGCAACCTGAAAGCCTAAAGCAACCATCCGCGGGGGTCCATCAAAAAGAGTGCAGCGGGCGTCCTTCAAACCAACGGGCATTAGTGGACCCCAGTGGCTTCCCCTCATCCAACCAGCCACAAGATAGCTATGCATGAAAGGCGCAAGGACCTCTCCGACAGCCGGCAGACCATGTTGTGCCCGCACAATCATCACCGGGTCGTCCTTTCCAACGTATTTTCCAGCAATCAGCGATAGCCTTGTCACACTGCTGGAAGCGCATATTAAGTCGTCTCTGGCGCGCCAAACCCGCGAGATTATGTAACGCTCAACAGTTCCAATTAAGGCGATAAGCTCATACATTTCCTCCGGGCATTTAAGCACGACTTTCTTTCCCTCTTGGGCGTCGACAACCTCAAACTTGAAGCCGCCAGCCATGTTCGGATCTATCACAAGCCCAGCTGTGTTCATCGGGTCGGCAAATATTCGGAATAGGGGTAGGTTAAAGCTTCCAGCCGAAGTTTTATCAGCCGCAAAAACAACAATAGGATCTGATTTCCTCTCCTCAATCTCCATTTCTGCAACTCCAGGGCCAAGTCCCCGAACAGTTCCGCTGAAGGCGTTTTTAAGCAAGTCCTGTCCAGCGCCATAAAGCTTCAACTCCAAGGCTTTGTTGGCTGCTTCTTGGAAAGTGTTCCATGCAAGCTTGTGAATTTCGGGGTTTGACTCGCCCCGTTCATGCACCATGAGAAGTTCTAAGTCGTCTCCAACATTGAAAACATAATAACTATTTATCAAGCCTTCTTCCTTAGCCTTTTTCAGGTTTTTCTCTCCGATGTTTAGTAAGGGTTTTGGGACAACATGATGTCCCGCTAGGGAGCCCACATCACATTTTATAAGGGAAATTGTGGTTTTTCTAGGCATGACATACCACTTTGATTCGGAACTCGGTCTAGAGTTTACCCTCTAGCTTTTAAAAGATTTCCGAAAGAAATAGAAAACAGCCAACGTGAAAAGAGCGTTAAAGCCATGAGCGAGTTAAGAGTAATATCGATAAAAATCCCAGAAGAAGTCTACAAGGAGCTGCTTCTGCGCGTCCCAGAGGGCGAAAGAAGCAACTTCATAAGAGACGCCATAATAGAAAAACTCCAAAAAACGCCCAAACCCGACAGAATCCTTGAGTTGGAAAAGCGTCTTGAGAAACTTGAGGCTGAATTCTCCCAAATAAGGAAATATCTGGCAGACCTGGAACTACTCACATATGAAAGGGGTAAAACAAATCCGCACACCTTTTGCTTAGATGAACTAGACCATAAAATAGTTGACTACTTAATGCACTATAAAGGTGCGACAACGCCGGAAATAGCCGAATACACAAAAACAAACAGGTGGCTTATCCTAAACCGCCTTAGAAGAATAGAAAAGGCTTCGAGAAAACAGCTGGGCAAACCAATAATAGAATATTATCCGGGCGAGAAGGGAGGAAAGAAAAAGGCATGGTGGATAAACGAAGAACTGATAGAAATCTAACCAGCAACAATTAATTCTGGCAAGTGCTAACTTATTCCTTGAAGGGCCCGTAGCCCAGTATGGATTAAGGCGCCGAATGTGCATGTGCGAACATGCATTTGCGTAAGCCTCCGGAGCCGGAGAACCGGGGTTCAAATCCCCGCGGGCCCGCCAAAATTGTGCAACCGGCCCTTTTTACGAGTTGCCCAGTTCCACAGTATAAGCGACATTAAGAAACTGTTGGTGCGGCCGCCGGGATTCGAACCCGGGATCGCAGGCTTGGAAGGCCTCCACCGTTGCAAACGGCTTCTTGCAGCGTCTGTGTCCTAACCAGACTAGACGACGGCCGCACAATCACTTTCTAAATTAAAACGGATAGATAAAAATTCTTCACCTTTTCTATTTGAAACTGCCTCTAAGCTTTTTGGAAGCAGTTCTCTGTCTCTCCAAGTTTTTAAGTCTAGCATAAAGTTTTGCAATCTTTGTTTTTGAAGGCCTTTTGCGGCGCATAATTCTTGATGGGGGCGGTGTAAAAGGCTTTTTAGGCTCTTCAGCCTCCCTCTCCCTCTTAAGAACTACGCCTTGAGAACTTTTCACTTTTCTGAAGATTACGTAGCCCTCTTTTAGGTTTACCTCGCTGGTTTCCCATCCGGCGTCAAGCCAAGCTTTCGCATGCACACTGCTAGGGTGGTTTGCCCACCAACTTTCAGAGCGATAAGCCTCCAATGGCAAGTTATCCCCTATAATCCCGTCTATTTGGGCGAAGGAAAGCCTAACAGAATCCGTGAAAGCAGCCCTAAACTTCAAATAACCCTTGAGCGGCTCGTATTTAGCTTTGGGCTTTGGAGAAACGATCCTCCGAGCGCAGTTCAGGCAGAGCAGCCTTGAAGCATCGCCGGAGGTCACTTCTGGAACCATGCAGTCAATGCAGAAAAGCTTGCCGCATCTCCAACAGCGCCTAAGATGACTGTAAGGGAGAACTCTCCCGCAAAGGTGGCATTCATCCTTGAGGGGCATCAGACCACTTTAGCTTGTTATGCAAACGACTAAACCATAACTGCCCATATAGACTTTTCTAGCCCCCTAAACCGAATGCCAAGCCCTTCTAGAGTTCGGAATTCGCAATAACATTTATAGCCATCCGCCCCACGCCAAAAATCGTGAATTCGATGCTTTTCAGCGAATACCTTCATGAAAAGGCTGAAGAATCAAGGCACAATGAGACAATAGGATACCTGATAACCATAATAGGCTCAATACTCTTCGTTGGAGGCCTCCTAGAAACAGTCATAACTGTTGAAAACCCAGAATGGTTTCTAATAATACCATACCATTTAACGCCACATCCATACAGCCTTTTAGGTTTATCCTTAACATTAGCAGGCATGGTGCTCCTAATTTTGGGCATAGCCCTAAGCATCCACTACGCAAGAGAAAGAACATGGTACATGAAACAACTCCAAAAAGCCCACACCATTGAAGAATTAAAACTTAAAGGAAGAGAGGAAAGGAATAAGAGGAAAGCAAATTAATACAGCTTATATCGAATACTATTTTGGAAGAAGGCTCCGGTAGTATAGTCCGGTCAAGTATAGCGGCCTCTCGAGCCGCGGACCCGGGTTCAAATCCCGGCCGGAGCACCAATCTTATGCGTACAAAATTCAGCCTTTGCGAGTTTGGAAACTTTTAAGGGTTTTGTGGCTTAAAAATTATTGCGGTAAAGCCGTCAGGCATCGTTTTGGCTGATATTTTCACAGGCATTCCAATGGAGGCGTGTTTGACATCCTTTTCTTCAAGCCACCCCATAATTTTTGCTCCTTCCTTCGTCTCAGCTATGGCGATTATATAGTTGTCTTCGTACTGGGTGAAGCCTTGTGGTTTTAAGTAGACTTGAGTGAAGGTTTCTAATTTTCCGTCGGATAATTGGATCCATTCAATGTCTGATGTTAGACAGCGGGGGCAATCAACTTGAGGTGGATAATAAACCCGTCCGCACTTCTTGCATTTAGTTGCGAAAACTTTTCCCTCTTTTAACCCTTCCCAATACGTTTTTGTTCTGGAAATGGGGATTTCATGTGTTAGCGTCAAAGTTCTACTCTTTAAAGTTGGCTGCTCTGGTGTTTTGGACATCCCCCTCACCTTCTAAGTATTGTTACATAACAATATTGCCCGGTCATGCCAACGTTATGTGCGAGGGCTATATATTTCTTAAGGGGAACTTGCCTATCACCCGACTCATTTCTAAGCTGTCTCGTAAGCTCGTAAATCATTGAGCATCCGGTGGCGCCTAATGGGTGTCCTTTGGCCTTTAGTCCGCCATCAATGTTTGTGGGGATTTTTCCACCAATCCATGTTTGCCCCTCATCTATCAGTTTTCCTCCCTCACCCTTTTTGCAGAATCCAAGATCTTCGTAAGCCATTATTTCAGCTATGGTGAAGCAGTCGTGGACCTCAGCAACCTCCACGTCTTCGGGCTTAACCTTAGCAATTTTATATGCCATCTCGGACGCCATTCTCGTGGACTTAAGAGAAGTGTAGTCCCCTCTGCGTGTAAGACTACCCGTATCCGACCCGAATCCAATGGCCTCGATCCAAACGGGATCCTGAACCCCTAAATCTTTGATTTTTTCTTCGGACGCCAATATGAGGACAGCTGATCCATCGCTTATTGGGCAGCAATCATACAGTTTAAGAGGCCAGCAGATCACCCTTGATTTAAGCACAGTTTCAATGGTTATTTCTTTTTGGAAATGGGCTTTCGGATTTTTCGAGGCATAGTAATGGTTTTTCACCGCAACTTTAGCTAGCTGCTCCTCCGTTGTGCCGTATTTTGCCATATGAGCTGTTGCAAACAAAGCATAATAAGAGGCGAAACTAGTGCCAAACATGTGGAACTCCCATAAGTAACAACCACGACCTCCAACAGCAGTTGATGTCTGGGTATCCACCTCACACATTTTCTCAACACCTATCACTATGGCTGTTTCAACGCGTCCAGAAGCAATTGCATTGTAAGCCGTGAATAGGGCGGCGCTACCAGATGCGCATGCAGCCTCAACCCTTAATGGCCCTTTAGAAGCCAGCCCAATATACTCATTAATGAGTGGTGCGGGATACATATCGTAAAGTCTATTCCCCACCGTGCCGACAACGCTCATTTCAATGTCTTCTTGTGCTATTCCAGCGTCTTCCAGCGCCTCCTTAAATGCTTCAAAAGCAAGTTCAGGGTATGTTACGTCAGATCGCACCCCAAACTTTGAATTTCCTACCCCTATGATGGCTACACGTTTCATAAATATCCCTTTGAATTTTTTTGTTTTCATCTTAATGGATATGATAAAGTATATAATTTTCACCATACACTTTCTTGAAATAACATGTCGACGCAGCTGACGGAATGTGGAAATATTAGATAGGTGATGAAATGTTGGTTGATGACAAGTTAATGACCATGAAGGAAGCTATTAAAAAATTTGTTCATGATGGCGATACAATTTATATGGCTGGCTTCACGCACCTAATTCCGTTCTCAGCGGGACACGAGATAATTAGGCAAAAAATGAGGAATTTAACGTTGATCAGACCAACCCCCGATCTAATCTATGATCAAATGATAGCGGCTGGCTGTGCAAAAAAACTGATTTTTAGCTGGGCTGGAAATCCCGGAGTTGGCTCTTTACACGCGTTTAGGAGGGCTGTCGAAAAGGGTTATCCAAACAAAATTGAGATTGAGGAGTATACACATTTTGCCTTAATCTCCAGTTTACTAGCAGGTGCGATGAACATCCCATTCTTCCCAATTAAATCAATAAGGGGATCTGATCTGTTGAAATATAACCATAAAATAAAGGTTATTGAGTGTCCATACACAGGACAGGAAGTCTGCGTTGTTCCCCCATTAAACCCGGATGTTGCGATTCTGCACGCGCAGCGGGCAGATAGAAATGGGAATGTTCAGGTTTGGGGAATTATAGGAGATCATAAGGAAGCCGCATTTGCGGCTAAGAGAGTCATTGTCAGCGTTGAGGAAATAGTGGATGAGTACGTTGTTAGAAGTGACCCAAATAGAACGTTGATACCATACTTTGTTGTTGACGCACTTGTTGAGGAGCCGTGGGCTGCCCACCCATCTTACGCGCAGGGTTATTATGACAGAGATAACGACTTCTACATAGAGTGGGATAAAATATCCAGCGATGTAAACCTGCTTGAAAAATACTTGGAAGAGTGGGTTTATGGTGTTGAGAATCGCGCTGAATATGTCAAAAAGCTGGGGGCTGAGAAGTTGATGAAGTTGAAGCCTAAAAACTTCTATAGCATTGCAATTAATTATGGGCTATATTAGAAACGGAGGGAAGGGTATTGGAATATACCAGATCTGAACTTATGGCAATAGCGGCGGCAAGGGAACTGAAGGATGGAGAGACAGTCTTTGTAGGAATTGGTTTACCTAATCTCGCTGCCAATCTAGCGAAAAGAATGCATGCGCCAAATCTCATAATGGTATATGAGGCTGGAGTTATTGGGGCTAATCCTTCAAGGTTGCCCCTTTCAATAGGTGATCCTTGTTTGGTTACAGGTTCTCAGAGTGTCTGCACAATGTTTGAGGTTTTCAGCCTTTATTTGCAGGCTGGAAGGATAGATGTTGGTTTTCTCGGAGGCGCACAGATCGATAAGTATGGAAATATTAACTCCACAGTGATAGGGGACTATGAGAAACCGAAAGTTAGATTGCCCGGAAGCGGTGGAGGCTGTGATATAGCCCTGTTAGCAAAAAGAATCTTAATTATAACACCCCATGAGATTAGAAGGTTCCCTGAAAAAGTGGACTTTGTTACAAGTCCAGGTTTCCTCGGCGGAAAGATGGAGCGACAGAAACTTAAATTGGAAGGTGGGGGTCCCGTTAGGGTGATTACTGATCTGGCAATTCTTGGATTTGACAAAGAGACTGGTGAGATGGTGCTTGAGTCCGTGCATCCCGGAGTAAGCGTTGATGATGTGAAGAAAAACACCGGCTGGGATCTTAAAGTTTCAAAGGATTTAAAGGTCACCGAAGAGCCGTCGGAAAAAGAACTTTTGACCCTTCGGGAGCTTGATCCTAAAGGGATTTATTTGGGGAAACGCGGGTAAGGTAAGAGTTGAAAGAAGTGGTATAATTGAAAGAGGAACAGAAGTTGTTAATATACATCGATGGAGAATTTTATCCTGAAAACGAAGCGAAAATATCGGTTTTTGATCATGGACTATTATATGGCGATGGAGTTTTCGAAGGTATTAGGGTGTACAACGGGCGAATATTTAAACTTGGTGAGCATATCGAGCGGCTTTATGAATCAGCCAAAACCGTTGGTATCGAAGTTCCACTTTCAAAGGAGGAGTTTAAGAAGGCTATAATCGAAGTGGTGAGGAGAAACAATTTAAGAGATGCCTATATAAGACCCATTGTCACGCGGGGACGTGGAAGATTAGGATTAGACCCTAGGCACTGCCAAAAACCTACAGTGATTATTATTCCTCAAAGATTGGAGGAGTATCCCCTAACAGTTGCTGCAAAAAAAGCTGTGAGGGCAATAGTTTCGTCTATAAGGCGAACTCCACCATTCTGTCTTCCTCCCATGGTTAAATCGTTAAATTATCAAAACAACATTTTGGCAAAACTTGAGGCCATCCGGGCAGGGGTTGATGAAGCTATAATGCTAGATTGGATGGGCTATGTTTGTGAAGGAACCGGCGACAACATATTTATTGTGAAAAATGGAGTGTTGATCACGCCTCCCATATACGCCAGCATACTCCCTGGCATTACTAGGCAAACAATAATTGATATCGCGAAGAGACTTAAAATGGAGGTCTTAGAAAGAAACATAACCATTCATGATCTTTACAACGCAGACGAAGTATTTTTGACAGCCACCGGCATTGAAATAGTGCCAGTTATAGAAATCGATGGAAGGAAAATAGGAAGTGGCGAACCAGGGCCAGTATTCATAAGGATTAAAGAGGAATTTGAAAAGTTAACACAAAAAACTGGAACACCAGTTTACGAGAAGATGTTTAAAATTTAATTCAGCATTTCACTGCATGCATCAGTTTAAGATTGCGTCTTTATTTTATGCCCCCTTTCAGATTCTTCTGCATCAGATTCTTTGGTTGGTAAAAAAGCTTAAAAAGAAAACCCTATAGGTATCATAAAACTGGAGGGAGAAGAAAGCTTTGGCTGAGGTCAAGTTTGCTTTTCCAAGGAAGGCAACCGGGCTTATCAGAGAACTGGGTTGGTGGTCAGCGTTCTCGATTTCGCTAAGCTACACCATTGGCAGCGGAATAAACTATTGGTCTGTGCAGGCTGCGTACT
>Ga0185307_1001297_pt1 | contig 14040 bp, 8 predicted proteins | sample LHCtaG_FD_128010 | JGI IMG/M metagenome (GOLD analysis project Ga0185307, IMG submission 128010) | Hot spring microbial communities from Little Hot Creek, USA to study Microbial Dark Matter (Phase II) - LHC4sed_matched (SPADES... | ecosystem: Environmental > Aquatic > Thermal springs > Hot... | reverse complement strand
AAAATCCTCGCTAAGCTTCTTCCTTTAATTAAAATTGCCGCGATTATTATCAAGCAACCACCTATAAAATCGCTTATAAGAGGTTCAGGGAAGGCTATAAGCGCTATACCTATTTTCACAAGCCATGATGCTTTAACATCCTCTATCTTTACATGGAAAATTTTTGCCAGAGCCCAATCAAGCTTGTAATTCACTTTTTCATTGAATTTCATAATCAGCCTAATTTTTTCAAAGAAATATTGCCGGTAATATGGCGAAGAAAGATACCATGTGTAATAAACTACAAAGAAGATCCAAGTTAACACGTATAGGATTGTCACGCCTGCACCCCTTTGGTATTTATGTTCTACGAGGATGCAGTAGCATGATAATATATTGAATCGTAATATATAATCTTTATTTCAAACATCAAACTTCATAAGCGGAATACCGACCCTAAATTTAAATTTCAATGCTCTCACGTTTTTTGTGGTGTGAGCTGATAGGGTAAGAATTTTTGGCTCTAAAAGGGAGCAGAGATATACAAGTGATTATTATTTCAATGATAGGGTGACTGGAGTGCATGTTGTTTGATGAGGTTGAAGAGGAAGTTGCAGCCCTTTTAAGTGATTTGATCCGCATAAACACAACAAACCCCCCTGGAAATGAAACCGAAGCCGCGAAGTATATTGCCAAAACCCTTGAAAGCGAAGGTTTCAAGTGTGAGATCCTTGAATCTGCCCCTGGAAGGGGAAACATAATAACGCGGCTTAAGGGGACAGGCGAAAAACCAAGCCTACTTCTGCTGTCGCATTTGGATGTTGTTGCTGCGAACCCAAAGGAGTGGAGTATAGACCCATTTTCCGGCGTTGTAAAGGACGGTTTTGTTTGGGGGAGGGGCGCCATGGACATGAAGTCGATGATCGCTATAGAAGTTATGGTTATGAAGCTTTTAAAGCGGAACAATGTGAAGCTGAAGGGTGATTTAATTTTTGCAGCTACGGCAGATGAGGAGAAGGGTGGCGAGGCAGGGGCAGGTTGGCTTGTTCGTAATCATCCTGAGAAGGTTAAGGCGTCCTACGTTATAAATGAGGGTGGAGGGCAAGCTATACCTGTGAACGGCAAAAATGTTTTTACAATACAAACTGCTGAAAAGGGCATATTATGGTTTAAGGTTAAGGCTAAGGGAACGCCTGGACATGGTTCAGTGCCAAGCGCAGCTGACAATGCTATAATGCGTATGAGTAAGGTAATTGAGACTTTGGGAAGTTACCGTGCGGAAATTAGGATGGTTCCCACCGTCAAGCAATTTTTGACAGTGCTTGCCAGAGAAAATAATTGGCTAAGAGAGGCGCTGCATCCTCTTTTTCAGAATCCCGCTTTGGGCGATGCGGCTCTAGACCATATTGCTCTGAAGGACAGAGGCATGGCTGAGGAGATCCGATCAATGCTTAGGATGACCATTGCGCCCACCATTGTACATGGCGGCGTGAAGGAGAACATAATTCCTTCAGAATGCGAGGCTGTATTCGACTGTAGGATTCTGCCGGGGCAGAGTATTGATGATGCCATGAACAGTGTGAAGGAGCTTCTGATAGATGTTGGCCTTGAAAAGCTTGAGTTTGAGGTAATTCAGGCAAATGAACCTTCAGAATCTCCGATGGATACGCCATTATACAAGGTTATTGTGGATGTTTTGAATGAATTTGAGCCAGGCTGCGTAGTGGCGCCCCTACTGCTAACTGGCGGGACAGACTCCCGTTATTTCAGGAGATTGGGCGCTATATGCTATGGTTTTCATCCCCTTCCCTATGGAGAAATTATAAAGATGATCCACGGCGTTGATGAACGCATTTCAGTGAAGAATCTGGTGTTCGGCACCAGTGTTCTATACAGTGTTGTAGAAAGGTTTCTGGCGGGAGCGTAAAGTTAAAGAATATATGTTTGAATGTTAGCTTTCCTAAGAAGGGATGGTGATCATATGCCAGCAATAGAGGTGGGCAGGATCTGCGTTAAAATTGCGGGGAGAGAGACTGGGAGAAAATGCGTCATAGTTGATCTTATAGACAAGAATTTCGTGCTGGTCACGGGACCAAAGTCTTTAACAGGGGTTAAGCGGCGAAGGTCTAACATCAATCACCTTGAACCCTTAAGCGAGAAGGTTGATATTAAACGCGGAGCATCCGACGAGGAGGTCATTGAGGCTCTAAAGCAGAAGGGCTTAATTGAAGAGATGTCCAAGCCCATTAAGCCCATTCTAAAACCAGCGTGAAATGCCTAATTCTTAACAATTGTTATTAATTTCCAGAGTTTTCTCTTATGGGGGGTGTTTGAGCAAAATGCCTAGGAGTGTTGCTCCCTGGCAGGTGGAACGTAAACTACTGGTTAAGGCTGAGGATAAAACCGACCCGAATTATGGTTGCAGGCCTGAAGAACGTTCAGACCGGGATTACATGAGATTTGGGGTTATAAATCTCGACAAGCCTGCCGGGCCTACAAGCCATGAAGTTGCCGCCTGGGTTAAGCAAATACTGAAAATTCAGAATATCGGTCACGGCGGGACTCTAGAGGCTTAAAGCCGGAGAAATCCCAATGTGACCGGAGTTTTGCCCATAACCCTAGAGGAATCTAGGAAAATCGTTCAAGCCCTATTAACAAGCGGTAAGGAATATGTATGTGTCATGAAGCTGCATGGTGATGTTTCAGAGGGAAGGGTTAAAGAGGTTTTAAGCGAGTTTGAGGATGTAATTTACCAGAGACCGCCCCTAAGGGCCTCTGTTAAACGTCAGCTGCGGACTAGGCATATCTATTACATAGAATTTTTGGAGATGGTGAAACGCAACGTCTTATTTAAGGTGGGATGTGAGGGTGGCACATATATACGGATGCTCTGCCATCACATCGGCGAAGTTTTAGGATGTGGAGCCCATATGCAGGAGCTTCGTAGAACAAGGGCAGGCCCATTCGTCGAGGGTGAGGGCAGTGTTACGTTACATGATGTGGCCTACTGGTTCATGGAATGGCAGAAGAAGAAGGATGACAACATTTTAAGGAAGTTTATCCAGCCTATGGAGAATGCTTTAACCCTTGTCCCGAAAATATACATTCGAGATTCAGCTGTGGACGCCATTTGCCATGGTGCAAGCCTCACAGCTCCAGGAGTCTTGCTCCTTGAAACTGGCATAAGTAAGGGCTCCCTTGTTACGCTTTTAACGTTGAAGGGGGAAGCTGTGGCATTGGCAAGGGCTGAAGCCTCAACAGAAGAAATTCTAAAGGCGGACCATGGAATTGTCGCGAAGACCCGGAGGGTTCTAATGCCCAGGGGCACCTATCCCAAATGTTGGAAGAGCGGCGAAATCTAAATGAGGGATAAGCTCAAAAAGTTTGAACATTATTTCACTTCTAGGCCCAGTTCAAGGCCTAAATATGGGCTTATTCGTACGTATTTACGTGGGAGACAATTTGAATTTTTAACAGCCTCAAGCGTATTCTCTAGAAGGCGTGTAGATCTTGGCACAAGGCTTCTGGTAGAATCTATGATTCTGCCCGAGGAGGGTTATGTTTTGGATATGGGATGCGGCTATGGCGTGGTTGGGATAGTTGCTGCTAAGTTGAATCCAGCCCTAAGGGTTATTATGGTTGATGTTAACGAGCGAGCGGTCAAGCTTGCTTCAAGAAACATCATTTTAAACAGGGTGGCTAATGCGGAGGCCAGGTTTGGGCATCTGTATGAACCCGTTGAAGGGGTAAGCTTCAACTGTATCCTTTCGAACCCGCCCATAAGCGCTGGGCTTTCTATGGTAAAATCAATAATTTCAGAGGCCCCGAAGCATATGGTTAGAGGTGCAACACTTCAGATGGTTGTGAAATCAAAGATAGGGAAGGAACGCCTGCAGAGGATTTTTGAAGAAAACTTTGGGAATGTCTCTGTCCTTGCGCGGGGAAGCGGCTATCGCGTGCTAATGTCTGAGAAGATCCAATAATCATATGAGCCTTCAATCTTTATATTAGAAATCTGCCCCTATTATGGCAAAGGGCCTGCGCGGAATAATAAGCATTTAAATTATAAAGGGATTAAAATTCCATGTAGTGCCGGGGTCTCCTAGTCCGGTAGGGAGCAGGCCTGGAGACAAACCAGCATGCCTTAGAGCCTGTGGCCCATATGGGCCTCGTGGGTTCAAATCCCACCCCCGGCGCCATATCCGAAACATAGAAAAGGTCAGAATTGTGATCTTTTTCTTCCACATGCCCCATCAGCAAATGGCCCAGCATATAGCCAACCCAAAGGCCCGAAATAGATAACCGCTTTATTTGTATAGGAGGTTGTTCAAATGTGGATTAAATTTGCCAAATTTTTATATTCTCGTTTTTATATGATGTCCATGGTTGATGTTATGTCTGGTTCTAACACTGCTGTTTTGCGGGTAGCTGAGGCACACGGGCGTGATGTGGGTCGCGGTATAGCCAGAATCGACCCTAAGGTGATGCAGGAGCTAGGTTTAACTCCCGGCGATGTTGTGGAAATCTCGGGGAAACGTAAAACCGTGGCTATATGCTGGCCTGGCTACAGTGAGGACTATGGGAAGGGGATAATTCGCATTGATGGCTATGCGCGGAACAATGCAGGCGTGAGTATAGACGAGAAGGTAACCATAAGAAAGGTTGAAGCAAAAAGGGCTGAGAAGATAACTCTGGCGCCTACTGAGCCTCTGCGTATTGAGGGAGCAGAGGAATATCTTGCCAGACTGTTGGATGGTAAGGCCGTCACAAGGGGGGATTACGTTTCAATAGGGATAATGGGTCGAAAAATTGATCTAATGATTACAAGCGTCCAGCCTCCAGCCCCCGCTGTAATAATTGGGCCCAACACTGAGATACTCATAGGTGAAAAACCCGCGGCTGCCGTTAGGGAGGTTCCAAGGGTAACATATGAGGATATAGGTGGACTCCATGATGCCATTAAAAAGATAAGGGAAATGGTTGAGCTTCCGCTGAAATATCCAGAACTTTTTGAGCGTCTGGGAGTTGAGGCTCCGAAAGGTGTGCTTCTTTATGGTCCTCCTGGAACGGGTAAGACTCTATTGGCTAAAGCTGTTGCAAATGAGACAAACGCCGCCTTCTTCAGCATCAGCGGACCAGAAATTATGAGCAAATTTTACGGAGAAAGCGAAGAAAGGCTCCGGGAGATTTTCAGGCAGGCTGAGGAAAATGCTCCAAGCATAATATTCATAGATGAAATCGACGCCATTGCACCAAAAAGGGAGGAGGTTACTGGCGAGGTTGAAAAGAGGGTGGTTTCACAACTTCTAGCCCTCATGGACGGACTGAAACCCCGCGGAAAAGTCGTTGTTATAGGCGCAACCAATAGGCCTAATGCCATAGATCCAGCCCTAAGGAGGCCGGGACGATTTGACAGGGAAATCGAGATAGGCGTCCCTGACAAGAAGGGTCGACTGGAGATTTTGCAGATTCACACCCGAGGTATGCCCCTAGCCGACGATGTTAACCTAGAGAAAATAGCCAGTGTTACCCACGGCTTTGTAGGCGCAGACCTTGAGGCGCTCTGCAAAGAAGCTGCCATGCGGGCCCTACGCAGGGTTCTTCCCGAAATCGACTTCGAGAAAGAAAGCATCCCAGCTGAGATTCTGAACAAAATAATTGTCACCATGAACGATTTCATGGAAGCCCTAAAAGATGTTGAACCCTCAGCAATGCGTGAAGTGCTTGTTGAGGTTCCGGACGTTAAATGGGAGGACATAGGTGGACTTAAGGACGTTAAACTTGAGCTCCAAGAAGCTGTTGAGTGGCCTCTAAAATATCCAGAAGTCTTTGAACATATGGATGCCAAGCCGCCTAAGGGCATTCTACTCTATGGTCCCCCAGGCACAGGTAAGACGCTATTAGCCAAGGCTGTTGCAAACGAAAGCGAAGCCAACTTCATAAGCATCAAGGGACCGGAGGTTCTTTCAAAATGGGTTGGCGAATCGGAAAGGGCTGTAAGGGAAGTATTTAGAAAAGCAAAGCAGGCTGCTCCAAGCATAATATTCTTCGACGAGATAGACGCCATAGCCCCTGTTCGGGGCGGAGGCTACGGGGACTCCCATGTAACGGAGCGTGTCATAAGCCAGCTTCTAACAGAAATGGATGGTTTAGAAGAACTTAGAGGCGTCGTCGTCATAGCGGCTACAAACCGCCCAGACATCATAGACCCAGCCCTCCTAAGACCTGGAAGATTCGATAAGCTTTTGTATGTGCCCCTTCCAGACCTTGAAGCCAGAAAAGAAATCCTCAAAATTCACCTACAGAAAAAGCCATTAGCCGAGGATATAAGCATTGACGAACTAGCCCAGAGAACTGAAGGCTACACTGGCGCCGACCTTGCTGCCATATGCAACATGGCGGTTATGCTCGCTATAAGAGAGCATGTTATGAACTCTAAATCCCCTGAGGAGGCTAAAAATAACCTTAAGAACTTGAAGGTTTACAGGCGCCATGTTGAAGAGGCCATGAGAAAGGTTAAGCCAATGTCCCAAAGGGAACTCGAATTATACAGGAGAATCTCCGAAGAGTTCGCTAAAAAGTAGCACAAAGGCCAGATGCTTTCGCTTTAATTTTACGAACAAGAAGGTAAGGTTAATTTTAGCTTTTGCTGACCCCGTTGGGTCGAAAAATCCTTTTGACGCCAGCTATGTTCTAGCCGAAAATTGAGGCTTGGCAAAATAAATAATTATAGTATGAAGGAATAGTTGGGCCTTTCATCCTTTGGCGCTTTTCATTTGCTCATAGGGATAATTGCCAGAAGATGCCTTAATGTATACGTTAAGTAAAAAGACGCCATCCTAAGCGACAGTTATTCGCATTAAAGGACGCGCTAAATTTATTAATAAGCTGTGCCGCTTGAAAGTTAGCAAACAATCTGCTGGGGGAAATCTTTCATGGAATGGTTCTTCATAACCCCAATAGCGGGTTTAGCCTCTATCGCATTGGCTGGCTATCTATACCGTTATGTGACAATTCAAGATCCTGGCACGGAGAAGATGCGGGAAATAGCTAACGCCATAAAGGAAGGCGCAGTGGCCTACTTAAAGCGGCAAAATATGACTTTGGCCATCTTCGTCGCCGTTATGACTGTGATTCTGGGGATAATCTACGGTTTTCTTAAAAGCCCACAGCATGGGTTTAGTATCGCCGTTGCCTATGTTTTTGGCTCTATCTGCACAACTGTCGCCGCCTATTTAGGAATGATCACCGCAGTTAAGGCTAATGTTAGAACAGCTAATGCTGCGAGACATGGGCTGAAGAAGGCTTTTCCAGTGGCCTTTTATGGCGGAGCCGTTATGGGTCTATCCATAGTAGGCCTAGCCCTTCTGGGAATAAGCCTGCTCTTTTATTTGTATAATGTTGTTTTAGGCTGGAGTGAGGTGGACGCCGCTAATGTTGTTCTGGGCTTCAGCTTTGGAGCCAGCGCCTTAGCACTGTTTGCAAAAGCAGGCGGCGGTATCTACACAAAAACCGCTGACATTAGCGCGGATCTCGTTGGAAAAGTTGAGCTGGGGATTCCTGAAGATGATCCGAGAAATCCAGCGGTGATAGCTGACAATGTTGGAGATAATGTCGGTGACGTTGCTGGCATGGGAGCAGATCTCATAGACTCCTACATTGCAAGTATAATAGCCTCAGTCATAATAGGCGCAGAGGTGGGCAATGTCACGCTAACAACTTTACCTCTTACAATAGCAGCAATGGGCATTTTCGCGTCAATCTTAGGGGCTCTATTTGTGAGACAAAGCATAAAAAACAATCCGGGAGCAGCATTGAACAGGGGAACATTCTCCACCTGTATAATTTTCGCTATACTACTATTGATAACCACCTATTACTCAGGCTTGCCTGGGGACATGTGGCTTGGAGTATTCCTTCCAACAGTCTCAGGGCTAATTGCCGGAGTTATAATTGGCGTAACAACCGACTACTTCACATCTATAGACAGGGGTCCAGCTCAAAAGGTTGCTAAGGCCTCAACCACAGGCGCAGCAATAAACATTCTAACAGGCTTCTCCTATGGAATAGTGAGCATAGTCCCGCCGATAATTGGCATTTGCGCTGCAACCCTTGCAGCATGGTATCTTGCAGACGCTTTCGGCGTCTATCCATTCTATGGCGTGGCCATATCTGCAGTGGGTATGCTTTCAATTGTGGGCATGATAATATCTTCTGACGCTTATGGACCTATATCCGATAACGCGAAGGGCGTAGCCGAGCAGTCCGGTTTAGGCGAAGATGTTATCGAAGTTGCGGATAGACTTGACGCTGCCGGAAACACTTCAAAGGCTATAACAAAAGGTTTCGCTATAGGCGCAGCAGCATTAACCGTACTTGCACTATTCGCAGCTTACGCCGAACTCGTTGACATAAAGATCTTAGACTTAATGAAAACCGAGGTTGTAGTTGGACTATTTATTGGCGGAATGATGCCTCCACTGCTTTCAGCTCTGTTAATTTTGGCCGTTGGAAGGAACGCTGAAAGAATGGTGGAGGAAGTAAGGCGCCAGTTCAGGGAAATTCCAGGCCTAATGGAAGGGAAGGCAAAACCGGACTATGCGAAGTGTGTGGACATTGCAACAAAGGGCGCCATCAAGGAGCTTATTTTGCCGTGCTCCCTAGCAATTGTGGTTCCAATATTGACTATAGTGTTTTTAGGCAAAGAGGCCCTTGCAAGCTTCCTAGCTGGAAGCATTGTTACTGGAATAATCTTCGCCCTTTTAATGGCCAACTCAGGCGGACTATGGGACAACGCCAAAAAATTCATCGAATCCGGAGCCCATGGCGGTAAAGGCTCAGAAGCCCACAAGGCTGCAGTTACAGGCGATACTGTTGGGGATCCCTTTAAGGATACTGCCGGCCCGTCGCTTAATACCATGATAACCGTAATGTCTTTAGTTGCTGAAGTGTTCGCTCCGGTGATACTTCTTCTAATCGCCTAAAACCTCGCCTCTTTTTATATTGTATAGCATATTATAAATGCTATGATGCCTTGGAAATTTTATAAATGAGTTGCAACCATGTGCTTATCTAATTATAAAGTTAGGGGATGTTGATGTCGAAGCCATGGCATGCTATGGAAACTGAGAAAGTTTTAAGTGAGTTAGGCGCTGGCATTGAGGGCTTATCCTCCAAGGAGGCTGCTGAGAGGCTTAGAATATATGGATATAATGAGATTACAAAGGTTAAGCGTAGAACAGCCCTTCACATGTTTTTAGACGAATTCAAGGACATCTTTATTCTACTGCTAATCGCCGCAACTATTTTCTCAGCAGTTATCGGCTATTGGGAGATGCTCCGTGGTGAAGCTGAGGGATTCATGGAGGCTTATGCAGACACCGTAACCATCGGCGCCATAGTTCTCCTATGTGCAATCACAGGTTTCATTCAAGAATACAGAGCTGAAAAAGCTGTGGAGGCGCTGAAAAGACTTGCGGCGCCAAAAGCCCGCGTAATAAGGGATGGCAAAGAAACGATCATACCGGCCAGGGAGGTTGTGCCTGGTGATATAATAGCTTTGGAAGAGGGGGACCATGTACCCGCCGACGCGCGTCTCATCGAGGTTGTTGAGTTAAAGGCCAATGAGGCTGTTTTAACAGGAGAATCTGTTCCAGTCGATAAAGAATTGACGGTGCTTAGGGAGGACACCCCGATTTCTGAAAGGCGTAACATGGTTTTCTCCGCTACCCATGTTGTTTATGGACGGGGCAAGGCCGTTGTAACCGCGACGGGCATGAACACTGAATTTGGTAAGATAGCTGAAATGGTTCAAACAGCTGAAGAGGAGGAGACGCCGCTTCAAAGGAAGTTAAACAGGTTTGCAAGCAAAATAGCCAAAGTGGTTATAGCCGTCTGTGTTTTAATCTTTGTGCTTGAAGCCTTTGAAGTTATAATGCAAGGCCAATTTGAACCAGAAGGATTCATACAGGCTTTCATGTCATCAATAGCACTTGCCATTTCAGCTGTTCCTGAAGGACTTCCCGCCATAGTTACAATCGCGCTGGCCCTAGGCGCAAGGGAGTTTGCAAAGCGGAACTCCATCGTGCGGAGGCTGTCCTCGGCAGAAAGCCTTGGAGCAGTTACAGTAATATGCTCAGACAAAACTGGAACAATAACCAAGGGGGAGATGACGGTACGCCAACTCTACGTGGACGGTAAAATCTTCGAGGTCACCGGAGTAGGATACGAGCCTAAAGGCGAATTTCGTCAAGGCGAAAACGCAGTTAAACCTGAGGGAGACATAAGCCTTCTCCTTCAGATAGGCGCTTTATGCAATAATGCCAGCCTAAGATTTAACGATCAAAAGAACAGCTGGGAAATCTTCGGAGATCCAACTGAAGGCGCGCTTATCGTCTCCGCGTTTAAGGCTGGACTTGAAAAGGAAAAACTGGAGAAGGAATTTCCACGCATAGGCGAGATTCCATTCACTTCAGAAAGAAAGCGGATGACAACCATTCACAGAACCCCAGAAGGCACTGTTTACGCCTACATGAAAGGAGCACCCGAAGTTATCTTGGAAAGAAGCAGCCGAATAATCAAAAATGGCAGGGAACTAAAACTAACGGAGGAGAAGAAAAGGGAAATACTGGAAATTAACGAAAAAATGGCTAGTAACGCTCTAAGAGTACTCGCCATGGCCTATAAAAAATTGCCAGCAGATATGCAAAAATTCGACGCGGACATCGTTGAAAAGGATATGGTTTTTGTCGGATTAGAGGGCATGATAGACCCGCCCCGGGAAGAGGCAATAGAAGCCAACAAGTTATGCCAAAAAGCTGGAATAAAAGCTGTGATGATAACAGGAGACCATAAGCTCACTGCAATGGCTGTAGCTAAGGAGGTGGGCATCTACAGGGAAGGCGACATGGTTCTAACAGGCGCTGAGCTGGATCAAATAAGCGATGAGAAATTTGAAGAAATTGTCGAAAAAGTGACAGTATATGCACGAGTTTCTCCAGAACATAAACTGAAAATTGTTAATGCCTTGAAAAAGAAGGGACACATAGTCGCCATGACCGGAGACGGCGTGAATGATGCCCCGGCTGTGAAGGCGGCTGACGTTGGCGTCGCCATGGGAATAAGCGGAACAGACGTTACAAGGGAGGCGGCGGACCTCGTTTTAACAGACGATAATTTCGCCACAATAGTTAAGGCTGTCGAGCAGGGCCGTGTGATATACGATAACATAAGAAAGTATGCACGTTTCCTGCTGGCCTGCAACTTTGATGAGCTGCTTGTTATAGGAACCTTTGCAATTCTAGGCGGAATATTTGGCGCAGAATTGTTCCCGCTTCCATTGTTGCCTGCAATGATTCTATGGATAAACCTTGTAACCGATGGGGCTCCTGCGGTTGCCTTAGCAACAGATCCGCCTGATGTTGGCGTTATGGATAGGCCCCCGCGGAAGCCTGAAGAGGGAATACTTCATGGCATGGGCGCCTTCATAATAGCATCATTCATATTGCAGGCTGCCGGGACATTTCTAGTATTTTGCTTGGAATACTATGTTTGGCCATCCCATCCATGGATGCTTCCAGGCGGCGGCATTGATGAAGCGGCAAGGTTGCTAACATATAGAGAGGCTACAACTACGGCCTTTGTTCAGGCAGCTATGTTTGAACTCTTCGTTGTCTGGAACTGTCGCTCTGAGAAGAGAAGCGTTTGGAGGATGGGTAAAAAAGCCTTTGAAAACAAGTTCTTTGTGATAGCTGACTTTGCATCGATAGTGTTAACCCTTGGGATAACATACGTGCCCATAACACAGCAACTGTTCCACTTAACAGCTTTAAGCATAACTGACTTGGCATATGTTATCGGCGTAGCCAGTTGGGGTCTATTAATCTTTCCAGAAATTCTAATGGGCAGAAAAATCTGGAAATGGCGTTAAAAAAAACAATTTTTTCCTTTCATAATCCTCAACTTTCAGTAGGAAGTCTTATCCTTAATTATTTTCGTTGAATTACATGGCTTTTAACATAAAACTATATATTCCACCATTGGAGATTGCACTAATTCTTTAAACGGTGATGTCATGTCTCAAAGTGTGGAATCGTATAGAGAGTTCTTCGAAAAAGATATAGTTCCACAAAGCTGGAAAGATAAGGTCTGGGACAAAGCCGATTTCAAAAAGTTCCATGAAAGCACGGTGATAAACAAGGAAGCCATGGAGAAGTGGTGGGAGAAATGGGCCAACGAGCTTTTCTGGTTCAAGAAATGGGATAAAGTGCTAGATGATGGTAGCCCACCCTTCTATAAATGGTTTGTAGGCGCCGAAACTAATTTGGCTTATCTTGCTACAGACTGGCAAATAAGTAAAGGCAGGAAAAACAAGGTTGCCCTCATATGGGAAGGAGAACCATGGAACGAGACGCTTAAACAGCCAAAGGAAGTTAAAAAGTTCACATACTATGACTTATACCGAGAATGCAGCATCGTCGCTTACGCATTAAAAGAGAAACTAAACGTCCAAAAAGGCGAAATCATAACTTTTTACCTGCCCATGATCCCTGAACTTCCGTTCTACATGCTTGCAGTTCAAAGACTAGGCGTGGGACATAGCATAGTATTCAGCGGCTTCAGCGCAGAAGCCTTGGCCACAAGGGTTTTAGACAGCGGCTCAAGGATCATAGTAACGGCTGATGGCTTCTACAGAAGGGGGAAAATAGTAAATCTGAAGGCTGTAGTTGACGACGCAATAAAAATATGTGAAGAGCAAGGACTAAAAATAGAAAAGGTTATTGTTGTCAAGAGAGCCGGAATCGAGGTGCCATGGAACAATGATAGGGACATATGGCACCATGAGCTTATCGCTGATGTTCCTCCAAACATCCATGTTCCAGCCGAAAAATGCGGATATACTGGGATATCACATATCCTTTACACCTCTGGAACTACGGGGACTCCGAAGGCTGTTCAGCGATCCGCTGGCGGTTACGCTGTGGGACTCTACGCAACCATGAAACTTATCTTTGATGTTCAAGAGGATGACATTTTCTGGTGCACTGCGGATATTGGATGGATAACCGGCCACTCCTATGTTGTTTACGGTCCTCTAATCGTTGGCTTGACGACTATAATATATGAGGGCTCCCCAGACTACCCTGAACCTGACAGATGGTGGAGCATAATTGAGAGATACGGTGTAACAATCTTCTACACTGCCCCCACTGCCATCAGGATGCTGATGAAGTATCCTGAAGAGCTTGTTAAGAGGCATGATTTAACTACCTTACGAATAATTCACACTGTTGGTGAGCCAATAAACCCAGAGGCATTCGACTGGTACTTCAAAAATCTCGGCAGAGAGAATGTGGTGGCCTCAAGCACATGGTGGATGACTGAAACCGGCCACATAATAACTGGACATTTTCCAGGCTTTGGAAAAATTTTCCCATTAAAACCTGGAACAAACGGTTATCCTCTACCTGGAATTGTGGTGGATGTTGTTGATGACGATGGTAATCCATGTCCACCGGGAGTCAGAGGCTACTTTGTAATTAAAACGCCATTTCCCGGCATGCTTGAGACACTTTACAAGAATCCCCAAAAATACATTGATGCTTACTGGTCAAGGTTTAAGGGTAAAAATTACTTCTACACCGGCGACTTCGCTGTTAAGGATCAGGACGGATATGTCTGGGTGCTAGGAAGAGCCGACGATGTCCTAAAGGTTGCTGGGCACAGAATTGGCACAGCTGAAATAGAATCAGCCATGGTTAGGCATCCGGCAGTTGCGGAAGCAGCCTGTGTTGGAAAAAGTGATCCTGTAAAAGGCCAGGTTCCTGTAATCTTTACAGTACTAAAGAAGGGTTTCTCCCCAAACGTGGAACTAGAGGGTGAAGTTAAGAAGTATTTAAGAGCAACAATAGGGCCTATAGTGGCCTCAGACGCAACGATAATTTTCGTAGACTCTGTTCCAAAAACCAGAAGCGGCAAAATTATGAGGCGACTTTTAAGGGCTGTTGTTGAAGGAGCAACCCTGGGAGACATTACAACCTTAGAGGATGGCGTAGCCGTAGA
>Ga0185307_1001294_pt1 | contig 14059 bp, 8 predicted proteins | sample LHCtaG_FD_128010 | JGI IMG/M metagenome (GOLD analysis project Ga0185307, IMG submission 128010) | Hot spring microbial communities from Little Hot Creek, USA to study Microbial Dark Matter (Phase II) - LHC4sed_matched (SPADES... | ecosystem: Environmental > Aquatic > Thermal springs > Hot... | reverse complement strand
AACTCTTCATAAGGCTCTTCGCCCTATGGTACAACTTCATAAGACCACACCAAACACTAAAAAGACCACCAGCAACACCCATAACTTGACAGTATCAGAAGAATGATTGAAAACCTTTTTATGTAGGTTTAAGAAAACCTAAAAATGATGACTTATAGGATTGCTGATTAATGATGAAACCCGACTTGTCTGAATAATTTTCATCTTTTCCCCCAATAAATAAGTGGAAAACATCTTTATGCGGTTTTTCTCTTAGCATCTAATTGCAATTTTTATGTCCGTCCAAAATAAGAGTTTTAAAGTTTCTTAAAAAGGAATCCATTTCGCTTCAGCCTCAAACATTTCATTAACCATCATTTCGATCTCTCTAGGCGTTAGGATAGCTGATGTTAGCGGATCAAACATTATAGCCTGCAAAGCTGCATTTTTATCCCTTTCTAAGGCGGCTTTAACAGCCAATTCTTGAACGTTTATACTCGTTCTATTGAGTGCTGCGCATTGAGGTGGTAAATCGCCCACATGACATGGGTGCATGCCTCCCTTATCGACAAAACAAGGGACCTCAACGCAGCATCCATAGGGCAGGTTTGTTATCAGCCACCTGTTTTCGACATTTCCATTTATTCTGCATGGTTTGCCTGTTTCCATAGAGTATATTATGTCTACACCATACTCATGTGACCTACTTAGCTCTATAGGTAGCTCACCGCTTATCTGTTTCTTTACGCGTTCAAAATGAGGCTTCCATGCTTCCTTGCATATTTCAAGGTAAAACCATCTAGGTTCACAGTACTTTTTTCTTCTCTCCTCGTTAGTCCTAAAGTATGGTACATATTCGCTTAGGTGGTGGCTTGATTCCGTTATGAAGTAGCCTAAATATTTCATCATTTCAAAACGAACTTTATCTTTCTCATAAATTTCCTTCTTCTTCATAGCTTCCCAAAGGAGAGGATAAGCGTCTCTACCCTTATATTTGAATTCAAGGAAGAAAGCTTGATGATTTATTCCGGCAACCCAATAGTAAATGTCCTCATAAGGAAGGTTAACGTAATTTGCCAGCTGCATGGCTGTGCCTTGAACACTATGGCAGAGGCCAACATTCTTTATTTTTGTTGCCTTACTCATTGCCCAGCAATTAATTGCCATTGGATTAGCGTAATTAATTAGTAGCGCGTCTGGGCAAAGATCCTCCATGTCATAGCATATATCTAATAAAACAGGTATTGTTCTAAGACCTCGGAAAACGCCACCTGGACCAATAGTGTCTCCAACTTCTTGATTTACACCATACTTTAACGGAATATTTATGTCAATTTCAAAGGCCTCTAGCCCGCCAACTTGAATCATAACCATCACATAGTCAGCATCCTTTAAGGCCTCTCTACGATTAAGCGTAGCTTCAATTCTCATGTTGGGAGCATATTTTGAAGCTAATGCGCATGCAAACTTACTTATTAACTCAAGGCGCTCAGCATCAATATCCATTAAAGACACGGTTGAATCCCTAAGTTCAGGGTGATAAACAATGTCTGTCAGCAGTCGGCTGGCAAAAACAACACTTCCGGCGCCAATAAAGACTATTTTAGCCAACATAAATCGCCTCCAAAATAGTAAGTCCGTTATGAGTTCTTTATAAAACCTTTCCTTTTGAATCCAAAAAGTGGTGGGCCGGGCCGGACTTGAACCGGCGACCTCAGCCTTTCTTAACGCCTACTTTGTTGCTCGTAAGGGCTGCTTTAGGTTTCATGTGAAATGTCCTGACCACACTAGACTACCGGCCCGCTACAAGAAATTTAACTAAATACTGACCCTTTAATATTTTCGGTTTTTAAAGTATAAGTTTTTGTTTTCATATATTTAATGTTCGGTCGGCTCCCTCGTTGATGCCAAATAATGCTCCATTATTTTTTTAATATAGGTTCTCATTTCAGATTTAAACTCTGAAGAGCGGGTTTTAATAGTGCTTGCTGTTTTAGCCCAGGATCTGCATTGGAGGCATCTAGATATTAGTCCTGTCTCAGCTTTTATGTCGATGGGTAGTCTTAGTTTACCGGAGCTTAGGAAATGCGCCATTAAGACTTCTTTCACAGCGTCGCAGGCTCCTTCGTAGGCTAAAGCCCCCTTGATGTAGCTTGTTAGTCTCTCAAGCTGTGATCGTGTTAAGCGTGGTCTCTCAATGTGATCCCATTTATTAACGCTTAGTAGCTGGACGGCGACTTCCGGCTCTAAACTGAAGTAGGTGTCTGGTAGAGAGTTTAATAGCCTAATCTTAAACTCCATGTAAATTTCCCTCAAAATTTTCTCTACACCATCGCTTAATGGCTTAATTACTATTACGCTGTATTCTCCTGAAACGATATTTCTCATCGGGCTCATATGAACCGGTATGAAACCATTTTTCAGCCAGAAGTTAAGTAATTTCTTGTCCGCTCCAAAGCTCGCTCCAACCCAATCGAAACCATCTTCGCTTGCTTCATCACAGAGTTTTCTTAGGGATAAGCTTCCCAAACCCCTGCCCATCAGCTCTGGGTGAACCGCTATCCTTACAACTCTGAGACCCCTAAGACGAGAGAAATCGGCATATGGAGGATAATACCTTACGATGCATGAAGGTATTAGGTTGCCTGAGGGTGGATTACCAGTTAACACTAGGTTTATGAGGTCATCAGTCATTTGGCCTTCCTCAGCCACGTGTAAAGCTGCAACTATCTGGCCGTATTTAGATGTTATTGTGCGGGCAGCGTGGTGTGGTGCATCCCCAAGAATTAATAGGTCATCAGGCCTATTCCGGTAGTGGGCGAGCACGTATATTCCTATAAACTCCCTTAATTTCACCTCATCAAACTTAAATAAATTATCAAGGTCAATCTTCTCGTAACTAAATTCCTCAGGCTTAATTTCGCCTAACGCTGCAACGTTTATCTCTGCTGGTTCAGCGTCTAATAGAAGTGCTTCATATAGCCACTTCTCAACCGGATCATTAAGAGCATACCTTATTGGCTCCTTTAACTCAACCCTATGGAGATTTATCTCTTTATTCTGCTGTAAGGCTCTTAGAAATCTCAGGGAGAACCCTCTACCAGCACCCTCATAACCGTGAATTGTTGAGGCAAAAATAACCTTTGAGAATTTTTCAGCAAATGTGAAGAGTATTGGAACCGGTATGCCAGCGGCTTCATCAACCATAAGGACATCGCATTCTTCATTCAAGACCTTTTGTGGAAGATAGAATTCTACCACCCCACGCTTACATTTTATCCTCGGTTCGTCCCCATAATCCTTAACGAATTTGTGGCCTAGTACATTGAGCCCTTTCTCAATCATTCCAAAGACTATTTGAAAATCCTCACCACTTGGCGCCGTGACGATCACTCTTCGGAATCCGAAATGTAAAAGTATAGCTGCGCTTAACCCAAGGAGAGCGGATTTTCCTCTACCGCGATTCGAAGTTATGAGTAGGGCGCTTTTTCCTCTCTCCCTTATGACTTCATCAATTAATTGGAGCGCTCTCACTTGGTCGCTCGTGAGAGCCAACCTAAAAAGCCTTTTTGGCACCCGGCTCTTCTCAGGAATATCAGGTATCTTCCTAGTAGCTTTAGGCGGATTTAAAAGTTCACCCTTTAAAATTCTCCATCCGTTTAGGATCCAGGCGCATGGACTCTCAATTATCTTCTTAACAAAAAATTCCTCGAATCTCTTGCCAACATCTTTCCATGTATATGGCGGGTAAACGAAGCTTTTATGAATGCTTGTTTCCCAAGGTTTACTTACATTGAGGTCGAGGTTGAATAATATTGCAAGCCCGCCGCCTCTCACAGTCTCGATTAATCTGCCAATATCATTTGGCCGGGCCCCTCTACTTACATCCATTACTAATATATCATTTGTTGTTCCCAGAAGCTTATGGCTTTCCTCATAAGTATAATGTTCTATATTCTCTTTTGGGAAGTTTAAAGATGTAAGCGAATTAAATAGGTTGTTAAATAGTTCTCCCCCATCGGTATAATAATCAATGAAGACAACGGCATCATCCCATCCCTCTTTAAGCATTTTTATGCTTCTGTGCTTTAGGATTAGAAAGGAGAGAACGTCTTTTACATCTTCCTCAGAAATAATAATTAACCTTCTATGAGAGGCATCTAACGCTTCCTCCATCATTCTCGTTAAAAGATCCTCTGCTCTCACCTTCTCTTCGCGAGTAGCGTTTTCACTCATGCGCTAAGCTCCCATTCGTTGAATATCCCTTTTTGATGGAGACCAGGTTTTATTAAGTGAATGGATTATCCTATTTTGATCTCATACCCTTTCTTTCTTGGAAGCGTTATCTCTAATATTCCCTTCCTGAATTTAGCTTTTGCTTTACTTACATCGACTGGAACTGGAAGTGGAACCCTACAGCAGAAGCATGTAAACTCTCCCCTTCTATGTTTAACGCCCAAGTCCTCAAAATTCACCTTAACCTTCATATTGGCTGTTATCTCTATGAGATCATCTCTTATACTGCTTATTCTAATGCTCTCGGGGTCGGCTTTTGGTAAATCAGCCGTCACAATCACCATATCACGTCTCACATAAACGTCGCATAATGGCTCAAGCGATTGCGAATCAACATCCCAGCTCGGTTTTTCCATAAACCTCTCAACTATTTCATCTGTTAAGGCTTCAATCTCCTCCACATACTCACGGACAATATCGAAGATTGATCTTCTCCTTGCACTCACTCTGCTTCCCCCTCCATTACCTACTCTACCTAATGTAGAAGCCTGGAACGTCATATTCGTGGGATTTTCTCATCTTTGCGAGCTCAGTTTGAGTTCTCCGCATCATATCCCTCATAGCTAAGCGGACCTCCTCACCCTTCTCTATTAGCTCAGACACATCAACATTTATGTTCATTACTTTGTTAAGCGCCTGTATTATTAGGGAGGAAGCTTCCGGATCAGGATAATTATAGAATGCTTCCGCTAATAATGCTATCGCTGGCATATTCTTTTCGGCACAATACTTTAAGATTAGAGCTTGCGGACCCGCAAGGAAACCCCTCTCTATAATCTCAATCTCATTGTCCATGAGAACCTTAAGCATCATATCATTTGATGCCGCTCCAAATATCCTTATCTTCTCAAGTTCATGGCGGTTTGGAACGGGCAAACCGCTTAAAGTAAGTATTTTTTCAGCCCTTTTACTCCACGCCCAATCAATAATGCTCTTTATTATCTGATGAATAGAGTCCGATGGAATCGCGATCTCAGAAATTAAAACCAGAAGATCATTATTTCCGAAGATTCTTATTGGCGGCTTTGGAAGCCCATTCTCAAGCATAATTACGGGTGGGAGCAACTCTGTTTCCACATAAGCAACCTCTTTAAGATTTAACTTGGAAATTATATGCGCCGCCGCGATAACTCCAACCAAGCCGACGTCTGGAAGACCACAAATAATCTTGATGCCCTCCGGTATACCTTTGCGTTCAACGACTCTAACTAGCTCGGCGGACAATTTTTCACCCCTATCAGATAAAAGTCTTACCATAATAATATTAAAGGTTTCCTTTATTCAAAAACCTTAATTGATTGAGCGAGGGTTCTCTTTATTAGTGAGGCGTAAAAATAGTGGATGAAAGTGGGTTAGGGGAAAACATTGAGGGATTAATTAAGAGTTTCTTTCCATACCCGAGTTTCCGCCCCTTTCAAATCGAAGCCATAAAATTCTCCTTTAGTGTTATCTCTGAAGGAAAAATAGGCTTGCTTTCATCACCATGCGGGACTGGAAAATCCATTTCGGTTTTGTCAGCATACTTCGCGGCTAGGAGCATCAATCCATCTATCGGTAGGCTTCTAGTTTTGGTTCGGACTAAGAATCAACTTGAGATTTACTCCCGCGAGCTCAAAAGTATCAAAGAGTACAGCAAAGCTACGTTCATAGCATCAATATTTAAGAGTAAAAGAGAGATGTGCCCGTTCGCTATGGAGGACCCGAACCTTGCAAACTTAAGCTACCGCGACTTTCTGCAGTATTGTAAGGGGCTTAAGAGCGGGATCTTCGGCGGATCATGCAAATATTATGATAGAACATATGCTGATGGCGGTTGGAGACCGAGCAAGTTAGCTCAAAATATCATTGATCGGATTAAAAGGTTCGGTCCCGTTATGCCGGAGGAAGTTTACGGTTTATGCCGTAGCTCTGGCCTATGCCCCTATGAGGTTACTAGGATGCTTGCAAAGAGATCTGATGTCATAGTCGGGAACTATAATTATGCTCTTGTTGAGGCAGTTAGAAACTCGACGCTTGGCAGGGCTGGCGTACGCATGAAGGATGTTAACTGTATTTTTGATGAAGCCCATAGCCTACCATACTACGCTTCGGGAATACTTTCGAGCGAGCTATCTCTCAGATCGATTAGGAGAGCGGTTAGGGAGGTTAAGAGGTTTAGGCTAGATGGTTTAGAGATTCTGGAAGCATTACACAGCGCAGCAATAAACCTCGGTAAAACAACCTATAAGATGTATGGATCCGATTACGAACACACGATTCCGAAAGAACTACTTCTTAAAGAAATCTCTACGAGGGCTGGAATTGAGGTTGATGGACTACTAAATGCGATTGATAACCTTGCCATTCTAGGGGAGACCGTGAGACAGATGAGGATTGAAGTTGGCAGCAGACCTGTCTCATATCTTGCGCGTTGCGCATCCTTTCTTTCGGATTGGGTTAATATAGACGGTTCTGGTTACATTCGCTACATAAGGGTTGAGGAGAACGCTAAGGGTAAGAAAACCGTTAGAATTGGAATAAAGTGTTTAGATCCATCTTTAGCTACTGGGATAATAAGTGAGATGCGTTCAACAATATTGATGTCTGGAACATTATGGAACATGGATTATTACATTAATGTGCTAGGCTTGGATAGAAGCCGCTGTATGAGCATGGAGATTCCTAATCCATTCCCGCCAGAGAACAGACTAATTCTCGTCGACATGGCTGTTACAACAAGGTTTGAGGAGCGTAATGAAGAGCAGTGGATTAAAATGGCTGATCGGATCAGTAAAATTGTCAAAGCGGTTAGGGGGAGGGTAGCCGTATATTTCCCGTCGTATGAGGTTATGCATTCAATAGTCAGGAACCTTAAGTTAGAAATACCATTTCTTATAGAAGAAAATAGTACCAGGATATCTGACGTCTTTAGCTTCCTCAAGGGAAATAGCCAGTGTGTTCTTCTCGGTGTTGCTAGGGGCAAAATAAGCGAGGGCGTAGATATGACTATTAATGGGCGGAGCATGCTCTCAGCAGTAATAATTGCCGGTTTACCATTCCCAAAGAAGACGGAGGTTCAATCCGCATTACAAGAGTATCTTAAAGGAAGATTCGGCGAGAAGGCTAAGGAATACGCAAATGATATACCATGCTTAAATGCGCTGGCACAGTCCGCGGGAAGACTTTTACGTAGCCCTGAGGATAGGGGAATAATTGTTATAATGGATAGGAGGGCTGCTAGAAGCTTTAAAAATAAGCTTCCGGAGGATTGGAGGCGGGAGATGAAAGCTCACGCTAAAATAGAGAGCTTTCTAAGCAAGATTGAGAGCTTTATGAGAGCTCGCTCCGAATATTTAAGCGATTAAAAGTTATAAGGGTTTATTATCTTTCCATGCTTTCAGCTTAATTGAGACTTTATCAAATAGCTCCTCATATAATCTCAATGCTTCCTCCAGAGCTTTCTCCATGTTGATTCTTCCTGTTTCAACCTCAGCCATTAAATGCTCAACGTAACGCCTTGTATCCGGCGTAACAAGTCTTTCATCAACATCTTTAAGGAGATTTATTAGATTCTCACCTAAACTACTTATGTAGAACGATTTTCTTCTCTTTTCAACGTAACCCCTATCAACAATTATTTGCGGGTAATCCGCTCTAGTTGCGTCTGTTCCAATAGAATTTTTCTCAAGGAGTTTAAGTAGCTCTGACTCAGTTAATCTTGGTGGAGGCTTCGTCTTACGCTCCTCAAGGCTAACTCTGACTACTGACAGCTTTTCACCAACATGTAACTGAGGTATATACGTGAGATCCTTCGGCCTAAAATATGGGAATATTTGATAGAAACCTTCATCTATAAAATATCTGCCAGTCGCATTCACCTGTAAATTACCTAAGTCTACATTCAATTTCCATCTTTTTAGAACCGCATCTCTTCCAACAACGTTAGCCAGATATCGCCTACTAATATACTCCCAGATTTTCCCCTTATCGTCTAGACCCGGATAATACGCGGTTGGATAAATGGGCGGGTGCGCTCCATCGTTCTTCCTTCCATCTCTAGGGTTAAAGAGAGACACATCAATATTCCTGCCTAAAGGTGTGGAGGATAGCATACGGAGTATAGGTTTATGATCAACCGTCAGCCACATATTTGTCTCGGTTCTAGGATAGCTTATGTAGCCCTCGCCGTAGAGCATTTCGGCTAAAGCCATTATCTTCGTGGCGCTTAAACCCATTATCTTAGAGAGCTCCTGCAGCATGATATCGGTTTCTGTAGGTAGAGGCTTATGCTCAATTTCATCCTTCAACTGAAAGTCTTTGACGAGAGCGTATCTGGCGCTTTTAGCCGCACTGTAAAATTGTCGCGCCATGTTTGCGTCCCTAATTGGATCGGATGCAACGGTAATTTTGACGCCGTGAACATCGAGAAGCGCAGATATAACATAATATTTTTCGGGCTTGAAATCTCTAATCTCCATTTCCCTCTGATAAACAAACCAGAGCGTAGGTATCTGGCAATTATGGACTACGGCGTTAGAAACCAGGTAAGTGTTATCGCTAGTCTCAAGATTATAAACTAACCCCCAATATGGAATATTTTCAACATCGATGATTGGCGTCAATATATATTCATTTGAAACACGGAATTCTGCATTTTTTGGGTTAGGCTCTAATAGCATCATGATGTAAGTTGCATTAAAATCAGCTTCATCACAATCTCTTTCTCTTTTCGCATATACTTGCAGGAAATAGCCTAACCTAGCATAAAGTAGCTGGAGCTGTAGGGCTAAAATTTTTGATTTAGTAGTTGCATAAGCGTTGTTTTTTACATCAATATCGCATTGCGCTTTAAGATTGCTGCCCACTTCATACCCTTCAAGAAAAGCCTTAACCAGATCCAAGTTTTCATGTAGGAGTATAAAGTCTGGGATGCGCTTCTGCTCGTCCCTCTCTCCAAACCATTCAGCAAAAGCTTTCAAAAGCATCTGAGAGTGTATGTTAATGCTGATTTTTCGGGGTTCTTCCCGCCTCTCTACGATAAAATATGAGCAACTCAGCTTCTTAAATGCGCCTATAATCCGATCTACTACTTGCGGTTCCTTTAAATTAATGCGGATCTGTATGCTGTCGCCTAAAGAAATTCCATTGGCAACGTATGCGCCTAATAGCCATAATACGTCTTCATCCAGGGGAAATTCTTGAGAAGAAACCTCTTCACCCACAAATTTGTTTAATGAAGCTTTATTAATATTAATAGTCCCTTTGATGCGTGGCAAAACGAGGTAATCTCCATCTTTATATCCATCTTTGGGCATTAGGAGCGCGGCGGGCTTCCAGAAAAGTAGAAGATCATCTCCGCCACCAGATCTTTTAGGGCTAGATGCTATAAGCACCGGATGCTCCGGCGTTAACTCTATTGGTAGCAGACCTAGGGCCTTAACCCTAATTAATTGCCCATTATATTCCCGAATAAACTTTTTAATTACCCTATTATCGCTGAGGATTAAACCTATGCAATGATCTCCAACATCCATTTTTGATATAGGCTTATAATCTCCAGGTATTATTGTATCGCCCCTAACACAAGACCCCCACGAAACTAGGTTGTCACCGCTGCTCAAGCCCCTTGAGAGCGTTAAGAGCCTTGTATAAGCTGCACCAGTCACTAAGTCAAATTTATGGCGGAGTAGAGCCTTCCAAACCCAATTCCACTTTAGGTCAGGTTCGATCGTCTCCCATGCGCGCCTAAGTTCGCTTGGCGTGGCTGCATTGAACCTCATCCGACCATATCTTGGCGTATATCCTAGCACATTTCTGGCAACCGAAAGAGTTTCGTATGCTATTAATTCACCCTCAGGGTCATTGTCGGTTGCTAAAATCAACATTCCAGCACCCTTAAGAGCGCTCGTTAAGTTTTTGTAGGCTTCAGAATCCCTAATAACCCACTCTGTTGGAGCCCTAAAGAGTTCACGCGGATCAACGCTCCTCCACTTAGAATAGCGTTCAGGAAAATCAAGCTCGAGAATGTGCCCTCTTAAGGCGATAACTGGTGGCGAGGGCTTTATGGAGGATTGAATAGTCCTTGCAACGGAAGGTTTCTCAGCAACTACAAGCATGGGGGTTCTACACCAGTACATAAATTATTACTGAAGCTATACCTTAAAAATGCTATTATACTGGTGCACACTAATATTTTAAGATGCGGATTGTTTACCAGCATTAACACTAAACGGGTAAAGGGCTTAAGAAAAAAGAAGAGAAACAATGAGCGGATAATAGCGTAATTAGCCATGCTAACCTATTATTTGTCTCCAATCCACATGTTTTCTAACGAGGTTTATGGCTGTGCCTATTCTTCTCGGGTCTCCGGGCTTTATTTTGCCAATGATCTTCTGGACATATTGGAGTGTTGTGTACGTGTCATATGGCACCAATATGAGTGGAACTTTAAGCTGATCGGCTTTAGGGAATACTTTGGCGCTTGGATACAAGTTTCCAGTTAGAACTATGGCTGAAACATCAGTTTCAAGGGCTGTTAAAATAATGTCAGTTCTATCACCACCAGTAATCACAAGTTCATTAGTAACTCTGCGGAAATACTTAGAAGCGCTATCCGGGGTCATTGCGCCAATAAGAATGGCTTCAATCAATTTATCCAGCCCCTCTTTTCCAGCCAAAACTCTGCCGCCAATAAAGTCACATATTTCTCTGACTGTAGGTGCGCTTAAGGTTTTATCCTCCGGGATAAGACCCAAAACCTTAATACCGTGTTTCTCAATGAATGGCTTGATTACACGTTTAACGCGCTCCAGCCTATCAGAAGGTATGCGATTTAATATGACCCCAAAAAGCTTAACCCCCCACCTCATGCAGCAGTCCTGGCACTGCAACACATCGTCAACCACGGAGTCATCCATAACCCTCTCAACCAAAAGCATTTCAGCTTCTAAATCTTTAGCAAGTCTTGGTATAGAGCAATTTATGAAGGATCCTGTTGAGAAATTATGCGGCCCCTCAATCAACATTAAATCCCTATCATGTGAAACCTTTTCATACGACGCTCTTATACTTTTAATGTAGGATTCCGCGTCGGCATTTGCAAACTTATCGAGAAACTCCTCCCTATCGAGTATTAGTGGACATATTATATTACTTTCATGCTCAAGCCTTAGAAACGACCTCATTATTTCCACATCTTCGTCTAAATGCTCTCTGCCCGGAATAAGTGATGACCTCATGCCTACAGGCTTGAAGTATCCGACTTTTTTGCCCATATCCATAGCTATCGATGCGAGTGCAACTACTATTGCGCTCTTTCCAGAAGCCTCATCTGTTGATACAATATATATTGCCCTTTCAACCAACAATCATCCCTCAGCTCTAAACATTTAATATTTGCTAATGGTTACTCTTATATCTACCCCAATACAGCCCTCACCACTTTCATAAACAAATAAGGGGTTAATCTCCATTTCGGAAATCTCCTTAAACTTGATCATGGCTTGTGAAACTTTAAGCATCACATCTATCACTGAATCTATATCTGAAGGTGGCTCACCCCTAACGCCTCTAAGAAGCACATAAGCTCTGGTCTCCTCAATCATTCTAGCAGCCTCAGCTCTCGTTAATGGGCACAGACGATATGAAACATCCCTTAAGAAATTAACGTATATCCCGCCTAAGCCGAACATTAATAGTGGGCCGAACTGTACATCCCTAACGGCACCCACAATGACTTCCTTACCAGCTGGAACCATTTTCTGCACCAAGACGCCAGTTATCCTAGCTCCCGGCATGGCTAAGCGAGCTCTTCTAACAAGAACATCATAGTTCTCTTCAGCCTCAGCTCGACTTTTAACGCCTAAAACCACTCCGCCTATATCAGTTTTATGGATTATATCCGGTGAGACAATTTTCATAGCTATTGGATAGCCGATGGAGTCTGCTAGGACGCCTGCTTCCTCCCTGCTTCGAGCTATAAGAGCCTTAGGCATCGGTATGCCAGCTGCCTCAGCAACCCTTATGGCTTCATCGATTGTTAAGCTTAAACGCCCTTCTATGCGCGCGCCATTTAGGATGCTGCGAATCTTATCCTCATCGATTTCTATGCGTGGGATCTCTTCCTCAATCGGCGAGTTAAGTATGAGCCTATAATCATACATTAATCTTAGGGCATGGACGGCTGCTTCTGGAAAGGGGTAGTTTGGAATTCGGCTCCTCTTAAGTGTTTTAATTGCCGGCGAGCTATCCTCAAGCCCCATAAATGATGCAATTATAGGCTTACTTGAGCCGCTGAATTTGGCTACGGCTTCAGCGACCTTATCGCAGGGTGTCACAGCCTGTGGTGTTAGAATAATGATTATTCCATCAACATTATTGCTTCTTAAACCAGCCTCCAAAGCTAACTTATACCGGTTTTCATCAGCGTCACCTAAAACGTCAAGTGGATTATTTAGGCTTGCATGCGGAGGCATGGCTTTTTGGAGTTCCTCCCTAATTTCATATTCTAGGAGTGGTAACTCGAGATCCATTCTTTCACATGCGTCGGCAGCAAGTATGCCTGGTCCGCCTCCGTTGGTCACTATTAGAACCCTTTTGCCCATAGGTAGCGGCTGCGAGCCAAATGCTAACACTATGTTAAAGAGTTCTTCCAGAGTGTTAACCCTTATTATTCCAGCCTTTCTGAAGGCTGCTGAAAAAGCTGTATCTGAACCCGCTAATGAGCCCGTATGAGATGAAACTGCTCTTATACCAGCATCCGTCGTTCCAGCTTTTATGGCTATTATGGGCTTCTTCCGGGTTACTCTTCTAGCAACTTCTATGAAGCGCTCGCCCTCCTTAACGCCCTCAATGTAAAGCCCAATTACTCTGGTCTCCTCATCCTCGCCTAAAGCCTCCAGAAAATCGGCAGCATTTAGGTCGGCTTCATTCCCTAAGCTGATAAACTTTGTGAAACCAACCTCATTCCTAACAGCCCAATTCAGTATTGTGCTCCCAAGAGCACCACTCTGTGATATGAAAGCTATGTTCCCGGGAGTAGGCATGATTGGAGCGAAGGACGCGTTTACACGACCTTGAACATTTATTATGCCGAGGCAGTTTGGTCCCTGTAATCGCATACCATATCTTCTGCATATACTGATAACTTCATGTTCCAGCTGCGCGCCCTCTCTTCCAGTCTCACTAAAACCAGCTGAGATAACGACTAAACCTTTAACACCCTTTAAACCACAGTCCTCAACAACAGATGGAACAACTCTTGCTGGAACAACTATTACTGCTAAATCAACATCGCCTGGAACATCACTAACACTCTTGTAGCATTTAAAGCCAAGTATCTCATCAGCATTTGGGTTTATGGGATATAGCCCCCCACTAAAACCTGACTCAACAAGATTTCTGAATACCCTATGCCCAACCTTCCATGGCTCCCTACTCGCACCTATAACAGCTATGGACTTTGGATTAAAGAAAGCTTCAAGATTCATAGGTTGCTCCTCATCAGTCTCCCATATATTTGAGTTTTTACTATCGTAAGATTAAACGGTGAATATATACCTAGCGCTGCTGGTAAAATATGTTATTGAAGAGAGCCGCTACATAATAGCCATATATTTTTCCGTAAAGTTCGTATGTAATGAGCCGCAATATCTTTGTTAGAAGCTTAGTTGAGAAGACTGATCATCTAGCGGAGGACGTGGCAACTTAGCTTCACCTCCTTAAGTGGTTGTAGTATAGTATGAATAGTTTTATTGTTAGGTTCCAGCATGCTATTGACCTTCTGAATCTTTCGCTTTTATTGAGC
>Ga0185307_1001293_pt1 | contig 14063 bp, 17 predicted proteins | sample LHCtaG_FD_128010 | JGI IMG/M metagenome (GOLD analysis project Ga0185307, IMG submission 128010) | Hot spring microbial communities from Little Hot Creek, USA to study Microbial Dark Matter (Phase II) - LHC4sed_matched (SPADES... | ecosystem: Environmental > Aquatic > Thermal springs > Hot... | reverse complement strand
CTCATGCCCACCCCCCTGACGAACTGCACCTCCATGGCGTTCAGGCCCAGCCTGGCCAGGTAGCGGAGGGCTCCCAGGGTGCTCTTGTCCGGGCTCCCCAGGGGGATCCCTGCCGGTCCCAGGAAGATCATCCTTCCCTTTTCGGGAGGGGGGATTTAGGAGTTCCTTCAGGGGAAAACCTAAAAAGAGTTCTTTTTTGAGTTTAGAAGGGAGGAGCATGGCCAAGAAGAAGGCTGCCAAGAAGGCCGAGAAGAAAGCTGAAAAGAAGGAAACCTCCTCGGGCTGCTGCCGCTGAACTCCCCCGACCCTTTTTTTCCCTTTTTCCCTACTTAGGCTGGTGCTGAGCAGGTTCAGGAGAAGGGTGGAGGGGGTGGTGGAACCCCTGGCCCTCGCCGTGGCCGGCAGGGGGGTGAGCCCCAACCTGCTCACGCTGGCGGGGCTGGGGGTTGGCCTGCTGTCCGCCTGTCTCTTCGGGCTGGCGAGGCCCCTCCCTGCCGGGATCTTCCTCCTCCTTTGCGGCTTCCTTGACCTGCTGGATGGGGCGGTGGCCAGAAAGGGGGGACGGGCTGGCGAGGCCCCTCCCTGCCGGGATCCTCCTCCTCCTCTGCGGCTTCCTTGACCTGCTGGATGGGGCGGTGGCCAGAAAGGGGGGGAGGGAGACGGCCTTCGGAGGGGTCCTGGACTCGGTGGTGGACAGGTACGTGGACTTCCTGGTGCTTCTGGGTATGGTGTGGGGGGGCCTGGCGGAGGCCTTTGGGGTCTCGGGGTTGGTCTGGGGAGGGGCGGCCATGCTCGGGAGCCTCATGGTGAGCTATGTGAGGGCCAGGGGGGAGGCGGCGGGAGCGGGAAGGATGGAGGAGGGTCTGGCTGAAAGGGGGGAGCGCCTCCTCCTCCTGGGGATCGGCTCGATTCTGGGCCTGACCGGTTACGCCGTGGCGCTGGTGGCCATTCTTTCCCACCTCACGGTCCTGCAGAGGATGGTACTGGCGAGGAGAAGGCTGGCTAGCTGGAGAGCTTCTCCGCCAGCTCCCTGAAGTAGCTCCCCACCTGCTTGAAGAGCTCCATCCCCTTGGGGGTGATCTTGTAGTACTTCCTGGCCGGTCTTCCCCGCTGGTCCTTCCACTCCGAGGAGGTGTATCCCTGCTTCTCCAGCTTGTTCAGGACCAGGTAACAGGAGACCATGGGGGGCCTGAAACCGAACTTCCGGTAGATGGCATCCCTGAGCTCGTAGGCATACATGGGCCTCTCCCTCAAGAGGTTGAGGACATAGGGCCAGAGCATCTCCACCGTGGTCTTGCGCTTTAACCTCTTCATAATTCCTCTCGTTGTTTGGGAGGGCCCCAATAAAGGTTTTTGGAGCAGAACGTCTTTTTAAAAGTAAGGGTAAAAAGCAAAGGTAGCATGGGGACCATCAGGGTGGCCATCGCGGGGGTGGGCAACTGCGCCTCCTCGCTGGTGCAGGGGGTGGAGTATTACAAGAACGCGAAGGACAACGAGTCCGTCCCCGGCCTCATGCACGTGAGGTTCGGGGAGTACCACGTCCGTGACATAAAGTTTGTGGCGGCCTTCGACGTCGACCTGAACAAGATAGGGAAGGACCTGTCGGAGGCCATCTTCACCCCTCCCAACTGCACGGTCAAGTTCTGCGATGTTCCAAAGCTGGGAGTCGAGGTGATGGAGGGACCGCTGCTGGACGGGCTGGGAAAGTACCTGACCTCCGTCATACCACACCGCCCCAAGTCCAAGCCCGTGGACGTGGTGAGGGTGCTGGAGGACTCGGGGGCGGACATCCTGGTCAACTATCTGCCGGTGGGTAGCTACAGGGCCTCCAGGTTCTAAGTCCAAGCCCGTAGACGTGGTGAGGGTGCTGGAGGACTCGGGGGCGGACATCCTGGTCAACTATCTGCCGGTGGGAAGCTACAGGGCCTCCAGGTTCTATGCCGAGGCGGCCCTCAAGGCCGGATGCGGCTTCGTGAACTGCATCCCCGAGTTCATAGTTTCCGACAAGGAGTGGGGGAGGAGGTTCCAGGAGGCTGGCCTGCCCTGCGCGGGGGACGATGTGAAGTCACAGGTGGGGGCCACCATCCTGCACCGCACGCTGGTCAAGCTGCTGGTGGACAGGGGGGTGAAGGTGGAGGAGAGCTATCAGCTGAACGTGGGGGGGAACACGGACTTCCTGAACATGCTGGAGGAGGAGCGCCTTAGCTCCAAGAGGATTAGCAAGACCGAGGCCGTTTCCAGCCAGATCCCCTACGAGGTTCCCCTCAGGATAGGCCCCAGCGACTACGTTCCCTTCCTGAAGGACAGGAAGATATGTTACATCTTCATCAAGGGGAGGAAATTCGGCGACGTTCCCCTCACCATAGACGTAAAGCTCTCGGTGGAGGACTCGCCCAACAGCGCGGGGGTGGTCATCGATGCCATCAGGGCCGTGAAGATAGCCATGGACAGGAAGATCGCCGGACCCCTGATCGGCGTTTCCGCCTACTTCTTCAAGCACCCACCCGTTCAGATGCCGGATGAGGTGGCCAGGCAGGCGGTGGAGGATTTCATAAGGGGGAAGGGATGATGGAGCCGGAGCTGGTGGTGGTGGGCCACGTGGCCATCGATGTGAACATCTTTCCCTGGGGGGTGATAGAGAACGTCCTGGGAGGGGTCCCCACCTACGGGGGTCTGGCCCTGAGGACCCTGGGGAAGGAGGTGGGGGTGATTTCCAAGGTGGGAAGGGACCTGCCGGAGAGGTTCCCGCCCCTTTACCGGGCCTTCGGCCTGGATACGGAGGGGATAAAGGTGGTGGGGGAACACACCACCACCTTCCAGAACTCCTACGACCAGAGGGGAAGGAGGGAACAGAGGTGCAAGTACAAGGCCCCTCCCCTCTCCCCCGACGACCTCCCCGAGAGCTACCGGGGAGTCAAGGGATTCTACGTTTCTCCGGTGGTGGATGAGGTCACCCCCGACTTCCTCCGGAGCCTCAAGCGCTCCGACTCCCTGGTGGTGCTGGATCCCCAGGGCCTCTTCAGGGAGGTGGGGAAGGGAGGGAAGATCAGGATAAGGATGCCTGAGAACCTCCAGGAGTTCGTCAGGCAGGCCGATGTGGTGAAGATAGGGAGGGACGAAATGGAGGGGGTGAAGAAGGGACCCAGGGAGATGCTGGAGCTCCTGAGGAGGATGGGGGCGAAGGTGGGAATAGTGACGCTGGGGGAGAAGGGGTGCGTGGCCTGCCACGGGGGGAGGGTGGTGAGCGTGGAGGGACTGAGGGTTCAGGCTCAGGATCCCACGGGGGCCGGAGACGTTTTCGGGGCGGTCTTCCTGGCCAAGTATCTGGAAACGGGGGAGCTGGAGCGCTCCCTCAGGCTGGCCAACGCCGCCGCGGGCCTGAAGGTGAGGTACAAGGGACCGGTGGGCTTCCCCTCCGAGGCCGAGATAAAGGCGGCGGCTCAGTAGCTCCTGCCCACCACGAAGATCCTTCCGGGCCTTCCGCAGAGGACGCAGGCTCCCTCCTTCCCCCCCACCTCCTCCCCCAACACCTGTGCCCCCGTTTCCTCCTCCACCCTCCTGGCGCACCCCTCCCCGCAGAGCGGGACCCTGGCCGCCCCCCCCTCCCCGATGATCCTCCCCGCCTCCTCCAGGCTCGAGACTTCCCTCATCCTTCCCTCCATCCTCTCCCTGGCCCTCTTCCTCATTTCCTCCTCCATCTCCCTCATGGTCCCGGAGAGGGCCTCCTCCAGCCCCTCCAGGGGGACCTCCCTCCTTTCCCTCCGGTCCCTCCTCACCAGGGTGACGGTCCGGGAGGAGGCCTCCCTCGGTCCCACCTCAAGCCTTATCGGCACCCCCCTCCTCTCCCAGTAGTAGAACTTGTTTCCCGGCCTGAGGTCCCTGGAGTCCAGCACCACCCTAAACTTTCCCTCCAGCCTTCCCCTGACCTCCTCGGAGTAGGTCTCCGGTTCTCTCTCCCCCTTGAAGGGGATGGGAACGATCACCACCTGAATGGGGGCCAGGCTGGGGGGAAGGCAGGGGCCCACCTCGTCCGCGTGCAGCACCAGCAGGGCCGCCACCACCCTCTCCGAGATCCCGTAGCAGGTCTGGTAGGCGTACTCGTGGGTGCCGTCGGGTTTCTGGAACCTGATGTCAAAGACCCTGGAGAAGTTCTGGCCCAGGTAGTGGACCGTCCCTATCTGGAGCATCCTCCCGTCGGGAAGGAGGGTATCGAAGGCCAGGGAGTACTCGGCCCCGGCGAAGGTGTCCCAGCTGGGCCTGCGGGTTATCAGGTAGGGAACGCACAGGCGGTCGAAGAACCTGGAGTATAGGGAGACCGCCTCCCTCACCTGTTCCTCCGCCTCCTCCCTGCTGGAGTGGACGGTGTGGGCCTCCTTGAAGGTGGTGACCTCCCTCATCCTGATCATGGGCTTGGTCATCTTGGTCTCGTACCTGAAGACGCTCACCACCTGGAAGACCTTCAGGGGGAGGTCGGCGTGGGAGCGGATCCAGAGGGAGAACATGGGGTACATGCTGGTCTCGCTGGTGGGCCTCAGCACCAGCTTCACGTCCAGCTCCTCCCCCCCTCCCCTGGTCACCCAGTAAACCTGGTTCTCGAATCCCCTGATGTGCTCCCCCTCCTTCCTGAAGAAATCCTCGGGGATGAGGAGGGGAAAGAGAACCTCCCTGTGTCCGGTCTCCCTCAGGAGCCCCCTCATCACGGAGAGTACCCTCTCCCTCAGCTCCATGCCGTAAGGAAGCCAGACGCACAGGCCCTTCACCGGGTACCTGGGATCCATGATCTCCGCCTCCAGCAGGAGCCTGTTGAACCACTCGCCGAAGGTGTCCTCGCTCATCCCCTCACCGGACGCCTTCCTCTTCCTCTCCCGATTTATATCCCGACAGGGGGATTGCCCCCCTCTCCCCCACCACCACCATGTCCTCCCACCTGGCCCCCCCTACCCCCGGAACGTAGGCCCCGGGCTCCACCGTGATCACGTAATCCTTCCCCAGCGGGTCCCTGGATCCCGGCTTCAGGCTGGGGAACTCGTGCACCTCCAGCCCTATCCCATGACCGGCCCCGTGCAGCACGTACCTCCCGTATCCCCTCTCCTCCAGTACCTTCCTCGCGGCCTCCTCCACCTCCCCCGCCCTCCTCCCCGCCCTCACCCTCTCCAGCGCGGAGAGCTGGGCCTCCCTCACCGCCCTCAGCAGCCTTTCCTGCCTGGGGGAAGGGGAGAGGGCGAAGGTCCTGGTCAGGTCCGAGCAGTATCCGCGGTAAAGGGCCCCCAGATCCACCACCACCAGCTCCCCCTTCCTCACCCTCCGGTTGCTGGAGGAGGCGTGGGGGAGGAGGGAATTGGGGCCGGAGGCCACGATGGTGGGGAAGGGGGTGCCCTCCGACCCCGCCCTCCTCATCTCGTACTCCACCTCCGCCGCTATTTCCCTCTCGCTCCTTCCCTCCTCCAGGAGCTCGGAGGCGCACCTCAGCCCCCTGCACGCCAGCTCCGCCGCCCTCCTCATCCATCTGATTTCCTCCTTCGTCTTGCTCCCGCAGAACTCGCGGAAGAAGTTCCTGAGCTTGAGCAGCCTCACCCCCCTTCTCCTCAGCCTGTGCAGGAGCAGGGAGGAGGCCTCGTCGTAGGCCATTCTTTCCCTCCCCACCTCCCTCGCCACCACCTCCCAGAGCTCCTCCCTCATCGGATCGTAGGGGAGGAGGGGAAGGCGGCTCTCCCTCCTGGCCCTCCCCAGCTCCATCCTGGAACAGAGGAGAAGGGGCCTGCCATCCCTCACCAGCAGGGCCGCACCCGCGGAGGTGCCGGAGAAGTAGCGCTGGTACCTCACGATCAGGCAGGCCCCCAGCCCCTCCTCCTCCAGTCTTTTCCTGAGCCTCCTCAGTCTTTCCCTCATCGCCACCGTTTTTAGAAGGAGGGCTAAAAGCCTTGGATGGAGCGGAAAAGGGAACTCTCCCTCCTCTACGACCTAACCTCCGCCCACTACGACCGCAGGTACTCCCTCCTGCAGAGGGCCAAGTACCGCCGCCTTCTCCCCCATCTTCCCAGGGAGGGCAGGGTGCTGGATGTGGGATGCGGAACGGGCCTCCTCCTGAAGGAGCTGGGGAGGAGGGGGGTGGGGCTGGACCTGTCAGCCGGTATGCTGCGCCTGGCCAGACGCAGGAACCCTGGGATTCCGCTGGTTCGGGCGGATGCGGAGCACCTCCCCTTCAAGGAAGGGGTCTTCCGGGCGGTCCTCTCGGTCACCGTCCTCCAGAACCTCCCCCATCCCCGGCGGGCCCTCAGGGAGATGGCCAGGGTAGTGGAGGAGGGGGGAAAGGTGGTGGTGAGCACCCTGAGGAAGAAACAGGGGAGGGAGGTGAGGAGCTGGATGGAGGAGGCTGGGCTGAGGGTGGTGGAGGAGGGACAGGAGGGGGAGGACCTCTTCTTCGTGGGGGTGAAGGTCAGAGGGAGCGGAGGACCATCCACCTGAGGTCCTCCAGCTCCACCCTTCGCAGGTTTCCCTCCACCAGCCTCCGGTTAAGGTAGGCCCTCTCCGCCACCTCCAGGGCCTCCTCCCTCCCCACGTAGTCCGAGAGCCTCTTCATCCCGTATCTCTCCCTTATCCTCTCCACCTCCTCCGCCAGCTTCTTCCCCAGTCTGCCCTCCAGCTCCTCCAGCTTCCTTTCCCCGGAGTAGAACTCCAGGAAGGCCGTGAGGAAGAGGGAGTTGGCCTCACCGTGGGGGATGTGGTACCTTCCCCCAAGCACGTGGCTCAGGGCGTGCACCAGCGAGGCCTGGGCGTTGGTGATGGCTATCCCCCCCAGCAGGGAGCAGAGCATCATCTTCCTTCTTCCCTCGGGCCTGTCCTCCACCGCCCCCTCCAGCCCCTCCAGGAAGAGCCTTATCCCCTGCTCGCAGAGGAGGTCCACCAGGGGGTCGCAGAACCTGGTGAGGTAGGCCTCCACCAGGTGGCAGAGGGCGTCCATGGAGGTGTGGAGGGTTAGGTCCCTGGGAAGGCCCATCATCAGCTCCTCGTCCAGGATGGCCACATGGGGGCAGATGTTTTCCGAGACGATGGACCGCTTCTCCTCCCCCACCCTTATGACGGAGTACTTGGTTACCTCGCTTCCCGTCCCGTGGGTGGTGGGAACGGCGATGAGCCTCCTCATCCTGCGCGGGATCCTCTCCACCCCGAGGAAGTCCCTCACCTTCCCAGGGTTTTCCATCAGGGCGGCCAGCACCTTGGCCACGTCCAGCACGCTCCCTCCCCCCACCGCCAGCACGTAGTCGAACTCCTCCCCCCTCAGCCTCTCCCAGTACCCCTCCACCTCCTCCAGGGAGGGTTCCGGGGAAATCCTCAGCACCTCCATCTCCCCCGCCCATCCCGTGTCCATTCCCCTCCTGCAGCACAGCAGTCCCCTCCCCTCCAGACCCAGCCTCCCCAGCAGCTCCCTGAAGCGCCCGAAGAGCACCTCCGTTCTGAGAATCAACCCCTCACCCCGCACAGGCTCCTCACTAGGCCCTCGAGCTCCCTTCCCGCCTCCCTCAGGGTTTCCCTCTCTATTCCCGGAACCCCGCAGAGGAGGAAGAGCACCCTCTTCGTCTCCCCGGTGACCTTGGTGAGCTCCGAATCCCTGTAGGGATAGATGGCCACCACCTTTCTTTCGTCCGCCACCACCACCTCACCCCCGAGCTTCAGGGGCTTCTCCATCCCTATCCCCAGAAACTCCTCCCCCTCCCTCGCGAACCTCAGGAGCAGCTCCCCCTCCAGCCTGTCCAGGTCGAAGGCCCCTATGGAGATCAGAAAGCGCACGGAGATCACGTTGTAGAGGTCCACCACGCTGTTGATGGTGGGAAAGGGCTTCCCCAGGAGGATCCTCCTCACCAGGGCCTCAGCCGAGGGCCGGGTCTTGGTTGGATCTATCCCCAGCCTCCACATGAAGTCCCGGTAGGCCCTGATGGCCCTCACCTCCCGCAGGGAGAGGAGGTCGTACTTCCCCCTCACCTTTTTCACCGTTTCCTCCTTGAGCCTCTCCACTTCCGGATTCCTTTCCTCCACCCTTACCTCCTCTACCACCACCTGAAAGGCCCCTATCCCCGGGAACCTCTCCTCCACCTTGGGATCCACCCTCAGGAACATCGCCATTCTATCACAGAAAAGGGTTAAGACGTTATCCCCCTCTGATTAATGGTGCGGCCGTGGCCTGCCTGGTCTAGGACTCAGGCCCTCCAAGCCTGCGACGCGGGTTCAAATCCCGCCGGCCGCACTTCTTCAAGCCCCCTGTTTCAACTGAGTTCGATCCGGGTTCATTTGGAGGTGTACTTGTGGTCCCGACTTACGGGATTGGCATTCGGGGAGTACTTCGGGAGCGTGTGGGTCATCGATGGGCGACTAGGAAGGACCGGAAAGAGGAGATTCAGGGTGACTGAGTTCGAGAAGTTCTCAATCCCTTCTCTTGATTACTTCTACCGTGCCGGTATCCCATCAACCTTCACGTAATCGTCGCTTTCTATGAGCTTGAGGGGGTCCTTGTCCAGCCTGTCTACGAAGGGTATCTCGGCGAGGATGGCCCCCGTGAGCACAATTTCTTCCGTCTTGACGTTTATTATGGCCGCTGGTGCCGTTTCCCGCTTCTTCATGGCGAAGATGGCAAAGGGGTTGTAGGTGGTTCCCTTACCGAAGGGGAAGACGAGTACCTTTCCCTTGATGCTTCGGCCTTCAAGCTCGTGTCCCTTCTCGATCACCACCCCCGTATCCGGATCGACACCCCCCACAAACGAGATCGGTTGATTTGAGACCAGAGCTTCCCCCTCAGTCTTGCTTTTAACCAAACCCCTTCCTTTCAGGATGAGGGGCACTACCTACCCCTCCATCTGCCGCTGATGACGGCTTCTAAACACTCCCTGGTGCTTCCGTAGAGGTGCTCCACTCCAGGGGCGTAATAGGCGGACCTGGGAGAGTTGGTGGCCACCACCCTCATCCCCCGCGCCGCGAAAGGTGCCCCCGGCCCCATGCAGAGGTTGGTCACCAGGAGTCCTCCCGCCTCTTCTATTTTTCTCGTCCATCCCGCTCGGTCGGCCACCACCTTCACCTGATACGAGGTTCCCACCCAGAGCTTGACCCCCCTGTGCACTTTTTGCCATCCAGGTAGGTCAGGTGCGGACATCCAAGGCTTACCATGTCCAGTCTGTCCTCTCCGGTGGTGGCTATCTCATCGTAGGTCCTTCTGATGTCTTCCATATCGACCTGCACCCTTTCCAGCTTTTCCCCCGCCGGAGGCGGCCTCCAAGGTGGGAGCCTCAGGGGTAAGCCCAGCGAGGTGAAACATGGGCACAGCCCCGCTGACGTGGAGCGGGGAGGCTATGGCCCTGAGCTGCTCCAGCGTCATTTTCTTGGGAAGCCCCACGAACACCGGGATCTCATTGCCCACCACCTTGCCCACGTGAAACGCCAGGGCCCCGTAGTCGGCATCCGTGAACGTGCTGAAGTCTATTCCGCTGCAGTCGACCAGGACTTGCCCCTTCCTGTTCTCATCCAGGAGCATGCCGTACTCCGGGACCCTGCCCGTTATGGCCACGCAGTAGTTGGTCACCGCCCCGTCCATGTTTCCCCGGGCACCCAGCACGGAGTTGGCAGACCACCCCTGAGGATCCCGTCCAGGAGAAGGCATCTCCAGGCATGAGGAAATCCCCCAGCAGGTACTGAATACAGGTGCCCAGGGGGATGACCCCCATTTTCAGGGAGTAGCTGAAGATCATCTCAGCGATCTCTTTGATTTCGGGCGTGTTGCCGTACACGGTGCCCACTTCCTCAAAGTGATCATAGTCGATACCCCAAGGGTGCCTTGTGGTGAAACACCTGCACTTCGCCCCTCCCTGCAGGAGCCTCTCGTACCACTCAACCTCCTCGGGGAAGAGACCCGCCGCCACGTGTGCACTCTTGGCCGGGACCATTCTCTTGGCATCATAAGCCTCGGCGATCTTGACCAGTATGCTCATGGCCTCCTGAGCAGCAGCGCCGTATTCGCCCTCAAGCATCCGTTCTTCCTCTCTGGTGGGGAATACCACATCTTTTTCTTGGTTTTATGGCCTAAAAAAGGCCCTTCAGCCTTGCTTTTCCACTTAGGCGAATACCGAGGAAGGAAGGACCATCCCGAATTGGCGGGGATGAGGTGGTGCTCGATCACCCGCTCCGCCACGTCCTTCTCGTCCACCGCCCTTATCCGGCTCCAGTTGTTACTTTTTTGAATCTTTTTTTTCTTTTTAATCCTTCTCTGTTTCTTTTAAGTACCAAAGAAGGGACAACAGATAAAATGGGAGGAGGGGACGGACGGGGATGAAAAGGTTACTCCTCTCTATACCGATATCCCTGCTGCTACTCCTGTCCTCTTTCTCTCTTCCTTCCTCCAAGGTGGCAACCGCCAGCGGGCAGGGATGGGAGCCCTCAACAACCGTGGCGACACGGTATGGTTTGGTTGAAGGGATCCATGAAAACAACCTTTATATTTGGCTCGGTATTCCGTATGCCAAACCTCCGGTGGGGGAACTCCGGTGGAAGGCTCCAAGGGACCCGGATCGTTGGGAGGGCGTTTATCAAGCCTTCAACTTCTCGGATCCTCCAGTGCAGTTCGCGGGGATCATGGGAAGCTTAGAAGTGGAGAAGATCCGCAACCATGAGCTCATAGGGAGTGAGAACTGTCTCTACCTGAACATATGGAGGCCCGCCACCAGTGAGAAACTTCCCGTTTACGTTTGGATTTACGGCGGGGCCAACCAGGCCGGGCAGAGCGCCCTGCCCATGTACCACGGGGGCAACTTGGCCAAGAAGGCCAACGTGGTGGTGGTCACCTTCAACTACCGGGTGGGATTGGCCGGGTGGTTCTACCATCCCGCCCTGAAAACGGGAAATCCTCTGGACGATTCCGGCAACTATGGACTGCTGGATATCATCAAGGCCTTAGAGTGGGTTCACTACAACATCGAGAACTTCGGAGGAGACCCCAACTGCGTGACGGTGGCCGGCGAGTCGGCCGGCGCCATGAACATCTACCAGCTTCTCGTTTCTCCCTACGTGAAGCAGAGGTACTTCGATAGGGGAATAAAACTCTTCCACAGGGTGATCATAGAAAGCGGGGGCCTTCTTCCAGTCCCGCTGGAGATGGCGGAAAAGGAGTCCTGCAGCCTGCTGGTCAGACTCTTGGTGAGGGAAGGGATGGCGGAAAATGAGGAGGAGGCCAAAAGGATCATAGCTGGGATGAGCAAGGAAGAGATCGCCAGCCTTCTGCGGTCCATGCCTATGGAGAACCTCTACCGCTGCTACACCCCCGATTACATGGGATCCTTCAGCAGCGGAGGAATACCCATGCTCAGTCTTCTGGGCCTCTCGGGGGGCTTTACGGACGGATACGTCATAGCTTCCCCCCTCTGGAGACCTTACTGGAGGCTGATGACCGGGAGGTATATCAAGGTGCCGGCCATCATAGGTTGTACCGCCGAGGAGGTCAAGTTCATGCTGCCTTTCTTGTTAGATGCCGAAAGGGCCATGAACACCATGGAGAACGCCATCCTTGGTCGTCCCCTCTCCGACAACCTGAGCGATTACATAGGTCCGGAACTGGAGCCCCTTCTGCCCCTCTATCAGCCCGTTTCGGACCTCCTCACCTCCCTGTGGCAGCTCGTGGGGGTGGACATACCGGCCAGTTTGATGAGAATACACCAGCGGGATGTTTACGTTTTCAAATTCGCCTGGAACGAGGAGCCCGAGCCCTTCGATTTCCTCATCGGGGCCTGCCACTCTTCCGAGATTCCCTTCATCTTCGGTAACGTGGGACCGGGTGAGGCTCCCCCCTATTCCTCTCCCTATTTCGCCTACAGTCCCCAGAACGAGGAGGGCAGGTTGAAGCTCTCCAATGCCATCATAGCCTACTGGTCCAGTTTCATGAAAGAGGGGAGGCCTGGGGCGCAGGGTCTTCCCAAGTGGACCCCCTGGCCCCTCTCGTCTTCGAAAAATAACCGGCTGGTGCTGGACGCCGACAAGCAGAACCTGCAGATAAGGATGGAACGCTCCTTCTCCACGGTTCAGGGACTTAGAAGTGTGTGCCATCTACTTGAGAACATGGAGCTGGAGCACTTCCTAGACTACCTGCAGGCGTTGCTGGGCATTCTTGGCGTCGACGTGAGCAGCTGGCTCTGAGTGGTACCTCAGAGCCCAAGCTCCGAGGCCGGGTCTTGGTTGGATCTATCTCCAGCCTCCACATGAAGTCCCGGTAGGCCCTGATGGCCCTCACCTCCCGCAGGGAGAGGAGGTCGTACTTCCCCCTCACCTTTTTCACCGTTTCCTCCTTGAGCCTCTCCACTTCCGGATTCCTTTCCTCCACCCTTACCTCCTCTACCACCACCTGAAAGGCCCCTATCCCCGGGAACCTCTCCTCCACCTTGGGATCCACCCTCAGGAACATCGCCATTCTATCACAGAAAAGGGTTAAGACGTTATCCCCCTCTGATTAATGGTGCGGCCGTGGTCTAGCCTGGTCTAGGACTCAGGCCCTCCAAGCCTGCGACGCGGGTTCAAATCCCGCCGGCCGCACCAAAACAACCCATGGAAGAAGCTTAAGGGTGGGAGAAAAAAGGCTCCAGGATGAAGCGGGGGTTGAGGACCGTTCTCTTCGTCTGCGTGGAAAACCGTTTCAGGAGCCAGATCGCCGAGGCCTATTTCCGTAAGTATGCACCTGAGGGCTGGGAAGCCACCAGCGCCGGTATCAAGCCTGCCGAAAAGGTCCATCCCAAGGCCGTCGAACTTATGCTGGAAGAGGGAATAAACCTAAGCCAGAAGAAGCCCCGGCTCCTTACCAGGGAACTTCAAAAGAAAGCCGAAATAGTCGTGGTCGTCTGCGGGGAGGGCACCTGCCCGGTGGTTCGTGGGAAGCTTGTTGAGAAGTGGAACCTACCGGATCCGGCGAAAATGCCGCTGGAAGAGGCTAGGAAAATAAGGGATATCATAAAGAAGAGGGTTCTGGACTTGGTTGGAAGGTTGGGAGGTAGTCGGGGGGAGAATGGAAAGCCCCAGGAGTGGTGAGGTTGAGGCTCTGGAGCATCAGTCCGAAGCACCTGGATCCCTTGGGTCTCTTAGCCCTTTGGAGGGAGTCTATCTTGGCCCTTAGGGTTCTTGAGGGCGCTACCCGGGGATACAGGAATCATCCGCAGCTCGACAGGTTCAGGAGGTTTCGCGATCCTCTGCAGGCCGCGAATACCTACCTCTACCATGTTTGGCTTGAGGGTAGGAGGCGCGGATTCAGGTTCGATGGGGAGAAGTTCAGGAGGGAGAAGGTGGATACCTCGCTGAGGATACCGGTGAGCGAAGGTCAGCTGAAGTACGAGTTCTGGCACCTCCTTAAAAAGGTGTTCGAAAGGGACCCGAGTTGGTTTAGCCTCCTGCGGGGAGGCTGTTTTGAGCCTCACCCGCTCTTTTATCCCGTCCCAGGAGGCATCGAGGCTTGGGAGAGAGTTCCGGAGCACCTTAGGAAAGCGGATTTAACGATCGTCAAGGTTGGACCCTACAGGATTAAGATGAAACTTTGCTCAGTTAGCTAAGGTGGTTTCTCCCTAGGTTTTCTGATTCAGTGTTTTACGGTTTATCGAGTACTTATGAAGTGTGGACCGGTCAAATTTGGGGCTTGGGGTAGCCTAAAGCGTCTATGGGTATAGAAGGTTTTCATCGATTATAATTTCAGAAACTAATTTTCCGGTGATTGCGGAGAAACCTATTCCTGACTCCACCCAACCGCACCATTATAAAATTCTCCAGATCGCAGGGCTTGCCTATTATGGGAAGATAATCCGCCGGGCATGATAAGAGCCCGCCCCACGCTCTAATCCCAATGGACGTGATTCTAAAGGCTTGGGTAACGTCTTTATTCCCTCGAATGGTTGCGGCTTTGTTCCTCAGAGCCCAAGCTCCGAGGCCAGCTGAATCAGGATCTCCTGGTACTTGGGGTAGAGCTCCTCGTAGACCTTTCTGCTCTCTTCTTCCGGTTCCCTCCTCTCCACCACCCTCACCGTCCTCCGCACGGCCTCCTCCAGGCTCCGGTA
>Ga0185307_1001292_pt1 | contig 14068 bp, 15 predicted proteins | sample LHCtaG_FD_128010 | JGI IMG/M metagenome (GOLD analysis project Ga0185307, IMG submission 128010) | Hot spring microbial communities from Little Hot Creek, USA to study Microbial Dark Matter (Phase II) - LHC4sed_matched (SPADES... | ecosystem: Environmental > Aquatic > Thermal springs > Hot... | reverse complement strand
CCCCTTCGGCATTAGCGTGTGGACGCTGCAGGGGACGGTCTCGAGGGCCTTTATGACCTCGTCTATGTTGCTGGGGTCCCTGCCCTGCTTGGCGACGTACTCTATCGCCTCCTTTATGTGGTAGATGATTGAGTAATAGTAGTGGGAGCTCATGTCGGCCCTGAGGCCCTTCTCGTGCATCTTCTTCACGAAGCTTTGAGTGTAGGGGGAGACTGGCGGGTAGTCCTCGATGTCGAAGACCCCGCTTATCACCCCAAGCGCCGCTCCACCGGTCATATCCCAGAATATCGTCCAGTGATTGGGGCCTCCGTAGAGCACCAGATATATGTCCCTCGCTATGGATGTTGCCCATTGCTTGGCTAGCGTCACGCAGTCCGTGTACCAGCTCGTCATTGCGAAGATGTGCTCGGCGCCCCTAGCGTAGGCAGCCTCTAAGTACGGTAGGAAGTTCTTCTCCCCAACGGGGAAGTGGGCCTCGTACACGACCTCTAAGCCTATCTCCTTGGCGATCTCCCTCAAGGGCTTCTGCTCTATCACGCCATATTTCGTCTCCACCCTCAGCCCTCGTCTAGCGCCTAGCGTCCAAGCGGCGTCCTCTATGAGTATCGCTATTTTATTAACGCCGAAGACGTTCTTGGCGTCCCAGAAGATCGCCGCTGGCCTGAGAACGTTGGCGTCGTAGTCCACGTCGAACATCCTGAAGGCGAACTTGTACTTGTCGTACTCGTTCATGACCTTTACTGTGACGTCGCTGGCCATGCCGACGTACATCAATATGTGCGGGTATCGCGGGTAGAGATTAGCGCCCTCCTCCATGAGCGCCAGCATCTCCTCGCTTACTCCCTCTAAGACCACGTACTGAGCGCCCCAGTCCACGACCGCCTCCCTGTAGGCCGCGAGAGCGACGTCGACCTTCTTCATAGTGTTCCACTCCTTGTACTCCACCTTGACCCCGAGTATGCCGCCGGCGGCGTTTATCTCCTCAATCGCCACCTTGGCGGCCTCGCCCTGGCCCTTGAGCACCGGGATCGTAAAGTCGTACAAGAGGGCTATCTTCACGGACCTCAGCTTGGGGGCCGGAGGGAGCGTCAGGAAGTAGGCGGCGAGGCCCGCAACGACAATGACCACCACGACTACGGCGATCAAGGCCCTCCTCGAAATAGCCAAGATTCTACACCTATAGAGCTTTTTAGTAAGGGCACAATATAAGCCTAACCCCTACTAAAGGCACGTCTCTTAGGCGCCCCCTTACACGCGCGGCCAAGCCAACTCTGCGACGGAGGAGGCCAGTACGATTAGCAACCTCTCCGCCCTCTCCAACAAGCCGACGGACTCCATGGCTATGCCGATCGCCTCGGCCCTCGCCCTGACGTAGCTGGTCACGGCTGAGAACGTCATGGTAAGACGGCGAGCCGAAGCAGACCAACTCGGGCCTCCAGCCGACGACGTCTGAGAACCACTTCTTCACCTCGACGTATCTAGACTCTGAGAGGCCTATCTCCTCCAGGGCCCGTCTCCTCAAGCATACGTCAGACATATGTCAGAGAACGTCAAGGGGTAGTCGAGGTGGCAACAGAACGTCAAGGCCCTGTAGTCCCCTCCGCGGCATATGAGGACTGGCGCGCCCTCTCAGCCAGGCACGTCTCTCGTCCCCTCCTTAACTATCTTCACCATCGAGTTCATCTACAGCGCCCTCGCGAGCGGACGTCTAACGACACGAAGGCCTACCCTGCCTGTCAAGGCTAGCCTTGTATTATTGTTTTCTTGTATTATTGTTTTCGAGCACTACCTTCCCGTCTTAATCGCATCAAATTTGTTGCGGCGAGCCTAGCTCTCAGACCATGCAAGCATCGTGACTCGAATCGTGGCCCGGTGCGCCAGAGTGGCTGGCCCTCTTGAAGGCCAGCTCTAGCGGTCAGCTCAGTTGTTCGCCTCTCGCAAAGGGCCCTGAGCAAGCACTCGCTAATTCGCCCTCCGTTGAAAGGCGCCCTCCACCTTTCACTTCGAAGGCGCTGGCGACCGAGAAAACGGGGCTTAGCTCGCTAGAGCCGGGCTGAGCGAAGCCCTTAGGTCTTCGATTGCGCGAGCTTGAAGAAGTTTGCCACGCCGTGGCACCTGCAGGCGGTCGCTATCGCTAGCACCAGATCCTCCTTGATGGCCTCCACCTCCCTAATGAAGCTCCACAGCTCGTCAAAGTCAAAGCCGCCGCTGAAGTCGCCTAGTCTCCTGACCTCCAGCACCAAGGCCACGCCGGTCGAGCGTAGCGCAGCCTTCATGAGCTCGAACATGGGCTTGGGCTTGAACCTCCCGGTCACCGGACATATGTTCGGTTGAGAGCACGGGACGTTACACTTGGACCGAGGCGGCATGTAGCTAGACGTGAACATCGCGCTCTCGGCGCTGGCGCTGAGCACCAAGTCCCTCGGGAATGACCTCAATGCTCCCTCCAATGCAAGGGGCTCTGGCGAGACCCTACGGCCCCGTAGCTCGAGCTCTCGCCTCAAGAAGTCGGCTGCGAAGTGCTTGGGGATTGCTGGAACGACGACCTTGGGCTTGAAGCCCATGCGCAGAGCCTTGCTCAGTACCTCGGCCCCGTCGCCGACCACTAGTATCGACTCAAAGGTCTTGAGCCTCTCCTCGCTCACTTCCTCCTTTTGAACGACGGCGTCGACGAGCTCTCTCGCGAGGCAGCCCTCGTCGACATCGGCCACCAAGACCCTTGCGCCCCTCATAGTCTTGCGCACGTCGCTCAAGGCCCTCGAGCCAAAGGCCCCTCCGCCGGCTATGAAGACTAAGGGCCTCCTAGGGTCAGTCCCGCGGATTCCGGGCACGAGGACCCCCTCATCCCTTCTTCATCATCCCATACTCCTAAGCGCGAGACTCGGCTAGATCGGTATCGAGCCCTCTTTTATACCCCTTAGGACCCTCCCTATGGAGAGGAAGCCCTCCATGAGCTTGTCCTTCAGCTTCGGGTTGTAGAGGCCCGCAGCTGGGTGGTACGTTGGCATGGCCAAGAACTCGAGGCCATTAAAACGCACCTTGAACACCTGCCCCCTGACGGCCGATATGCTCGTGCCCCCGGCTCTGGAGCGCACCCTCACACCGCCCCTCGAGAGCACGTAGCTCGCCGAGTACCTGCCGAGGCAGACGACGAGCTTGGGCCTGATCGTTGATATCTGCCTGTCGAGGTAGGGGCCGCAGGCCTCGACCTCGTCGGGTAGCGGATCCCTGTTTCCCGGAGGCCTGCACTTCAAGACGTTTGCTATGAAGACCTCGCTCCTCCTGAGCCCGGCGAGGCCCAAGAGCTGGTCCAAGAACTTGCCAGCGGCCCCGACGAAGGGCTTGCCCTCAAGGTCCTCGTTGTACCCCGGGGCCTCTCCGACGAACATGACGTCCGCGTCTTGGTTGCCGTAGCCGGGGACGGGGTTGGTCCTCGAGGACCAGAGCCTGCACTTCCTGCACCTCGCGACCTCTTCGGCCACCTCTGCCAGAGCCCTAGCCTTCTCGTCGAGGCCCGTCACACGAAACAGCTCCTCAAAGGGCCCTTTAAGCTTTGCAAGCTGGCTGAAGCGCCCGCTCAGTGCAACGCAGGGGCGCGCGCTCCTGCATCGACGCCTCAACGGCTCTCGAGCGCGCGAGGGCGCCCTCGCGACTTTTAGCCTCCTTCAGCGCCTCGTTGGCTCGGTGAGGCCGTGGTGAAGAGCCTTGAGGGAGGCACCAAGAGGAGGATCGTAGGCCTCAAGACGGTACTGCTGATGCTCCTAGTGCTGTTGCTAGCGGCCGCATGCCCTTGGCTCCTGATACCGCTGGCCATCTACGTCGCGTACAAGGTGGGGAGGCGGCTCTACAAGCGGGCCAAGGCGGTCAAGTGGCCCAAGCTCAATAGGGGCGAGGGGCGCGCTGAAGCTACCTCCGTCATAGGCGACCTCCAAGTGTACGAGGTCGAGGGCGTCGGGCCGGCAATCATCGTCAAGAACGGCGCCGAGGCCCTGGGCTTGGGGTGCCTAGAGGTCAAGTCTCTCGGCGGAGGCGCCGTTGTCGAGCTCTTGAGCGCCGTCGACGCCGCGGCCAAGGCGGGCTTTGAGAGCAACCTCATAGTGTCGAGGAAGTCCTCGGGCGAGCCCCGCTTAGTGATAATGGTGAAGACCCGCAAGCCCCTCACAAAGGACTTCCAAGAGGCGGCCAAGGAGGCCGTGGACGACGTGGTCAAGGGGCTCGCCACGGCCGTAGGCGCCGTGAAGGCCAGGCTCCCTAGGTCAGAGGTCCAAGTGCTGGAGTTCGACGAGCTCGTGAGGACCGTCAGGGGTGTCGTGGCGTGAGCCTCGTGGTGGAGGTGGGCTGGGTGGTGGATCTGAGCGCCGAGGCGGTCGTCGACGAGTTGAGGATGGACTTGAGGAGCGAGAGGCCTTTGATCATAAGCGGCGCTTGGAGCCTGAGCGTTGCGAGCCACTTGATTGGACAGGTGGCCGACTCGACGGAGGTCGTGGCGTTGCTGCCCTACGCTACCGAGGCCCCTCGAGGGCTTCGGCACTTGAGCCTTGGCCTCAACTCCTCCTTCAACCCCTTCAAGCCGGTAGGCGACAGGACCTCTTACGCGATATTCATCTCTGAGGTCTTTAGAGGGGCCTTCGGCCTGAACAGCGCGCAGGCCTCGGCGCTCAAGAGGGCCTTGGTGAGGGCCTATTCCGGCAACAAGGAGCCCTCGGTCGAGGACGTGATATCGGCCCTCGAGATAGAGTCGACGGAGCTCGCGAGCCGAGACGCGGTTAACTTAGTGGAAGCGCTAGAGGCCATGGAGAGGGGTAGGCTTGGGGCGGCGTGCAAAGGAGGCGACTTGGAGCCTCGCTCGGCAATCTCCATGGCTGAGCTGCCCCCGAGCTACGCCGCCGCGATCTCCATGGCCGTTTTGATGCACGTGCTGAAGAGCGGCCTCAGAGGAGTAGTGGCCGTGTGCGACTTGGACTTGCTGAGGGGGTTCCTGGGGCCCGCTTACAGACTCGCAGTCGACTTGCTGAACAAGCTGGACGATTCGGGTTCGATCGTGGTGATGTGCGCTGGTAGCGCGTCGGCCCTGCCGCTGGAGCTCAGGTCCAGGTCTCGAGCTCTGATGGTCGGCGCGCCCCTGACGGCAGAGGACGCTAGGGATCTGAGCGTCTTGCTGGGGTTGAGGGCCCTCAAGCTGCTCAACAGCAGGGAGAGGTTCGCCTATAAGCTCGTGAGCTCGGCCGGCGTCGTTGAGGTGCCGCTCGAGGAGACCGTCAAGATCACGGTGGCGGCTGAGGCGAAGTTGCCCCCCGAGGTTCCGAGGCCCACCCTCTACGCCAAGCTGGGAAGCAAGGCGAGGATGGCCTACGAGGTCCTGAGCTTCCTCAGGGACGGGCCCTCTACGAGGGACTCGGTGATATCCTACGCGATGCACAGGCTGGACGTATCGTCGCTCGAGGCCTCGAGGCTTGTGAACGCTCTCCTAATGCACGGGCTCGCGAGCGAGGTCGTCGGGGCCGACGGCAAGTACTGGCTCAAGATAACCGTCCGAGGGCTGAGCGCCATAGAGGAGCTAGAGGCGCTCGAGGGGTGGTTGGCACGAGGATAGAGAGGAGGAGATGCTCCTTGACCTGGGTTGCGGGGGCGTCGCACAAGGGCCTGTACCTCGTCTCCTTCACGCTCTACAGGGCAGAGAAGGGCTGGAGGGTCAAGAGGGAGATAAGGCTGAGGCCGAAGAGGTCTCGAGAGGAGAGGACACTATTCGTAGAGGACTACAGCCTGCCGGAGTTCCAGGCCATATCCGAGTCATGCCAGGCCTTGGTCTCTGAGGTCCAGCAGGGAGAGGAGGAGTCCCGGCTAACTCTGGCCCTCAAGGCCTTGGCGGCCATAAATCTCCTGGTCAAGGAGCTCGGAGGCGGGTCTAGGTGAGCGAGAACGTCAAGCTCGAGGACTTAGATGGCATAGGGCCCAAGACGGCCGAGAAGCTCCGGAGCATCGGCATACGCTCGGCCAAGCACCTGTCGCTCTTCAACCTCGACGAGCTCCTCGGCATGGTTGACGCCGACGAGAGGTCCTTGAGGAGGGCACTGGCCCACGCCAGGAGCCTCTTCATGCCGCTGAGGGCGGTCAGGGCCTCGGAGCACTCAGCTCAGAGGCCCCAGCCCCAGCTGACGACTGGGGTCAAGAGCATAGACTCGCTCTTGGGCGGCATGAGGCCTAGGGCGATATACGAGCTCTGCGGGCAGCCCGGTACTGGTAAGACGCAGCTCTGCCTTCAATTGTCGGTCACGGTGCAGCTCTCGGCCAACAAGGGAGGGCTCGGGGGCAAGTGCTACTTCATGGACGCCGAGGGGACCTTCAGCCCTAGCAGGATAAGGGCCGTGGCCGAGAGGTTCGGGCTAGACCCAGACTACGCGCTTGGCAACGTCTATGTCATAGACGTGATGAACACAGACCACCTCCTCCAAGTGACCACCTCGGACCTCGTGCGAGCAGTCGAGGAGGGCGTTAAGCTAGTCATCGTGGACTCCCTGATGTCGAGGTTCAGGACGGAGTACTCGGGCAGGGAGTCGCTGGCCCTGAGGCAGAGCAGGCTGGGCTACGTGCTCGATTGGCTCATAAGGATAGCCAGGCTGTACGAGGTCGTCGTGGTCGTCACTACTCCGGTTATGGAGGTCCCCATGACCTTCGCGAGTGCCAGCGAGAGGCTGAGGCCCGTCGGGGGCGCGACCCTCGCCCACGCCACGACTCACAGGCTCTTCCTGACGACTAGGAGCGAAAGGGGGGTCCTCAGGGGGGCCATGACTGTCCTCGACAGCCCGACGCTACCCTACGGCGCGACGGCCAGCTACGTGATAACGGAGAGGGGGGTCGAGGATGCCGTCTAGAGCGCCTAGCGGGAGGCCGAAGCCGCTCGAGCCCCACATCGTGGAGAAGCTCCTAGAGCTCGTGGAGGCTAGGGGGAGCTCTTGGGCTAGGAGGAGCGTCAGGAGGGCGTGCGACGTCTACGAGTACGGGAGGGGCAAGTGGATCGTGAGAGGCAGGAGGGAGCTAGGCGACGCGGAGGACATCTACGTGGTGGAGTACGACGAGGAGAGCGGGAGCTTCAGGTGCACATGCCACCAGCCCTACAAGCCCTACGCCAGTAGCAGGAGGCGGGCTTGTAGCCACGTGGGCGCGTGCCTCTTCTACCACATACTTTTCTAGCAGGGGGCCGGGTGGTGGGCAAGTCGTACCTAGTCGTGGGCGACGGCAACAGGCCCCTATTGAAGTCGCTGGAGCTGTCGCGCCGCAATAGGCTCGTGGTCTCCGACAAGCCGCTGGACGTCGCGGGGCTCGTCGAGGTGCTCGATCTGTTCAAGCAGTTCGACCAAGTGGTGGCCCTCGCGCGCACGCTCTCCGATCGCGACGACTTAGTCCTCGACCTCTACTCCCTCGCTTCTAGGCTCTCGGCGACCACTAACTACGCCAGCGTGAGGGTCTTCGCGAAGCTGTGCGAGCTGATGATAGCGTCGGCCAGGGCCAAGTGCTTCGACCTCTACATCAACATCAGCTACTGCGGTAGCAGGGGGTCCAAGCTCTATACAAAGCTTAAAAGCATGGTCGATGAGGAGATAGCGTGCTGATATGGAGGTAAGGATCATACCCATAAGGGGGATCCCCGTACCCGTCAAGCCGGGGAACGACGTGGCCGTCCTCATATGCGAGGCCGCCGAGAAGCAGGGGACCCCGCTCCAAGACGGCGACGTCCTCGTGGTCTCGCAGAAGGTCGTCTCTAAGGCCTCCGGCCTCGTCTTCAGGCTGAGCGACGTCAAGCCCTCCGAAGAAGCCTTGAGGTTGTCGAAGATCTTGAACAAGCCCCCGGAGCTCGTCGAGGTGATACTCCGAGAAACCCGAAGGGTTGTGAGGCTGAGCGACAGGCACATAATATGCGAGACGAGGCACGGCTTCGTCTGCGCCAACGCTGGCGTTGACGTATCCAACGTAGACGGGGGGATGAGCGCCGCGACTCTGCCCCCGGATCCCGACCGAGAGGCCTCGAGGATAAGGGAGGAGATAAAGAGGCTCAGGGGCGTCGACGTGGCCGTCATAATAAGCGACACTCACGGGAGGCCCTTCAGGAGGGGCCAGGTCAACGTCGCGATAGGGGTCTCGGGGATGAAGCCAATAAGGGACAGGAGGGGCGAGAAGGACCTCTTCGGCTACGTCCTCAGGTCGAAGTTCATAGCCATAGCCGACGAGATAGCGTCGGCCGCTGAGCTGGTAATGGGCCAGGCAGGCGAGGGCGTTCCCGCGGCCATAGTGAGGGGGCTGGAGTACGAGAGGAGCGAGACCCCGTCCATAAAGGAGCTGATAATGTCCCCCGAGGAAGACCTATTTCGTTGAGCTAACCAAGCGAAGAGTTTAAAAGTAGCCAGATGAGTAAATAGCAGACCGCTACAAGAGGTCAACGGTTCGGAGGTCAGCTGGACATGAGCAAGCCGAGACCCGGGGAGAATGTCGTCCTCGTCGGGAGCAAGCCGACCATGAACTACGTCCTCGCGACGGTGATACAGTTCAACCAAGGAGCGGACAAAGTGGTCATAAAGGCAAGGGGAAGGTCCATATCCAAGGCAGTGGACGCAGCTGAAATAGTCAAGACCAGGTTCCTGATGAACCAAGTGGACGTCACCGACGTCAAGATAGGGACGGAGAAGGTCGGCGAGGGCGAGCAAGCGAGGAACGTCTCAACGATAGAGATAACGCTGGGGAGGAAGAAGTAGGCTAAGGCGAGCGGAGGAGACCCTCAGGCCCAATTTTCATCCCCAAATCTTCTTTACAACTGAAAGCCTCGCCCTTCAGGGCGGGAGGAGGTCAGATATCGTAGCTCTTGGGAAGCGTCGACCACCTGTTAGCGGATGGGGGCTGCGAAATAGAGCTGTCCTCTGTTGCACTAGTGGTCGCAAACAAACATCCTTTTAGGCAATACTAAAGCTCCTTGACCTCGAAGCCCTCGCCCTCGAGGGCCCTCCTCGCCTCTGCCGCGCTCACCCGAATGGCCAAGACCGCGTGGCCGCTAGGCCACTCGACCAGAACCTTTGAGGGCTCTGTCTTTAGCTTGACGAGTGTTTGGGTTCGGCACATGTTCTTGTTCTCAAGCTGGCTCTTCTCAACGAAGCACTCGACGACGTAGGCCTCCTTAAGCCTGTGGTCGCAGGCAATCATGGTCGCCTCGCCCAGCTTCAGGGGCACGTCGACGGCCACGCTCCTGCCAGTCTCGAAGTGGCTCTTCAGCTTAACTCTGCTCTGACTCGAGGCCAGATTGATGGCTGCGGTGCAGTGGGCCAACGTTAGCGAGTCCTCACCAGCGGCTGCTATGTTGCCCATGAACGGAGTGGCCAAGTCCTTGATGGCCATCATGCAGGCCATCGCTTGGACGTCTGCCTCGCAGACTCCCAAGACCCCTTCCTCGAACAACAGCGATATGGTTAGGCAGGGCGTTGCGTGGGTCCTCTTTATGATCTCGAAGCAGTCCACCGTGAACGCGTCGCACTTGGCCTTTTCGAGGATCTCACCTATCGCTTCCTTCAGGGATAGGCTCAGCTGGAGCTCTTGGAGCGGGACGCTGACCTCGCCCTTAAACTTCGACAAGAAGTCAGGGACGAGCTCGGCATTCCTCTTGTGCTTCTCGACGTACCTCTCGAGCTCTTCTTGAGTTACATGCTTGACCCTGACGTTTAGCCTCTGGACCAGGGTCGCTGGGCAAGTCACGTCGAACGTCCTCGGAGAGACCTCGCCGAGGATGGCCGCGCACCTCTCGAAGCCGACCTCACTCCTCTCGAATTCGACCGCTCGAGCCCCAGGCTCTACGACCTTGACCTCGACGTCGAGTCCTAGGCGCTCGAGCCTGGCTCGGGCCTCTAGGCTCGAGGGGAGCGAGTTGCTCTCTCCGTGGGCGACGAGCGTCACCGGGGCGTTGCACCACTTCGCGATCTCTACGGCCAGCTTGGACGTGCCGCCTGTGAGGTGCAAGATCGCGAGTGAGTCTTCGACCTCGAGGAGCTTACGCCTCACGGCCCAGGCCTCTTCGAAAGAGGTTACGGGCTCGGCTATCATGTCTACCTCAAAGCCAGCGTCGTCTAAGAGGCTCAGAAGCCTCTTGAGGATCGTAGCCCGTTGTACCTGCGGGTGAACAGGAGAGCCAACGGCTACCGCGCAGATTCTCTTGCCCATCGGCTCCTTCGCCGAGCACTCTTATGCTATTTAAAGCTTAAGCTTTTTCTGAGCAAAAGTGGGGCTAGGCATGGCTTGAGGGTACTGGGATGGAAGTCCCCATAAACAAGCCGGTACTGGGTGAAGAGGAGATAGCCGAAGTGGTCAAGTTGCTGAGGCAAGGCGCCTTGACGTCGTCCTCGCCAGAGGGAGGCCTGAATGTGAGGTCGTTTGAGGAGGAGTTCGCCTCCTTCGCGGGCGTGAAGCACGCCATCGCCGTCAACTCGGGCACGGCCGCTCTGTGCCTCTCCTTACTGGCAATCGGGGTGGGGCCGGGGGACGAGGTCCTCGTGCCATCGCTGACGTTCGTAGCGACGGCCAACGTCGTGCTGTTGACGGGGGCCAAGCCGGTCTTCGTCGACGTCGACCCGAGGACCTACACCATGGATCCCTCGGACCTAGAGAGGAAGATCAGCGAGAGGGCCAAGGCCGTAATACCAGTCCACCTCTACGGCCTGATGGCGGACATGGACTCCATAAACTCGATAGCCGAGAAGAGGGGGATCGCCGTCATCGAGGACGCGGCCCAAGCGCACGGCTCTGAGATGAGGGGCAGGCGCGCGGGCTCCTTAGGCGTCACGGGGTGCTTCAGCTTCTACCCCAGCAAGGTCATGACCACTGGCGAGGGCGGCATGATAACCACGAACGACGTCGAGCTCGCCAAGGCATTGAGGTCTCTCAGGACCCACGGCCAGGAGTGGGTAGGCGGCGAGCTGGTGGTGACGAGGCTCGGGGGCAACTTCAGGATGCCGGAGGTCGAGGCGGCCATAGGGAGGGTGCAGCTGAGGAAGCTCTCCAAGTTCCTCGAGATTAGGAGGAGGAACGCCAAGCTCATGACCGACCTCCTCCAAGGGTTAAAGGGTCTCGAGCTCCCATTCGAGCCAGAGGGCTACAGGCACAACTGGTACTTATATACCGTCAAGTTCGAGGATCCCAGCCTCAGGGACAGGGTCAAGGACCACTTAAACCGCAAGGGCATAGGAGCGACCGTTTACTATAAGACACCCGTGCACTTGATGCCGCTCTACAGGAAGCTCCTCAATACGAAGGAGGGCCTCTTGCCGGTCTCTGAGGAGCTGTCGAGGAGGCTCTTATCGCTCCCAGTCCACCACGGGATGGGCGAGGAGGACGTGAGGAGGGTCGCTGAGGAAGTCAAGGAGGCTCTGAGTAAGTGCTCGTAGCGGCGAGTCCCAATCCCTCTGGGGACTGACCTCCGTGGACCTCGTGGAGGATCGCTCCGGCGGCGCGAAGGATCGTAAGGATCGTGGCGAGGGATTCAAGGGCGTGCGAGGGGGAGGCGCTCAGAACTCGGGGGAGGCCCGGACCTGATAGAGACGCTCAAGCTCTGCGACGCCCCTAGAGAGGTGATTGAGAGGCTGAGGCTCATCTTAAGCGAGCACGTCAAGGAGGGAAAGGACAGCTTCCATCTGAGCATCGACGTCAAGGTCTACAAGCCGCCCAAGGGCGTGAACAAGATGGTGTTCAGGGCCGTGGCCGACGAGTTCGTGCAGGGGGCGACCCTCTACGAGATATGGAGCTTCGTGCACAGGTACTACTCCCGCGTCTCCAAGTTCAACAAAGCCCTCGAGTACAAGGAGTGGGAGACCTACGTCTCTCGCGAGGTCCTCAAGCTCGTGGAGATGGGCTACGCCCAAGCGAGCGACTACGAAGCCCTCCGCGAGCTCGTGAGGTCTAGGAAGAAGCTCAAGCGCTTCAAGACCATTTGGAGGACAACGTCTAGGAAGATTACGGTCAAGCCAGTGGCAAGCGAGATCAGGAAGTTGTCCTCGAGGCCGTCAAAGAAGAAGCTGGAGGTTAAGGTCCTCGAAAGCAAGGTCGTTGTTCGCGGGCTCTGCGGCAAGAGCCTGACTCTGGACCTCTAGCCCTACTTAGCTCCTTCGGCCTCCTTGATTATCTTGTTTATCTTCGAGTAGCCCATGAGCACCAGCAGTATCGTCAGGTCGTTGACGTTTATCTTGCCCCTGATGCCGAGCCTCTTGAGCCTCCTCGTCATCTCCTTGAGCATCGAGAACACTTCGTCTGGCATTGATATTTGATGGGTCCTGCCTATCAGGGCTATCGTTTTGAGGGCGTAGGTCTTCGCGTAGGCGCCTTTGAGGTCCTCAAGTGTCGATATCTCCTTAACCCCTAATTCGTTCACCAGCTCCCCTATCTTGGACATGGCCAACCACCTAAGAGGACGCTAAGTAGTAGAGAGGGTCTGCTTATAAGATTTTCACTTTCTAGGCGCGAGAGCAAAAGTTAAATTAACGGCCCTCTACATATCAAAGCGTACTGCATGGAACTAAGGTCTGGATGATAGCTCGGGCTACATAAGCGCTCTTCGATGCTCGCGCTTGGATTAATCTAGGCCAACTACCTCCTTCAGCCCCTCTTTCGAGCCGAACTTATTCACGTAGACGAGCTCCCTCAGGTCCAGCCTTCTCGAGGCGGGCCTTTCGTCGGGGTAGCCCAGAGCTACTATGGACAGTAATGCCCACCCCTCTGGTACGCCGAGCATCTCCTTCACCTCCTCCTCGTAGGACGAGCCATAGCTGCCTATCCAGCAAGCGCCCAGACCGAGCGCGTGGGCCGCTAAAAGGATGTTCATGGTGGCGGCGGCGCCGTCCTCCGCGGGGTGCCTAGTAGCCCTAGTGTCCACGGCCACGGCTATTCCGAGGGGTGCCTCGGCCAAGAACTTGCCAGCCGTCGTGGCGTTGGCCACACTCCTCTTCAACTCCTCATTGACTATGACTATAAATCTCCACGGCTGGCTGTTCCTCGATGAAGGGGCCCACCTCCCCGCCTCCAAGACCTCTTTTAACAGGTGAGGAGGAACCTTCTCCTTCTTGAACCTCCTAACGCTCCTCCTTGTCTTGATGGCCTCGAGAACGTCCACCTCGACCACTCAGCCCCGACACCTAGCGCTCTTATCGGCGATAAGGCTTTTTCTGCGAGCTAGCGCTAGATACTATTGGGATGATGTGAGCTCAAGGCCCCTCGCTGAGCGAGTGATGCATCACGCTGGCAGAGCTGACCGCTGGATCTCAAGTGAAAAAGTCTCGGGCCGAATTGATCAGCCAGCACAAGTGCTGGCGGCACGGCGCGCTCGGGGTAAAGAATATCTCGCCGAGGTCAAGCCTGGAGCTCTGGGGATGATGACTCCTCAGGTCCCCCTTGCCGAGCGGGTGATGCGAGGGCCGGGACAGCTGACCGGGCCCCTCTCCCCTCAGCCTCCGAGGAGTGCCGTGAGCGACGATAGGAGCGGCGCCGAGAAATCTCCACGAACCCACGCGCGGCGGGGCTATTGAGAGTAGCTCGGGCTAGGGGGTCCTCCAGACCTTCAGCGGCTCCCCCCTCTTCAATACTTGGACCTCGACCAAGTTGGCTATGCTCGAGCTCTTGATCTTGGCCCCGAGGACTTGCTCCACTTGGAATATCCCTGCCTCGTTCTCCATGTCCACGACTATCTTGACAGGCCTCTCTTTCCCCCTCTCGAGCTCAACCCTCTTTATTGCTAGGGCCGAGAAGCCGTGCATGTCGCTCTTGCCCAGCTTGTACGGGATCCTGGCCCTCCCCTCGGCCATGTCGGTCCCGTCGGCCACCTTGACCACTCCGGCCTCGAGTGTGAGGGGCACGACTCCTTCGTCGTGGGAGAATATCGAGTGCAGTATCTCCTGCCTCACGACCACCGCCTTGTGCTTCTCGTCGGCGTAGAGCCTCGGCAGGAGCCTCCTCAAGATCCTCTCGGCTATGTAGGCCCCGTGGAGGTGGTGCCCCTCCCTATGGATGGCGTTCCCGATGTCATGGAGGTAGGCCCCTCCAACCACCA
>Ga0185307_1001289_pt1 | contig 14086 bp, 16 predicted proteins | sample LHCtaG_FD_128010 | JGI IMG/M metagenome (GOLD analysis project Ga0185307, IMG submission 128010) | Hot spring microbial communities from Little Hot Creek, USA to study Microbial Dark Matter (Phase II) - LHC4sed_matched (SPADES... | ecosystem: Environmental > Aquatic > Thermal springs > Hot... | reverse complement strand
TCCCAAGTGAAAGTCCAATTGCCAGTGTTGTTTAAGGCTTGCGCGCTTACCTGTGTAAAGCCTGACGGCAGAATTATGCTTGTCTTATTTATCGATTCAGCGTTGCACGTTACGTTAAAAGTGTATATAACTTCTGGAAGCGTTGTTATTAATGGTGAGACTGTCGCAGTATGCTGCGGAGCGCTGTTGCCGCTTACAATTCCTATGTTTGTGATTACAAGCAATGTCGATATCACCAGTAGGCTGATCACGACTAATGATGCTAATTTTTCCTTATCCATATTTTGTTCACGCTCAGATGGTTTGTGCGATGTTTTGTTATTAAAAAGTTTTTAGGGGTTCAGAATCCGAACCCAACGCCGACCATCCTCCAATAAACTTTTCTACCCCACTGCGTCTACTAAAACAGCCAAAAACAGAAGGAGACAAGCCTTGACCGCCCAACAACCAACCACAAACATTCAAACAGAATTCGAAAAACTAAAAGAGGCTGTCGCCGCCCACTTCCAGATAGAGGAAGCCCTAATAGAACATGGCATCCCAACCTTCTACATAAAACAGCCTCAAGAAACAAAACAGCCCTTTCTAAGGCTTCTCAAAACACTGGAGCCGTTGGGCTTGATGGCTGTTCTGCGAAAAACCGACGGCCGAATAACCCTAAAAATCCTAAGGAAGCCGCCAACCCAGCCAAGCAACGTTTTAGTTAACTGGATTCTCCTATTCGCAACAATTGGAACAACCTTTATAACGGGATACATTCTCTCCCAACGCTTCACGAACCCGCTTATAGGCGGGGCAACCTTCACCATAGCCATAATGGCAGTTCTAGGACTCCACGAAATAGGCCACAAACTCACAGCCAACAAAGAAGGAATAGAAGCCACACCACCATACTTTATACCTGGACCACCGCCGTTCCGTGGCTTTCTGGGCATCGGAACCTTCGGAGCAGTAATAATGCAGAAGTCGCTTCCACCAAACAAAGACTCGCTCTTCGACGTTGGCGTGAGCGGGCCAATATTAGGCTTCATAGTCTCCGCCATAGCCACAATTATCGGTTTACCTTTTTCAAGTTATGATTGGATCCCGCCAGACGAACCAATCCTTCCAGCACTACTTTTCTTTAGAATAGCCCTTCTTTTCATAACTCCGCAAGGCCCGATACCAGATAGACCGGGACCAGACCACATATTGGCGATTAGGCTGCATCCTGTGGCTTTCGCCGGGTGGGTAGGCTTGTTTATCACAATGCTTAATTTGATGCCGGCAGCCATGCTTGACGGCGGCCACGTCGCCAGAGCTCTTTTCGGCGAGAAAGCCCGAACTGTTTTAACGGTTCTTTCAATAGTTTTCTTGGCCGTTGTAAGTTGGCCTATGGCATTTTTCGTCATGTTCATGTCCATGTTCAGGCATCCAGGCCCCCTCGACGATGTTTCCGAACTTTCCAGAAGCAGAAAACTTCTGGTGGCGGTTTTGGCGGTAATTTTCATTTTATCATCCTTCCTCTTTGACCTAGTATACGCGTTTATCCTATACTTGAAGGAGATGATTTTTGGAGTGTAGTTTTGTTGTTCAATTCTACAGTAATATTTATTAAATATTAAGATGCTGGTCATTCGAAGAAAACGCGCCGGTGGTGGAACTTTGAAGGGCACCCCAATCCTAATAGTTTTCTTCATAATTTTCTTATCGGCTTCACTTCTGATTCCCACGCCCATGTTTCCTGGAAATATATTCTCTAGCCTTATCGGGAACATTGTAGCCGAATACCGAGAGTGGGTGAGCGCAGTTTTCAATGCTGTCTTCTACGGAGTTATATTATGGCTTGTTTTTGTGGCTGTAAGCCGAAAATTTGAAAAGGAAAAATAGCCCTTTCCTAAAGTTAAAGCTCTTTCTGTTGCAGGAAACCCACAAGCCTTATGGTGCTTCCACACTTCTTACATTGAAGGACAAGTTCCGCCAGCTCGGTGCCCTCAACAATCGTGTCAACTATTTCATATACTTCGTCGCTTTCATCGTCTGGAGAAATTATGACTCCGCATCTTGGGCATGGAAACGCCCCGTCCCCTTCAATCTTGGTCAGATCGATAGTGTAAACAGAACCCTTTCTGACGGAGACTTTCTTCATCATCTGTCTACGACTTCCCTTGGCGTTTTACGTCCTCCACTTCACCTTCAAAAATGTAATTAACAGTTATGAATCATCAATCCATATTTCAAGTAAACAAATTAGCACAATCTTGTCATGGAGACGGTATGCCGGCAACCTTTGGGAATGGAACAGCATCCCAAATGTTTTCAAGTCCACAAATAAATCTCGTCAGTCTTTCAACGCCTATACCAAAACCAGCAGAAGGTGGAATACCAGCCTTCAACATATCCAAGTACCAGCCATACTGCGAAGGATCCTCGCCGCTGCGTCGCATACGCTCAACAAGCTTCTCGTAGCGGTGCTCCCGCTCACCGCCCGAAATGGCTTCGCCATAGCCTTCCGGGTAAATTAGGTCGAAGTCTTTCAAAACGCCTGGGTTTTCTTCGCTTTCCATATAGTAGAAGCTTCTCGCGGTTGTTGGATAGTTTGTTATCCAAAAGGGTTCGATGTGGGCTTTTGATATGGCTTCCTCGGCCTCCCAAGGTATTTCCTCGCCGTATTTGACATGTATGCCCATGCCCTCAAGGACTTCGAGAACTTCTTTATAGGTGTATCGTCTAAACGGTCTTTTCGGAACCTTTAGGGTTTCCCATCGTTCTCCAAGTTCTTTGCGGCATTTCGCCTTCACATCGGCTATAACTTGGCAGAGCATTCTCTCGCCTAAGTCCATGACATCGCCGCATTTGGCGTAAGCCACTTCGAGGTCTATTTGCCTAAACTCGGTTAGGTGCCGCCGCGTCTTCACAGTCTCTAAGGGTTCGAGGCGGATGTTCGGCGAAAGCGCAAAAACCTTCGGCAACGCGGTGATTATCATCTGCTTGTATAGGATCATGCTGCTCATAACTTTAAAAGGCACGCCATAATAGTCGATAGTAACCTGTTTTGCGCCTCGAATTCCTGGGTCCGTAACGGGTCCGATGATGGGTGCCAGTATTTCGGTGAAGCCTTCACTTTTTAGGAAAGCCCTTATTGAGGATATAATTTCATCTTGAACCTTGAAAACGTTTGCTAACCCGTTGTTCCTTAGGATTAGGTACCTCTTTTTTAGATCCTCTGAAACGTCAAAGAGTTGGCTGCTCATGAGTGTTTGAATGTTCAACGTGGCTATTAAATTTTTTATTTGAAACTATGTAGTTTTATCAGACAGATAACTATTTAAGCTTGAATTTCTGTAATTTTTACACATGGAAGTGAAACTTGACGAAAAGGATTTGGCTATACTGGCTTTGCTGCAAGAAAACTGTCGCATGACGGCCAGAGAAATAGCCCAAGAAATAGGCTCACCTGTAACAACAGTTTTCGCAAAAATAAAACGCATGGAACAACTGGGAATAATTAAAGAGTATAGAGCGGTCCTAAACCACAAGAAACTGGATTTTGGCGTGACAGCCTTTATTTTGGCATCTTTCTCCTACAGAACCAACAAGGAGGAGACACCCATATCCCAGAGGGCCATTGCAGAACAGATATCAAAGTTCCCTGAAGTTCAAGAAGTCCACATAATATCAGGGGACTGGGACATATTGATAAAGGTTAAGGACAAAGACGTGGAGGCTATTGGAAAGTTTGTGGTGGACAAGCTCCGCACAGTCAAAGGCATAGAAAAAACTTTGACATGCATGGTTTTCGACACCTTAAAAGAGACGACAACCATACCAATACCGTTAAAAGTTCAAAAAGGAAAGTAGCCTTTTCTCCTCGCCTTTACAGAGTAAAGGTTTTGTATCTTACATGTGAAAATGGTAGAAATCGAGAGGCTTACAGATGAAACACGACGTTATAGTAGTGGGCGCTGGAACCGCTGGCTGTCTCGCTGCCAAGACGGCGGCAGAAGCTGGACTGAAAGTTTGTATAATTGAGCGGAAAAGCCGAATGGATATTGGCAACAAGATTTGTGGAGATGCTTTAGGCGAGCATCACTTGAAAGCTTTGGGTTTAAGCCCGCCGCAGCACGGAGAGATCGAAAGGCGAATTGAAGGGGTTAAAATTTTTTCACCAGACTTAGAGACGGTCTTCACAGTTAGACATGAAGATTTTTCCGGCTACTTACTGAACAGACGACTTTTTGGACAGTGGCTCTTGAAACTCGCCTTAGACGAAGGCGCAACCTTGCACGACAACACTCAGTGTCTTGAACCCATAATTGAGGGCGGCTTTGTGGTTGGAGTTTCAGCAAAAAACATGAAGACTGGTGAGAAGGTTCGGTTTGAAGGCCGAACCGTGGTGGATGCAAGTGGTTTCTTGGCTGTTGTGAGGCGGAAACTTCCAAAGGAAATGATGATTGAAAACGAGATTTTAATGGAAGATGTGGAAGCATGCTACCGAGAAATAAGACAGCTGAAACGGGAAGCCACAGACAAAAACTACTGTGAAATCTACCTTAACCAAAAGATTACGCCCGGAGGCTACACTTGGATTTTCTATAAGGGCAGCGCCAAAGTCAACGCTGGACTTGGCGTCTGCATGCGCGGTGGTTTCCCAAACCCGAAAAAGCAGTTTTACGAGCATGTTTTATCCAGGCCGCTTTTTGAGGGTTCACTGTTGCTTGAGGGCGGTGCATGGTACGACCCGACAAGGCGACCATTAGACAACATGGTTGGAAACGGTGTAATAATCACCGGAGACGCGGCATGCCTGGTGAACCCGATTCACGGCGGCGGCATAGGGCCGTCCATGCTGAGCGGCTATTTGGCGGGAAAAACAATAACTGAAGCTCTAGAGAAAGGCGACGTAAGCCAAAACGGCTTGTGGTCTTACAACGTCCAGTACATGGAGAATTATGGAACTAAGCAGGCGGGGCTTGATGTTTTTAGGCTTTTGCTTATAACATGCAAGGATGAAGACTTAAGCTATGGCATGAAGTATCAGCTTTTGACGGAAGAAGACGTTTTGAAGGCTGGTTTAGGCGAGGACTTCAGCCTAAAAATAACGGAGACCGCCAAACGCGTTTTTAGGGGGATTAGACGCTTAGGCTTCTTAAACAAGCTGAGGATAACGGTCAACCTTATGAATAAGGTTAAAGCCCATTACCGGAATTATCCAAAAACTCCAAAGGATTTTGAAAAGTGGCGCTTAAAAACTGAAGCACTGTTCGCTGAGGCTAGGTCAAAACTTTTAGAGTAGAACAACATGCGGGTTGCAGTTTTAGCCACTGGTGGAAAAGATTCCACCCTCGCCCTATACAAGGTTATGAAGACTGGCTATGATGTGGCATGTTTAGTGAGCATGGTTCCGCTGCGAGAGGACAGTTGGATGTTCCATTATCTAAACATGCACTTGATAAATCTATTCGCTGAGGCTGTTGGATTGCCCCTTGTGAAAGGTGAGACCTCCGGGGTGAAAGAGGCGGAAGTGGAGGATTTGAAGAATATTGTTGCCAGGCTTGACATAGAGGGCTTAGTGTGCGGCGCAATAGCATCAACCTACCAGAAAACAAGAATAGAGCAAATTTGCAGACAGCTAAACATCACATGTATAATGCCTCTCTGGCAGCAAGACCCCCAAAAAATTTTGAAGGAGATCCTAGACCTAAATTTTGAGGTTATCATTACAGGAGTTTACGCTTATGGGTTTTCAAAAGACTGGCTGGGAAAGAAAATTGACGCTGAAACTGTTGAGGCTTTGGCTGACTTGAATAGGCGGTTCGGCGTTTCCATGGTGGGAGAGGGGGGCGAATACGAAACCCTTGTGCTTGACGCCCCATTCTTCATAAAAAAGTTGAGGATTATCGAAGCGGAAACCGTCTGGAAAGGACAAAGCGGGCATCTGCTCATTAAAAAGGCCGTGCTTGAGGATAAGCCGAAATAGGCTGTTCGCCTTTTGGAAAAGTTTATTTTGTTGGCTTGTGAATGATTGAGAGCCGAGCGGCGGACTTCATCCGCTGGGATGTAACCGTATGGTTGAACCATAAACTAGTGCGAGGTGAAAAGATGGCGTATAAATATATTGCGGAGGCTTGGAAAAAACCAGATGAATCCTTTGTCGAAGAGTTGATGCGGCAAAGGCTTGTGGAGTGGCGGAGGCAGCCCGCAGTAGTTCGCATAGACAAGCCTACACGCTTGGAGAGGGCTAGAAAGCTGGGTTATAAGGCTAAACAAGGCTTTGTGGTGGTTCGTGTCCGCGTAAGGCGCGGCGGACTGCGCAAGCAGCGTCCAAGGTCTGGAAGAAGACCGAAACGCATGGGTGTTAAAAAATACAAACCGGCTAAAAGTTTAAGGCTCATAGCTGAGGAACGTGCCGCAAGAAAGTTTCCAAACCTTGAAGTTTTAAACTCCTATTGGGTGGGCGAAGACGGACGCTACAAATGGTTTGAGGTCATAATGGTGGATCCAAACCATCCAGCTATAAAGTCGGACAAGAACATAAACTGGATATGCCAGAAACAGCACAAGGGACGCGTTTTCAGAGGATTAACAAGCGCGGGCAAAAAGGTCAGGGGACTGCGAAAGAAAGGGCGTGGCGCAGAAAAAGTTAGACCAAGTAGGAAAGCTGCCACAGAGGAGTAGGCTTTCATGGAAGCACTCAAGCCTTTGGTTTTCAAGAAAGGCGGAAAACAACGATTGGGAAAAGGCTTCAGCCTAGACGAGCTGAAAAAAGTTGGGTTAAAGCCTAAACAAGCCCTAAAGCTTGGAATACCAGTGGATACTCGAAGAAGAACGGTGCATAAAGAGAACGTTGAAAAGCTTAAGAAGCTTTTAGAAGCCAAACAACAAGAAGCCCGAAAACCAAAGCCTAAGCCTAAAGAAAAGCCCGAGCAGAAGTTTGAACAGAAAGAAAAAAGGGAGAAAACTAAAAGAGGTAAAAAGGAAAAGAGTAAGACGTGATGAGCTGTTTTGTTTTCCAAAATGCCAGTGGCCTATATTGAAGTAAGGGTGTTCGCCCACGCTACTGAAGATGAGGAGAAAGTTCTCGCGGCTGTGCGGAACACGCTTCCATCGCATGTTGCTGAAAACCTAACTTTTAAACGGTCAAATCTAACTGGGCATCATGGAAACCCCATAGTGCTTTTCGAGGCAAAAATAAGGGATAGGGAGCATGCAAAGGCTTTTCTGCAAAAACTGGCTTCATCGCTGAACAGTCTGGACAAGGAAACTTTAGCCAACGAAATTGAGCAACACATTGAAAAAGGATGCTTATATTTGAGGTTGGATAAACAGTCCGCGTATCTAGGCGAGGTTAGGCTCTGCAGCACAGACCCTATACATTTTCGAATTCATTTTAGAAGGGCGAACCCTAAAGAAATAACGGAATTTTGCCGGGAAATTGGGATAATCCCATGAAACGCCGCTTCGCCGACCTGCACCTACAGCCAAACCTAAACGATGCTGAACAAACAAGAGCTATGCTGGCTAAGGCTTCAGAACTCGGCTACCGTTTAGTGGCCGTGCCGCTTCCAACGGTTTCCATGGAAACTTTCGCCAAAAAGTTGGCGGCACTTTGCCAGGAAAACAAGCTGGACTTTGCCTCTCGTCTTGACTTAAAACCGAAAACGTCCAGAGAACTCCTACAACAACTTAGGAGGTTCAGGAGAAGGGTGGAGATAATTGCTGTGGTCTGCGAATCCAAGGAAGTGGCAAGGCAAGCTGCAAAAGACCATAGAGTGGACCTCCTAAATTTTCCGGCAACAGATCCCCGTAGAAGATTTTTTGACAAGGCGGAGGCGGAACTGGCTTCCAGCAGCGTTGCAGCCCTCGAAATCGACGTGAAACCAATCATTACGCTGAAGGGGCCTGCCAGGATTAGGCTTCTAGCAGTCTTAAGGAGGGAAGCAGCCATAGCCGAAGACTACCGTGTGCCGGTTGTTGTTTCAAGCGGAGCCACAAACCCATTGCAGTTACGGAAGCCCATGGAGATGGCAGCGTTAGCCACCCTTTTTGACTTAGACAAGCCAACGGCTTTGGACGCTGTTTCAAAGGCGCCCCTAACAATTGTTAAAAGAAACCGTGAAAAACTAAGCCCAAAATTTGTTGCGCCAGGCATCCGCATAATACGCGAGGGAAGCGACTGTCCATGAAGGCAAAAATCCGACGCAGATATTTGGCGTTAAAAATCGATTCAAAAGAAAAAATCGGCCAGAAAGAGTTTATGGACGCTGTTTGGGAAGCAGTTTTAAGGCTTTACGGCGAATACGGCGCAAGCAAAACAAACCTCGCGTTAATCGAGTACAACGCGGAACATGGAACAGCCATAATCCGTGCAGCCCACACAGAACTCGACCACCTTAGGGCGGCCATAGCCACAATAACAGAAATAGCCGCCAAACCAGCAGCGGTGCACATCCTAACAGTTTCCGGAACCATCAAAAAGCTTCGAAAAAAATTGGAGTACAATTTTAAACCATAATGTATTAATTGTACGATATTGCACTGTTTCTTGGGGGATGATGTAGCCGTCCCAGTCTGATTGGATGCAACATGAGGAGCTCATGACGGACGGACCCCTTTCTTCACAGAGCTTTTAGAGGCGAAGTTTAGCGTCTCTTTTCTTTTTCCTCTCCAGTCCAAAGGACAACGCTAAAATCATTCCCATTATGAAGCCGCCTATATGCGCCCAGTAGGCTATTTGGCTGTCAACGTCGAACAAGCCGAAAAGCCACTGAATCAAAAACCAGAAACCCAGAAAAAGCACAGCGGGAACCGGCAAGATGAAATAGGCAATCCACGTTAAGATTTTCGCCTTTGGAAAAAGCACAAAGTAAGCGCCCAAAACTCCTGAAATAGCTCCGAGGCGCCCAAAACGCCAACGTCAAAATCCGCCGGATAAGTTAAGCCCAAATATAGGCTCAGCATGTGAGTGAAGGCCGCTGCCAACCCGCATGTAATGTAGAAGGCGAGATAGCCTCCATGACCGAAAACGTCTTCAACGTTATCGCCGAAAATGTATAAGAAAAGCATGTTGCCCAGCAGATGCCGCCAGTCAGCATGCATAAACATGGACGTAACAAGCGTGTAAAGCCTCTCCCCACGCACAACTTGTCTGGGAACCATTGTAAACTTGTCCTCGATTTGAAAGGCAATCTTTTCTGAAAAGAAAATGTTCCCTAGAGACAGCCAATAAACTAGAAATATGATTATGTTGGTCATAAGCAACAAACGGTTTACATGCGGTGCTTCAATGGACGATTTAAGTCTTTAAGGGGAAACAACCATGTAAACCCCGCTAAACCACTGCACGCCACTGCACTTAAACTTTTATCGTGCACGCTCGTGATTGAAGGTTGCTAGGCTAGGCAGTCAATCATTCTGTTGCATGTCAAGCATTCATCGGGTATAGGCATGTTTTTGGGACGTTTCTTTAGAAAACCGAAAAAGTGTGGACACTTTCCCTCAACTTCTTCACACTTAACACTTTTTTGAACCACAATGAAGGTTTCACTTTTCTCCTCCTTTTTCGGGGGTAACGTCTCCTCAACTTTTGTGAAGCATCGGGGACAAGCATAATAAGTCTTTGAAAACCCGTTGGAAGTAACCGTTGCCAGAATAGGCTTTTCGAAAACCTCTCCACATCCACTGCATGTTAAACCGTTTATTTTCTCCCTCTCAAAAACGCGTACGTAGGAATCATGTTTTGTCAGCGTCATGGTTTACACCTATGTATTTCAAATCTTGATATTTAATAAACTTTACCGTACGAAAGTACAACACAAAAACACAACAAAAATGGTGGGCCGGGCCGGATTTGAACCGGCGACCTTTCGGTTATCAGCCGAACGCTCCAACCAAGCTGAGCTACCGGCCCCTCGCCAGCTCTAGACTGTTATTTAGATTCAATTCATCATTTTTAAGGTTTTCAGAACACTTTTAACATTGTACAGAGCATATGTTCCGCTCAGAGGAAAAGGGGCCCGTGGCCAAGTATGGATTAAGGCGCCGGCCTTCGGAGCCGGAGAACGTGGGTTCAAATCCCACCGGGCCCGCCTTTGTTTCTCCTATCCTCGGGGAAACTGTTAAATTGGATTATGTGGTTTTGATGTGAAGGTGTGTTTGTTGGCTGTTTCGAGAGAGCAGCTGGCCAAACTTATTGATTCTACGCTTGTTAAGGCTACAGCCACTAAAGGCGAGATTGAAAAGCTTTGCCGTGAAGCCGTTCAATATGGTTTTGGATGTGTTGTTGTTAACCCGGTTTATGTGCAGTTTGCAGCTTCTTTGCTGAAGGGCTCGGATGTTAGGGTGGGCGCAACGGTTGGTTTTCCTTTCGGCGTTTCCCTGCCGGACATTAAGGCTTTGGAGGCTGTTAAAGCCATAGAGGATGGGGCATGCGAGCTGGACATGGTTATGAACCTTAGCGCTTTCAAGTCCGGCGACTATGAGCTGGTTAAAAGGGATATAGAAGCCGTCACGGCGGTGAAACGCATGTTCAGCGACGTAATCGTCAAGGTGATAATTGAGACGCCGCTGCTAACAAACGAGGAGAAGGTGACTGCATGCAAAATTGTTAAAGAAGCTGGAGCAGACTTTGTAAAAACTTCCACGGGGTTGTTTGGCGGAGGCGCCACAGTGGAGGATGTTAGGCTCATGCGTCAGGTTGTTGGAAAAAGTTTTGGGGTTAAAGCTGCCGGCGGCATAAGAACCTACGCGGATGCTGTCGCCATGATTGAGGCAGGCGCCAACCGCATCGGAACAAGCACCGCCGTCGCAATAATTAAAGGCGCGCCATAAACAACGCATGACTACATCTTTTCTGGTGCTGTTACTCCAATAAGGTTTAAGGCGTTTCTTAAAACAATTCGCACCGCGTCCACCAACGCCAGTCTTGCGTCGCTGAGTTCGGGCGGTTCAGCCTTAATCACTGGAAAAGCATTGTAGAAAGTGTTGAACTTGTCGGCTAAAGCATTGGCATAATCAGCCATAAGGTTTGGTTTAAGCGTCTCAACAGCCTCAGTGAAGGTTTCGGGGAACTCTGCCAATGTATAGACAAGTTCGTTTTCAAGCCTCTCTTTTAGAAGGCTGTAGTCTGCTTTTTCAGGTTTCCTTGAAGCTTTGCGGAGTATGCTGCACGCCCGCGCGTGGGAGTATTGGATGTAGGGTGCGCTGTTCTTTTCAAAGTTTAATACTCGGTCCCAGTTGAACTCCACTGGTTTTGCTGGGTCAACCTCCACAAGTGCATAGCGAACCGCCCCTATGCCGACGATTTCGGCAACCTTCCGTTTCTCCTCCTCAGAAAGCTGGGGTGAGCGTTTTGAAACTTCTTCGTAGGCTCTTTTTATGGCTTCGTCTAAAACCTCGTCTAAGGTTATGTAGCGGCCCCGACGGCTTGACATTTTATAGCCGGGCAGCGTCACAAGGTTGTAGGCGAAATGCGTTAGGTTTTCGGCGAAGTTGCTGTAGCCCAAGGCGTATAAGGCTATTTTCAGCTGAAGCTGGGCGAGGGACTGCTCCATTCCGATGACGTTTATGCATCTGTCGGCTTTCCTGAATTTCCAAATGGTGTAGGCTATGTCTCTCGTCGTGTAAAGGGTTGTGCCATCCGCCCTTACAAGCGTCAAGCTCGGCACTTCATAGTCTTTTCTCAAGCCAAGCTTTTTCCGCAAATCTAAAACTTCAACAACTTTTCCAGCTTCAAACTCCAAAACACCGCCAAGCACCGCGACAAAGGGTGTTTGCCTCAGTTTCTGAAGAACTTCCGCCACTAGTCCACTCCATACTAGGTCGCTTTCCCAGTCCCAAGAGTCATAAAACACACCGGCGCGGCTTAGGGTTTCCTTAAACCCTTCAAGGCAGAGTTGGCTTACTTCACGTATGAGTTTTTTAGCCCCTTCTTCTCCAGCTTCGTAGGCTCTGTTCAGTTCGCCTATACTTTTCTCCGGGTCCGGGTCCTCGCTTATTTTTTGGAGAAGCTTTTCAAAAAGTTCTGGATATTTCTGTTTCAACTCGAAGGCTACTGACACCCAGTCGTCGAGTTCCCGGTTTATTTTGGCTATTTCTTCTTCTACTGAAAACATTTTCGCCCTCTCAAGTTCCCTTTTAAGCCTATTTATCTCGACGAGGCAGCTGGTTATGGTGTAGATTTTCCCAATGAAATGGTCTGGTTTTTCCGTGGGTTTCGGTTTGCCTAGCTTCTCATAGCCATAGGCGATTACGGCTGTTTGCCGCCCCACATCATCCACGTAATAGTGGCGAAACACTGTGTGGCCTCTCGCGGATAACATGCGGGCTAAAGCGTCGCCAAGCATGGGGTTTCGGGCTTGTCCAATGTGGATTGGATGGATTGGGTTAACGCTTGTATGCTCGACGATAATTCTCAAAGGTTTTTCAGCCTTAACAAGACCATAGCTGGCGTCAAGCTGCCGTACAGACTCTATGGTTAAGGCTGAAAACTTTTCAAAGTTGGCGTGAAAGTTTATGTAGCCTTCGCCAGCGGCAGCCACCTCTTTGACGAAGCAGAACTTTGACTTGTCTACGGCTTGGGCCAACCGCTGTGCCAACGTAAAGGGTTTTTCAGCAGTTTGCTTTGCAAGTTCAAAGCAGATGGATGTGGCAAGCTGCCCAAAATCCCAGACTGGAGGCTTTTCAAAGGCAAGCTGTTTTAAAGATGACGTATCGATGTGGATTTTTACTAGAGCTTCTTTTAACAAACTTTCGCATTCTTTTTTTAACTCGCCTAGGGGGTTTTCTGAAATCATCGGCTTCGCCTTTCCATGAGCCTTAACAGTAAATGTGAACAGCTAACCTATAAGCTTACAACAGAGGCTTACTTCCACATCTAAAAATCGCCGAACCTAGCTCGATGTCTATATAAGGTTAAATGCGACCACAATAGGCTATGGAAGGTGCATACGCTTTGAAAACCAAAATAGTTTTTTCTGAAAAATGTTTGGAGTATGGATCTTGGCACATTGAAAGCCCAACGCGAGTGCAAATAGCCTACGAAATATTAAAGGCAAAGGGCTACGAGTTTGTTGAACCAGAACCAGCAAGCGAAGAAGACTTGCTAAGGGTTCACGACGCGGACTACATCCAACTGCTTAAAAAAGGAGCAATTGAAGACCCAGATACGCCGGCCTACGAGAAAATTTACGAATACGCAAGACTTTCAGCCGGCGGCGCCATTCTGGCCGCAAAAATAAACGGTTTCTCATTAATGAGACCGCCCGGTCATCATGCTGGCAGATACGGCGCAGCCTTAGGCGCTTACACGAAAGGCTTCTGCTACATAAACAACATCGCAGTCGCCGTGAAACATCTGGACAAGCCCACGCTTATTTTGGACATAGACGGCCACCACGGGAACGGCACACAAGAAATCTTCCTCAGAGACCCCAAAGTTGTCTTTATCTCGCTGCATAGGTACCCTCACTATCCCGGCACAGGCGCGTATTCGGAGGTCAACTGCCTAAACTTTCCATTGCCGGCGGACTGTGGAGAAGCTGTTTACCTAAAAACTCTTGAAGAAGCCTTGCGGAAGGTGGATATGCAGAAAATTGAGGTTATCGCTGTTTCAGCGGGTTTTGACGCCTACGCCGGAGATTTAGCCTCTCTTGGGTTGACGGAGAAAACCTATAGGAGAGTAGGTGAAATTTTAGCCTCTTTCGGGAAGCCAACGTTTTTCGTTTTGGAAGGCGGATATGTGGGCGAAAATGTTGGAAAGTGTATAGATGAGATGCTTAAACCTTTCAGTGAACGTTAAGCTTATCAATAGAAAGAAACATTCTACAGAACATGAAGCGGTTTAATGGCAAAGTGGCTGGAGCCCTAATATTCGTCGGCGCCGTCCAGTTTATTCTCGGCATGTTAACCGCCGAATGTATATACCCAAACTACAGCGTTGCAAACAACTATATAAGCGACCTAGGAAAATTGGGCACTGCGTCCGCTCCAGTTTTTAACACGTCCGTTTTCGTGCTTGGCTTAACAGTGGCGGTCAGCGCCTACTTTTTGAGGCATATCGTCCGCAACAAGGTTTTCTTAGGCTTTCTAGTGCTGTGTGGGATAGGCG
>Ga0185307_1001287_pt1 | contig 14087 bp, 13 predicted proteins | sample LHCtaG_FD_128010 | JGI IMG/M metagenome (GOLD analysis project Ga0185307, IMG submission 128010) | Hot spring microbial communities from Little Hot Creek, USA to study Microbial Dark Matter (Phase II) - LHC4sed_matched (SPADES... | ecosystem: Environmental > Aquatic > Thermal springs > Hot... | reverse complement strand
TCCGCTAACTCTTCGAGAATCGCTTTTGCCAGAGTTTCTTAGAATGGGCGATAACGTACAGAAAACCGCTGAGGAATTGGCTCCGCCCGGCATAATTGGGCCCTTCTGTCTTGAAACTGTTGTCACTGACAATTTGGAGATCTACACTTTCGAGATTTCAGCGAGGATCGTGGCTGGAACAAACGTTGGAATTGGAACTTCGCCATACGCCTACCTCAAATACGGCGAGAGAATGTATTTCGGCAGAAGAATAGCCCTAGAAATAAAAGAAGCCATTGCAAGGAAACGCGTACAAGACGTGGTAGCCTAAACGGCAACTAGAACTATCTTCTATTTAATTTTTTCATAAAGTGTTATATACGGAGAGCCTCTTTCTCTCCGTGGGAGAAAGAGGAGAGAAACTTTTGGCTGAATCTTATGGTTGGCTGTTCGTAGACTTCATTCCATTGCTTTATGAAAAAAGGCGCATTGCTAGACAGCTTCAAGTGGAAACTTGGCTGGATTTAACTCAGCTTTTAAAAGAACTGAAACTTGAACTTGCTGACGGCGGCGGCGAAACAGCCCAGCAAAACAAGAAAAACCACGCAGACTACGTGGTTTAAAGTCCACAAGTATTCAAAATCTTTTCAAAGTTTTGGTGGCTGCCATCCGCTTTATATCGCCTTAACGCCCCTATGATGGCTTTTTTGTCCCTTTCGCCAAGTTTTTGGTTCACTTTTTCCGCCACTGCACCGCTTATGAAAAGGAATTGGGCGATGGAAGTGACGTTTGATGGTTTACGGTTTAAGCTTGCAGTTTCAAAGTCCACGATTACGGGCTTGTCTTGGCTGTCCACTATAACGTGTTTTGGGGCGTGGCTTAACTCGCCATGGTCTAAGCCGGCCCGGTCCAGACGCCAACACTGTTCTAGAATTTCCCTCAAAACCTTCTTTAGGCTTGTTTCGCTCCAGCACTTTTCGATCCATTCCGGAAGCAAAAGGCCATCCACAAACTGCATGGCCAAAAAGTTTTTGCTAACACCCAAAAGCTGAGGACCGACACGGACAGAGTTAGCCACCTTAAGCATTTCAGCCTCCCGCGTCATGGCGGCACGGTCAGCGTCGATCCGCCTAACCTTTAAGGCGACAGCCTCCCCGCTCTTCATGTGGGCTTTAACAACCAAACCTACACAGCCCTTGCCCAAGACACGCATGTTTAAAACCTGTTTTTGGCCGCTGAACTCTAGGGCGGTAACGCCAAGTTTTTGGAGCTCTTTTAGGCGTCTCTGCAGTTCAGCCCTGCTTGGCCTTGGATAACAAACTATGGTGGCAAAAGGTTCTTCAAGAAGCCTCTCAACGGGAACTCGGAAGCACTCAGCCACCATCTTTCATCCTAGAATAGGCTATCAGCTTCGTCTAATTTAAAGAATAACAGAATGGTAGAAAAGCGGAAAAACGAGCGATGCTACTCTTCTTCGCAGAACTCTTCCGGCCTTGGCGGTGTTGGCGGTAGGCCTTTGCGTTCGCGGATTTGCCTTATTACGTCTGCTTGCATGGATTCTGGCACTGGTGCCCATCGGCTGAACTGGGTTGCCCAGAATGCGCGGCCCTGCGTTGAGGAGCGGAGTTCGTCGGCTATTCCGAAGGATTCCGCCACTGGCAGTTCAGCCTTCACTATTACCATGTCCTCCTCGTTCACCATGTCCAAGATTCTGCCGCGACGTTTCTGCAACAGCGAAATAACGGGACTGACGAAGTCGTTTGGCACTTTACACTCAAAGCTGAGAATAGGCTCCAAAAGCTTAGGATCGCTTAGGAGGAAAGCACCCCAAATAGGACGCCAAGTCATAGGCAAAATTTGTGCTGGGCCGCGGTGCACCGGATCCTCGTGAATGAGGACGTCTTCAAGGTTGACTTTAAGCCCATACATGGGTTCCTTAGCCAAAACGCCTGTGGTGACGGCGTCTCGGAAGCCCGACTTCATATGGTCCAATACTTCTTCAACGTATTGTCTTCCCTTGATTCTGTTGACTAAGATGTTTGTGCCTTCTATGGCGATCACGTTGCGGGCGTCTTCAGCCGTCCAGCCAAACTCTTTCATTAGGATTTTTTGGCGTTCATCGCGGGATTGCATCTCATTAATCTTTCCAGTTTTGATGGCTTCTATGACTTCCTCTGAAAGTTTTTCAACGGTTACCCACAACCTATTATGTTTATTGGGGCTTTTACCCATCACGGGCGGGCCTTTATAGTCGTGGCTTATAGTTTCCCGGTAGATGACTATGGGCTTGCTCATCTTAACCTTTAAGCCAGCCTCCTGCATGCGGTAGGCTGTAACCTCCAAGTGGAGTTCGCCCATGCCGCTGAGCAAGTACTGGCCGCTTTCCTTGTCTATCTTGAAGTGGAGGTTAGGGTCTTCAAGCGTGATCTTGTGGATAACCTTGTCGAAAAGCGGGAGATCCTTAACATCCTCAGGTTCAACTGCCACCGTGACCACGGGGTCTGAAACGTATTTTAACGCTTCAAACGGGACCGTTTCAACACCTTCTTCGGCTATTGTTTCGCCCACGTGTATGGATGGCAGACCCGACAATGCTGCAATGTTGCCGGCTGGAATCCGCTCCACGATCACGCGGTCTGTGGCCATGCTCATGTAAACCTGCTGTATTGTGCCTTTTTGTCGACTTGTCACGAGGCGGACAACCTTACCCTTTTCCACTGTGCCGCTGAAAACCCTTCCGATGGCGACGACGCCGCTGTGGGGATCAACTTCAATAAACGTGATACACATCAGCAAAGGCCCGTTGGGGTCAACTTTAGCCATGGCTTTTCCAACGGGGCTGTTCACGTCACCCGGCCAGATTTGGCTTTGCCTGTAAGGCTGGGCCTCCAATGGATTTGGGAGGTGTTCGCAGAACATGTCTAGAATTGGCTCGTATACTGGTATGCGTTTGCTGAGGGCTTCCACTTTCCGTCCAATGTCTTCGGGTTCGCCAGTGTAAGCGTCAATAATGTCTTTGAAGGTTACGCCTTTAGCCTTCATGTGGGGTAAGTTTAAGCCCCACTTGTGAAGCGCTGAGCCGAAGGCTACACGGCCATCCTCAACTTTGACCTGCCAGTCCTTCTTGTGTTCCGGAGGCGCATACTTCTCAATAATGGTGTTTATGCGCGTGATTATTCTCGCAAATCTTCGCTGTATTTCTTCTGGGGAAAGCTTCAACTCTCGTATTAAGCGGTCAACCTTGTTAATGAAAAGTATGGGTTTGACTCTCTCGCGGAGAGCCTGCATCAAAACGGTTTCAGTTTGGGTCATTGGGCCTTCAACAGCGTCAACCACCACGAGGGCGCCATCCACAGCTCTAAGGCTTCTCGTCACGTTTCCGCTGAAGTCTATGTGGCCCGGCGTGTCGATCAAGTTTATGAGGTAGTCAACGCCCTTATAGGTGTGGACTAGACTTATGTTGGAGGCGAAAACCGTCATCTGCCTCTTCTGTTCAAGCTCCCAAGAGTCTAGGAAAAGCTTTTGGCCAGCAACCTGCTCGCTTATTATGCCCGCAGCTGCCAAAAGGCTGTCAGATAAAGTGGTTTTGCCGTGGTCCACGTGGGCGATTATGCTGGTGTTTCTTATCCGCTCGGTTTGGGTCATAAGCTTTACAATTTCTTCAATCTGCCTGTAACGTCCCATGGCTAGTCATACCTCACGCTAACCAAAAGCTTGTGAACTGAAGGTTGTTTGCAAGGTTTTCCAGCAAACATTTAATGTCACTTGCCCACCGTAATTGGCTACATGCAAAAGAAAACTGAACCATATTAACTTTTTGCATTAAAACACAAGACTTTTAAGGCTACGTAAAACCTTGTTTCTTAACGCTTACTGATTATTTGGGAAGCCGACCATCGGGGATTTTATCTTGCCAAGGTTTAGGCAGACCAGCGAAATACTCAGGCTGATGCATAGGAAGGAGGATATTCGCAACATTGGCATAATAGCCCACATAGACCACGGCAAAACAACCATGACCGACTCGCTTTTGGCTGAAGCTGGCTTACTCTCGCCGAGAATTGCCGGGGAAGCCCGGGCTCTGGACTATTTGGAGGAAGAGCAGAAACGCGGAATCACAATTAAAACTGCAAACATTTCGCTTCTCCACGAGATTGGCGGACATCCATACGTCATAAACCTCATTGACACGCCGGGACATGTGGACTTCACGGGTAAGGTGACGCGAGCTTTGAGGGCTATTGACGGTGCGGTGGTGGTTGTGGATGCTGTTGAAGAGGTTATGGTGCAAACAGAAACGGTGACGCGGCAAGCCCTTGAGGAAAGAGTGCGTCCCGTTCTCTTTATCAATAAGGTTGACCGTCTCATCCGCGAGTTGAGGCTTACGCCAAGCGAGATTCAGGACAAGTTTTTGCGGATTATCCGCGACTTCAACAATCTAATAGAGGTTTACGGCGAGCCAGAGTTTAAGGACAAATGGAAGGTTGACCCCCAAAAAGAAACTGTGGCTTTTGGTTCAGCCCTCCACCGTTGGGGGTTCACGTTGAAAATCGCCCAAGAAAAAGGCTTAAAGTTCAGCGACATAATAGAAGCCTACAACCGTGGTGAACACCAAAAACTCGAGAAGCTTATTCCGCTGCACAACGCCATCTTAGACATGGTTGTGAAGAACATTCCAAACCCTGTTGAAGCCCAGAAGTATAGGGTTCCAAGAATATGGAAGGGCGACTTAAACTCCGAGATTGGGCAAGCCATGCTGAACTGCGACGACAACGGGCCGACGGTCATGTGCATTACAATGGCACAGATGGACCCCCACGCTGGGCTGGTGGCAACTGGAAGACTTTTCTCCGGCATGGTCAAGGAAGGCGACCACGTCTACCTTGTGGGCGCCCGCAAGGACTACCGCGTCCAGCAAGTCTCCATGTATATGGGCGCCTTCCGCGAGGTCGTGGATAAAATAACGGCTGGAAACATTGCAGCTCTTTTAGGCTTAGACTTGGCTAGGGCTGGCGAAACACTGGTGGATATTGCCCACAAAGATGTTATGGTGCCGTTTGAACGCATCAAATACATTTCAGAACCGGTTGTAACGATAGCTGTTGAACCAAAACACCCCAAAGACTTGCCGCATTTAGTGGACGCCATGAATAGGCTTTCCATAGAAGACCCCAACCTCATCACAACCATTAACAAGGAGACGGGTGAATACTTGATCAGCGGCATGGGCGAACTTCACCTTGAAATCGCCGTGAAATTCCTACAAGACTATGGCGGAGGCCTAGAACTCATAACATCCAAGCCCATAGTCGTCTACCGTGAAAGCGTCTCTGGAAAGGGCGTAACAGCCATGGCTAAAAGCCCCAACAAACACAATAGGTTTTGGGTTCAAGTTGAACCGTTAGAAGAGAAAGTCATAAACCTCATAGAAAAAGGCGAAATCACCGAAGAAATGGGCCGCAAACACGTTGGAAACATACTTTTCAAAGAGGCCGAGTGGCCGGCTGAAGAAGCAAGAAACCTTTGGGTCATAGATGAACACCGCAACATCCTCATCGACATGACCAAGGGTGTGCAGTATCTTCAGGAGGCCAGAGAAATGATCGTCGCCGGCTTTAGATGGGCGTGCAGAGCCGGACCCCTATGCGAAGAGCCCATGCGCGGCGTCAAAGTCAAACTTGTGGACGCCCAGCTCCATGAGGATCCGGTGCACCGCGGTCCAGCCCAGATAGTGCCAGCCATACGCAGAGCCATTTTAGGCTCTTTCTTGACAGCCAAGCCCGTTCTTCTTGAACCCGTCTACCGGATTGGAGTTTCTGTTCCAGCCCAGTGGGTTGGAGACTGCATAGAAATCATCACAAAGAAAAGGGGCAAAATTTTGGCTTCTGAACAGAAGGGCATGTTAACCATGATTGATGGCTTTATTCCGGTTGCTGAAACCTTTGGCTTGTCGGCTGAAATGCGTTCAGCCACCTCTGGACATGCTTTCTGGCAGTGCACTTTCAGCCACTGGGAAAAAGTTCCCGAAAACATCGCCGTCGAAGTTATTAGGCAGATCCGCGAACGCAAAGGCTTGTCGCCGGAGACACCAACCCCAGACATGTTCATTGATGAAGAGTGAAATTTCCCATGGGAAAAATTGTCTTATCGCCAAGCCAGCCTTTTGACTTGGATTTAACCCTCTGCTGTGGGCAAGCCTTCCGATGGAATAGAATCGGCGAATGGTGGTATGGCATAGTCGCCAACCAGCCTTTCAAGGTGCGGCAAAAAGGCCACGCTGTAGAGTTTGAAAATGTTGATTCCAGCTTTTTAGAAAAGTATTTTGGGTTAGACGACAACTTACCGCTAATTCTCAAACAAATAGCAAAGGACAAGCAAGTGGAAGAGGCGGTTAAAGCCATCAAAGGGTTGAGGATTCTACGTCAAGACCCGTGGGAGTGCCTCATATCCTACATTTGTGCCACATACAAAAACATACCTGCCATAAAACAAATGCTCTCCAATCTATCCAAAAAATTCGGAGAAAAAAGAGTCTTCGAAAACATGATTTTCTATACTTTTCCAACGCCGCAGAAACTTGCAAAAGCAAGTCTCCAAGAGCTTGCCAGTTGCGGTTTGGGTTATAGAGCAAAATATGTGATGGAAACAGCCAAAAAAGTTGCAAACAAGGAATTCGCTCTTGAGGAATTGAAAGCGAAGCCCCTTAAAGAAGCCAGAAAAATACTGCTTACATTGCCGGGCGTCGGCCTTAAAGTGGCTGACTGTGTCTTGCTTTTTTCCCTTGAAAGGCTTGAAGCCTTCCCAGTGGACGTCTGGATGAAACGCATAATCACAAAGTATTACGCAAACAATTTTGAAGGCGAATTCGTTAGGAGAATTTCGCTTAAAAAGTCGCTGACAAAGGCGGAATATGAAAAACTCAGCTTTTTTGGGCGAAAATATTTTGGAAGCTTCGCCGGCTACGCCCAAGAATACCTTTTCCACCATGAGAGGCTAAAAGCTGGAAAGGCCAAGCCTAGATCAAATTTTTCTCTTTAAGCTTTTGCGCCGCCCAACTGCCTTGCGTGGTTGCCATGGAAATGGCTTCTGAAACAAGCCTCTGCGCCACGATGGGGTTATGCTGTCGCACGTGTTCGATGGCTTTTTGTAGGTTTGTGGCTATTTCTCTGAATCCTTCAACTTTTGAAGCGTTAGCCGCAATGTTAACCTCCAAGATTAACGCGTTGAAGTAGGTGATGAGCAGTTTTTCAGCACCAGCCAGTTCGGCATCTCCCTTAATTTCGCCTAAAAGCTCCAGTAGACTTGAAGCCACAATAAGGCTTGTTTTGAATTTTTCTGCGTAATTGAAAACCGTTAAAGCCTTTTTAACTTCGTTTTCCGCCAAGCATGCTCAACTCTTAAGGCTTTTCTGGGAAGGCTCTGGCTCGCCACTTTTCCAGTCTTTTCTGCACTTCTTCTTCGAGTTTTTCCCTCGAAATAAGCCTTCCAACCACGATTACCTCGTCGTTCAAGGCTATGCTTGGAGCGCTCATTATTTGATGAAGCATCCCCTCTTCTAAGCCCTCTTTAGTGTTCATGTCTATCTCGCGGTAGGCTAAGCCTAGTTTGTGGGCAACCTCAGAGACGATTTGTTTTGCAACATGGCAGCTTGAACAAGTGGGCAAGGTGAAAACTTTCAGTTCGGGAGCCTTAACGCCTAAGCCTTCCATGATCCAAATTTTGTGCAGCCTATCCTTAAAATTGTTTTGATTAGCCTTCCAAGACTTTATAGTGAGTTGTCATTTTTGCAATGTGGGAGCGCACTTCAGCCTTTAGGCTTGCTGACTGGGTTTTGAAGGCCTTTGCCAAGTGTCCCCAAGAACGGGCTTGAAGACACCTTGCAATAAGCTTAGCCTCGACATCCACATCTAACCCAAGTCTGGCTTCCCCCGAGCTCATGAAATGGGTTTTTAAAAGCTGTTTTACAGCGTCGCATGCTCCCTCATAGGCAAGTTTCCCCTCAGAATATTGCAGAAGTCTACCACGCTGAGAGCTGGAAAGGGGGAACTTTTCAAGACTTGTCCAGTTCTGTCCTTTAAGGAGTCTCGCTGCCACTTGGGGTTCAATGTTGAAGTATGTGTCTGGCAAGGCTTCTAAAAGCCTAAGCTTGAATTCCCTGTGGGTGTCCTCAACCATGGCTTGTACATCGTCGTTTAAGGGCTTAACAACTATGACGCTGAACTCTCCGGATGCCACGTTCCGCATGGGGCTTATGTGAACTGGCACAAAGCCATTCTTAAGCCAGAAATCCACAAGCTCCGGGTTGGCGCCGAAACTAGCCCCAACCCAGTCGAAACCTTCCCGCTTCGCTTCTTCGCAAAGCTTTTGGAGAGCTAGGCTTCCTAGGCCTCTTCCCATAAGTTCTGGGTGAACTGCAATCCTAACAACTCTAACTCCTTTAAGCTTTGAAAAAGCCGTGCGCTGTGGATTATACTTCACAATACATGATGGGATAAGATGCCCAGATGGCGGTTTAGCTGTCAAAACTTGGTCTACAAGCTTGGCGCTCATCTGTCCCTCCTCGTCAACTTGCAAAGCTACTAAAACCTTGCCAGACGGGGAGAAAACCGCTCGAGCTGAATGGTGCGGTGCATCCCCCAAAATAAGAAGGTCGTCAGGCCTATTCCTGTAATGGGCGAGCACATATATGCCTATGAACTGGCGGAGATGTTCCTCATCCTTTTCAAACCAAAAGTCTAGGTTTGGCTCCTCATACCTGCATTCTTCGAGGCTGAATTGTTCGCCTTCTAATTCGGCTGGTTCAGCGTTTAACAGCAAGGTGTCGTAAAGCCACTTTTCAACGGGGTCTTCAGGTGCATACCGTATGGGCTCTTTAAGCTCGATAATGTAGGGTTTAACGTCCTCAAGCCTCTCAATAGACTTCAAAAACCTCAAGGAGAAGCCTCTGCCTGCGCCTTCATATCCGTGCACCGTGGAAGCGAAAACGGTTTTCGGAAATTTTTCAGCAATTCTAAACAATAGGGAAACATGTATTCCGCCTGCCTCGTCAACGAGAACAGCGTCGGCGTTTTCGCTGATGGTTCTGTAAGGCGGTGTAAACTCTAGGCTGCCCCTTTTGCATGTAAGCTTGTAAACCAGGTCGTTTAAGCGTTCGCGTTTAACTCTTTCGCCGATGGATGAAAGCGCCTTTTCAGCCATTTCAAAAACTGTCTGAACCTCTTCACATGCTGGAGCCGTGACAACCACTCTTTCAAGGCCTAAGGCGAGAAGGGCTGCTGCCCCAAGCCCAAGAAGGGCTGACTTACCCCTCCCACGGTTTGAAATCAAAACGATAAGCCCCTTCCTTTTTATGCCAAGAAACTCGAAGGCTTCTAAAGCTTCCATTTGCTCCCGTGTTAGGGCAAGCCTAAAAATCTGTTGGGGGATTCTGCTCCTCTTTGGTGGAACAGCTTTTTCCCTAACAGTTTTCGGCGGGTTTAGAAGGTCTCCTTTAACAATTTTCCAATTTTCAAGAATCCATGAGCATGGATGTTCAAGAATCTTTCTCACGAAAAACTTTTCAAACCGGTTTCTCAGATCGCTTTCAGTGTAGGGTGGGGAAGCCAGCTTTTTGTGGGTGCTTGTGCTCCAAGGCTTTTCGGCTTTCAAGTCAAGATTGTAAAGGATTGCCAGTCCTCCACCACCAACAGTTTCAATAAGCCTTCCAACGTCGTTGGGCCTTGCCCCATTCGTCATGTCCAGGATTAGTATGTCGTTAGTTGTTCCCATGATTTTATGGGTATCCTCATAGGTGTAGCGTTTAAAATTACTTGTTGAACAACCTAGCACTCCAAGTTTTTCAGTCAACCCCTTGTAGACTAATTCCGCGGTGCTGTCTTCACCATCGCCGTGAACAAAAACCACTTTTTCGTTTTCTCCGCCCCTAAGAGCTTGATGTTTTGAAACAATGTAGACTAATATATCCAAGGCTTCCTCACCGCAAACAACGACAAGTCTTCTATGAAAAGCCCGAATTGCCTCCCTCATCATCTCTGCAAGCAAACGCTCAGCACTTTGCCTACCTTCAACGTTCACCGAGGACCACCATGACACGTTTATGGGAAAAGGCTCCAGCAACATTCAAGGCACCGTTAATTAAAAGGATTACCAAAACAAATACAATCCTAAACCGTAAAACTTTCATAATAGCGGTAAGGATTTTCTATCAAACGTGGGCCCGTAGCTCAGCTAGGTTAGAGCGACAGGCTCATAACCTGTTGGTCGCCGGTTCAAATCCGGCCGGGCCCACCAACGTTAATTAAATAAAAGAAAAACAATGGAGAGAGTATTTGGTTATTGTTGTATTTTGTCTTTGAAGAACTTGGTGAGTTTGGGATCATGCATCCTGAAGTGGGCAATCCTTATTCTTCTGAATTTGTCATTTTCTAGATCGTACAGAACCCAGTTTGTCATTACTACAAGGTCGCCTTTCCGGTATTGTAAGTAATGCCCCGGAGGTGGGTCTTTGAAGCAGTAGAACTCCGTCCACAACTCGACGAATACATGTTTATCGTTGATCATTAAAACGCCAACTTCAAGTTTCTCGTCTACATATTCATGTAGTTCCTTGTAGTTTTTAATAAATTCTTGTGGGCCATGCAACGTTTTCGCAGGTGGCAGACTGTAGCCTCCCTTAAAAATTGCATTGTCAAAATATTCTATGGTAACATCAGGCGCAAAATAGCTTACTGCTTCGTTGTATCTTTTGTTGTTAAAATGATCGATGTATTTTAAAAACGCTTCTCTATTCACTTAGAATCCCTCACAGACAATAGTGTTCTAGCTAACATAACTACTATATAAAAAATTCTCATGGAATGGTTGTCGGCTAAAATTAGACCTTATTTGATTTGGAGCAAGATATAAATTCTCAGGGTTCTAACATAATGGCGAGATAATGGGATGGAAAATGAGCTTCATGGATCTTGTTTTAAAAAGGAGAAGCATAAGAAAATACAAGTCTGACCCTGTTCCAGAAGATAAAATAAGGTACGTGTTGGAAGCTGCCCGTCAAGCGCCATCATGGGCTAACCAACAATGCTGGAAATACATAGTTGTAACAGATGAATCTTTAAAAAAAGCGATAGCATCAAGCGCGCCGCCCCCGCCAATTTTCACGTCTCTACCAGCCTCATGGGATAGAAATCTCCTACCTCCTCCCCCGCGGGAGCCAAGGCCCAGAGATTGGGTTGCCCAAGCCCCTGTGATTATAGTTGGATGTGCTGATCCATCCAAATCGGGGAAGAAGGAAGGCAAGGACTATTATTTGGTTGACATGGGGATAAGTATGGAGCATTTAATATTAGCGGCTGCTGAACAAGGGCTTGGAACCTGCTGGATAGGCGGTGGGTTCGACGAAGCAACAGTTAAGAAGACGTTGGGCATACCTGAAAACATTCGAGTTGTAGCGCTTACCCCGCTTGGATATCCCGACGAACAACCTCTTCCTAGGCCTAGAAGAGGCTTTGACGAGATAGTGTCTTACAACAGCTGGAAATAATTTTCCAAACCTAACCTATTTATTCTTTCATTTCACACCAGAACTTTTTTATATTTTTCATTGCCGATAGAAATTCTATGCGCTTTGGAATATGCCCAACGCCTCGGCCGTGGTGGGAAAGTAAAAAACAATTACATGACTGGGTACTTGAAGTGGAAAAGCTTGGCTATGACGCAATTTTTTTGCCCGATCACTGTATGTTACCTATGGTGACAAATGAGCTTGTAGACACCTGGATAACTCACTCATATATAGCCGCTATAACTGAACATGTTCGACTTGGAAGCAATGTTTCTCCGTTGCCAAGATACTATCCAAGCTATCTGGCTAAAATGCTGGCTTCCGTCGACTATTTATCAAATGGAAGGATCATAGTAGGGCTAGGCGCAGGCGGCGTCCCCGACGAATTCATCAATTATTCTCCAAGCTTTGACCCCCCGGCCATTAGAGTTAGTAAGTTTATTGAAGGCGTTGAAATAATGTTGAAACTTTGGAGCGAAGACAAAGTAACCTATAATGGTAAGTATTACAAGCTTAGAGATGCAGTGCTTTTACCTAAACCGGTGCAGAAGCCGCACCCGCCGTTATGGTCAGGCTGTCTTGGAAACAGAATGCTTAAAGTAACCGCCAAATATTTTGATGGGTGGCTTTTTCCTAGACTTGTTCCAGGAGCTTTTCTGCATTTTCAAGAGTACGAGAAACGTGTCAACATAATCAAGGAATATGCAAAGGGGTGTGGAAGAGACTTAAGTAGGTTCACGTTTGCTGTGCTGGGAAGCATTAACGACTCTCCAGAAGTTATAGAGGAATTCAAAAACGCCGGGTGTACCTACTATTTGGTGGAACTCTTTAAGGGTCCAGGCCTCTCTAACCCGTACCCGGCAAATGAATACATTTCCGTGACCAAAAAATTCGCCAAAGAAATAATGCCTTCATTTACTTAAAAGTCAAGGTTTATGAGCAGACTTCTGCTTTTTCTGGCTATTTGAAGAGCCTTAACATGCCAATAGAAGGTTCTTCCATAAGCTATAAGAGGGCTAGGCGACTACAATTTCTGGGGAGAAAGGAGAAAAGTGAAAAACCTAAAACTCCACCATTCTCCCCTTCATCTTCCACAGCGTGTCTTATTGGCTGCTTTTAAACTTTTCTTTTCATCATTAACTGAAACCAGGATGTAAGCATAAAACGTTTCGGTTTAAAGTTTGCTTTTCTCAATTTCCTTTATAATTTCGTCCACAGTCATCAATTTCGCGTTGTAAACGTATTCTAAATACCGCAAGCCTTGCTCGTGGTCTTCCTGTGTGAAGGCTTCTACACCGTCTTTTGCGACTATTATTTTGTAGCCTCTGAAGAAGGCGTCAGCGGCTGTGTGTCGTACGCATATGTGCGTGTGCAAGCCGCATAAAATCACCATTTTTGCGCCTTCACCATTGTAGAGGCTTCTTAAAAGCGGGTCTAGTCCCGTTTCGTAGAAGCCGCTGTAGGTTCGCTTTTCCAAGACGAAGTCTTTCTCGGTTGGCTTGAGTTCTGGAATAACTTCTGCTCCCTTTGTTCCTTTTATGGCGTGGGCTCCCCAGCGGTGGACAACCTCGAAATCGTTAGGGTAATGTGCATCGTTAGCATAGATAACTGGGACTCCATGTTTGCGGGCTGCCTCAACAAGCCGCTTAAGGTTTGGAATTATGCGTTTAGCCCTCTCGCATTTTAAGTCGCCAGTAACAAAATCGTTTAACATGTCGATTATTATGATTGCCATTCGTTCCGACATACCTAAAACTTTGGGGGAAGCTGGATTTATTGTTTTCCAAAATGTTGAAAAGGTTGAAAGCAGAATTGAAAACTGTAAAGTGGTTCAGTTTGCCCTTAAAAGACAAATGCAAACTTTGCGGGCGGGTGCTTCCCGCAAGCCGTATTAGGCGATGCCGGCGGTGCGGCAAAACCTTCTGTTTAGACTGTATGGTTCCAGATGTTGCCACAGGTGACACTGGGCGATTGTTGTGCCTAAACTGTGCAAGGAAATCGGTTCAGCCTAAAACCAGAAACAAGTATGAGGCTTTGACGCGTTATCTCCGCTTTAGAGCGGCCTTCACAAACACTGTGCGGCTTTCCTTCGCCCAAATAGACGGCATAATAGGCGATAACCTGCCCCTGGAAGCTTACCATTCAGAAGACTGGTGGAAAAACACGCCGAGCACTGCCCACGCACAGGCTTGGCTTGACGCCGGATGGGAAACAGCCGAAATAAACCTAAAAGAGGCTTACGTAGTCTTCCAAAAAACAAAGAGCCAGCAGCCGCCGCCAGCCAAACATGAAAAAACAGAGAGAAAAGCCAGCCAACCGCCACCGCAAAAGCCTTACACACCGCCACCAGCACGAATCTATGTTAGGCGGAAGCCTTCAAAAACTAAGATAGCGAAACTTTATGCTAGGCTAAAAAACATTGAAAGGGCAAAAGCCTCCCAGCCGAAACTTCGAGGAGACTTCAAACCCAAACCAGCCCACGAGAAAAGGCTGTTTAAACCGAAAAACGAATAAGAAAATTTATCACAAACACACTATAGTTTATGTG
>Ga0185307_1001286_pt1 | contig 14092 bp, 13 predicted proteins | sample LHCtaG_FD_128010 | JGI IMG/M metagenome (GOLD analysis project Ga0185307, IMG submission 128010) | Hot spring microbial communities from Little Hot Creek, USA to study Microbial Dark Matter (Phase II) - LHC4sed_matched (SPADES... | ecosystem: Environmental > Aquatic > Thermal springs > Hot... | reverse complement strand
TCTCCATGGCGCTCTTGAGGAACTCGTCCTTAATGTCTAGCAAGTTGACCTCATAGCCGGCCATGGCAAAAACTTGTGCTATGCCGTGTCCCATGACTCCTGCTCCAATTACGGCAACCCTCTTTATCGCCTCGGCCAAGAATATCCCCTCGCGGATAGCAATGGTGGCTGTTTTTTATAAGCTTTATCGCGCGACCCATGACGGGACGTGCTTTGCGCTCGCATCAAGCGAAGCCTCAGTGCCTTTCGGCGAGAAGCTAATGTCATGTGCCTAGGAGTTTCTATGACGACGACGCGTTAAACATAAAAGCCTTTAAGACGCCATAGACTAGACGCCTAAGGTTTGCTCTCTACCTTGAGGGGGTATTGGCGTTGACCAAGGTGTTAGTAACGGGAGGAGCGGGCTTCATAGGTAGCCACTTAGTAGAGAGGCTCGTGAACGAGGGCTTCGAGGTGGTAGTTTTAGATGACCTGAGCACGGGCTCTCTAAATAACGTCAGGGGATACGTGAAGGAGCCGAGATTTCAGTTCATTAGGGGGGACGTTAGGGTCAGGGGCGTAGTGAGGAGGGCTCTCAGGGACGTCGATCTCGTCTTTCACTTAGCGGCCATAGCTAGCGTGGACCTATCGATCAGGAGGCCCGATGTGGTCAACGACGTCAACGTAACGGGGACCCTGAACCTGCTTGAGGAGAGCCGTAGGGCAGACGTCGAGAGGTTCGTCTTCACTTCTTCCTGTGCCGTCTACGGGGAGCCTATTAAGCTACCCGTCGACGAGGAGCACTCGGCCAGGCCCCTATCGCCTTACGGCGCCAGCAAGCTCGCGGCTGAGCAATATTGCAACGTGTACCACAGAGTCTATGGGCTCGACGTGGTAGTCCTGAGGCTCTTCAACGCCTACGGGCCCAGGCAGGAGAGGAGCCCCTACGGCGGGGTCATAAGCAGGTTCATCGAGAGGTTGAGGAGAGGCCTCGCGCCTATAATATTCGGTGATGGGAGGCAGACGAGGGACTTCGTCTACGTGGGCGACGTCGTCGAGGCCTTAATGCTCGCGATGAAGTCGAAGGACTGTGTCGGGATGACGATCAACATAGGCTCGGGCGTCGAAGTGAGCATAAGAGAGCTGGCGGATAAGCTTATAAAGATCTTCGGGTTGAAGGCCAGACCCATCTTCTCTAGGCCTAGGGCTGGAGACGTCAAACGCATGTGCGCTGACATAAAGAGGGCCAAGGAGGTCCTGAAGTTCGAGCCGAAGACGTCTCTGGAAGAGGGGCTGAAGGCTTGCGTCAAGATTTAAAGGGGCTCCGCCTTTCCCCTCAATCAGCTTAACCAATGACCTAATAAACCTTGACACTTAACACGATCCTTGTAAAATCCTTTAAAAGAAAGGAGACAAGGCGCGCCTCAACCAACGAGCTCACGAAAGCTAAACTCACTTAAGCATCGCAGGGCTTTGGCTTCGAGGCTTGCTCTCCTGAGGCTTCTTTGGCCCTTGAACGCGCGGATGCCTACATCGGACGAGAGCAACACTTAAGCCACTTAACGTCGTTAAGCGTAGTATAAGCGTAGTATCAGTTAGAGGGCCGTAAAGCTCAAACCGCGTTGAACGACAGAGGAGTGGAGGAGTTGGCCGGAGAGGGCGAGAAGAAGTTCTGGCTTTTAACAGTCATGCTGGCCGCCTACGGTCTCGCCTACTTCCACAGGGTCATGAGCGGGGTCATGAAGTACGAGATGGTCACCTTAGCTAACTACTACTCGGTAGATCCCAGGTTTTTACTATCGATATTCCCTTCGGCGTACTTCTACGCCTATGCTTTGGCCCAGCCCTTCGTGGGCCCCATGGTCGACAGGTACGGGGTTAAGAGAATTGGGGCGCTCATGATTGGGCTCGCGGGGCTTTCGGCCATCATAATGGCCTTGCCCTCAGCCATAACCCTCATAGCTGGGCGCTTCTTAGTGGGCGCGACCGTTGCGGTAGTCTTCTTAGCCTCTCAGAGAGTTGCTTCGCGAAGCTTCTCGGCCTTCTCACAAGCCACCGTGACAGCGCTGCTCCTGACCGTAGGAAACATCAGCTCTCTCTTGGCTACGTATCCCTTGCGGCTGTTCCTCTCAGCTTACGGTATAGTCCCCCTCCTCCTCTTGTTAGCTGGGCTAAGCTTTACAATAGCTTTCTCCACCTTCTCCTTGTCCAAGGATCTGGGCTCCTCGAGGCGAAGCGTTAAAGTCAAGAGCACGTTTAGGGGGGTGCTCGTTATAATCAAGTCAAAGCACGTATTAGCTTCCACGATGGGTTGCATCACCACTGCCGGGACGGGTCTGGCGTTTCACGCAGCTTGGGGTCAGGACTTGATGAGCACTTTTTTTTGGCATGAGCGATGAGGAGGTGAGCCTGTACTTGATGTTGCTCTGCATAGTCTTAATAGCATCAAACGTCGCCTCCGGCTTCCTGAGCGATAGGATCCTCCACAAAAGGAAGCCCCTGCTAGTCGCCGGCACCACTTTATCAGTCATTGGGTGGGCCTTGATATGCGCTTCTTGCCCCGCCAAGGCTGTAGGCACATTTGCGATAGGGCTAGTTGTCTTAGGAGTTGCCATGGGCCTTAGCGTCGTCAGCGTGCCCATGGTTAAAGAGCCCTTTGGGCAGGACTACGCGGCGACAGCGACGGCCGTGTTCAACTTGATGTTCTTCTCCTCGACGGCAGTACTCCAGAGCGTCGAGCCGTTCATAGGCCCTTGGATCGAGGCTTTGCTTAGCCTAGCCTTCTCGATACTTGGGACGCTAGTGGTGCGCATGTACGCGATTGAGACTCTTAAGCCCTCGAGCGGCTAGCGACTTGACCTTCGATCTGAGGGCCAAGACCTTAGAGATCGAGTAAGCCACAACAGCACGTCTCAAGATCGAGCTTAATGCTCTTGCGAGGAGCTCCCTCAGAACTTAGGCGTGGTACTCAGAGTGAAGGCAGCGCTATTTTGCTCCATGTCTCTCGAGAGGGGGTGAGAAAGCGTTAACTCGATAGTTGAGTTCAATGTCTTAAATCGGGGAGAACGGCGATGTTCATGGTTAATTAGAGATTAGAGGTGATGTGCCATTGCCTCAAAGGGTTAAGCTTCGCTACTCAGGCGCCGTCAACTTCGCGGCCGCGATCGTCAGCCTCCTCGTGAGCTTCGGCTTCGTCGTCGTCGTCACTCGCAGGCTCAGCGTGGAGGAGTTCGGCCTGTGGGCCCTCATCTCCACGCTCGCGAGCTACCCACTGATACCTACAAGCATATGGGGTTACTGGTATCCTAGGTTCGTGGCCCGCGACGTCCCGAAGTCGGCGGGGACAGCCTTCGCGATCAGCTTATGCTATTTGCCCTTGGCCCTAGCAATTTACGTTCTAGCCTCGCACTGGCTCTGCAATCTCGTCGTCGGTTGGGGCTTCTGGATCGCGGCGACCTTCGGCTCGTTGCTCGTAATCCTTAGCCTCGTCGGAAGAGTCGTGAGCGGCGCGGCCTCTACTTACGCCCCCGAGGTCCTGGGCTACTCGACGCCCGTCTACGACGTCCTGAGGTTGCCACTGGCCTACTTCTTCGTGGTGGTATTGCACCTTAACTTGAGCGGGGCCTTGCTCGCCGTGCTCTTGGCAAGTGCCATTTCGACGCTAACTGCATTAACGATCTTGGTCAGAAAGGGGTTGAGGTGGGGCGGGGTCGACTTCGGCCTCGCCAAGAGGTGGTTCAAGGGCTTCTCGATCCCCCTCTTGGGTGTCTTCGATGGCATGCTGGTCAACGCCGACCGCGTCCTGCTCGCAGGACTTTGCGGCTCCGAGGGGCCCGTCGCGTACATGAGCGCGAGCTACAGCTTGAGGGACCAGATAGCCTATGGCCGCGCCACTGCCGCGGGCCTCTACGCTAGGATGTTGCGCGGCGGCTCCGCCATCGACGTCGAGGAAATTACTAGGCTCTACTTCGCCATCACCGCCTTCATGTTCACCTCCGTCATCTGCCTGTCGCACCCCTTGCTCTCCCTGTTGAACCCCGTCTATCGAGACGCCTACTGGGTCGTGTGGGTCGCCAGCCTCTATGTGTTCGTCGAGGGTTTCTTCGGCATCTTTTATTCCGTCGTCAGCGGCCGCGAGGAGGTAGACCTAAAGCCCGAGATCTCGATCGGCGACTACGTTAGAAGCAGGCTGTTCAAGTGGGGCTTCGTGAGCTTGATTATGCACGCCTTGGGCCTAGCCATTGGCACGGCCCTCTTGCTGGCCTTTCTCCACGGGGATCTAGGGGTCGTCTCCTTGGCCTCGGCCTACCCCGTGGGCTGGCTAGCTGGCCTGCTCGTCCTTGCGCCCTCCCTGTACAAGTTGACGAAAAAGGCCGTCGACTTCAAGTTTCCCTGGCGCGACGCGGTCCCCTTCATCATCGCGAGCCTCTGCAGCGCTTCGTGCTACCTCGCTCTCGGCTCTTACACCATCGAGGTCACGAGCCTTTGGCGCGATGCCCCTGTCCTGCTGGCCCACGTGGCAATGGCCGGAGCGGCGTACTTCGCCGTCGGCTACGCCTTCTCACCCTGGCTTCGAAAGCTCGTCAAAGAGATTAGAGGCTTCGTCTTCACCGAGGTGTTGCGAGTAGAGATGGCCTTATGAGATAAAATGCGTCCTAGGGCAGAGTGCTTTTTTGGTCCTAAGGTTCGATGTCCGTTGAAAGGACTTCGTGATTTACGATCCTTTAGAGGGCTCTTCATCTTTTTCAGCTGTCTTCAACCTCTCCTCGTGATCGCGCTGAGCTTTGTGAGGTTCGTATAGGAGGTCGAGTACGGGCCTCGTCCTCTCGCCTAGGCGATCGGCCATTTCCTTGGAGAGAAGGGCGCAGGCTCTCTCGCGTAAGTCGCTACGACCTATGACTCCGAGCTTGGCATATGAGAGGAACGAGAACGAAGCTATGACAACTAGCGCTATGGCCCAGTAGGCGCCGAAGACCCAGCACGCGAGCCAAGCCCTTGAAGTCGAACGAGAAGTTCACGACCCTACCGGCAAATATTGCAGCTACGAGGGCTGCAAGGCTCCCGAGGGCATAACCGATGGCCGCTCCAAGCCCTCTTAGGGAGGGCACTAGGAGGAAGTAAGAGGTTACGGCAGAGAGGTTCTGGGCGAGGCCTACCCGCAACACTAAGTCGTAGCGGCCGTAGGCGTACAGCAGGCTACTTACGCAACCAGACAAGGCGAGGAGAGCGCAACTCAGCAACAGCGTTGAGAGTATGGGGCTGGCATCGACATACCGATGCCCCAGCAAGCTAAGGGGGGCCAAGGATGTAGCCCTACAAACACAGCCGCGGGCATCATGAAGGCGAGGCTTATCCTCAAAACTCGGCTCGCAGCCCTCTTGCGCCCGTTCCCCATGCCGCTCAAGACTGGCAACAATAAGCTCGTCAAGCTCGCAGCTATCATCAGGACCACGCTCGCTATGGCTAGGGCTACGTAATAATGTCCAGTTTCAACGGCTCCGACGGTTCCGAAGACCATCAAAACTCCGAGCCAGTGCCCCAACGTAGCTATGACTGTAGGAAGCCAAGAGGCGAAGCCGGCCTTTAAGACGTCGATTAGAGCTGACCTCTGCCAGGAGGGCCCAAGGCCTACGAGCTTCAAGCAATAAGCCGCCGTCAAAATGAAGAACACCATACTGGCGACGGCATAGCCTAGGCCCGCCCCGAACCAGCTCAAGCCCAATATGACTAAGGTCACTCCTACGACGAACTTCAAGGCACTGCCAATAACATTTGCATAGAAGATCACGTCGGTCTTCAGGAGCGAGGTCAGCAGGCTTTGAAAAGGAACAGAAGCTTGGAAGAAGAGTATTACGCTAGCTAAGAAGAACATGCTACTCGTAAACGCGCCCACGTTCATGCCCAACAGTCCTAGAATTAACAGCGCCGAGGAGGCAAAGAGGTATATAAGGAAGATGAACATCGCGGAGCTCCAAAAATACGCCTTGAGTCCTTCTTTATCGCCGTGACCAAGGCGCAAGCCGAAGAACCTCTGACAACCGGCTCCTACTCCGAGGCTTATGACCTCGGCTACGAGGTTCGTGAGGCCCACGACAGCGCTCATGATCCCCAAGACCTCGGCCCCGGCTATAGTCGATATCTAGCCAATACGCGAAGCCGGTGAGGTTATTGATGACGCTACTGACGTAAAGCCAAAAACCTCCTCGTACGACCTTGCTGACGCTAAATTCCTCGATGCTCATGCAACTCACGACTGGGTGGAGCCCCTTACCCTCTTAGCGGGGCTACGCGCGCATAGCTTTGAATGCGCAAGCCAATGAAGTTCCCCCTAGGCCTTTCACGCACCGCCCTTGTAATTTAGAGAATCATTAATGTTTCGTCGATACCTGCTTACTATGATGCCTCAGGCCATGCGCCTCGAGGACCTCCATCGTTGATGGCCCTTACCCCCACTTCAACGTACTACGATTAATCGTACGGGGCTCTAAGCATCGTAAGTGTGCATTGATTATTAAGCGGTGTCCGAGAGGCGAGCTACCATGGGGTCGGAAGGCGCATGAAACCCCTGCGAGCTGCGACGGCTAATTTAAGAGCTAGGCGCGAAAGAACCACGAGAAGGTATTTAGCGCTAGGACTTCATATACATTAATACTTGGTGGTTCGCTTGAAGTTCGGAGTTGTTGTCTCAAACGCTCAAAGAGGGTTGGTCGACAGGCTCAAGGTGTTAGAAGAAGTGGCATTGGAGGCCGAGAAGCTGGAGTTCGACGCGTTCTTCGTCACTGACCACTACATGCTCCCGTGGACCGACGAGACCTTAGAGCCGTGGCTCTTCTTGTCTTACCTCGCGGCCAAGACCTCTAGGATCAGGCTCGGGACCTGCGTCACCCCGATACCCCTCAGGCCGCCAAGCGTGCTCGCAAAGATGGTCTCCACGCTCGACGTGCTCTCAGGCGGGAGGGCCATCTTGGGAGTGGGCATGGGGTGGTACATCTCCGAGTTCGAGGCCTATAGTTGTTGGAGTCCCAACAACTTGAGGTTTGAGAAGACCAAAGAGGCGCTCGACCTTATGTTAAGGCTTTGGGCGGAGGACAAGGTGAACTTCGAGGGGAAGTACTACAGAGCTAAGGAGGCGGTCCTCTTGCCCAAGCCCCTGCAGAAGCCGCACCCACCTCTATGGTTTGGAGGCACTGGCAGGAGGATGCTCGAGCTGGCCGCAGAGTTGGGCAACGGCCTCATCTGCATAGGGCCCAGATGGCTTCCGACTTACGTGAGTAGCGAGGACTTCGGCAAGATAGTCGAGAAGGTCAAGAGGCTCAGAGAGGGCAAAGGGAGGACGGGTGACTTTGCGTTTGCCTGCATAATAGCCCCTCACGAAGACTCAAGAGAGTTCGTGAAAGAGGTTGAGAGCTACAAGAGGTCGGGGATGAACTATCTCATCTTAAACCTCATGAGGTTGAGGGAGGCACTTAGCCAGGTCAGGAGGTTTAAAGACGAGGTGACATCGACGATAGCATAGCTCCACTAAGTAGCCGAGCGGAGGGGCATCCCGCAAGGGCCTGAGGCCGGGGAGATCTCTATGAAAGTCCTCGTGACCGGCGGTTGCGGCTTCATAGGAAGCCACATAGCCGAGGGGCTCTGCGAGAGGGGCTTCGAGGTCTACGTCTTAGACGACCTCTCGCTAGGCGTAGAGGAGAACGTAAAGGGGCTCGACGTGAGGTTCGTGAAGGGCTCTTCGGGCGACGTGATCCGCTTGGACTTTAGCGTCGATGCGATCTTCCACAACGGGATCCCATCCTCGTCGCCCATGTACAAGAGGGACCCCCAACTGGTCTCGAAGGTTGTCAACGATATCGTCTCAATACTCGAGTACGCCAAGAAGAGCAAGGCGAAGGTGATACTGGCGTCCACGAGCTCGATCTACAACGGCAACCCGATACCTTGGAGGGAGGACATGCCCGTGTTCGTGACTGACTACTACACGGAGGCTAGGTACTACTGCGAGAGGCTGTGCGAGCTGTACTCTAGGCTTCACGGCGTCGAGGTCGTGGCCTTGCGTTACTTCAGCGTGTACGGTGAGAGGGAGCAACACAAGGGGGGCTACGCCAACGTCCTGACCCAGATGATGTGGAGCGGGCTGAAGGGAAGCGAGTTCATAATCTACGGCGACGGCTCGCAGAGCAGGGACCTCGTGTACGTCAAGGACGTGGTGGAGGCGAACCTCAGGGCGCTGGAGCTCGACGGCTACACGAGTGACGTGAAGTTCGAGGTCTTCAACGTCGGGAGCGGCAGGGCCTACTCCTTTAAGGAAATGCTGGAGGTCTTAAAGGGCGAGGGCTTGAAGGTCAAGGCAAGGTTCGTCGAGAACCCCATAAAGAACTACGTCTACCACACCCTGGCCGACACCGAGAAGGCCGAGGAGCTCCTGAAGTTCAGGGCCAGGTGGAGGGTCGAGGACGTAGTATCCCGCCTGATAGACTACTACAAGAAGGTCCTAAGATGAACGCGATCGGTGCTGATCTGGCTCTGTAGCGAGCTTTTGAAGGTCCTCCCTCGTCAATATCTCCTTAATTATCTTCGTCGTGCTATAGAGTTTGTGTACCTCGTAGAGCTCTCTGAGCCTCACCACCTCCACTTTGAGGCCTCTTGCCTCCAGTTCTCTCCTGAGCTTCTCTTCGTCGAAGTTCTGGTTCGGGCCTAACATTATGACGTCGGGTCTCAGCTCCTCGACTATCTTGAGCATGTCCTCTCCCTCGTTACCCAGGACAGCCTCCTTGACCCCCTTGATGTTCTTGACGACTTCGAGCCTCTGCCCTTCTGGCACTACGGGCTTCCTGCCCTTGAGCCTTTGGACCGTCGAGTCGCGAGCCACCACGACGACCACGTCCCCCAGCTCGGCCGCCTTTGATATCAAGAACGTGTGCCCTGGGTGTATTATGTCGAAGACGCCTGCGACCATGACTCTCTTTCTCTTCTCGGCCACGACCTCTCCCCCACTTCTATTAGGCCCGAGTATTTTAAGCAGTCTAATAGGCCTTCACAGTACGCCACGCAAACGTAGCTTGTGGGGCTGTAGCATTTATTAGGTTGGTTTAGGTTGGCTTAGTATGGGTTAAGGCAAAGCGTCTAAGGGTGTTGAGAAGCTGCTGGAGCCTAGGGAGTTTTGTGAGATCGTTAGGATTAGCTACTCCACGCTGAAGCAGTGAGCTCGCGAGGGCAGGGTTAGGGTCCTCCGCACGAGCACTGGTAGGTGGAGGATACCATGCTCTGAAGTAGAGCGTGTACTAGGGTTAAGACCCGAGAGAAAAAGAGGTTAGAGCAATTATCTATGCTCGTGTTTCTAGCAATGACCAGAAAAGCGACTTGGAGAGGCAGATTCAGTACCTTACACAATATTGCTCAGCTAAAGGCTATAGGGCAGTGGATGTTTTGAGCGATACTGCAAGCGGCTTAAGAACCAGTAGGAAGGGCTTGCTAAAGCTCTTCAACTACGTTGTGAACAGGCAGGTTGATGTTGTCGTCGTTACGTACAAGGATAGACCTACGAGGTTTGGATTCGACTACCTAGAGTACTTCCTCAGCCAGTACGGGGTGAGGGTAGAGGCTGTCTTCGGCGAGGAGCCTAAAGAAGCCTACCAAGAGCTTGTAGAAGACATAATAGAGATAGTTACCTCTTTTGCTGATAAGCTCTACGGTATGAGGAGCCACAGGAAGAGGAGGCTCGTCGAGGGATTCGAAAAGCTCCTAGAGGAGGTCGAGAAGGATGGCTAGAGTGGCGAGGACCGTCATTGTTAGAAGCGTCGAGCTTCCTAGGAGGGCGTTCAGGGTTTTCGTTGAACTCGAGGGTATGTAGAGGAACATGGTTGAACAGCTAGCCCTATATGCTGTGAGGAGCAATACTACCAGTTTCACCAGATTAAAGGCATTGAAGTACCGCGAGCTGAGAAAACTCTATCCACGCTTACCCAGCCACTACGCCTACACAGCATGCCAGGATGCCTCTACTAGGGCTAAGAGCTTCACGAAGTTGAAGAGGCTTGGCTTAGCCGAGAAGGAGTACCCTGAGGTCAGGAGCGTAACTGTATGGCTCGACGACCACCTGTGGAAGCTTGGTGGCTTAACAACCATTGAGGTGGCAACTCACAAGGGCTGGCTCAGGGTAGCGCTGGAGCCACATAAGCAGTACTGGAAGTACATTAATCGTGGTTGGAGGTTAGCTAGTGAAGCGAGGATAAAGCTCGATAAGAGGGGTAGGCAGCTCATAATCTTCCTCACGTTTACCAAGGACGTGGAGGAGTACAAGCCTAGGGGCTACTTGCCAGTTGATGTTAACGAGAATAATGCCACCATCCTAGTTGATGGTGTAGCACTCCTCTTCGAGACCAGCGTAGAGAAGCTCGTTCTAGGATACTACTACCGTAGGAGGAGGGTGCAGGAAAAGTACGACAAGCTCTATGGCATGGAGTCGAGGATTAGGAGGAGGGTGCTGAGGAAACTGAAGGAGAGGAAAAGAAAGAGCGACCTGAGGTGGAAGCTCGCCAACATAGCTGTTAGAGCCGCTAAGGAGAAGCAATTTGTCGTTGTCTTAGAGAGACTCGGCAAGAACCCCGCTAGGGAGATGATTAACCACGTAAGAGATGACCAGTTGCGACATAGGATATGTCAAGCTAGCTTTAGAGGTGTTCAGAGGGCTATCGAGGAGAAAGCAAGAGAGCACGGCGTCCCCGTAGCCTACGTGAACCCGAGGAACACGTCTAAGTTATGTCCAGTGCACGGCACTCTAATAGTCTACAGCAATGGTTGTAGAGTTGGCAAGTGTATTGTAGGCGGGGAGCTCTGGCACAGAGACGTAGTTGCCTGCATCAACCTCCTATTCAAGGCCCTGCGGGGCGATGGGAGCCCTGCTCCAAGCCCCGCAAGGTATAACCCCCTAGATGGGAGCCCCGTGCCGTTGGGCTCGACAGCCATCCATGACCCCACAGGGATACCGAAGTCCCTGTGGACGAGGTGGAAGTCCCTAGAGGGTGAACTAACCCATCTTAAACCACTACAAAACACCCTTTAGGGACAAACGGCTCAAGGGCACTCCTCCATTCCCGCAAAGGTCTTCAGCGCTTCGAGCTCCATGAAGTGGAGCACTCCGGGGAAGACGAGCGCGTGAGGGGGAGGTCCGAAGTCGTAGTCGAGGAGCTTGGAGAGCTTGGAGGCCTTTACGACCTCGCTATCCCAGCACGACCTCGCTATCCCCACGACTAGCCTATCCCCCCTCACGACGCCTTCTCTCCTCTGGGCCTCAACTTCGAGCAATATCCTCAACGCCTCGTTTATGGTCATGGCTTTGCCGCTCTCGATGTCCAGGTCCAAGTAGAGCAGCGTGTGAAGGCCTCTAGACGAGTTGTCTCTTATCGCTTCGTAAGCGGCGTTGTTCGGGCCCTTTTCCGGGAAGACCACCGTGGCCGACCTCCCGAACTTGTAGCTCGACAGGCCAGTTAAGCCCGGCACTACGCTCATGATGGAGGCTGAGGGCACGTACTTGACCTTTATCCCCCTCTTAACGGCCTCTACCTTAAGGGCTATGTGGGTCGTCGCTATGAACGGGTCCCCTACGGTCAACAGCACTACGGACCCCCTTTCCGCGAGATCCAGTATCTTCTGAGCCCCGCGGCCTTCTAAGTCTGATCGGCGCAGGGGCCTGACCTCTCTGCCTATCAGTGATTGAAGCACGAGCAACTCGTCTTTGGGGAATAAGCTCGTGTACAGGTCTATGAAGAGGTAGTCAGCCCTCTTTGCTTCATGAAGCCCCTCAATGGTCAGCCCCCTCGCCGTAAGGCCTATGCCTATGAAAGCCAAGCCCAGCTCGCTTCACCTCAACGTTTATGCCCCTCTTCTCACCTGAGTTGTTAAGAAAATCGGGAGAGCGTAAAATGCTGTTGCAATCGACCGCATTGACAATCGCGGACTTGCTGAGGCAACAGAAGTATCAGCTCATCGGTAGCAGGAAGACGGCCGCGGTCAAGAAATGTCATTGGCTTCACATCGCGCTGACGAGCAACAGGTTCTGCTACAAGAACTGGTACGGCATTGAGAGCCACAGGTGCATACAGATGACCCCCACGCTCGCGTGCCCGAACAGCTGCCTCCACTGCTGGAGAGTGGAGAAGGGAGACCCCGAGGTCCCCTCTTGGAGAGAAGAGGACTTCATGACCCACGACGACGAGAAGACAATATTCGAGCAGGCCATCAAAGCCCAGTTCAGGATCTTAAGCGGCTATAAGTCGAACCCCAAGGTGATAAAGGAGAGGTACATCGAGGCGTTGCACCCAAAGCACTTCGCCATAAGCCTCGCGGGCGAGCCCACCCTCTACGAAAGACTTGGAGGGTTCATAGAGCTCTGCAGGAGCAAGGGGTTTACGACGTTCCTAGTCACAAACGGCATGTACCCGGAGAGGTTGGCGAAGTTGTTGGACGGAGGCCAGCCCTCCCAGCTCTACGTGTCAGTAAACGGGTCGTCGGAGGAGAAGTTCGTGGCCCTGTCCAGATGCTCGCTAGCCGATGGGTGGCGAAGGCTGATGAAGAGCTTGGAGCTCATGAAGGAGCTCGGGTGCCCCACGGTCATCAGGATCACGCTGATAAAAGGAGTAAACGATTACGAGGGCGACGTAGAGGGCTTCGCCAAGCTCACTTCGCTAGCAGAGCCCTGGTACGTGGAGGTCAAGAGCTATATGTACTTGGGGTATTCGAGGTTCAGGCTAGGGCTCAAGAACATGCCCAAGCATAGAGACGTCCTCGAGTTCGCGAAAAAATTGAGCAAGGCGAGCGGTTATAATTTAGTCGCCGACAGCCTCGAGTCGCGAGTCGCGTTGCTCTCTAGAATCGGCGAGCCGGTCAAGGTGAGGCCCTGACTCTTCATGCGTCCTCGCTACTTTACTGCTTCGAATCTCTCCTCTGCTCCCCTCTTGGTTATCGTTAAGACGTCTATGCCGTCCCCGCTTAGTGCATCCCTCTCTATCGCGGCCCTCACGGCCTTTACCGCCAAACTACTAGCCTCGTCCACGGCCATGTCCTTTCTATAGCCAGACTCCACTATGCCTATCGCTATCGTCGCTCCACTACCCAGGGCGGCGTAGTCGTCCTCTATGAGGGAGCCGATGGCGTCGAGCACAAAGAGGTGTGACCCGATATCGTCTACGCCGCCTACGAGGGTCTCGCTCATGAGGGGCATGTAGCGCCGGCTGAAGAGTATGTTCGCCAAGAGCTTGGCGGCGGCCTTAATTGACATCCTTCTGTTCGTGTCGAGCTCGTACAACCTGAGCTCCGCTCTCAGACTCCTAGCTATTGCTTGCATGTCCCCTATGAGGCCCGCGCAGGCTATCCCGAGGTGGTCTGATATCTTGAAGATCTTCTTGGCCGACTTGCTCGTCACGGTAAAGCCGTAGCTGACCCTCTTCTCGGAAGCGAGAACGACTCCTTCCTCGACCCTCAGCCCGACGGTGGTAGCGCCCACCGCCCAGTAGGCGCTCATCTGCTCCCTATGGCCAACGCTATACATGAAGCACACCTGCCACTTTATTTAATTTAGGCTTTCTTATATCTTTTGGAATCGACGGTTAGCTAATAAAAGTCGCTCGTTCGTCGAGGTTAGAGGACCCCGTGGCGCCCGAACAACCGTTTCGCAACGTCCCCGGGGTGCCGTCGCCAGATGACCTCATGGACGTGGCTTTTAGAAGAGCTTCTCGCGCGTCCGTCAAAATACCCACAAGGAGGGACAAGGCGTTGATCGCTAAGTTAAAGGAGATTACAAGGGTAAGGACTGTTGCTTCGGTCGTGGTCAACAAGTTGAGGAAGATAAGGAGGGGTATACCAATGGTAGACTCCCTCAACCCGTTCTACAGGGACATGTTCTACTTAATGATAGACTCCGACAAGTTCAAGATAGCCATGGCCAGGATATCAAGGGCCTCTCAGCTCGTAGAGAAGTTGGCCAAGGAATACGTTAACAAGATCAGGTTGTCTTCTAACGCCAAGGAGGCTTCGAGGTCTCGGAGGGAGTTCTACGGTCGAGTGGCCTCGATAATCAAGGAGCTTAGAGAAGACCTGCAGGTCCTGTCTGAGGTCG
>Ga0185307_1001285_pt1 | contig 14098 bp, 13 predicted proteins | sample LHCtaG_FD_128010 | JGI IMG/M metagenome (GOLD analysis project Ga0185307, IMG submission 128010) | Hot spring microbial communities from Little Hot Creek, USA to study Microbial Dark Matter (Phase II) - LHC4sed_matched (SPADES... | ecosystem: Environmental > Aquatic > Thermal springs > Hot... | reverse complement strand
TGATCGTGTTGATGCTTGTAGCGCTAGCGCTCATCCTAGCCGTCGCTGAAGCAGCGTGGCGGTACCGCTTCCCTCAATCCGGCTAAGTCAGTTTTATCACGATGCCGAGCGTGTACGTTGTATTCGCGTAAAGCGTAACCGGAGTGCTGAGCGCAACGCGCACGAGCAGCGTCTTCCTGCCGGCTAGCGTTCCCGCTCTGTAGCCGTGCAGGTTTGCGAAGAGACCTATTTCGCCGAGCGTCACGTTCGAGCTGGGCGTGTAGGTGCCCGTCCTCACGACCCTCACTTCCTGCAGCGTGGTATCCACTTCGACGCCTTGGGTTTGGCTGGCTAGGGACGCGATCGGAGCCTTCAGGTCGTAATCGTTCGGGTTGGGCGCCGTGTTATCGCTGCCGATCATCACGTCGGGAGTGCCGGCGAACGCTCTCGGAGACCGCAGCGAGTACGCGGAACCGTCTTGCGCGGTGCAAGGCATCCCCCTGGTTAGCCGCGCATCATGGCCGCAGGTCGCGGCAGCGAGGGCGCGAGCAAACCACCTAGTGAAGCTGGCGGGTAGGTTTATAGCGTAACCGTCGAAGTACATCGTGTACGCGCTCCTTACCAAAGAAGCTGAGAAAACGGTTCTCGCTAAGAGGGTTGCATAGTTGGATGGTACATTGAATAGCCACTTCAACCCAGCTTCAATGTAGCTCTTGCTGGCGTCGGGGCTCCATCTGGCTGCAAACACGAGCGTCGTCGAGTCCGATGCCTCGACCACGTCGATGTAGTGAGTAGGCAGGAGGATGTCCGCTGAAGCCAAGTTGTTGTCGGTAACCGTGGGCGTGGTGCTGCCGATGCCGTACTGCATGAACACCGTAACCCCTTGAGAGTTAGTGGTGGCATACGAATAGAGGAGACCGCCGGTGCTTATTGTAGCTGACCTAGCGGTGCCGCCTTCATCGTAGACAGAGACGTCGGCTAAGCGGAGCAGCCCGTCGATGACGTAGCCCATGTTCCTCATGAACTTGTTTTTGACGGGTGGATGCCCCTCGGGGAGGAGGAAACCGTTCACCTGGACTTCAGCCAGTATTCTCTTCCCTCGCTCATCGATCGAAACCTTCGGCTTCTGCGCAGGGAGCTTAAACTTCTTCACGTTAAACACCCCTTATCGCAGCGGAAGCGGCTTCGGTGGTGACGGTCGTGGGCACGGGGGCTGTCACATCTATTCTGCCCAGATCCTGCGCTATCCCCCCGCCACCCGAGACGGTTCTCCTCACATCTGGGGAGGCGGTCTCAGCGGCAACGGTGGCGAGCGTAGGTGCAGTCACATCCACCCCGCCAAGGTCTTGCCCCGCCGAGGTGACGGCCGGGGTGGCGTTCCACTGCGCGGCAGACCACTCGGTCACGGTGGCGACCGCATCGGGTACAAGCGTTACAACCGTATCAGTCATAGCGTAAAGCCTTGTCACGTAGCCTTTCGCGTTCAAAGGTTTAACGGCTGGATACGCTACCAGCATAACCGCATCCGGCATACGCGAGCAACGCTCTCCAACAGGTAATAAAGCTTTCTCATTACCGTAGATCCACCAGCTTCCACCCTCTCACCGCGCAAAGGGCACTCCAACACGCATCCATCGGGTGGCACTCATGCCAATCAGGAACGTCGCTGATGTACCCGCTGAGGTAGAGGATCCTCCTCGGCTTTGATTGACCGAGCAAGCAGTTCGAGATCGCGTCCACGTACTTGCCGAGCCAATCCGCGCTCTTCCAGATACCGTCGCAAGGCACTTCCACGATCGCGCCTTTCTCGTACTTCTTGTACCCCCACCCGCAGCTGTCGCCAGTCCAGTTCCTCGCTCCCGAAACCTTGTACGAGAGGCTGACGCAGTAATCAATGAGAGCGGGCACGCTGCTGCCGAGGAACAGCCGGAAGCAAGAGTCTGTTACGTTCCCTATATCGAAGCCGCAGTAGGGCGGTCTCAACACCCTGTAGAAGACGGGGTAGAAAGCCGGCGCTGGGAGAGAGTAGAAGGGCCCCGTATCCACCATGACGACGAAAACCACCTGCCTCTCTTTGACGAGAGCCTCAACGTCGCTGGAGGGCAGCGTGTCGATAGTCTCCATGCAGAAGATCAACGCTCCATCGGTCACGTAGTTTTTAGCGGTGCTCCAATCACCCCCGTTGAAGAGGTAGACGGTTGGAGGGATGAGCTCTTCAGCATGCGCTTCAGCCAGCTCGTTCAACCGTGGTGCTAGGGAGAGAGCTTGCTTGACCGCGTTCCAATCCGCGCTCGCTACAACGTCGCCCGACTTCCTCTCCCCCACTTGCTGGAGAAAGCTTTTCATCGTATCGAGGAGCTGCACCATCTCCGGATCCCCTGAAGCGATTTCCGTCGTCATCCACTCTTCGATCTCGACGAGCTTCCGCAGAGAGCGCACGTGCAAGTTGAAGTGCTCCGCGTACACCCAATCACCCTCCTTCACCAACGGCATTCGATCGACGATCGCTTTCAGCTCGCTGATGTAAGCTGCAAGCGTATCAGCTTTCTCCGGATCCGCATCCCGCAGCTTGCTCTCGATCTTCGCGAGCGCATCCAGCTTCACGCGCCAAACGTAAACCGGGTTGTTCTGGTCTTCAGGTAAAATGATATCGCCCCTTCGCACCACGCGCATTATGTAACCGTACGCGCTTGCGCCGGCGCTCGCGGGCAAATCGCTCGCAACTGCGGAATCCAGCTGAAGAGGTAGCGCTGCCGGCAGCTGGACGAGCGCATCCTCCCCCTTCGACGAGTCCACCGGCATCGCGCTGACAGTCAGCGAAACAAGCTCGTCGAAACCTTTAGCGATGTCGATCGGCGGCGGCGGTTTCGATTTGAGTACAACTTGAGGCGTCGGCAGTACGCTGGTGAAGCTCATCTTAAGCTGTCCCGAGCACTTCGAGGATGAAAGCGTACGGGAACGAGCGCAACGTGCCGGAAACCTGCGTCAAAGTAACCCTGTACAGCGCGGAAGCGGGAAGGGTTTTCGCGTGGAACCTAACGACCGGCTCGTTCACCGGGCCGACGAAACCGACCTCCAGGAACTTGCGCAGGTTCGCACCGTCCACCGCAACGTACTCTCTAACGATCACCTCTTCACCGTTAGCGAGCTGAGAGAGGTCGATGTAACCTTCCACGATGTAATCGTCGCTTTGCGCTCCGATATCCACTACAACCGTCTCAGCGTTGAGGTCTGACGGTGTAACCGTACCGCGGAAATCCGATTTCGACATGACAACGATCGGCACGATCCCACCTACGCGATCTGCAACTGCACTTCGATCGTCCAAGTTGAACCCGAAACCTTCCTACCCATGTCCTGCACTTTACGGTTCAAGTTCACAGCCGCATCGCTGCCCCCGTTCGCGACTGTCCACTCTCTCCACTCGAAGTTCGCTTCATCCGGGCCGAAAGTCGCTCGGAAGCGCGCAGCGTTGCCGGAGACGATGGGGTAGCCGGAGTCCACCAGCTTGTAACACTTGTTCGCGCCCTGCAAACCGGTTTGGTTAGGGTCTGCAGCAGCCGTCCCGTCGCCCACACCTACGTGAGCGTTCGCCCCGTTGAACGGCGTCAACCCTGTTGCTCCCGTAACCGCTTGCCAGATGAACGTGATGCCCTCGTTCAAGAACACGTTGCCTTCAACCGTGCGCGCTTCCCGCAGCTTATCGATGAACCGCTCGATCGAAGCTCCGCGCTGGAGCTGTTTAGCTACGCTCCCATCCGGGTCGTCGAACACGAAGACGCGCGTGATCGTCTGCAGCTTGCACGAATCTCTCCCCCTAATCACGGTTCCATCTTCTCGCTCCCGTAAATAAAGCTAACGGGAAACGATATCCAAAAGCTGCATCCCGATAGCGTCCCAACTGTACTTCCCGCTCAGCTCCTTTAAAGCGTACTCCTTCGCTCTCGCTTTCCACTCCTCCACGTTGTCCAGCATCTCGCAAGCTCGATCCACAGCTTTCTCCACATCGATCGTGTAACCGTAACCTACGTGGATCGCGTTATCAGCGAACACTTTCACCTTTAACGCTTCAGGCACTAAGCACCATTCGGGCGCGTACTCCGCCCAAGCTCCCCTTCGGTGAGCGATAACCGGCACCCCTCTCGCCAACGACTCCAAACCGTTGAGCTCGAAAGCCCCTCCCCTAGAGAACAGCAGCGTTACATCCGCCACATCGTACAATTGCATCTTCTCCTCATCGGAAAGCCAACCCCACACGTTCACGACGTTCAACTTAGAAGCGTAAACCGGATCCAAGCTGAGCGGGCCCGCGGTTTTAATCACGAGCGCCACATCGCTCCTCTCTTTCCGCAACGCCTCGTAAAACGCTTTCACTTCAGGGTAACCCTTCCTCTCGGGAGAATGCCACAGCCAGAAGAGCAGGAGCTTTTTCCCGAAATCGCTTTTGTAGCGGTAGACCATGTAGAGGGCTTGGTTGCCGCCGGGTTGCGGAAGCTGCGGCGGCAGTTTGAACCAGGGGTCGTCTAAACCGTGGGGGAGGACGCGCACGGGCTTCTTGCACCCGCTGCGGATGAGGGATTGCCGGCTCCACTCGCTCGGCACCGCGACCTCGTCAACCGGTTCGAGCAGCGTTAACGCTAGATCGCTGACGGCATCGCTGTCCGCTACGTCGAAACCCACCACTTTCTCGTACTTCCTGAACCTTTGCGCGAGGCTTTCCACCGCTTTCTCGAAGCTCAGCTCGATCCTCGCGATCTGGTTAGCCCACCTCCACACGCTGCTGAAGGCGGGGTGCACGCACAGCGCGAACGGCGAGACAACGTAGACGTCCGGTATCGCCAGCTCGTCCCACTCGTACACGCTCGCGTACTTCCTCAGCTGCTCCACGTGCTTTATAGCGATCAAGGAGAAGCTGACGGTGTGCCATTGAGGGTAGCTGTAGATGACGTTGCGAGCCGCCACGCTACACCCTCAACCTCCTGTAAACGTAAAGCCTGAAAACCGTTTGAGCCGTCGAGCCGTTCACGTACCTGACTCTAGCGTACGGTGCGACCTTCTCCACGCTGAACTTCACCCCGCTTCCCCCCGAGACCGTGAAGCTGTCCACAACATCCCAGTTGCTGCTGTCCGGCGATTGCTCCACGTACAGCGTACCCGCTTGATCCGCGTAAACGCTACCGCAGATGAAGCGCGCGTAAACACTGCTGTCCACGCTGGAAACCCACTCACCGTTAGCGGCTAAGGGCGTAGTCGTGTACGCCACCAGCTCCAACCTTCCCAGCTCGTCCAGCTTATCCAGCTTCTGAGATACAGCGCTGAGCGTCGCATCCTTCGCTAAACCAACTTTATCGTCGTAAATCGCTACACCGACGTTGCCGCCCGCGTCCATGTAAACGTTAGCGAGCTTCGAGATGCGAGCCGCGTCGATCGCCGATGTGATTTTACCGCTCACGTAATCCGTTACATCGTAAACGGTGATCGGATCGCCGTCTTTGATCACCGGCTTCCCGCTCACGAAGAGATCGAAGTTGAAGAAACCGTAGTTCGCCAACAGGTTGTTCACGTTAACGTCCCGCCCTCCTCCCGTCAACCAACCGTACAAGAAGTTGAGCGCATCGATCAAAGCGCTACCCCAAGCCGTCGTTATCCGCGTCGCCGGCTTCGGCTTCAAGTAGTCGAACGCCATGCTATCAACCTCTAGCGCGCAGCTTCTCCCTTAAAAACCTCATGCGAGCCGTTGTCCGAGACGATCCCAAAGCGTCCACCACCGGTTTAACGGCATCCCACAGCTTCGCTAGCGTATCGGGGTTCAAACCGTCGCCGCTCCACTTCGAAACCCAAAACCGCTTCAGCTCTTCAGGGGTCATCGACCGCTGCATCTCGTTCCCCCACTTGTGCGGCGAGTAGAGGGTACCGTAAAGCTCCAGCGCAGCCGTCTTGTAAAGGCGCAGCTTGTACGCATCCACATCGGTCTCGAGCTGCTTCACAACGCCCTCCACGATACCTTCGATCTTAACGCGCTGCGAAGCGGGAAGCGCATAGCTCTCCACCCTCCCACCTTTCACCTCCCTCCTCTCCTCCGCTGTCTGGTAGTTCGCCACCGCTAGAGCGGTCGCAGTGTACCGTTGCCTGAAGTTTTGAACGAGGAAATCCCTGTACGCGTCGAACACCATCCGCGCCTTCTCCGGATCGTACCTGTACGCCGGCTCTTCGTACGTCCAAAAACCGTAATCCCAGCACGAGTGATCCCAAATCCCGGCGGCTTGAGCGTCGAAAAGCTGCTCGTACTCAACCGCTTCAACCGCCCCCTCGTAGGTGACGAACTCGACGCTACCGCTCATCGCCTCTCGAGACCAAGAGGAAGCGTCCCACCAAGCGTAATCCCACGTAGCCGCAACCTCTTTCGCGGCCGCGATCATGCTCAACCGATCGAAGACAGCGCGCGCGAGATCCTCGGAGATGTTCAGCTGCTCAGCCGCTTTCGCCACCCTTAAGCGCGCTTCGGGCCACGAGATATCCTTCTTCGTGAAAGCGAAAAGGGTGGAGCGCAGGAACTCGCGCACCGCGACCGGGTCGTAGTAGCTTTCATCGTACCTGGATTGCCCGTAGATCGCTTTCGCCAACCTTATCCCGACGGTGCCTTCAGCGACTTCGTCCACGAAAACGCTCCACGCTGTATCGACGACGCTGGTCAGCTCTGGAAACTTGATCGAGATATCGATCGGTTCCAGCTTGATCAAAACTCCTTTCAAGAACTCGTCGAGGCTGGGGAGCTCCACGCCCCAAGCGAGCAACCACGGCACGATATCGCTGAGCGGTATGTCGAAAAGCAGCATCGCCACCAAGCTCGAAAACAAGGTATCGCTGAGAACCCAATCGCTCCAGAAGCTCGCGAGATCGAAAGTATCGAAAGCGCGCCACGTGTTCGCGTCGATCGCTTCTTCGCTGAGGGTTTTAAGCCAGTACATGCGCTTCCACTCCAGCACTCGCTCCGCTTCCAGCTGCGAAGCTCCCACAACCGCGCACCCTTTCGCGCTCAGCTTTTCTCGGTTTTCGGCGTCAACTCTTCCAACGCTTTCTTAAGCCGCTCTATGCTCTCGTCCAAGGTCTTCCCCATCTCATCTCCAATCTTCTTCAGCTCCTCCAAAGCCTTCTTCAACTCCTCTTCAGGCGGCACACCCTTTCCACCAACCGACCTCTCCCTTTCAAGCGTAGCGCCCATAGTAGATATAGTAGTAGGGCCCGTAGATTAAAAGCCTTCTCCTCAACGTCTCCTCCTCCTCTTCTACACGCGCTTTGCGCCTAGCGCGCCTGAGGTTCGCGATCTCCATGATGATCTCTATCTCGTCTTCGTCGAGACCGTACTCCTTGAGACCCTCCAGCGCTTCCCTCATCGTTTGCTCGCTGAGGAGGCGGCGCTCGTAGCAGTTGATCAGCTCGGTGATGTAGCTGTTGATCCTCCTCCATATCTTCCTATGCTTTATCAGCTTCTTGTAGTACTCGACCTGAGCCTTGTACTTCTCGACGTCGAGACCCCGGGCTTTCAAGAGGTCGTCGAACAGCTTCTCCCACTCGTCGAGGTACAACGCGTCACCCATGAACTGGCGTATGGTGGGTACGAGCGTGCTCAAGATCCTGTAGGCCCTTCTCAGCGATAGATCCAAATCGAATATCGCGAGCTCGCGCTCAGTCCAGCCCCCGGCTCGCATGAGCTCTTTCACCTGCTTCTCCAAAGCAGCCGGTAAACCGAAGTACTCGACGATGCGGCGGAAGGTTGAAGTGAGCGTGTTAACCTCGCTCGCGATCGATCTCGCAGCTACGTACTTCAACCAAAGCTCAGCGTACGTTTTCTCCACCCTCCTCTCGGCGAGAACCTGCATAACGTAATCCACGGGCACTTCGATGTACTCAGCCATCGACGCTAGCGTACCGAGCGTCGGGATCGCTTCTTCAGATGCAACCCTCCTCCTCGGCTCCGCAGCAGCGATCCTGTTCACCGCTCGCGCGAGCACCCTAACCGCTTCAGCTTCCCTCTCCGTGAACCTGAAGTAAGCCAAAAGGGCACCGATCACCTGCTCCAGCTCTTCGTCCGTCACCTGACCCGTCGCCACCCTGTAGATCACCCATCCGAGTACGCGCTGGGCCAGCAGCCTGAGCCTGTACGTTGTCTCGATATCGGCCGTGAGAGCTGCGTACCTGATCCAGAGGTCGTAGTACAGCGAGTCGGGAGTGAACACCACCTCCCGCCCTATAACGCTCTTCATGCTCGCCGACAGCCTGTCTGCTACGACTTTAGCGAAATCGAGCAGCATGCTCTTCGCCTCCTCCGGTTTGAGAGCCAGCTCCCTAACACCTCTAGCGGCTTCGGTCAACAACCTCCCGTAAACGTCGAGGTGCCGGTCGATCTCCGCTTTCATCGTGATCAACCTCCTTTCAGCCGGTAGGAACGTTAATGGAACGTTAACGTAACCGTCCCTCCACCCCCCCGCCTCCATGTCGAAGTACGAAACTGCGAACGTGACTATCCCCATGTCTTCGAGCAGCGAAGCGAGAGTGCTCTGGTCGGTCAACCCCCGCTCGTAAAGGTCGATGAGACCGGCGCGTATCAGCGTCCTCTCGTCCACGACCGCGCTCATCGCTTCAGCTGCAGCCGAGAGGGGCACGTAGTACGGGTGCAAACCGGTCGCTTGCAAGAGCTTGCAAAGCACCCTGACGTCCATCATCAGCTCGCTCCCCGGCCTGTCGGACAGCGCCTTCTCGACCATCTCCCTTGGCGTGGTTTCAGCTGTCACTCCGATCTTCCTGAGCCAATCAGTGACGCCGAACCTCACGAGCCAGCGCGCGTCCAGCTTCGAGGGTATGTCCGCCGTCACGTCGGCGATCACCCAAGCGTCGGACGACCAGCCCTCGTCCCACGCGAAGGAGGCGTAGTCCTGCCACTTCAGGAAGGTGGTCAGCATCTTGAACGCCGTCTTAACCTTCTTGTTGAGCTCGACCGGTGCGACCGGGATGTACGCTTTAGCCGCCTCCACGTCCTTCTTTACCATCTCCCATTCTTCCTCCGTCGGCACGTACCAGAGCATGCTTGAGGCCGCCCTCATCGCGAAGCGCCAGAGCACGTCCGGCGACGGGTACCTGAAGCGCAGGAAGTAGAAGAACCTAGCCACGTTCTCGTGCATGCCCAGCCTCTTAGCCCACTTCTCGTAGTCCTTGTAGGTTTCGAAAGCGTCTCGCACCATCATCTCCGCCAGCTCGCTGGGCGTCGGCATCTCGTAGATCATGCCGAGCGGGATCACGACAGGGTTGCGGAACCTGTCGTACACCGTTATGGTGATCTGGTTTCCTTTCTCGTCCACCCCCAGCACAGCACCCCTGAACCACTGCGGGTAAGCTCTGTACATCAGGTAGTCGGCAACCCTCCTGACCACCTCTGGCCAAACGAACTCGGGTACCTGGTAGCGCATCCCCCTCACCACCACCGTGCGCGTCCTCACCTCGGGCTTCACCGGCACCTCCACGATCCCCATCCTTTGAGCGGCGGTGATGATGAGCGGTAGCGCCGGCGGCGACACCGGCAGGTCGCCGAGCCCCCTCGCGTCCAAGAGACCCCTCAACGCGTACATGAAAGCCGGCTCCATCGCCAGCGCGAAACCCCTCGGTATCAAATCGATGATGGAGGCCGCGATGTCGCCAGCCCTATTGCAAAGGTAGTCGCCGAGCTCGTAGAAGATCTTCCCCGGCGAGATGTAAAGCCCGTAGTGCATGGTCTGCTTTCCTCCTACACCTTCCGGCGAAACCTCCACCGTAGTGTACCAACCCAAGCGCTTCCCCTTCAACAAGTGAGAGGCGCTCTTCGCAGCCCTCCCAACAACCTCGAAGATTGCGCTGGCGCCTAGGGCTGTCAGCATCGTCCAAGCGAGGATGTCGGCTTCTCCCGCCTTCTTCTCCGATACCGCCATCCCGATCAGCTCCGCCATGTCGTCCATCGTTGCCTTCATAACGGAATCCACAATACCTTTCAGGACGCCCATGACGGCTTCCCTCATACCTGAGCCCAAACCGACCGCCCAGCCGAGGAACGAGGTGAAAGCGCCCGTTATCGCGGCTGCGATCGCCCTCAACGGCGCTTCGATCGCGTTGTAGAGCGTTGACGCGAAGTTTGCGGTCAGCTTGGTGAGGAACTGGAAGAAGCCCGTGAGCGCTCCCCACACCGCGCTCGCGAAAGCTTGGACGCCGCTCACGATCCACTTACCGAGCTCCGTCAACCACTTCCACAAGGTTCCGAGCGGATCCTTCGCAAGCTCGACCAACCTCTCCCAAACCCACTCCAAACCCTTTCGAGCAGCTATGAGGAAGTTCCTAAGAGGTTCGGGCAAAAGTTTCCAGATCTGCTCGCCAACCCAGTACAACCCTCTCGCTATCGTTCCGATCGGATCCCTCCAGAACTCCTGCACCCTTTCCCATAACCAAGCGAAGAAGCCGGGCAAATCCTTCGTGAAGAACTTGACGAGAGCGTCCCAAGCCGCCGCCAACGCTTTCTGAACGTTCTCGATGATCCACTTCAACGGTTCGGGCAACCGCTTCCAGATCTCTTCACCGATCCACTTGAACGCGTTGTAGATGAAGCCCAGCGGATCCTTGGCGAACTCCTGCAACCGCTCCCAAAGCCAAGCGAAAAACCCTTGCACCGCGCCGATCGCGTTCTTCAACCAATCAGGCAGAGCGTTCCAGATCCACTCCCCGATCTTCTCCAGCGCGCTCCTAATCGCGCCGATCGGGTCTCGGAAGAAACCGAGAAGAGCTTGCTTAACACCCTCCACCGCGTCGGCGATCCACTTGAAGAAGCCCGAGATCCGCTCAGGCAGCTGCAGGACGGCGTTAACGAAACCCATGATCGCGACGCCGACCTGCTCCAGCGCCTTCCCCGCTTGAGCCAGCCACCTCCCCATCTCCGCGAAGCCTTCGGAAACCGCTTCGAAGACCGGTTGCAAAGCCCTCTGCAGCGCGGTGAACGCGCTTTGCACGCTAGACCAGAGGTCGCTTAAACCGCCCCGCAGCGCTTCATGCAAACCGGTGAAACCCTTCGTAACCATCTCGGAGAGAGAAGAGATGGCGGAAGCGACCTTACCGAAGAAGTCGGTTATCGCAGAAGCGAACCCTTTCAACGCTCCCGTAACCTGCTCTCCCAACGCTGCAAGAGCTTTACCCAACCACGCTTGCATGCTTTCGAAAGCTTTACCGATGGTAGACCACAACCCCTTAACAGTTTCAACGATGTTGCCGACCGTCGCTCCGAGCGCGCTGAACCCTTTAACCACTTGGTCGGCCAACCCCGCTAAAGCTGAGCCGATCTTCCCGAAGAAATCGGCTACCGTAGAAGCGAGTGACGAGAGACCGCTCTTAACAGCATCGCCGAGCCCCGAGATCGCGCTTGAAACGGTTTTAACAATCGCGTCAGCCGCGCCGCTCACTATGGATTTAACCGCGTCCGGCACCTTCGCTAAAGCGTCGATGACCGATTTCAACCCGGTTGAAATGCTTTGAACAACCTGGCTGATCGATGACACCGCTCCAGCTAGAGCGGACGACAGGTAATCTCTCAACCCTGCGACGCTGTCAACAATCCGCTTCGCCACCTCGTTAACGGCTGACGCTACTTCACCCAGCTTCGACAGCGTATCCGAGATCCTGCTCGCGATTGAAGACACCGTGCTCGATACGGTGGCTATCCCCTCTCTCAAGCCAGTGACAACGTAGCTGAGGCTATCTATCGCGGGTTTGATGAGCGTGCTCCAAAGGTTGCTGACGACGCCTTGGGCGATGCTGGCGAACCAAGACGCTAGCGCTTTCAACTGGTCTGCCAACCACGCTTGCAGCTGACCCAAAGGGTCTAGGGCGCCGAAAACGGTGCCGGCCATCGCTTCCAAATCCAGCTCCCCCACACGCGGTAGGAGCTTGGAGCCGATCCTCTCCAGCTCCCTAGCGACTTGCTCCACTTCAACGGTCACGCGCTCTAAGCTGGCTTCGAGCAGCTTCTCCAGCTCGCCTCTCCTCGCCAGCTCGTCCACGAGCTTGAAAGCGTTGATCAAATCCTCCTCCGCGATAGGGATTTCCTCCAGCAGCTCTTCCTCCCGCATAACCACGTAGAAAAAACCTATTCCCTTTTAAAACTTAGCTTATCCGACTCGAGTGAAAGGGAAAGCGTAACCCGCCATCACCGCCAGCTTCATTTTCGCGAGCTCGAGCTTAAGCTTCCGCTCCAGCTCCACACCGTCTTTCACGTCGAGGTGGAAAAGCTGGCTCTTGTAACCTTCCCACTCGAGGAAGCAGGAGACGATAAACCTCTTTTCACCGTCGAACCTCGTGTAACCGGTAACCTCGACGATCGTCACTTTACCGTCGTCCACCCTTGCCTCTATGGGTGTAACGATGACTTTAGTGACCGGCCTCATGAGAGCCCCATCCGCTTCTTGATGATCCTCTGGAAGTTCTTAACCGCTCTCGCAACCTCCCTACCTTGCTCGACAACCTCTTTGATGTCGGGCGGCAGGTTAGCGGTATCCGTTTCGATTGAAGCTAAGGTTAAACCGAACTCTTGAGCCGTGGTGAACAGCTTGGTCAAAGCGTCCATGAAAACCCTTTCTTCAGGCGACAGCTGCCTGGGCGCCGCTTCGGGAACAGCTTCCGGTACAGCGCCTGCAGGCTGCTGGATCGGCGCAATCTCGAAAGGAGGCATTTCCTCTACGGGCGCTCGAGGTTGACCGGCAGGCTGGGTCGCTCGAGACCTTCCAGCAGGCTCCACTTTCTCACCCTCCTAGCATGCGAGCGATCTCCATATATACCTTTTGCTTAGCGAACCCTTCCGCCCTCTCCACGCACGCTCGAGCGAGATCCTCCCTCCTCTTCGAAACCTCGTCTTTCGCTTGAAGAACAGCTTCAGCGAACTCGACCGGATCGTAAAGGTGGTGCTCGTAATCGATACCGGTGCGCAAGTGGTAAGCGTCTTGCGCGTACACGATATCCACCACGGGAACCCTGAACGAGGTCTCCGGCGTCGTAACCTCCGATAGCGGTTCGTAATCCGCGTGCACAACCGGTTTACCGCACGCTAGCGCTTCAAGCACCGGCAGCCCGAAACCCTCGGCGAGCGCGGGGTGAGCGTAAAGATCCAACGAGTGGTAGAAACCCCACATCCACTCCCTCCCCCTCTGCCCGAAGCTGGTTAACACGCGCGTGTTCGGCGCGTCCGCGTAGTGCTCCGCAGCTTGCGGTTGGGTGACGATCGCGAACTTGACGCTTGGATCGCGCTTAACCACCTCCTTTACCGCTTGCGAGAAGACGTCGTGCCCTTTCCTCGAGTACGCTCCAGCGACGTAGCCGACAACGAAATCCGATTCGGAGAAACCGAGCTGCTTGCGGACAACCCCGCTTAAAGCGCCGTGCACGAACGCCTCCTCCACGTCTACACCGTGGTAAACGATCCCTTTCACCCTCACTCCCGCTTCGCCCAGCTTCCTCGCCGTGTACTTCGAGTTCGCGACGAACTCGAGCTCGCGGAACACCCAGTCGTCATGGGGCGTGCGCTGAACCCTTCCTTCAACGGTGGCGTACCAAACGTAGCGCTTCCCATCCGCTTTCGCCCTGTACCCCAAGTAGAAGAAGGGCGTAGCCCAAACCGTGTCGAAAGCCATGACGATGTAGGTGGCGTTGAACCGCAACTGCGAGAACTTAACGGCATCGGGGTAGAGCATCGGCTCCAAAACGCTGAACCCGCTGTCCCTCAGCATGTCGGCGATATCGTTGGCGACGCGCTGCAGCGACACAGCTCTCTCGCTCGTAACCGGTAAAACCCTACCCTTCCACCTTCCGTGCTTCTCCTTACCTCTCCCCACGTGAAATCGGTTGGGAGAGCGAGAGAAAAAGCTATCGCGCTACTAGAGGAGAAGAGAGAAAAAAAGAGTTATTTCGAATCTCGGCGAAGCACCCCGCCTCGGCGCGCTCAGTGCAGCGTTCAGTAAGGTGGTACAGCGCCCAGTATAGCGGTGATGATCTTGTCGAGTATCGTTGGATCGGCGCCGTACGCGGTAACGAACATGTTCTTGAGGCCGACCAGCTCCCT
>Ga0185307_1001283_pt1 | contig 14110 bp, 14 predicted proteins | sample LHCtaG_FD_128010 | JGI IMG/M metagenome (GOLD analysis project Ga0185307, IMG submission 128010) | Hot spring microbial communities from Little Hot Creek, USA to study Microbial Dark Matter (Phase II) - LHC4sed_matched (SPADES... | ecosystem: Environmental > Aquatic > Thermal springs > Hot... | reverse complement strand
AGCTCGTCTAAGCTTTCGGGTAGGTGTTGAGCGCCGTAGCCTGTAGCTTTGTACGCAGCTAGTAGAGACCCTAACCTTGCGGCGTCGACTGCTCTGTAACCTCTTAGGATCCCGTGGAGTACCCCTGCGTCAAAGACGTCACCACACCCAGTTGTATCGACTACGTGAACTCTGTAGGCCGGTACGGTCTCTACAGTACCTCCCCCCATAACTATGCAGCCTCTCTCACCTCGCTTTAGGAAGATGGTTTGCGGCTTAGTAGTGCTGTAGAGCTCGTCTAGACCTTCCTCAACGCTCTCAGCTCCAGTTACTTCGAGTAGCTCCTCCTCATTTAGAAATACGTAGCCTACCCTCCCCCTTAACTCCGGGAGTAGGTACCCGTGCTCCCCTGTAAACCCACCTAGGTCTATAGCTACCCGTACGCTACGTTTAGAGGCTTCAGTAGCTAAGCTTACGATACTCTCCCCGCGATCCCTATTACGTGCGGTGTAACCTGAGATAAACACTAAGCAGACCCCTCGTAGGAGCTGGGCAACTTCCTCAGCCCTAACGACGTTCTCCTCTGAGGCCCCCCTATAGGTGAATAGGGTTCTGTAACCACCGGGCTCTACGAAGCCTACGGTGATCCCTGTAGTGCTCCCCCCAAGCTTCCTTACGTAGCTTACGTCTACACCCTCACCTACCAACCTGAGGAGTAGATACTCCCCCACCGTATCAGCTCCGACAGCCGAGAGCAGACGTACCGGTGTTTTAAGCCTAGACAGAGCTACGGCTACGTTACCCGCAGCGCCTCCGGGAGATACCACCGCTTGCTTAACTACGTGGGCCCTACGGTCTACGCTAACCCTGCCCTCTACGTAGAGGAGTACGTCTAGGAGGAGGTCCCCGAATACGAGAGTACTGCACGTACAGCTCAAGCACTCCTCAACCTCCTTACGACACTCATAAGTCTACGCACTCTCTCAGGGTCGACAGGGTTCTGCGTCACGCCGTTAACCTTGAAGTAGGTGCCTACTATGGCTCCGTCAGCGTACTTAAGTAGCTTCTCAGCGTTCTCAGGATTTAGCCCGCTACCGACTATGACCGGTGTATCACCTACTACCTCCTTCACTAGCTTAACGTCCTCGGGTAGCGGCGGCTCCCCGGTTATCCTACCGGTAACTATGACAGCGTCTGCGAGGTAGAAGTCGCTCCACCTAGCGTGCGTTGCGAGGTCTATCCCCGGAAACGTAACGCTATGCTTCTTAACTACATCGGCAAAGAGCTTTATATCCTCAGCGTAGAGGTACCTCCTAAGCCTTAGGAGCTCTGCTGCAACTCCGTGGTCAAGCTCCCCAGTATCCCACACGGCTGCACCGGTGTAGAGGCATACCCTCACGAACTTAGCACCCGCAGCTTTAGCTATACCTAGAGCTACCCTACCGCCGTTGTGTATAACCGTTATGCCAACCGGTACTCTAACGCTCTTAACGACCTCACGTGCGGCTACAGCGTGTGCAGCTACCTCCTCCGGCGGTACCCTAAAGGCTCCGCTGTAGTAAGGTAGGTCCCACATGTTCTCAACTATCACCCCGTCAACACCGTTCTCCTCGTACACCTTAGCCTCCCTTACAGCACGCTCAACTATGGTATCTATAGGCCAGCCCTCGTAGGCTGGAGCTCCCGGAAGTGGGAGGAGGTGTACCATCCCAATAATAGCCTTATCTACGTTGAAGAGGTCCCTTACTGAGAAGAGCCTCCTGGAGTAGAACCTCCTAGCCCACTCCTCCACCATTAACTCCAAATCCCTACGCCTCACAGCTTACACCAGCAGCGTAGTCGAGTCAGCCCGAATTTAAAGGGCACCCCTAGGTCCTCTAGCGAGCACCGGAGCAACGTACCCTCGTTCACGGTGGGGTACCGTCGAGGTGGGTAGGGGTTCGGCTACTACGAGCGCCACTACTGGTAGCTTGGATACTGCAAAGGCTAGGTACTTCAGGAATGAAACCCGGATCTATTCTCTTAGCCCTAGGCAACGTAGCTCAGTAGCCTACTAGCTTTCTAAGAGTCCCCCCTAAATCTGCCTAGGTAGTAGTGAGGGAGATTGAGAAGGGCTCGCCCCTAGCTTAAAGGAGAAAGTCTTAAGCTGCACCCCCCGGCTAGCATGAGCCCCTAGGGAAGGGCCTTCCCCACCCGACTTTAACCCCTAGGATACCCTCTAGGGACTGCAGGATCCCGTATACCTCGCTAAAGGTGAGGAATCCCCCACGCGGTTCCCTCCTCACGAAGACCGCTACCCTCCCACCGAGTACGGGGTCTGCAACGAGCTCAGCCTATCTAAGGTTACCGTAGCGGAGCACTTAAGGAAGGCCTAGAGAAAGCTAGTTGAGATCTACTTCAAGAGTCTGCATAAACCTTAGCCTTAAGCGAAGTAACTCGCTAACGCGCCGTAAAGACCTCCAAGCCTTGAACGTGTAGTTAGTACACACTCTACCCTCCCCTAGTCTAGAGGGCTACCACCCCCATGACCACCTGCTTCTTAGCGCCCGTAGCTTTGGGGACGTTATTCGGTACACCGCTGAGGGCTTCGTGGGCTAGGACAGCCATCCCTAGAGCCTCCTTGTACTTGGAGTCTATCCCTAGCTCCTCGTGGGTGGTTAGCCTAAGGCCCCTCTCCTTAAGCTCCCTCTCTAGCTCCCTAACGAGGTACCTGTTCCTAGCACCTCCTCCCCCTAGTACTACCTCCGAGATCCTACCCCCGTACCTCCTTAGGATATACCTATCGTAGTTGTAGACTATACTCCTAACTACGAAGGTTGTTAGGGTTGCTACTATGTCCTCCTTACTAAGCCCGAGGTTAAGCCCCTTCCTCACTACCTTCTCGACGAAGTACCTCCCAAACTCCTTCCTACTAGCTGTCTTCGGTGGGGAGGACCTTACGAAGGGGTGCTTCATGAGCTCCTCTAGTAACCTACTATCCGGAGACCCTGCGGAGGCTGTAGAACCACCCTCATCGTATTCAAGTCCGTAGAGTAATCTCATAGCTTCATCGATAACCATGTTCCCGGGCCCAGTATCGAAGGCGTATACCTCGTTAAGCTCAGCTCCCGGGGGTAGTACTGTGACGTTAGCTATACCACCTATGTTCTGGACGAGCCTACCGACCCTCGCGTCGGAGAGTAGTGCCCAGTCTACGTAGGCTATGATCGGCGCTCCCTGTCCCCCGGCTGCTACATCTCTAACCCTGAAGTCACCGACAACCGGGAGACCTACCCCCTCAGCGATGACCGCTGGGTGCCCTACCTGTAGGGTACACCTAGTAGTGACCCGACCAACCCTAACATACTCCGGCATGTGGTACACTGTCTGACCGTGGGATCCTACTACATCTACCTCACCTACCCTAACCCATCCGGTACCGAATACCTCCACTATAGCCCTAGCGAAGTACCGCCCTACCGCGAAGTTCAGTACGCAGACGTCCCTACAGGTACCCCTCTCCGAGGTTCTTAGCACAGCCCTCCTAAGCTCCGGGTCGTAGGGTACTACACCCTGAGTAACAACCTTCCACTTAATCCCGCGGCCATGCCCTTCAAGCTCTACGACGACTACATCAACCCCGTCAGCGCTGGTCCCGGACATAGCGCCGACTACTACCCTCCTATCCCTACTAACTAGCTCAGTAAGCCTACTGGCTAGGTTCAAGGTACCACCTCCTAACTGATGATAGGACTGCATTGTGGACTAGGGGTCTAACCCTCCTTATCTCCTCGTTAGACCTACTTGGGTGGACCCTATTGGTGTAGAAAACTACTACTAACCTAGCTTCAGGAGCTAGTAGTACCGATGTACCGGTAAACCCTGTGTGACCGAAGAGTCTAGTAGGTCTAAGGTCTACTAGGGTACCACTACCAGCTCCAGGCTCGTAGACCTGCCACCCAAGTCCATAGCATACATCCCCGCAGACCCACTGGGCTAGTACAGCCCTAGCGGATGCCTGGGAGATCAGGGTATCACTGAGCCCGCTGTAAGCCTCTACAATACCCCAGGCTATCCTAGCTGATTCCACAGCTGTAGAGAAGAGACCCGCATGCCCTGAAACCCCTCCCATAGCGTATGCGTTCTCATCGTGTACTACACCAACTAAGGTACCCCCGCGCCACTCAACAACCTCTGTAGCTACGATCTCACTGCGGTCGAACCCCCTCTCTAGGGGGTTGAACACCGTTCTGGATAGACCTAGAGGCTTAGCTACGAGCTTTTCGAATAGACTATCGAATCTCTCCCCTGTAACTCTCTCAGCTATGTGGGTAAGTACTATGTAGTTTATATCGCTGTAGACAACAGCCCTCCCCGGTTCATAGGTTGGGAATGCTCTTACAGCTTCCTGAATAACCTCATCCCTACTGCGAGCAGTCTTGTAGAGGGGTAGCCACGGAGGTAGACCTGAGGTATGCGCTAGCAGCATCCAGACCTTCACGGACTCCTTAACCTGGTTAGGCCCCGCAGCAGTGTACCTGAAGTCGGGGACTAGCTCGACGACCGGCTGCCTAAGGCTGATGAGCCCCTCCTCCAGTAGCCTAGCGTACACTACCGACGTAGCTAGGGCCTTAGTTACTGAGGCCAGGTCAAAGAGCATGTCGGGGGTTACCTCCCTCCTAGCGGGTACTAGCTCAGCCGCCCCTGAGGCTTTTCTAGCTGCTACGCACCCGTCCTTGAGTACCGCTAGCTCGTAGCCTGGGTAGGCCCTACCTACGTTAGAATCGGCCACCTCAAAAGCCCTAGCTAGCCTATCTTCCCTAAGCCAGACCTCCTCCGGTGAGCAGTACCTCAAGACCTACACCACCCACTAGGTGAGGAGGTGCTTTAGGTCCTCCCTAACGTAGCCAGCAGTACCCCCTACTATGGTCGCGGCAATGCTTAGGTCCTTCGGGTCTAGTACGACCATATCCGCCTTAAAGCCCGGGCGTATCGCTCCGATACCGAGCCTCCAGGTAAGCCCTAGTGAGAGGGCTGGGGCTAGGGAGGACATGTAGAAGGCCTCAGCCAAGCTGTAGTTTAAGCTAACTACGTTAGCGAAAGCCCTATCCATGGTTAGGGTACTACCTGCTAGGGCCTTAGTGTCTACGGTCCTAGCTATCCCCCCAACTACCTCGACCTCGATATCCCCGAGCCTGTACCTACCGTCCGGCATACCCGCCGCAGCTATGGAGTCTGAGACCAGGACTACCCTACGGTACGACGCGTAGTCTATCGTGAAGTCCACTACCTCCGGGGCTACGTGTACGAAGTCCACTATAAGCTCTAGGTACACATCCCTAGCTCTTAGGAGTGCTAGGGCAGCTCCGGGGCTTCTGTGGTGGAATGTGCTCATAGCGTTGTAGAGGTGGGTAGCCTTCGAAGCTCCTAAGACTACCGCCTCCTCAACCTCGGAGTAGGTAGCATCGGTGTGACCTACCTGAACCACCACGCCTTTGGATACCGCGTAGCTGATCAGCTCCCTAACCCCCCTAACCTCAGGAGCTACGGTAATAGCCCTGAGGAGCCCCCCGCACTCAGCTAGGAGCTCCCCAAACTCCTCTAGGCTCGCTTCCCGCATGTTACTGGGGTTCTGGGCACCTGCCCTAACCGGGTTTATGTAGGGCCCCTCTAGGTGTACCCCGGCTACCCTAGCCCCTCCCGGGACCCCCCCAGCACTAACAACGCTCCTGCAGAAGGCCCTCAGGGCCTCCCGGGGTAGCGCTACAGACGTAGGTATGAACGATGTTACCCCGAACCTGGGTAGTCTCCTGGATAGCTCCTCTACCTCACTGGGAGACGCTGTGCTCAGGTCTATACCTAAGGCCCCGTGGGTGTGGGTGTCTACGAAGCCCGGCCCGACTACATAGCCCTCCAGGCTAACCTCGTCGAACCCCTCGAAGCCCCTCGACGGCTCCCTCCCCACGCCGACGATGGTATCGTCCTCGATAGCTACGTAACCCCTCCTAAGGACGTACGTTGGGGTAACCACGGTAACCCCGCGTATTACGTACCTCCTCAAGCTAGTACCACCTCACCGACACCCACTAAAAAGTCCTAATCTACCTCTAAAGACTCCGTTAAAAACTACTGGAGTCTTTAGAGCGTGGGGTTAGTTGAGAGTACTCTCTCTAGCTGCGGCATCCCCTATGCACGACCCCGCAAGGGTCTCGAGATACGTCAGCACGTTCAGGGAGGCCTTACCTGGCGTACCGTTCCTGGGGCTAATCACGGAGCCTACTAGAGCTGAGGCGGACGTCCTGGTAGTTCTAGTAGCTACCGGGGGTACCGAGCACATAGTACTGGGTACTGCCAAGCTTAGTGGAGTTAGGTACGTACTACTGGTCTACCACGACTCCGATAACTCCCTCCCGGCCGTACTTGAGGTAGCTCCAGCTCTTAAGGACCTCTGCGAGGTGGGGTTAGTACCTCTCAGCTCGGTAGGAGCTGAGGCTAGACCTCTACTTAGGGCTTCGGAGGCTCTGTCTAGGATCCGCGGAGGCTCGGTCCTAGTGATCGGGAAGCCGTCGCCGTGGCTCGTCTACTCCTCAGGAGCTGAGGAGAGGGTTACGAGTAGGCTCGGGGTTAAGCTGGAGTTCCTGGAGCTCAGCGCCCTCTACGAGGAGCTCCGGAAGGTTGGGTATACCGAGGTATCCGAGGAGTGCTCTGAGCTAGCCTCGAGGGCCTCCGAGGTGCTGGTAGACGAGGATAGCCTACTAAAGGCCTGCAAGCTCTCGGTAGCTATGAGGAGGCTGGCCTCAGAGCTCGGGGCTGTCGCCGTATCGGTTAGGTGCTTTGACATAATTAAGGACCTCGGGGTATCGGGGTGCGTAGCCCTATCCAGGCTCCTAGACAGGGGCGTAGTAGCTGGCTGCGAGGCCGACGTACCCTCCACCGTGACCATGCTCATCCTCAGCGCCCTATCCGGTAAGCCCAGCTGGGTAGCTAACGTAGTCAACGTCGGTAGCTCCTCCGTAGAGCTAGCTCACTGCACTATAGCTACATCGCTAACCTCCAGGTACTCCCTGGTAACCCACTTCGAGAGCGGTCTACCGGTAGCCGTAGCCGGGGTGCTCGAGGAGGGGGTCGAGGTTACCCTAGCTAAGTACGACCCTAAGAGGGACCTGCTGAAGGCCTCCAGGGGTACGGTAAGGTCTGGTAGGCCTACCCACCCCTACAGGTGTAGGACCCAGGTAGCTGTGGAGGTACCGCCGGGCTTCGCGAGGAGCCTGCTGGAGGACCCTCTAGGTGCTCACCTAGTACTGGGGATGGGAAACCTACTGGACGAGCTTAGGTACCTAGCTACCCTAGCTAGTATGAGGACTGAGATCTTCAGGTAGCTAGGGTTGTCGGGGTCTGTAGGAGGTCGGAGCTTAGCCAGCTACCTAGGTAGCTACGCCCTAGTACTAGTAGCAGCATCCATATGGGGTACTACCGGGGTAGCTGCTAGGTACTCCTTCGACCTAGGTATATCACCGGAGGGTATACTGCTACTTAGGCTAGCCTTCGTGGTCCCCGCCTACCTCTACCTAGCCCTCCGTAGGCCCCGCCTAAACCCCTGGGTAGCTGCTCTGGGGGCCCTCGTGCTGGGACCCTACCACATAGTCTACTACAACGCGGTGAAGCGCGTAGGGGTCTCCACAGCTTCCCTACTACTATACACCCACCCCGTACTCGTAGCTATAGCCTCCAAACCCCTCCTAGGTGAGGTAGTGGATAGGTATACGGCGTTAGCGGTAGCTTCAGCCGCCTCCGGGGCTCTAATGATAAGCTTCGGGGATATCCACGTAGACCCTCTCGGGATATCCCTAGCTGTAGCGGCCTCAGCTACCTTCTCCCTCTACGTAGTCTTATCCAAGAAAGCCCTAACCTCTGGCGTAGGGGCTGAGGAGCTAGCTCTAGGGACATCTGCGTGGGCTCTACCTGCAGTAGCCCTAGCCTACGTAGCTAGAGGGGGTTCAGACGACCTCCTCAACCCCTACGTACTTGCTGTAGGCCTCTACCTAGCCCTAATAGTGACGGTGCTAGCCTACGTACTTTACATGAGGGGTTTGAGGAAGGTGAGAGCAAGTGTAGCTACAGTACTATCCACAGCTGAACCACTAGCAGCTACGGTACTCTCCCACATTCTCTTCAACGAGCCCATAACACCTCTAAAAACCTTCGGAGGGTGTCTAATACTACTAGCAGTGTTTATAGTATCACTCAGCCAGGGCCGGTGAGGTACCTACCTCCAACTAGGTTCATTGGGGTTTAGGCTCTTGAGCGCACTTACCCTACCCGCGGACTCCAACCAGGGGTGTCCGTGGGGTAAGCTAATTTAAGGGGCTACGTAACCAGCTTCGGGGTTCGCAGCGTGGGTTGGGAGGTTATCGGGGTTCTACACCTACCTCCACTCCCCTACGTAGGTGTTAGACCGTCTCAAAGCTTAGATGAGGTAATTGAGAGAGCTATATCGGAGGCTAGAATACTGGAGGAGGCTGGCTTCACAGCTGTACTCGTGGAGAACTTCGGCGATTACCCTTACCGTAAGAGGGTTCGCGACCCCCTAGCTCTAGCCTCTATGACCGTGGTTGTTAGGGAGGTTGTTAAGGGGGTTTCAATAGGTGTCGGGGTCAACATCCTCAGGAACTCGGGGCTTGAGGCCTACTCGGTAGCTGTAGCTACTGGTGCTAGGTTCATTAGGGTTAACGCTCTATCCGAGGTGGTGGTCTCGGATTCCGGGCTCCTGGAGCCTGAGGCACCTAGACTTAGGGTTGTGAGAGCTAACTACCCCTGGGTTAAGGTCTACGCGGACGTGCTGGTGAAGCATGGAGGTAGCCTAAGCTTGGTTGCTCAAAGAGTTACCGGTGAGCTTAAGTCTCTAACCCTGGATGACGTGGTTAGGGAGCTAGTCCTAGACTACGCTGAGCGCGATAGGGCTGATGCCCTCGTAGTTACCGGAGGTAGGACCGGTGAGCCTCCCTCACTTGAGCTCCTCAGAACCGTACGTAAGCACTCCCCGGTCCCGGTAATCGTCGGGAGCGGTACTACCCCGGAGAACGTGGGGGAGCTACTGAAGTACTCCGACGGAGTTATAGTAGGGTCGTACGTTAGGAGGGGTGGTAGAGCCGGTAACCCCATCGACGTTGAGAGGGCTAGGAAGTTCGTAGAGGCTGTTAGGTCAGTTAGAGGGTAGTAGGGTGGTCGAATCGCTTAAGCTAGTATACGATGAGAGGCACCGGCTACATAGAGATCCGGGGGATAGGCATCCAGAGGGTATTTGGAGGGTTGAGAGCTCCGTCGGGGCTCTAAGGGCCTCCCCAGCTTGGGACTACGTTGAGGTAGTGAAGGCTCTGGACCCCGACTACGGGGCGGTTCTCCTAGCCCACGACCCGGAGTACGTTGAGTGGATTAGGGGTGAGTGCGGTAGGGGCTTCCACTACGTCGATGCGGATACATACGTTAACGAGTACACGTGCGATGTAGCTGCGTCCTTCGCTGCGGTAGCTAGGGAGGCGGCCCTGAGGTCTGTGGAGGTAGGGGGGATGTGGTTCGTAATGGCAAGGCCCGGGGGCCACCACGCAGGTAGGAGGGGGCCTGCTATGGGCGCGCCGACCCTGGGGTTCTGCATCTTCGACTACGTAGCTGTAGCCGCTAGGGCCTTAGTGAACTCGGGGTACAGGGTAATGGTACTAGACTTCGACGCTCACCACGGTAACGGGACTCAGGAGATCCTGTGGGAAGAGCCTAGGGCTCTACACGTAGACGTACACCAGAGGTGGCTGTACCCAGGTACCGGGGACGTAGAGGACGTAGGTGGGCCAGGTGCTGAGGGGACTAAGGTGAACGTACCTCTCTACCCAGGCTCCGAGGACCCTCACTACGCGTGGGTACTTGAAAACGTAGTTGAGAGAGCTAGAGCTATATTCGAACCGGACGTGGTTCTGGTGTTCGCAGGGTTCGACGCCCACAGGGACGATAGGCTGACGGAGCTCGATGTAACCGAGGACACCTACGCCCTCTTCGGCACCTACCTCAGGGACCTGCTCAAGAAGGGGGAGGTCAAGGGAGTGGTCGCGGTGCTCGGGGGTGGCTACGGGAGAGGCATGGTCTCGAGCTTCGTAGCGTTCGTCGAGGGACTGCTAGGGGTTAGGGAGAGGCCCCCGGTAGCCCCCGCGTCGCCGGGTAAGTACGTAGAGTACGGTACTGAGAGGGCTCTCAGGTTGCTGGAGCACACCGTTAGGGGTCTCGCGAGGTAGTATTACCTGAAGCTTCTCAAGAGGTTTTAAGATCTGAAGCGCTACCGTAAGTAGCTGGTGGAAGCCCTGACTACGGTCAGGTACGTCATCGGTGAGAGGACCTTGAAGCTCATGCTGGAGGGGAGGCTAAGGGTCCTCCACGGCAGGAGGCTTAGGTACGGTAGGTACAGAATCGTAAGGAGGTACGTCGTTAAGGGTGTAGTAGTTGGTTGTCCGGGTGAAGGTCAGGGTCTCGAGGGGCGATAGGGCTCTAACCACGGTAGTGCTCGTCAGTAGCAGTGCCGAGAGCGAGGAGCCTACCGTAGTCCTGAGACCCGAGGCCGCCGAGGAACTAGGGCTACCGCTGGAGAGCTTCGACATAGTGGAGGTGGAGTTGACCTCCGGAAGGACCCACAGCCTCATATCCAAGGATAGGGTCAGGGTCGACCTCTTGGACGAGGAGGGTAGGACCCTCTCCAGTACTTCCGCGTATCTAGTCGTAGACGAGAACCTCACGGAACCTCTGATAACGGATGCTACGATAGATGCGCTTGGTATAGTAGTCCTAAGCTTTAAGAGGGGTTTGTGGAGGCACTCTAGCGACCCACCGAATATCGTTAGGAGGAGTGCTGTACTACCTTAAGCTCTAACTGCCTGCTCTCCCTACAGCTCAACCTAGCTGTAGGCTGTCTAACCGGTTTAGGTGAGGCGAGGAGAGCTCTAGCTACTGCGGATAGGTCTACCCTCCTACTACTCTTTCGAAGTTCGTACCTACCTAGCTTAGCTAGCTCCCTAGCTACTCTTAGGACTAGTTCGTCTAGACCTAACTCATCGCAGATAACCCTATAGCCTAGGACTAAACCCGAGAGGAAGCCCCCGGGAGCTGCGTTCTCCTCTAGGGAGGCTACGTCGAGGACTGAAACCTCGAAGTACATCCCCTCGGGGAGGTCCCTCAGGGACTCCCTCACCTTTACCTCCAGTTCGAGCTTCTCCCTAGCACTAGCTAGCACGTCTACGACTACTAGTAGGTCCACATCTCCATACTCCCTAGAGTAGACACTACTCCCGAAGATAGCTAGTGCCCTCAGCTCCTTCCCGAAGCCCTTCACAACCCTCCTTACTCTATACAATACCTCTTCCTCTAAGATAATCCCTCGTCACCTCAACTACCTTCTCAGCTAGTATAAGCCCCCTCTCAGCTATATCCCTAGATACTACGTCCTCAGGTCCGAGAACCTCACCCCTTAGGAGGAACGGGTACCGGGACCTGGAGTAGTACTCAGTAAGAAACTCTAGAGCCCCCACAACAACGTTGAAGCCCCCACCTAACTCCCCACTGAAGACCTCGTAGAACACCGTAACCAGCTCAGGGCCGTGGTTGTAGACCACCCTCCTCTTAACCTCAAGCATAGCCTTAACGCACTTCTCAACAGCCTGCTGAGAGTAGAAGACGGAGCTAGGGTAGTCCTCGAAGGAGAGGGCCCTCCTAGCCCTCTCAAGGTCCTTCAAAGCCTCCTCAAAGTACTTCCTAGCGAACTTTTCGAATACAGACACCACCAACCCCGCCAACGATCCCGAAGTAGCATATAAAGCCCTAGGAGCTCACACCTACAGGTCCGCTCCCAGCCCTTAAGCGATTTAGGATTCCTCGCTCTACTGGACCCCTAAGCTTTACTGCAAACACCCCCTCCTACACTTAGACTGGGTGGAGGTATGAAAACCCCTTTCCCTCTCCTAAGGGGTTTCTCGATTACGATGGAGTGCCCGCACTTAATGTCCTCCCCGTAGCCTAGGGTAGGGGCTGTAAAAATGGGGTCTGAAAGTCCTCTCGTTTACTAAGTTCTCCCACCTCCAGAGGTCGGATCCTTCAACTATAACCTAAGGCGAATACGGTGAAGCTTCGCGAGAAGTCTAGTATACAGCGTCTCTCTCTTCAGTAAATTACGTAAGTAGATGCTTATAACCCCTGGGGATGATACTAGTAGCGAGGCGAGGTATATGGAAAGGAAGAGAGATGTTGAGAGGTTGTTCATGGCCATCGTTGCGCTGATCTGGATCATGCTCTCGGCCGTTCTACCCCTAGTGAATAGGCCTGACGTCCATGTCCTCGGGATACCTCTGCTATGGTTCTGGATACTACTGTGGGTCTTCGTAGTCCCGGTAGTCCTTAGCGTAGCCTACTACGTACTAGAGGTGGCTCCCTAATGGAGGCTCTTATAGCTTCCTCAATAGTGATGGTTATACTCATCTTAACCTTCATGATAGGGGTCCTAGCTTATAAGCTGAGGATTAAGGTTCTGAGAGTAGATACGTACATGGTTGCCGGTAGGACCTTAGGGTTCGTAGTGACGTTTCTAAACATGGCTGCCGTTATCTACAGCGGCTTCGCGTTCTTAGGAGCCTCGGGCTGGGCCTACGCCTTCGGTGCTCCAGTTCTCTACATATGGATCTACGGTGCCCTGGCCTATACCTTCGCCTTCTTCTTCGCCCCGAGGATCTGGGGTGTTGCTAAGGGGCAGGGGCTATTAACTCAAGCAGACTTCTTTATGTGGAGGTACGGTAGTAAGCTCCTAATGGTACTAACAGCCCTCGTTGGGATAACCTTCAATGTCCCCTACGGCCAGCTCCAGATCCTTACAACTAAGTACGTACTGGACCTATCGACGTACGGTGTCCTACCAACACTACACGTAGCTGTGCTCTCCTTCGTCCTCACCATGGTGTACGTATTCCTCGGTGGTATGGTTAGCGTAGCTATAACTAACGTATTCCTAGGTAGTATAATGCTAGCTGCAATGCTCGGTGGAGGGCTATCCCTAATAGCCTACTACTTCGGGGGGCTCCCCGGGCTCTTCAAGGCTGTGGAGGCTGTTAAACCCCAGCACGCATACCTCTGGGCAGCTGTTGGTAGGAACTCCGTTCAGTGGGTTATAACGGCTGCTGTAGGTTGCGGACTTGGCTTCTGGGTATGGCCTCAGCTAGCTCAGATGGTATTCCCAGCTAAGGATGCTAGGGTACTGAGGCGTAGCATAGTTATGACATCGTGGTACCACGTTCTCGGCATAATCTGGGCCTCCCTAACGGGGCTCGTAGCTCTGGGCATAGGTATGAAGCTGGCTGTAGCAGACCACGCATTCTTAGCCCTAGTTAGGGATACCTTCGGGCCGGTAGCGCTGGGGTTCATAGGTGCTGCTGGCATGGCTGCTGCCCTCTCCTCCGCCGCTGGCATAATACTAACTCAGGCTAGCCTACTCTCGAGGAACATATACCAGGGCTGGCTAAAGCCGGCAGCTAGCGAGAGGGAGGTAATACTAGTTAGTAGGTTAGGTATAGCGATATTCACCCTAGTAAGCGTTATGCTAGCCTACACCGCACCCGCCTACATAGTCTACCTACTGCTAGTCGGCTACACAGGTATAACCCAGATGTTCCCGGGCTGGGTACTGGGAAGCATCTGGAAGTGGATAACTAAGGAGGGGGTGTTAGCTGGGCTTGTCGTGGGGCTTATCGTTGGTGTGCTAATGTGCTTCGTCTGGCCGGATTACCTAGGTATACACTCGATTATATGGGGCTTAATATTCAACCTACCGATAACCCTACTGGTCTCCAAGCTTACCTACAGGGGTAGGTAAGATGCTCGGGCTAGACGTAGCTAGGAGGAACGTTGAGTGGGGGGTTAAGGTACTTAAGGACATGGTCTCCATACCTACGGTTAACCCACCTGGCGAGAGGTACTATGACTTCGCTAGTTACTCTAAGAAGGTCTTAGAGTCTATAGGGTTCTCAGTCGAGGTCTACGAGGTCCCCGCGGACTACGTTAGGAGGTACTACCCGGACTACGCGAGCTACCCTAGGTACGTTGTGCTAGGTAGGTACGGCGAGGGCTCCCCGGT
>Ga0185307_1001282_pt1 | contig 14112 bp, 15 predicted proteins | sample LHCtaG_FD_128010 | JGI IMG/M metagenome (GOLD analysis project Ga0185307, IMG submission 128010) | Hot spring microbial communities from Little Hot Creek, USA to study Microbial Dark Matter (Phase II) - LHC4sed_matched (SPADES... | ecosystem: Environmental > Aquatic > Thermal springs > Hot... | reverse complement strand
ACAATGCTTAATTCCCCAGTCTTTCTATCTACTTTATCTTCCAGATCCATTATGCTTATAGATTCATATATGATCTTTCATCTTCTCGGCTCTGCCACCAATATCCCCTTATAAATGGTGTTCCATCATAAAAATAGATCAAACACAGTTAAAACATCAATAGAGGAATCAGCTTCACAAGATAGATATGAAATCCTTCTGGCGGCACTTATATTGAGTTCAAATGCCGCGGGGGTTAAATATCGGCATAAAGAAGGCCCAAGTAAGCATGGCTCAAAGTCTCGACCCACATCGTTACGGTGAGAAGCTTAAGCTTACTTTGAATAACCTTGATAGACAAGTCGGCAGGAGGAATGCAGCATTCCTCAGGTCATTTGCTGGCTATTTGGTCTCTGAAGGGATAAGCAAAGGAAGGGTGTTGAAGTACCTCATGCATCTCATATCAGTAGCTAGGATGCTAGGTAAGGATTTTGATAAAGTTAACGTCAAGGATATACGGAATGTTGTCTCAGAGATCGAGAAGAAAGATTACACGGACTGGACCAAGCACGACTATAAGTTTGCAATAAGAAGATTTTACAGGTGGTTGAAGAGGACTGAAGACCCGCCTGAAGTAAGCTGGATAAAGCTGAGAGTACATAACGCAACAAAGCTGCCAGAGGAGCTCTTAACGGAGGAAGAGGTTGAGGCTATGGCGAGCAAGGCTACGAACCCGAGGGACAGGGCCTTCGTCCTCGTGCTCTACGAGTCTGGCGTTAGGATAGGTGAGATGCTAAAGCTGAGGATAAAGCACGTGAACTTCGATAAGTATGGCGCAATCCTGATAGTCAACGGAAAGACTGGCATGCGTAGAGTTAGGGTAATAGCATCGGCACCTGCGTTGGCAGAGTGGCTCGAAAACCATCCGATGCGCGACGATGGAGAGGCACCGCTCTGGACCGGTATGTGGACCAAAAATTACATGAAGCCGCTCGATTACCCAGCAATCATTAAAGTTCCTTAGACGTTAGCAAAGAAGGCGGGAATAAAGAAAAGGATATACCCTCACTTCTTCAGGCACTCTAGGGCAAGCCATTTCGCGAACAAGCTTACAGAAGCTCAAATGAAGGAGTACTTCGGCTGGAGGCAGGACTCGAACATGGCAGCGGTGTACGTTCACCTCAGCGGCAGGGACGTTGATGCTGCTCTACTAAGGGCGAGCGGGATACCTGCTGAGGAGGAACTGAAGGCTGAGAAGTTCGGGTTGGTAACGTGTCAACGCTGCGGCGAATCTAACTCTCTTGGCTCAGGGTTCTGCAAGAAGTGCGGCTCTCCGCTATCGCTCGCAGTCGCTCTCGAGGTGGACAGGCTTAAGGACGAAGCAATCGAGTCGCTCAAGAATGCTGTAGAGGCTTTCAAGAGGCAGATCTTAGCGATGGCACACGTATTAGCTGAGATAGACCCGCAGGCCGCAAAAAGGCTCGGAATATACTACGGCGACGATGGTGACGGAAGCTACTCTATGGTAGCGTCAATTCCAAAGGAGTATGTGTTGAGCAGGATAGCGCTAGGAAACCTCCGCCGGAAGAACGAAGCTGAAGCTACCTAAGACTTTCTTGCGGATTTTTGAAAAGAAAAGCAGAACATATTCATCAAGGCTGTTTCAAGAATCTCTTGATTAGTAGCGCCCGCATTCACAGCGCCTGTAAGATGCATCACCGTCGCTTCAACATCATGTAATGACGCTGTTATAGCTGCATGCATCAAAAATTTCAGCTTTTTCGATATAACCCCCTATTCACTGTAAGTTCATGAAGCCCTAAAAAGGCATCACAGAGCTCTTCATTTTTTCCTTTTATAAAAAGCGACAGGATCCAGTATCTTGCCGAACTCCTCCTTGAATGCTTCAAGTCTTTTTAAAGCCTTTTTCTCCGCCAATTTGGTATCACCCTCAATTACATCAGATTTATGTTTATTCTAATATTTTTGTCATTTTTGTATTTAAATGTTTTAAGAATAGAAAAAGAAGGTTAGTAACAACTCTGATGCTGAGATCTTGCTCATGCTGCATATTCTACCAAACGATGAGTATGCTATAAGTGATTTAATGATAAAAACCTCTTGGCGATAAAAATTGATATAAGCGGTTTTAGTATTCCATGCGTTAAAGGCGGAATAATGTTCATTAAATAAAGCTCGATTCTAAACTTTAAAATAGAATAAGATAAACATTTTACCTGCGTCCTCTCCCCGGTTTTAGGTTTGGTTGGTCTCATGCTGGCTTTCAATCTGGGATGGGTTTCTCTGGAAGTGAGGGTACTAATAGTGACTTGCATGTTTGGGTGCATGATTCAGAAAATATTGCTGCGGGACTTGTGAGCAGTGACTTGCCCGAGAATGGTCTAGGGATGTTAGAATGATTACAAAACTTTCCATGATCCTCGCTTGAATATCGCTAGGATTGATGTTGAATGGGGCAGAATATTCCCTAAACCAGCAGATGAAGTAAAAGTCAATGTTGAGGTTAAAGGAGACAGGATCGTATACGTTGATGTGACGGAGCCCGCTTTAAGAAGGCTGGACGGCATAGCAAATATCAAAACTATAGAGCGTTACAGGGAAATGTTTAAAGATCTTAAGGAAGGGGCTTAACATTTATAATCAACTTATATCATTTTATATCATTCGCCCTTACAGTTATGGATTCACGACCCTATAACCATGAGAAAAAGAGTGGGGACAGAAAAGTCAAGATGGGCTCAATAAGAGAACCGTTAAGGAGTTTGCTAAATTCGTAACATACGTTGTGTGGAAATTCGATGACCTCGTAGACATGTATTGCGCCATGAATACGCCAAATGTAGTGTGGAAAACGAGTTAATACGCGTCAAAAAGACTTCCGAACATCATACTTCAATAGCAACTATGCGATGAAAGCTATGTATAACATGGTAGAGGCTCATGCAAGAGCCTATGATGTGCTTAAGATTTAGAAAAAGTCTGTAGGTATTATATTGCAAACGTGGATTTCGTGCTGCTAAATGAGCGGATAAGGAAGCTTCAGAGAAAGTGAAGTCTCATGAAAGATGGAAATTCTTCGATGCCATAATTCATGGAACAATCGACGATGAGGTTAGAAAGGATTTTAAAAGAAAATTGACTAGGTCGAAATAAATTACTACACGGAGCGATAATAAAGGCTGCCAGAGAAAGTTACATTGAAGTAAAGGGTTACGACCACAACTATGAAAGGAACTCGGTAAGTCTTTCGGAAGGTAACAAGCGATTTCGATGGGAATTTTATCCAGAAGGACTATTCAACGTCATAATGGAGTATTGAAGAAGATATGAACTGCCAATACATGTCACGGAAAACGGGATAGCTGATGAGGCTGACTATCAATAGACCATGCTACTTAGTCATACGTGTGTATTAGCTCAGCAAATTAAGCCGACTTCCTGCTCCGAAGCACTGAGATCCCTATAAAGATAGAGTAGGAGAACAGAGCCTAGTAGAAATAATGTAATGAAGAAGAAAACGACGCAACATTAAGTAAGCTAGCCTTGAGAGCTTTTTAGCCTTTACCCGAATAGGAGTGCGATATTAAGATAAAGGGCAAGAAGTCGAGCTTTCTTTGTTCTAAGACTTGGACTTCGGACTTAACACGACAAGTAAGAAGGAATAGGCATAGCTATAACGTGACAAGAAACTATATTATTCATTTATAGAGATTTTCCTGAGGAGATTAATTAGGAAAGGGATAAAAGATACCATCTTCCCCACCCTTTCGAGAGATAATGGGAGCCCTTCTAAAGAAGTGTAGTATTTTTGAAGAAATACGTGGTAGACCTACGAATCACGCAGCTACAGTAGAGCTTGTAAATGACAAGATCCTTTGTGTTTGGTATTCAGGTGAACATGAATGTTCCAAAGACTCAGTTTTAATGGGATCTTACTATCGACTTAAAGAGAATTCTTGGACTAAGCCTAGGATACTTTTACAGGTGGATGCTCCTCTGGGCAACCCAGTCCTCTTCAAATATGGAAAAGAGCTTCGCTTATTCTACGTTAAAGTCCTTGAAAATTGGTGGGATAGTTCCATACTTTTTGCGAGCAGGTCACATGACATGGGCTTAACTTGGGAAGAACATACCCCCCCTCTTAACGAGAAAGGCATAATGGTGAGAAATCATCCTTTAATTCTTCATGATAACAGAATTCTACTTCCAGCTTACGATGAGAAGAAGTTAATTCCCCTTTACATACTATTAAATGAAGATTATTCTGAGATAGAGGTTTTTACACTTAATTTGGAATATGCTATTCAGCCTGCTGTGGCGAAGTTAAGTAATAGTGAGCTGTTATTTGTTTTCAGGAACGTCAAGCGAGGACATCTTATTTTAGGAATACTTGAAGATGTCGAGAACCCACAAAGTCTAAAAACTTTTATCTGCGAGAAACTGTTTAACCCTAATAGTGCTGTTGAGTTACTTAAAACAAGATCCGGAAAATTTCTCTTAGTACTCAACAATAGCAGAACTTCCAGATCCACGTTAAGTATAGCTAGGTCCAGTAATGGGATAGATTGGGAGTGCGTTTATGAGGTTGAAAGAGGGATAGGAGAATACTCCTATCCTAGTGCTGTTCAAGATAAACAAGGATATATTCACATATGTTATACCTTTAGAGAGGGAAAACCACCAAATGACGATTTTAGATATCACGCCTATGGGGCAGTAATAAAGCATCTTCAAATCCATGAAAGTCTTTTGATTTAAGCCTCTGTCCCCTGACTTACAGACTCCGTTTTATACCTAAGGCTTATGCACATCCTATGATATCATTGATGCTATTATTTTTACCAAATCCTTTTGATATTTTCCAAGAGATCTAAAAGTTCTAGTGAGAATGAAACTTTTAAAAGAATATGAGATTATGCAAGCAATTTCATAATTAGCATCGTAGATTAAGTAATAGAGGAAGATATAGTTGTAAAATCGGTTGTGAAGAAATTTAACAATCACCAATATTATGGAAAGCTCGTCTTTAATGCTATAGGAGCGTAAGAGAATCTGAAAAACCATTCGTTTTTACAAAATTTAGACCGAAATTATGGAATCCGAAGAATGTGTGTTCCTTCTATGAAAGGGCTACTAACATAGTGGATATGTTATATGTTATTTGAAGAAAATAAACCCCTTTAAATTAAGTAAGTTTGCTAATTGTTGCAGAGCTTTAATTATGGCTGGTCTACATACAATCCTTTCAATTTCTACAAGAGGATCAGCTGAGAGGTTGTTGAGAAAAGAGGGGCATCATTATGCCTTTACAGCCCCTAACGTTAGTCCTTTTATGAGATACTTTGAGAAGAAGATCGAAAATACTAAGGCCGGCATTATGTAAAATGTTCCAAATGCAGCCATAGCCCCCCATTCTATTGTTACTTCAGTAACGAATACTGGTGCGTGGACTGGGAGAGTTTTTGCAGCCTCCTTTGTGAGGAAAAACGCAACAGCGAAATCGTTCCAAGCAAGAAGAAACGTAAATATAGAGGTTGCGGCTATTCCAGGAGCTATAATTGGGGTAACAACCCTAAATAATATATCCTTAAGGTTCGCTCCATCAATTTGTGCAGCCTCTTCGATTTCCTTTGGAACCTCGTCCAGATAGGCTATTAGCATCCAAGTAGCAAGTGGAGTGCTTAGTGCTGAGTAAACGAGGATAAGCGCGATTAGAGTATCAAGCATTCCGAGCCCTGCAAAGAATATATATAACGGGATTGTAGTCGCGACTGGCGGGAGCATTCTTGTCGCTAGAATTGTAATTGCTATTGCCCGCCTTCCCTTGAATCTAAACCTAGAAAGAGCGTAGGCAGCTAATATACTTGTCGGAATCATTATTGCCACAGCAGCTATTGAGGCCATCAGGCTGTTGGGGAGATAGGTCTGTAGAATTTTCGGCCCCTCCCATTTCGTTCCTGGAGAAAAGAGCTTTATCCAGTTCTCAATGTAAGGAGGTGTCGATATTAAGATGGGCGGGTTCGCGAAGATATCAAGGGGGGTCTTGAAAGACGTTAGCAACATCCATACTATTGGGAAAAGCGTGAAACCGATCCAGAGAACTAAGATCAAATATTTAGTGAAGCTAAGCGATGCTTTCACATTTTCACCTCCTTATAGAACCTGATCAATAATATGAAAGATAAACCTACTGTGAGTAAAAGCATTATCCACGAAAGAGCCGCAGCTCTTCCAAGGTCAAAGATCCTAAAAGCCAACCAATATAGATAAACACCTAATACCTGTGCCGCCATACCGGGCCCGCCTGTTTCGCTGAATATCAGCATGACCGACTCGAATACTCTTAAAGTTATGATTATTCTGAAAAAGAGGGCTATCAAAATTAACGGCCTTAAAAACGGGATCTTAATATATCGAAATATTTGCCATGATGAAGCTCCATCAATCCTAGCTGCTTCGATCCACTCGGTAGGAAGAGATTGTAGTCCTGCAAAGAGTACTAGAGTTACAAAGGCAGTATTCTGCCATATATCAACCATCGCCACGACAGGTATTGGCCATCTAGGATCACCAAACCAATCCTGAGGAGGCAGTCCTAAGAGTGTTAAAAAATAGTTTGCTACCCCGAAGAGAGGATAGAATATTAACCGCCAGCTAAGAGCCGCATATACCGTGGCCGTCATCATGGGAATAAGAATTATGACAACCGCTGTTTTCCTCAATAGTTCATGTTTTATCCCATCCAGTATTTCAGCTAGAAGCAATCCAAGGATCATTTCGAATGCAACTGCTAAAAGCATGAAGTTTCCGGTGACTTTAAGGGCATTGTAGAAAACTGGATCCTTGATTATAGAGATATAATTTTCAAGTCCTATGAACTCGGTAGATAAACCATACATAGGCCTGTATCTCAGTAAACTATAATAGAGGCCTAAGGCCCAGGGATAAATTAAAACGAATGAGAAGATGACTATAAGTGGTAATAATAAAATAAAGGGGGTAGGAACTCTTACGTTCACCTTCATAATGTTCACCTAAAGAGTGCTCCAACCCTACTCCACATATCCCTGACGGCTTCCTTAACGCTCTTGGCTTTGGTCAATGCTGCGTGAATTTCCTCAGATATTATTGTCTGCATTTCAACAACTTGCGGAACGACATAATTATATAATATTTTCAGAGCATCAAGATGTGCTTCAGCACCTTTATTGAATCGTTTATATTCCTCACTTACAATTACATCTGATCTCGTCGGCCCATTAGCCCACAAAGTTGCTCCTAAGAGCTGAGATTCATATAGTGTCATATGGACCGCTAACTTGTAAGCTGCATCTTTTTGTGCCTGTGTCTTACAATATTTATTTATACACAGGCTCCAAACTATCCCCAAAGCTTTTTGGGGAGCTATTTTCTTAGGGTTGTCCTTAAGGAATAATATATAACCTGTTTTGCCAGCAGCTTTAGACTTCGCCGGATCTTCTACTAATGGTGCCTTTACTGATAACTCTACATACTGCGCCACTCTTCCAGCCTGGTAATTTGCCAACTCATCAAGAGCGCTAAAATTCACCCATCCTGGTGGTAGCAGTCCCTTCCTATCCATTTCAATCCATGTCTCGATTATCCTTTCAGCAACATCGCTGTGATCGCTTGGATACGGTGTCGTTCCGTTCTGCTCCTTATTTAGAATATCTGCGCCGTGGGCAAACATCCATGCCATGAACTCTTCAAAGAGATCCACTCCAGCTCTGCCTTTTATCGAAGCCCCATAGATTTCGGGCGGGTTGTTAAGCGCCTTTGCATTTTCAACATAGTCTTCTATTGTTTTAGGGGGACTTAAACCATACTGCTCATACAGGTCTTTCCGATAGAAAAGTACTTGATGGGAGAGTGTTCTAAAAGGTAATCCTAGGAACTTTCCTTGCCACGTTGCTAACTTTAATAGTCCTTCTGGAAACACACTAAGATCGACAGACCAGTAGGGATCATCTTTAAACTTTTCAACATACTCTTTCATATCCTCTACGTGCGGAGCCGCTCCTGCCACATAATACGTGATGATTGGAACCATATGGTAAGCATCTGTCTTTGCGATAAGCGAGGCCATAATTTTCTCAACCTTAGTAGCATAGGGAGCTGTTTCATATTCTACCTTAAGGTACTTTCCATATCTCATATTAAAGGCATTCATTAATGGTATGGCGGGATCCCCATAACCACCAACTTGACTAATTGTCTTTATCACCACTGGTTCTGGGGGAGGTGCTCCGACCGTCACGGTCTTGGTCACGGTTTCCGTAGTAGGTTTAGTGAGGGTAACCGTTGCACCCGCTGATGCAAGCTCAGTTACAGTTGATACTTTCGTAATAGTTTTGGTCTCTGTGATGGTTCTCTCAGCAGGTGCTATTGATGAGCCAGCTAGATAACCACCAACGCCAGCGACAACACCAGCCGCAGCAGCGGTTATAGCAATCTTTCCAACCGTGGAGATCGCGCTCCTTCGAGAGATCTTCCTACTAAGATCAGATTTTTCATATTCCATTTTTCCCATATTCCCACACGAAAATTTTTATGTAAATCGCTGCTATATATATTTTTCCGACATAGTTAATTGGTCAAACACTTCCGGGCTTTGTCTTCATTAGCATTAGGCTGTGTGGAGGTGCTATGGCTTTTATGATCCACCCAAGGCTTTTTAGGCTCCTCAAGTTTATGTCATTGTAGAGGCGTTTTGTCCCCCTTCTAGGAGTACTTTGCCCTATACCTCGCCTCTTTAATATCCATAGACATTGTGGTCATATGCTAACGACTATTGCCAGCTTCATTCGCATGCATTCAGGGTCCCCAAGAATAAATACTAAAATTGTGTTTTGTTTAATGTGTTTATGATGGCTCCCGAAACAAACGTGAGTGGCGCTGGCTTTAAAACTTCTTAAGCTAGAAGTTAATGGATTGATCCACCAGTTTCTCGGATTCGAGGTCTTTTAAACGTTTTCAGAAGACCATTCTCAACCTACTTTCTTATTTCCTCTACAGCTCTGAATAGCGCTGTAGAGGACTATTGTAAGATCAGCATCCGAAAGATAGTCAATTATTGTTAAAATTGGCTTAACGTTAGGAACGGGGAATAAATGAAGGGGCCATAGATCTGATCTTTTCTTGTAATAGCGTCGAGAAGACAAAGAATTTTCACGATCCTCTTGCCATCTATATCCATAATGGATGTTATGCATCTATGCAGCGTGGCGTTATATACAGCAATCGCTGGGATTATCAAAACATCAAACACGCTAAAGACACCTAGCAACATTATTAGAACTATGCTATGAGAGTATTAGAACTGCCTCTTCAGCCTTTGAAGAACAAGAAGACATTATTAAAAGCGTTTTGATTCACTTCTGGAATGCTTTAAGAAAACAACATCGGCTGTTGAATCCATTAAACCTAAAATTTCATTTGTTCCGGTTATGCCCACAAGCTCCGCCGCGATCCCAAGGCTCTATGGTGAGACATTGGGGATTATTCTTTTCTCGCGTAATTTTAGATTTCTGGAAGTAACCGAAGTTCCTAGTTTTATATAAGAGGCTTCCCGCTTGAATGACAAGCTTGTTCCTATTGAAAGTGGTCGGCAAGACGACCGACGCTTTAATCAAACACTCTATGGAGACACGTTCTCTCGCGGGCCCTGAAGCTAATGTGCTCATATTAGGAATAGATTTCTCTAGGAACTGATGTGAAAGAAAGCCCCGATGTTCATTTGACTGCCTTGATAAACGTTCTAGAAAGCTTCAAAAAGCCAAATCTCTATATGTTCGTGAACACTAAGGGAGCCAAGATCTTAGACTCTGCAGTGAACAAGTTTGGGTCGAAAAAGCCGATCTACGTAAGCGATACGAAGGTCTATGGCAACCCAATATTGCCCTATTGCAAGTCAGAGACTTAAAGCACAGTTATGCAGATATCTCAAAGGCGAGAAAGCTACTAAGATGAGGCCCTGAAATAACGCTCGAAGATTTAAGCAAGTTACTAGGAAAATCCAGATAATAACCCCAACATCCGCCTAAGAGACTTGAAACAATCAACAAATCGTACCGAAAAAGAAGAGGAAAGCAAAAAGAGGTAAAGGAGGGGATTATCAGCGAACGACTCTTTTGCCGGTAAACCTTTTTATCTCGCCCAAGACTCTCTGCTCTCGTGCCTTATCATCAAATTACATTTAGGGCAGAGCCTACTGCTGTAGTGCGATGGAACCGTTAGAAATTTCCCGACTTTCCTCGCCATTGCGGTTATTCGCCTGACAATCTTAGCTACTGGTCACGAGCTAAATAGAAGCGCTTTCTCAGGGTCTTTAGATTTCAACTTTAGCTTCAGCTGCCTACTGTCGAGCTCCTCTATTATCACTGCGTCAGCGTTCTGGATCAACTTTTTAAGTAATCGAACGGATTTATTAACCCATTCGTTGTCAAGGTTTTTAGCATATCTGAGCCATGAGGACGCTGGCCTACCATGCAGCCTCACCGAGTGCCTGTTCACCTTTCTTACAAACAGTAGTTTGCCCGTGTTCCTTCAAACTCTGTAGTATCTGACCACATGTATCACCTGTAAAACTTCTACCTCAGCTATTGTTACATCCTCAACATTAGCATCAACCGTGACGAACCTTAATCGCCCCTTACGGGGATATTCTTTGAGGAGCGGCGGTAACTCCCGCCCCAACCCCCGAAGAGTCGGGAGCCAGCTGATCCCCTAGTATCGATACTTCTTACGGATGTCATTGTGACACCTCTTTACTTCGGAGCTTCTTCTAGAATTATTTATGCAGAGACGATTACCCTGCCAATCGGATGGGCGATTACCACCCCAGCTTGGCGAGCCGATTATGAGAGGCTCATGAGGGTAGAGAGGGATATAAACGAGGTTAAGGCCAAAGTCGGCTTAATATGAAAACCAAATTAGTCGCGTTCAAAAAAGATGTTAGATACGAATAGAATGTGTTATATAAAGTATGGCGAGCACCAAGAATTATATACAAATTCTACATGGATCAATGCTGGTTCAAAACTCTTTAAAAAGGCTCAGTTATTATGACAACTTTGCTGAGGGTGCTTCAATGAGTGGTGAGAGAGTAGAGCTTTTAAAGAGTAGTGCTAAGAAATTCCTAGAGCTAGGCTTTGAGTTATTGAATAGAGGTGTCTTAGATTTGGCCGCATTTAATATTCAACAGTCTTGTCAATTGAGGACTAAGGCTACTCTACTCAGATTAATCGGCGAGTCTCCTAGAGTACATAGTGTTAGAGAACTTCCCGGGATGCTTTCAGCCAGACTTGAAGAAATGGGATTTAGAGAGGTCTCTGATACTGTTAAACGGTTTGTTAAAAAGTATAGAGGTGTTTTAGCGGACATAGATTCAGTATACACCACCTCTAGGTATACTCTCTTCACCTATACTGCAAGCGATGTCAACATTATGGCTGAAGCATGCTCAGAGCTACACAAGCTGCTAGAAGAGGTCGAGAAGCATGTACTGGGTTAAATATCATTTAAGATATTTGAGGATGCTGAAAGAAGCTGTAAAAGCGGTTGCCAAAGCTGTACATGATCTAGACTCTCTAGCTGGAGTATACCTTATTGGTGGGGCCGTAGAAAGTAGACTTACAGTGTTAAGCGATGTTGATGTCCTCGTAGTCATCAGGAGAAGTCTAGATACTGAAAGTTTAAACGAATTTAGGAGAGCGATATATGCTAGAGCCGTAGACGTCTATAACCTTCCATGAGACTATCCGGGAGAAATCCACATAATGACAAGAGAGGAGTTCAGTGAAGCTTTTGTCAGGAGAGGAAAGAAGGCTGTAAAGATAGAAACTTGAAACATAAGGCCCATAGCCTCTTTAAAAAGATAGAGAAAATGGTGAGTGAGTAGGCAGGCCTAGTGAGGTAAGCTTTGGGGCAAGTATCTTATATTTGTGCAAGTTCTTATCTCGCAATATTAACGTTTATCGCTCAGCCAGCAAGCCCATACAAGCTTATGCTTGTAAAGTGCTTGTAAAGCGTACTGGCACCCCTGCACTTGTAACCTGCAGGATGTGCTTGTGAAAGGTGCAGAGGGGTTATTCGATTAAGGGACTCAGGTAGCACCCCCTGTTTTAGTCCCCTATTCGAGACACCTCATCGGCGTATTTCTTCTACCCCCTACCCTACTTAAAGTATACTGGGGTATCGAGTCACCCTTATCCATCACACGTTTGAATTCGCTATCAGGTTCTTCCATATGATTGGGTAATCGGGGTATAGGGGCTTACAATCCGGGTACGCTTAGGGGTTGAGGAGGGAGTTAGAAAATCCCAGCTATAACGTACTCACGGCATTAAAATCTCCGATGAATAGATCCAATATAGCCAAGGGCCGGATGATGCAGAACATAATTGGCTTGGGCATAGTCATTGTTGCTAGGGTCTCCTCAGCAATCCATAGTCTCCTAAAGACCAGCTTCTGCACACAGCTCATTGGAGGCTCCGTATTGGATGAGGCCTCCTATAAACTAGCCTCCATAAGCATCCTCGGATCATTCATGATAGCAGCATCTACGGCCATGAATACAGAGAGAGTCTGTAGTTTTTCGCGAAAAGTCCAACCTTCTACTTATTGCTAATGTGTTTGGATCCCTAGCTAAAAGGAAATGATATTTTTTTCTCCATTCGCTTATAAATTCCTGGAGCCTAAGATTCCCAAACCGCCAGATTTGGATAAAAGACACCTATAACATGTTACCACATATAAGGTTCGTAGGAAGGTTGTTGAGCTAGCTGATAAGATGGTTAGGTATGGGCTTGTTAGAAGCAGGTCTCATGCATTCAATATTTTCATCGAAAAGGGCTTTGAATGGGTTGTGAAGGAAGTTGGGTTCTGGGAGCAAATGTATAAGGACGTTGAGGGACTCGAGAAGTCGGGCTTAAAGATCGCTCACGGCAGACTGAGTAAGATGCTGGAAGAGGAGAGACATCAACATACTCTTTGATAAATTCTCTTATTTTATTGACTGAAACAGGAACAAGATCTGATACTTTCCTTCTAATTCTTGGTATTCTTTAACTCCTTAAGTAGTTAGATAGTTAGATAGAAGTGGTTTTCTTATTTCATCAAGATATTTCTCACCCCTTCTACTGAGAGATAACCCAAAAGACCGACACTTTTAGTTCTCTTCAGAAACTCAACGAAATATTACAGACTTTCCAAGGAAAAGACGCTCATCAGAAAAATAGCCTAACCTATGTCAATGGAGTCAACGAGCCTCTTACATAACTCATATGTTTTGCCAGCCCTCTGTGTGGCGTCTTCTGCATCCACCCTACTTATGACCTCTTCAGGGGATAAGAACGCTTCCTCTCCTCCGTACAGACTAATCTCCCTTTTTTTGACGAGGACTCTACTCGATTCCCGCAGAAAACCCAGCTCCGCCCTAAACCACTCTGGAAACCTCTCCTCAACATCAACCAAGATATCCGACACATCATGAATCTTTGGATACTCTATCCCAACCGCCTTCAAAACCGCCTTTAGAGACAACTCAACACACTCTTGACTCAACCTCACCGCATACGGATAATTACCCTCTAACAAAGCATCCCTAGCATCCTTAAGCCTAGCCCCAGCCTGGCGAAGATAAGCCTTAGCAACCCTAAGCAAACTCAATCCTCTCACCAAACCTATACTCTGGCTTCAGATCCCAGTACCAACGCCCCCCATCAGCCACCACACGCTTAGCACCCTGCTTCAGTAACATCCTCTTAAACTCCAACAAAGTAGCCTCAAGAAAGTTATCCCTGTCATAAAGGATTACAGCCTCTTCGGTCAGATCTAGGAAAAGTAGGGGCAGCCTTCTAGCCTCCTCCCTTCTTAAAGGATAAAAACTAAACGACGCGTACACACCATGCCTCCTAAGCCACTCAAGCTCCCGTCTCAGCATCTCCTCCACACTACACAGCTTCTCCACCCTTGAACCCAAACTTCCCTCTAGCGAGTCCGAAACCAACAAAATATCAACATCGCTATATTGAGACGGAGATCCACGGGCCACAGAACCATAAACGGCAAAGGACACCAGGTCCAGGCTCT
>Ga0185307_1001280_pt1 | contig 14114 bp, 12 predicted proteins | sample LHCtaG_FD_128010 | JGI IMG/M metagenome (GOLD analysis project Ga0185307, IMG submission 128010) | Hot spring microbial communities from Little Hot Creek, USA to study Microbial Dark Matter (Phase II) - LHC4sed_matched (SPADES... | ecosystem: Environmental > Aquatic > Thermal springs > Hot... | reverse complement strand
CATCGGAAGAGGTCTTGTAAAGCTACTTAAGGTGAAATAGGATTGAGCGTCTCTGCTGAAAATATAAAGGCTGCATTACAAGACTTCGAAAAGGTAAGAAGGTTGGCTGAAGAAAGGGATTTTGGCCCGGAGTTCAGGACGAGAACAGAGGAATTTCTCAACTATCTCAATACAAGCGGTTTGCTTCCAACACTGACTTTCTATTACGCTAAAACAGAGGGAAAATACAGTGAAATCGTAGGTGCTTTGGAAGGAGGGGACATAGGACCTGATGTTAATAAGAGGCAAATGGCATATGGGATTTATCTTTATTTCATTCTTAAGAGAATCATTACATTTGGCTTTCTTGAAAGCGCGCACGATCCGTTAGATTGTTTTAGGAAGCTTGCGGAATTAGATCCGTTAAAACTCGGTTTAATTTTTACACAAATCATTCCTTACTGCGAAGAATTTGCAAAAATATGTGAGGCAACCTTTAAACGAGAAGAGAGGTGACCTTTTTGTCCGAAACTATCGCTACGCTTCAGATAAGGACGATTACCCATACGTTAATCGGAGGCTATAATGCAAGTCCTTATTCAATCCGACTTAATCTACCCGAGTTTCCGAGGGCCCAAGAGTTTAAAGGATTATGGAGATGGTGGTTTCGTGCATTAATCGGTGGCGTGCTTTGGGAATCAGGTCTTCGCGGTAATGAACTAAAGGAAAGAACTAGGAAAATTTCTATGGATGTTTTGGGTTCCTTAAAATCTGCCTCGAAGTTTGTCCTTAACGTAAACCTCGATTTTAAAGAATGGGAATCGAGATTTAAGAAAGTTGAAAATATTCCAACTGATGAAACAGTCTCATTTAGTAAGGTTGTACCACCATGTAAAAGCAAAAGCCATGCCTCTTTTCAGTTCTCTCCAATTCCTCCAAGACTCTTTCTCTTACAAATGGGTTTGCCGCAAGAGGTTGCAGGATCTCGAATAAGTTGTTTCGAGCCAGGGGTGTCACTTTCTTTAACTTTGAAAAGAAGACCTAGGGGCGCGCGCATTAGCATTTCGAAACTTGAAGAAAAAGTTGCTCTAGAAGCGTTTTGCCTTTCTCTAATTTTTGGAGGCATAGGAGCAATAACCAGAAGAGGGTTTGGTGCAACTTACATAGATGCAATCAATGGTTGTGACAATGAGGATATTAAAGGACCTGTAGAAAAAATTTTCAAAGAAGGAGATGAGGAAGCGTTAAGAAATTTTATTAATCAAGTTATGAAGGATGCACGCGATTTATTACAAGTAGGAGTTAGTGAGGCTCTTCAGGAATTGCCAGATTTCCCAATACTTTCATCACAAGATAGGATTTTTCGATGGACATTGCGAAAATTAAAGCTCGAAGAAGATAAGGAAGTAGACGGAATATTACAAAAGATGGGCTATGAGGATACCGAAGCAATGAGGTTATTAGCATGGCTTGGATACTCAACCGTGAAGGCTGTTTGGAAAATTAATAACAATAAAGCTCCTACCGATCCTGGTTATGACTTTCATACTTGGATTTTAGGCCTTCCCCGAGAAGCTGGAAGGACTGGTTATAAACCTGTTAACGAAAAGTATAATAGAAGAGTAAGCAGCATCTCATTAAAACCTCTTAGACGGATGAATGATAGATCATGGAATATAATGGTTTATGGTTTCGTATCAAAAGACTGGCCTGAAATAAAACATTTCTCTTGTTCTAGCGCACCAAGACCGGTTGATAAACCAATCGATCAGGCATTTAATCAGGCTTGGAATACGGTACTCGAATTATTAAGGTGACCCCTAATGGAACTCAACCTGTTTAGTTATATTCAAAGCATCTCTGCAGTCTACAACGTAGGTAAAGAAGTTTCGAGAGAAGTAGAGGAGTTAAGTGAAAGTCTATATAGATTAGAAGAAGCTATAAAGAAAAATAATGGAATTAGAAAGAGGAGGGAAGAGGTAAGGAAAAAGCTGGAAAATGTGAAAAGCAAACGAAGGATATTCCAAGTTTTAGAATCGCTTGAACCTGTATATCCTGATAGGGTTTTTATTACGCTGAACGATTTTATTGTAAGGTTAGAACAATTCCTTAGAATAAGGAATTATGATCGTACATCGCTAAATGAAATTCGTAATCTTGCGAAGGAAATGGAAAAATTTAAACAGAAACTTGAAAAGACCTATTACATAGAGGTTGCGGTTAGCTCTGCTAAGCTATGCAGGTCACTATTAAATGATATTAAGAATGCTTATGAAGAGTTAGGCTTTGCTACAGCATATTTTGAAGCAAGCCTTGTTGAACGCGGCTTATTTGGAGCTTCACAAAGCTTCGGGAAGCTTCTCTTCGAAATCGCTCTTGAATGGGATCCCTATCTTAATGTGCCAATCATCCCCGGCTCTAGTATAAAGGGCGCCTTCAGGGCCGTATATGATAATTTAAGAAATAACTTGAGAAAGCTTGATTGGCCAACAATTGACGAAGTATTTGGATCAAGTGAACCAGAGGCTAAAGCTGGAGACCTTATTTTCAGTGATGCTTATCCTGTAAAGCCAGGACTTAATGGAATGATCCTATATCCAGATATCCTTAACCCACATTATTCCAAAGAAGGTAGGGATATCCTTGGTGAAATAGGATGGGAACCCGTGCCAAATCCATATCTTACCATCGCCCCTGGTGTGACCTTCGGATTCCTCATAGCCTCTTCAGAACGCAGAGGGCATCGGCTTTCTTGTAATAAACTCAGTGAAGTAGCAAAGGCTGCCCTTGACATGGGGCTCGGCGGGAAGACCTGTATTGGCTATGGCCGTTTTTCACTCAATGTTAATAGCTTTAAGCTCCATTGGGGAGGTGAAAAAGGCTGAGTTCTCAAACCATTGATTTCTTCAAGCTGAAAATTGTTGCACTCCTTCACGATCCTCCTGACAAACCTTGGCACGAGGTTAAGAGCCTAACGAAGAGCCCTGAGGAAGTGCGAGACGAAGTTGTAAGGAGTCTTTTTCAAGACTCCTTAGATGGAGTTCTCTATGGGGAAGATAAAAAATACTTAGAAGAGGCGGACAAATTGGCAACAGCCACTGAACACCAAATAATTAACCTCGTTGAAAAGAAGGCCAGATACGATTTAAGCAAGTTTAAAGTAATGATTACAAACCTTCTTAGCGGAGAATCTGTTACGGTATTAAGGCCAAGCGATCAAATTCCGAGTAAGTGGGTTAATGAACTAAAGGGCCTTATGCAAGCGATTAACACCTCTTCATTATCTGACGATGGAAAGTGGAGATACATCTATCACTTATTGTACGGAACTCTGGAGTTAACATATTATAAGGAATATCCTGGATGCACAGGTCCAGCTGAAGTTAAACTACCGATTGGCACAATCTTCGACCATCTTTATGCCTGTGCCTCGATGATAAACTGGACTGCAAATCCCGAAAAAACTGAAGGTTTCCTCGTAATGCTGGACATACCCGGCGTGCATGGCTTTATCAGTGCATCCAAAAAAGTCCGCGACCTATGGTTTAGCAGCTGGCTTGTCTCAGCGGTTTCATGGTACTTAATAGAAGAACTCGTTGAGTATGTGGGTCCAGATATACTGATCACGCCAACACCACGATTAAACGCTTTCTATTACCGATGGCTTATCAGGAAACTCGAGGAATATAATTATCCGATAGGAAAGTTGAAGGAGCTGCTTAAGGCAATTCACTTTGCTAAAACCAAGAAAGGGGCGGAGTGGGGTGCCTTACGCTTAGATGAACCAATACCGTTAATCCCGGCTACTTCCAACTTAATCCTTCCAAGCTATTCGAAATTGCTTGAGTTACTTAAAGGAAGACTCGATCCTAATAAGGACCCCGAGGATGCGCTTGCAGAATATTTCTATAAGCGTTATCAGGAATTTTTCGAGCGGCTGACTGACAGACTCCGTAATGCAATACAGAACATAAAATCTGATGAATTACGAAGTAAAATTCTAGATTCTTTTGAGTTAATGGACAGATATAAAATATCCCATACTCCACCGATTCCGCTAAGAGTATTAATCGTAGATGTTTCCAAGCTAAAGAAACCTGAGGACTTTACAGATGAAGAATTAAAGACATTTTTATATCCTTTAGCAGTAAATGAGCTTAACACCAAGCTTTCTATCGCGAAAGGACTTAGAGTTCACGGATATTTAGTTGCTGGATTTTCCAGTTTTACACAGGAACGTTGGGAAAGTTCTCAGGACTATAGGATCTGCACCACCTGTGGAAAGTTACCAGCATTCTTCGACATCCCTCGCAGAAGAGCGACAGGATCGCTAGAAAGTTATGAGCAGATGATTCCGGAAGAATACCGACCATATTTTGATGAAGGAGAACATTTATGCCCATATTGTCTGATAAAGCGCATAGCATCTACCATCGCAGTTTCTGAAGCCATAAAAGTGACAGCAGGAGAAGGCGGTGGCCAAGAATATAACTCGTTAATTGAAAAAATGGAGCAATATGTTCAAAAAGCAGTACACTCCACCTCGTGGTATGCCATATATCCATTACTCGAGGGGCTTATGAAGATTCCAGAAGAGAAAGCATCGGATCTAAAAAATAAATTCGAGGAATATGCCAAGGAACTTGAGGAAAGGGCTAAAAAGTGTGTTAATGAGTATCGTCAGGATCTTTTTAGAAAGGCTTCAGGATTCTCCAAGGTTCTGGGAGGTCTTGTTGAGGATCTGCGCACACGTGCTAGTTTAGTAAAAACTTTGAGCGAAGAGAAAAATGTCGAAGATGGTATTGAAGGGATATTAACGGTATCCATCCCTCAAAGCATCGTAAGAACTCTAACGGAGAGGTTAGGCTATGAGCCACCATTCAGTGCATATTTTGCATTAGTACAGGGGGATGCAGATTCCATGGGTGCCTTGCTAGGTGGCGATGTGGAGAAGGCGTTAAGCACAAGCTTTTCAGATTTATTTACGAAGGTGATTCAGTCGACAGGTGTTTATACCCCTGATGAGTTAAAGACAATACATGAAGAAATAAAGAAGTATGGGCTTCAGTTGAAGGAAAAAATGATTAAATTAGTATGGCCGTTATATCATACAACAATAAGCCGCGCATTAATACTAGCTGCCATCAGAGACATCGAGACCATTTACGAAGTGTTTGGGGAAAGTTGTTCACCAATCTACGCCGGAGGGGATGACTTGCTCGCCATCGTTTCCCCAATCTATGCATTTAGGTTAGTCCAACACACGAGGGAATCTTTCAGCAATGGAGATAGCCATCATTTCCATATCGTTTATTTCAATGGAATTCCGTCAGCTTATCTTCCGGCAATGGGACCGGCATCTAGGTCTTACTCAATCACGTTCAGACACTATAAATATCCTCTCTCAATCTCTTTAGAATCATCTGCTGAGGATATCAATGAGTACTCTAAAAAATCATCTTTTAGGAGGAATGCGGAAAGATGGAACAAGGATGCTGTCGCCCTCAGTTACCTGCCGAGGGGCGGGGGTAAGCTAATAAGGGTAATTCTCCCGCTAACGCTCCCCTCAGTTCCAAGCACATCTCTTCTTAACGTTTTATCAGATATTCTATTTTATGTGTTACATAACTCTTTATCTGCCTCGTTCATATACGATTTAGTGAACATGCATGAAAATTACGATTCTGCTGCATACGAGACAGGTACGTTTGAATCCTATTGGAAACAAACCGAGAGGATTATCAGAAGGAACTTGACCATTAGAACCGTGGGTTCAAATAAGCTTGCTGAAGCTATCGCAGACTCGATAGCAGGATCTCTTAGTCAGAATCTTAAGCCGTTTTTTGGGGTCACAATTTCAGTTGACGATTCCACTCATACGATAGCTTATGAAATTTCGCGTGCACTATGGTGCATTATGTCAGCCATTAGGGTGAAGGAAGCATGATGATTGTTAAGTTTAAACCGATGGGGCCCATGATGTTTCGAGGACCAGGTGAGTTTTCACCAGTATCTAGAGGACCCCAAGCTTACGCGATTTCTTTGCCGCTTCCCACACCCTCGACGGTCTCAGGATGCTTAGCAACAGCTATGGAGAGAAGGCCGGCAGCCCCTACAGCCTCATGGAGCGATGCAGTAGAAGAGGCACTTGGGTTAAAAGACGGAGGGTTCTTACGCGGACCGTATTTAATAGTCAACGATGAAGTCTATCTTTGGTACCAAGAAAAACTCATAAATTTGGAGAACCTGAAGAAGCTTAGGAAGGTTGAATTAAGAGAAGCGTTAAGAGAAGGAAAGCTTTTAGATGACTTTCTTACTCCTCTTAGAGTAGAAAGGGTTCCACGTGTTGGAATCGGGTTAAAGGAAGGAAAGGTAGTCGACTCTGAACGTGGCTTAATGTACCTCGCGGAATTTGTAGACTACGAGGCTACGTTTAAAACTACGGCCGTCTGGATTGCGGTCGAAGCGCACAACTTCAATGTCAAAGATGTCTCCGGAAAGACGGTAAGGCTTGGAGGGGAAGGAAAGCCAGTACGATTAGATGTAGATGAGAATAAAGCGAAGCTCTATGACTTCCTTGAAGATTTTATCAGGAGGCCGTCCGACGTTGCCTACTTATACTTGGTGACACACGCGTTTATCCAAGAAGGATCTTCGGGGTTTGAAAAGATCGAGAACGGTGTTTACTTATGGCCGGGAATTATTAGACATGTCAACGAGTTCGTGAATAAAGTTACAAACGGAAACGTGGATGTGGAGTACATAATAGGGAGGACAGCGTTACTGGGTGCCGGTTACGATTTATCACGCAATGCGAAAAAACCTATGTATATTGTGCTAGAACCAGGTAGCATATTAAAGGTCCATTTCAAAACGAATCCGGGAGGATTGATTCATCTCCTTTATGAAAAAGGTCTCTCCTTTATTGGTGGGAAGCTGGGATACGGAACGTTCCTGCCTATTCGGTGTCAATAGATTAATAAAAAACCGGATTTTCAAGATGATTCCTAATTGTTTGACATGTACCATTTTAGCAGAATAATTAGAAAAACAGTCAAGCTAGATAATGAAAGCGATCTCAGTATCTCTGGAAAAAGAAGAAACTATTTTAAATCCTTTTTATTGAGGAACTTGCTTTCCATTCTATTCCTTCCTAAGACCTTGTGGTTGCGGTAAAAAAGAACTAGTCAAAAAATACTCGAAAGTATCCGAGACACGTCCAGAGGAGGAGTTGCAATAACTTTATGAATACGAACTCCTTCTGACGATATGTTTATAAATTATTCTTCTGGGTTGGATAACCACTTACATATGTTGGGTAATTTGTCTTTTATATACCTTAGTTCTAGTTCTTCATTCTGCTTTCTTACTTCAACCATGGTTCTTTCAAACCCTGAGTGCGCGAAAAAGTTTCTTTTAATATCTGATGTGCTTAGAGCCTCTTCTTTCTTTTCTTCTAGAATCCCTTCTTGATACAGATCTTTGAGGCAAATCCATTGCTGAGTAATCATGTTCTTTTTATTGTTTATCTCATTCAAATCCCTCTCTAGAAATCTCTTATTTAGCGATAGATCTAGTTTGCTATAAATTTTGGTAAATCTTTCTTTAATCTCAGTAATGCTGACTCCATCTTTTACTGCTAACTCCTCCATTTCGCCAGATATCCATTTGAATAAGGCAAGTGAATAGAACAGGTTGAAAACATCCTTCCACTTTAGGTTATTGACGACGACTGTTTTTTCATTTAACACTGGTTTCGTTTTTTCTAGGAAGAGGTATATTAGTTCCTTTTCGAGAACCTCTACTTCTTGATCGAGATTTATTAGCCCGCTATAAAAAGCTAGAGGCACATTATACTTTATAGAATGAAATGCTTTGATGAGGTTCTCTAACAAATCTTTCAGTTTCGTCTTCTTGTCTCTGGTTTCATAACAAATTCTTTTTTTCTCTTCTGGATTAGTTTCGACATAGTATTCAATTTTACATAAAGTTTCTAAATTCTGAGGTTTGATTGGTAAAGCAAAAAATGCCTTTACATCATACTCGTTAATGAATATTCTTATGGTGTAACGCAACTCTTCACTAAGCTTGGTTACTGGTTCAGAGATTGCGTAAAAAGCGTTAATTTTTTTCTCAGTTATCCCATTTCTCAGCTTATCATATACAATTATAGCTCTTAAGGCTTCCAGCATGGAGGTAACGTAAATGTTGTATCCGGTAGACATGTCTGTAACTACTGTTGTTTTCTCTTCGTTTTCATTAATTTTTTTCATTATGTCAAGAAATATCTGTACAGCAACATTGCCAGGAGTGTTTTTGAAGCTAAATCTTTCTTGCCCGATCGTATAGTTTCCGATAGCATTAATCGGTAGGATTTCAAAATCCTTGTAATTACTTATATCACTTATCTTGTCTCGAAAACTCTCAGCTAATAAAGCTGGATCTGTTAAACACTTTGGTATATCCGGCCCCTTGTAAAGGCTGTTTGGACAAACATATATTATCTTTGCTTCATATCCTTTTCTCTCTTTATAATAAGAATATAGAGCTTCCGATGAGAGCTTCAAACCACTTTTTATGAAGCTATCTGTAAAATTATCATCTTCTATTTCATAAGAAACACTTGAATACCCTTCCAGATTACCAAGAATTTGGTATATTAGGACCTTCGTATCCATATCAAGACAAAGATTTATTACTGCGAAAACACCTATAAAAATGTAAACAGCGGTATATTCTTCAGTCCATTTCTCCGTTTTGCTTAAAACACTACAGCTTAAAGGTAAAGTTAATTACTCGATTTTACCTTTAAAATACGGTGTTTGGATTGAAGCTTTCGGTAATTGCTCCGATAGGTACTTCTCCGCCTGTGGTTACTGAGTTTGTTCAGTATGTTGAGGATGGTTTGAGGGAGCGTATTAGTGACCTTACGGTTATAAGTACTAGTGATCCTTATGTTATGAGTTGTACTGACCTTGCTGAGCAGGCTGTTAGGGATAGGTATCCCCATATTTATTTCCATAAGCATCAGCTTGGTTTTGAGGATATTGATTCTCAAGACAAGTTGTATGAGTTTATGCTTGATGTAGCTAAGCTGTTGAGAGACCGGGTGGAGCGGTTTAATGCCGATAAGATTTACGTGAATTCTGCCGGCGGTAGGAAGGATGCGCTCATAGCGCTTTCAACGCTCTGCCAGTTCCTACCTGTCTCCGGAATCTTCCACATCGTAATGCCTGATGTTAAAACGTTTAACGTACAGCTAGAGAGGATTAAACACGAGATCGAGGAGCTCGGCAAGGCGGTGGACAAGAGATCCTACTACTTGAGCAAGAAGGATTTGTTCGACCCCCTGATGTATCCTCATCCAAGCACTTACTCCGTGATTAAGATCCCCGTGGTTCCGTTCCCTCCTAGTGTTCTAAGGAATCTGACGAAAATACTAAAGAGGAGCAAGACAGAAATAGTGAATACTGGCTTAGAGTCAAAACACATAGAGAGGCTTGAAAATATTGGGCTTATTACTGCAGACAAGAGATATGTATATCCCACGGATGAGGGAAGACTCCTATCCACATTGATTAAAACACTTGTTGAATAAAAATACTCTCTTTAAACCTAGGCTTAGAGAGTAAAGGTTTTACGAACTAAAAGTGGTGGTGTTATAGTAAACTAGATTTGGAACTTCGATAAGGAAATTGAAAGCTTTTGGAAATCCCATACCCTCGCCGTAGAAAATGAACCTGAAATCTGCTTAAGACTTTCGGAATGATTTGTTTTTAGTAAAGCTTTTGCTAGTATAGTAATAGGGGTCTTTCTTTTAGTGTTCCGGTTACAGGGTCGACTTCAAGGCCGAAGGTTTCTAGGACAACGACGCCTAGCAGAACCTTATCTATAAAATCAGATATCCACACGTCGAAAGACTCCCCTTTACCCTTCAGCTTTATCCATGTCCTCCCTCTTTTCACTCTAACCATTCCGCTCCAGTCATGACTTTCTCCTCGCTGACAGGCTTGATTCCAACTTCCTCGGCGATTTTCTCAGGCAGCGCTGTCAGAGTTGCCCCGGTGTCAACCAATGCTTTCAATTTTACATTCTTCTTCAATTTCTAAGCTTGACAATTCTATCTCAACCCAAGAATGCCCCATTTGACTTCAATGAAAAGAATAGGCTTATGATATTTAAATGTTATAACCTGCTTAGGATCTCAACAGTGGAAAACAGTATTGCAATCCTACACTCGGCTGGTCCTTTCCTACGAGGAAATTTGGTTTGGAGAGCTAATGTGGATTTCGAGCTTGACTGGGTTGGAGCTAACACGCGCTTTAAAAAAGAATGTGAATTTTTACGACTGTGACGATACTCGTTTAGCGCTTATGGATGCGGCTTGACAGTATTTTTACCAAGGAAAACCGTGCATCAACATCCTGATTAAATTAAAAAACTTAGAAATCTTGGTTAAAAAGTGATGCTTTTTGGAATTGCCGATAGTAATACTTATATAGATTATTTTGTTATTCTTTTGGTGATACCTTTGCGTACTATCACGATTAGGCTAAATGAGGAACTCGAGAGAAAGATGAGCTTCATCGAGATAAACTGGTCTGAGTACATCATGGAGGTTATAAGGGAGATGAAGGAGATCCGTTGTCCGTCTATATGATAGATGCTTCTTAGTTGGAGATCTCAGGGGGAAGCAAATTGGTCCAACCTCTTGCGTTACGCTTTGCATCATATTTTCGTAACTCTAGAGTTCTCGAATGGAGAGCATACATGGGTATTGCTATGTTCGGCTTCGTCTCCAACCTAGGCTTCACTACTGCTTCGATACTGTTGGAATCCTTTAAATTCGCATTGACGATAGCCTTCTACCTTGCTTTCTCATTCTCCATCAATAATTCTTTCGATGCTGAGGGTGATGTGTTGCAAAAAGAGAAGGCTGAGAAAAACCCTGTTGCCACAGGAAGTATTAGTTTTAAGGAGAGCATTGTCTTTTCGTCATGCCTGGCTTTCATCGGCTTGTTGTTGACTTACATCTGGTTTAGAAATTGTTTTACAATCTACCTTGTGCTTATAGTTCTTTCGCTGGCCTATTCTGCTCCTCCGTTCAGATTTAAATCAGTGCCCTTTATGGATCTGGTTTCTCACGGCTTATTCTTTGGAGCACTATTGTATTTCTATGGTGTTTCAGCCTTAGGAAGGGTGACTATCCAAAATATTCTCATAGGTTTTTCGATCTTTATTTACTCGGCTTTTCTCGAATTGAGAAATCATCTGAATGATTTCCAAATCGATTTAATTTCCGGAACAAAGACCACAGTCTGTTGGCTGGGCTATGAAAAATCCCTATCCGTTTTAAAAGTGCTTCTAATACTTCATTGGCTATTTCTGTTAATACTCTCTATCTTTATTTACCCTATTATTAGATTCCCCATTCTGATATTTGTTGCATTGTTTGCTTTAGCAGGCAAGTGGATGCGTTTCGACTATTATTTGAGACTCACAGATATTTGCACATGCATTGTATACGTCTTGATTCTTCTCAGGGTATTTGACACGGCTTTTCTTCAACTCGGTGGGTGCCTTTGAAGATCGCATTATGCAGCGACTATTTTTACCCTAAGATAGGTGGCATAACGACGCACATAGAGAACTTGGCAAGAGCACTTGAGAAGAGGGGACATGAAGTAGTCATAGTCACTAAAACTGCTGACTTTAACGATGAAGCCCACGGCTTAAAAGTTGTCCGGATTAAATCACTGTTTAGAAGTTCACAAACACTAGACCTTCCACACATAGATGAGCTGGAAGAAGTTCTTGGAAAGATGAAGCCGGACATTATACATGCTCATCACGCTTTCTCTCCGATCTCTTTGTTCTCCATACTTGTGGGTAAAAAACTCGGAGTAAAAACGGTGTTGACTAATCATTCAATACAATTCCTTCACGATTTTGACTATTTGTGGAAACCTTCTTCATTCGTAATGTTCCCGCTTAGACAGTATATTAGTAGTGCTGATAGGATAATAGCTGTAAGCAGAGCTGCAGCCACCTTCATCTCGCATTTCACAGATAAAGAGGTAAGCGTTATACCTAATGGGGTGAATGTTGAGGAGTATGCTCCACAGGTTAAGGAGTTCGATGGGAGAAGCGTTCTCTTCGTCGGAAGACTAGTTTACAGAAAGGGGTTACACTTACTCCTAGAAACCATGAAAAGGGTGATTGATGAAAAGAAGGAGGCGGAGCTAACGATAGCTGGCTCCGGATACTTGAGCCCCCTCTTGAAATTAGTCGTGAAAACCCTGGGCCTTCAAGACAACATCTTTATAAGAGAGGACTTAAGCAAGAATGAGCTTATTGATCTTTACCAGAAGGCTAACGTATTTGTTATGCCTTCCGTTTTCGGCGAGTCCTTTGGAATAGTGTTGTTAGAAGCAATGGCTTCAAAGACCCCTGTTGTAGCAACAGCCCAAGGCGGAGTGCAGGAGGTGGTGACACATATGGAAACAGGCTTACTGGTGAGAAAGAACAAGATAGAAGGGTTAGCGAAAAGCATCTTAACTCTGCTTGAAGATGAAAGTTTTTCTGAAAGAATTTCTTCAAATGCTTTCAGAAAAGTGAAGAAATACGATTGGAGCATATTGGTGAAAAAGATAGAGGAGGTTTATGAGGAAACTCTACGTTTACCTTGAGAGTTTAATTCTGAAAAAAAGAATTATGACAAATTGTCATGCAGGAGTTTAAAAATGCTGGTTGACGACTCAGGTTTGAAGAGGTGTCAGAGAACTTCTAGAATATGCTGATAGAAGACGGGGGTATCCGATAGTGGAATGAAAATCTCGGGCAAGATGGATGTGTATGGAGAAAGCATCTAACAACATTTAAATACGTTGATCTGCATGCAATGTTTTGAAGCCTATGTCTGCGAAGCTTAAGAGGGAGTTTATTGAGCTGCTTGAGAAGGATACTGAATTCAGGTATACTGTGGCAGGATACTTGGGGTTATCGGAGATTCTTAAAAGGCTTGACAGGCTGGAGGAGGGTCAGAAAGGGCTGTGGGAGAACCAGAATAGGCTGTGGGAGGAGGTTAAGGCTCTTAGAGAGGGTCAGGAAAGGCTTTGGGAGGGCCAGAATAGGCTGTGGGAGAACCAGAATAGGCTGTGGGAGGAGGTTAAGGCGTTAAGAGAAGGCCAGAACAGGTTATGGGAGGAGGTTAAAGCCCTTAGGGAGGGTCAGAATAGGCTGTGGGAGGAGGTTAAGGCTCTGAGAGAAGGCCAAAATAAGCTATGGGAGGAAGTTGGGAGGATGAGGAAATACATGGTTTCAGGATTCAGGGATCTCAAGGCCTCTATAGGTGTGGCTTTTGAAGACCATGCGGCATCTTTTCTACAAGTGATGCTGGAGGAAATGGGTTATCCTGAGGCAAGGGTTGGGAAGAAGATACTGGTGCACGATGATGAAATAGTGGAAATAAACCTGTTCTGTGAGAAGCCTCTCATCGTTGGAGAGGCCACGGTGAGCGTGAGAAGTGGTGGAGAGGCTGAGGGGGAGGTGGAGAAGCTTCTTAAACGCGTTAGGGTTGTTGAGGAAAAATACGGTAAGCCTGAAATGATAATATTGTCTGTTGCGAGGCCTACGGAGGAGGCGGTTAAAACGCTAGAGGCTTTAGCGGAAAAGCATGGCATAAGACTAATACTTGGGAAAGAGATCGAGGAAGCGCTAGCAATATAGTGCCCAAGTAGAGCATAACCATTTGAGAAAGAGTGTTCTCATGACTGAGACAGTTAGGAGCATAAGATTCTGGAAGCGCGCATTAGTCTTCATTAACTTTTATCGGGGAAGCTTGAGTAGTAGGAGGGGATATTGAATCTCATTGTGTTTTTATCTTTGGGTTAAACAACAGTTTCAACGAAGGGTATAGAATAATTTTCTTGTCTCCGGTTTTGAAAACGTCTTCCTTGGTAGACAAGGATGCCGTAGCTCAGTTTGTGTCTATCCATAAACCATGTGCTTTTCGCGCAGAAATAGCCGGCTGAGTCTAGGATTGCAATACTGTTTTCCACTGTTGAGATCCTAAGCAGGTTATAACATTTAAATATCATAAGCCTATTCTTTTCATTGAAGTCAAATGGGGCATT
>Ga0185307_1001278_pt1 | contig 14127 bp, 9 predicted proteins | sample LHCtaG_FD_128010 | JGI IMG/M metagenome (GOLD analysis project Ga0185307, IMG submission 128010) | Hot spring microbial communities from Little Hot Creek, USA to study Microbial Dark Matter (Phase II) - LHC4sed_matched (SPADES... | ecosystem: Environmental > Aquatic > Thermal springs > Hot... | reverse complement strand
AGCTCTCTAACCCTAGAACCATGAGAAATCACGTCAAATCCTAAAACCTTAACAGATCCTGATGTGGGCTTAATTTGAGTAGTAATTATCCTGATTAAAGTAGTCTTACCAGCACCATTAGGTCCTACTATGGCGTGAGAAGAACCCTCCTCAGTAATGAGAGATATGTCATCTAGAGCTCTTACACCTCCACTCTGACCTCCTCTCCGCCCTAAAGGGCGGGAGGTTCCCCGCATCTATTCGAGTTTACATCTGTCATTTGCGGGGCAGTCGGGGTGGTCAGAGATCCCCCCATCTACAACATTAACCACCCTAGAGTTCATCACCAGCCAATTAATCAAGAAAAAAACACCTTATAAACACTCATCCCCGCCATAAATGGCGAGGCTTTCAGTTGTAAATTTTTACAACGTTATTGATAGCAATAGCTTCCAAGATCACACCTGCATCTCAAGTAAAAATCTTAGTCTAATAATTTATCTAGTAATTTATATTTCTTATCTGAGTAAATTACCTAGTTGGCAACTGAATATAAAGAGTGAGAGCTACCACTCTGAGCAGGTAAGTATATGTAAGGTCTCCCGCGACCCTTCTAAAGGGCTCTCTCAGCTGTTATCTTTTCTATTGTCTCAATGTGCTTCTTTACACGTTCTGGAATGCCTTTAATATCTAGGCTTATAAAGCCTCTTATAATGATCCCCACAGCTTCTTCGCGTGTAAATCCCCTGCTAATAAGGTAGTTTATTTCGTCCTCAGCAATTTTACCTATTGACGCCTCGTGTGTTAGTGTTACATTTGGAGCCTCTGCGAGGAGTTCTGGTATAGTTTCGATTGTAGAGTTCTCGGAAAGTAGTAATCCTCTACAATCTATATGTCCTCTTCCACTTTTACCAACTATTTTAGCTCGGGCGGTAATTCTCGAGGAGTCTTTGCCGAGAGATCTAGAGACGATCTCGGCTGCGGAGCCCTCACCTAATAGATAAGCTACTCCGCCGACATCTAGAATAGAATTCTCTAAGCCTAGTAGAATAGAAGCTGTGTAAGCATATGTGTTTTTCTCTAAGTGAATTACTGGATATGTTTGAAGAGTCTTGACGCGACCAATACTCACGTAGTACGATATGTACTTACCACCGGGTTTAATCCACACGGCTGTTCTAGGTCTTACATGTGAGACTCTATTCCACGAGTGTACCATTATATATCTCAGCGTAGCACCCTCCTCTACATAGTACTCTGTCACACCTACATGTAAGCCGAAAGACTCTGGCGCTATTGTACAGCCAGTGTAAATAGTTATGTCAGCGCCTTTCTCAATAACTGCAATATTATGTGGTGCTTGTAAACCACCAATACTCATAAAGAGACACGTCATTATGGGGTCTTCTACTCTAGTATTCTCTTTCACCCTCACGAAGTAGCCTCCAAGACCTTTAAGAGCTGCTATAGCAGTATATTTATCCATCGCCGGGTCAATAAGCTTCCACACGTATTCCCTAGCTTCATCGGGATTTTCCTCAATGAAATCCTCTACGCGCTTAACTTCAACGCCCGGTATCCTGCTAAGATACTTAAAGTATGCTTGATCAATTTGCGTATAGTACGCTTTAGCTGAGAAGTCTACACCTACCTCGCTCGTCCTTTCAGTGTCTAGTCTGGGCTCCCCGCTCACTGGTTTAAGGTACTCAGAGATATTTACGTCTACTCCGTAGGGTGCAGGCTTACTTAGAGCGCTCTTAGCTCTCTCCCTTACTCTCTCTAACCAGTTCTCTAAAGCCATGGATAAACACCTCGCTTAATAGTTCCGGGCCACCACAGATCTTTACTTCACCAGAGACCATAATACACGTTAAGGTGGGCTTAATGTACTTAGATATCTGTGCACTATGAGTAACTATAATCGTAGACTTATATGGTGTTTCGCGCACGAGCTTCTTGATGGCGCTAGCTATAATCTCAATAGAGTCAACGTCTACGCCACTATCAGGCTCATCTATTAGTGGCAGTTTTGGCTTTTGAGCTAAGAGCATGGCAATCTCTGCTCTCTTAAGTTCGCCCCCGGAAAAACCCTTTCCAAACTCTCTGTCTAGAAGGTGTTTAATCTCGAGATCACTTGCTATTTCAAGCGGATCACAACCAGTCTTCCTGCATAGAGCTTCAAGTAATTGACGCATACGTACACCAGTTAGTTTTGGAGGTGTTTGATGTGCTAGTGTAAGTCCTCTTGAAACTCTATACTCCATAGGCTTACTAGTGAGGTCTTCGCCTTCAAAAATAATATTTCCAGATATAACTTCAACGCCAGGATATCCAATTATAGCTCTCAGAAACGTAGACTTACCACTACCATTAGGGCCTAAAAGAAACACCAAGCTGTCTCTCTCTATAAGTATACTACTATTTCTAATAATGACTCTCCCACTGATAGCTACGCTTAGATCTTTTACTCCAAGCACCATCTTCACTACGTGCCCACCACACTCGCTTCATATTATGGAATAGATATTCAGGGCTAATAACCATGTTATTTACAAGGCTACGTATGGTAAAAATTTCAGGGCATTTTTTACTTCTTAATTGAAATTACTACTAGGGGTTATATCGTGAGCTCTGAAGAGCTTAGTGAGAAGATCTCTGAGTTGCTTGAACAGGGTAAAATGGAAGAAGTAAGCGCTCTACTCGACGCTTTACCACAGCACGAAGTGGTTGAAGTACTTTTACGTTTAAAGAGCGAGCTCAGAGTCAAATTACTGAGTGTAATGGACTTAGAGAGAATTAGTGAGGAGCTGGCTAAGTTACCGGTAGAATTAGTTAGTGAGATTATATCTGTTAAGGGTCTTGACGACATTGTCAAGGTCTTAGTAAAACTCCCTGTTGACGAGGTTGCAGATTTCATTTCTAAACTCTCCTCGAAAACGCGTATAGACGTATTAAAGCTACTGCCTAAAGACTTCGCGTATACAGTGGCTTCGCTAGCGAAGTTTCCACCTGAGAGTGTGGGTGGAATAATGACAACAATGGTTCCGGTATTTACATCTGAAATGAGTGTTGGTGAAGTGCTTGATGCCTATATTCAGAAATCTAAGCTGGGACTTTACGAGAGCCACTACTACATTTACGTTGTCGATGAGAAGGGTTTACTAATGGGTTATACTGACGTGAAGACACTACTAGTAAAGCCACGGGACATGAAGATCTCTAAGTGTATTCAACCGGTGAAGTTCACAATTAACCCTTTCGCAGACCGCGAAGAGGCAGCTAAACTAGCAATTAAATACGATCTTCTCGAAGTACCAGTAGTGGATTTTGATGAACGATTCTTAGGTGTAGTAACACTAGATGACCTTCTCGACGTGATTTCAAGCGAGTATATGGAAGACCTCTTAAAGTACGCTGGTATAGCGGAGACTATTAAGGGTAATTATATAACTGAGAGTCCTATTAAACTAGCACTTAAAAGAGCTCCTGTACTAATATACCTATATCTCATGAACACTGTTACCGGCGGCATTGTGGCTCTCTACGAAAATATTATTGAGAAAATAGCTATTCTCGCGGCTTTTATGCCAATGCTAGCGGATAATTCAGGTAATATTGGTTCTCAGTCCTCAGCTATCATTCTTAGAGGTCTTGTCACAGGTGAAATTAAGCTAACTAAGAGAGACATCTTAATGATGCTTGGTAAGGAGTTCTTAACTACAACACTGCTACTCACAATTCTCGCACCAGCTGGTTTTGCTATAGGATTTACAATACCGTTTTTAGCCTATCGAGAAATAAGCTATGCGGTGAAAATAGCGTTCACCGTTACAGTAGCATTAATGGCGTCGTGTTATATAGCAGATATCGTGGGCTCTTTACTACCTATACTACTAGCAAAAATCCGCATAGATCCGGCGGTAGCCTCAGCTCCAGTTATAACGAGTATTGCAGACATAGTTACAGTAACAGTGTATTTCACGATAGCAACTCTCCTATTTCAACTATACTAGTTTATTTGGCTAATCTACAGGTGAAAGGGGATTGGTAAGAGGTCTAAGAGACTTTTAATTACTAGTTTACCGCTCTTTACACTGTACATTACTATAGTAGCTTCAGGGTTGAATTCTGCTATAACTTGTCTACAGGCTCCACACGGAGGTATAGGCTTCTCAGTGTCAGCTACCACGGCTACTACTAGTGGCTTTTTACACCCATTAGTCACCATTGAGGCTATAGCTGATCTCTCGGCGCATATTGTGAGCCCATAACTAGAATTCTCCACATTTACGCCTAGATAAGTATTTCCATCACTGCACAGTATTGCTGATGCTACGTGAATGTTGCTATACGGTGCGTAGCTGTTAGGTAGTACACTTTCAGCTCTTTTAATAAGCTCCCAGTATATTTCATTACTTTCACTACTCAGTCGGCTTCACCTCAATAATGTACTCCTCGTCATTAATGTCCCACTTCTCAACTAGACCTCCTAGTTTACCAGCATAGTTGAGGTCACTTGATACAACTAACTCGGCAGATCTAGTCTCATTCATAATGTAGTTTCTCATAGATTCAATTAACTGAATCTTATCACTTGGAGCTATAATAATAGTCACTATTCTAGCTGTGAGAGGCAGTTTCAGCATTTTCCTCATAACTTGTACTCTTCTAACAATATCTCTGGCTAAGCCTTCTGCAAGATCTTCTATAGACAGCTTTGTGTCTACAGCTACAATACCGTACTCAAACTCACTAACAGCATACTCCTCAAGGTAATATGGTGCGATCTCTACATCGCCTTTCTCAATAGTAATCTCTACGTTATCAATTATACACCTATAGACCCCGCTTTTTAGTATACTCCTAGCTACGATATCGCTGTTTTCTTCTAAGTGCTTAACTAGCTCACTTAGTAATCCACGATATTTAGGTCCTAGAGACTTGTAAACCGGCTTAACTTTATATCTCTTAATTTCCTCTACTCTACTAGCCTCCACGACCTCCACGTACTTGGCATTACAGATAAATTTCATAATATCAACTAAGCGCTCTACAGCCTTCGAGATCTCTAGGCTACTCGAGTAAATAATAACTCTTCTCACAGGCTGTCGGAGTTTTAAACCAGATTTCATTCTCGCACTAGCCACAGCACTATAAATTTCACGTACTAATTCCATATCTTTCTCCAAGATCTCATCTATGAACTTGTAGTCTGGTTCTGGGATCTCTAGGAGGTGTATACTTGGTTTACCATAATATTCTCTGTAGAGTGCTTGGTAAATGTACTCGGTAATTAGTGGTGTAATAGGTGCTAGTAGTCTCAGGACTCTATCAAGCACATAGAATAATGTGGCGTAGACCGCCATTTTGTCAGCTATATTCTCCTCGATCCATACACGTGGTCTAACTAGTCTTATATACCAGTGGCTCAGATCCTCAACTATGAATTGTCTAATAAGCCTCACGGCTTCGTGAACTCTGTATGACTCCATGTGTCTTAACACTGCTTTGACTAAGCTATTCACTCTACTCAGTATCCATTTGTCTTCTACGTGAAGTGAGCTTTTATATTCATGTAAATTGTGTTTATATGGATCAAAATCGTCGAGAACCATATATGTCTTAGCGAAAACGGCCACATTCCAGAGTACCGAGAGATCGCGACGAGATTCTTCCAGTTCTTTCCAGGAAAACTTAACATCTTCCCACAGCGTATTCGAGAGTAGCCAGAGTCTAAGTGGATCTCGACCAGCTTTCTCAATAGCTTCATCAACACCTACATAGTTACCGAGGCTCTTATGCATTTCTCTACCTTTTTCGTCAAGCATAAAGCCGTGTACTAAAACTACTTTATAAGGAGCTTTCTTGTATGTTATAATTCCTGACCTCAGTAACGAGAAAAACCACCCCCTGATTTGATCAGGGCCCTCTACGATAAAGTCCAGTATAGCCTCCTCGGCATTCATTTTCTCAGGGTGACCGCGAGGAGCATAAAAAGCCACACCACTATCTAGCCACACATCTAATACATCAGGAACTCGCCGCATTTCCAATCCACATTGTGGACATTTAAAAGAGACCTTATCTATCCAGGGTTTGTGAAGATCGTGTGGGACATAGTCGGCATATCTCTTCAACTCTTCTTCACTGCCGATAACAACTCTGTGTCCGTTAGAACAAATCCATATTGGTAGTGGAGTACCCCAGTAACGTTGTCTAGAAATAACCCAGTCTTGGAGATTTTCAAGTATATTTTCGAGTCTTGTAAGTGCCCAGGAGGGAATCCACGTGACTTTAGACGCTTCTTCTCGCAGTATGTTCTTTATTTTAGTGACTTTAATAATCCACTGCTTAGTAGCACGTAGAATAACAGGTGTCTTACATCTCCAGCAAATAGGATAGCGGTGTGTAATTATGCTACTATATATTAAGTAGCCTCTTTCTTCTAGGGCTTGAATAATTCTACTATTAGCGTCTCTCACGTAAAGTCCTGCAATAAATCCTGCTTCACTAGTAAATCTTCCCTCATCGTCTACAGGTGATACAACGAGATCACTCATGCCAATTTTTACAGCCACATCAAAGTCCTCGAAGCCGTGACCTGGTGCACCGTGAACAAGCCCTGTACCTTCATACATTGTCACATATTCTCTACTAAGTACAACTCTGTGGTATACATCAAGCTTCTCCTGTAGCGGTATAAGGTCTCTTAGTGGATGTGTATATGTATAATTAGTGAGTTCTTTACCGTAAAGTTCTCCTATAATACTATACTCCATTATTCCACACTCTTTAATGAAGGCTTTAAGTCTCTGCTTAGCGAGAATCCACGTTTCTCCACGTACGCAGAGCTTAACATAGACCTCATCTGGGTGAGCCATTACAAAGACATTTGCCGGTAGGGTCCACGGTGTAGTAGTCCAAATAATTAAATATGTATTAGGCTCTTCTCTAACGGGGAACTTGACATAAATGCTTGGATCTTCGAGATCGCGATATTCCACCTCGTATTCTGCCAGCGTCGTAGAGCATCGTGGACACCAGTACACAACTCTGTACTCTATGTCTAGTAAACCCAGCTCATCAGCTCTCTTAACAAGCCACCAAGCGGCACTAATGTAGTCATTTGTTATCGTGTAATAGGGGTTCTCCCAGTCCATGAACACTCCGAGTTCTTTAAACCACTTAGTCATGGCATTGGCGTTTAAGAGCGCGAATTTCCTACATTGTTCAATAAAGTTCTCAACTCCAATTCTCTCTTCAATTTCCTTTTTAGACTTAACGCCAAGCAGTTGTTCCACTTTAACTTCTATTGGTAAGCCGTGACAGTCATAGCCAGGCCTATCATAGACATTGTATCCTCTCATTCTCCAATATCTCAATATAGAGTCTTTCAAAACTTTGTTTAGTGCAGTACCGATGTGGGGTATGTCGCTTGAAGGGTATGGAGGACCATCAATGAACTTGAATATTACTTGCTTTTTAAAAGCCTCGTTTTTCACAAGATCGTATATTCTACCCTCCTCCCAATACTCTAAAACGCGCTTTTCAACAATATGCTGGTTATAAGGCCCTTCAAGCTTCCATGTCACGTCTCTATACACCAACTCCCTATTAGGTCAATAATTTAGACTCTAGATTTAATAGACATAAAATTTGTAAGTTATTTAAACTTAATACAATACGTAGATTTAATTAAAAACTATATAAGTTTTGCTAGCAAGTATATTAGCACAGCGAAGAGCGCTGAAGCTCCTAATACTAGTATTAAAAATCCTGTTCTGTTAAGCTTGTAGAGAACTCTAATATATGAGAGTATTACTTGTATACTTAGTTTAGAGGTTCCCGAAGCTCTCTGTTTAAATACGTATGGCTCTTCGCAGACTCGGTGAGGTTTTAAATAGCCGAGTATCTCTACAAGGACCTTATATCCCCTAGGCTCTATGGGTCTCCACGCAGACAATATTTCTCTCTTTGCGGCGAAAAAGCCGCTAACAGGATCTCTGACCCCTCTACAGCCCTTAATGAGAATTCTTGCTAGCACGGTAGCTCCGAGAGATATGAGGAATCTAAGTAGTCCGAAGCCTTGAACACCACCACCTCTGAGATACCGTGAGGCGATAACAATGTCGCATTTATCTATGTGCTTAACTAGTTTAGGAATGAGTGATGGGGGGTGTTGTAGGTCTGCATCCATAATGACTATTACATTGCCCTCTGAGACTCTCATTCCATCATAAATAGCTGAGGACAAGCCCATTTTAGAAGGTCTCTTCACAACTTTAACAGGGTACTTGGTTGAGAGTGCCTCAGCTACTTTTGCGGTGTCATCAGGACTATTATCATCTACAACAATGATTTCGTAGTTAAGTCCTCTTATATAATTATCTATTAGTGGAATAAGTCTTTCTATGTTTTCTCTCTCATTATATGTGGGAATTATAATCGAGATTTTCACAGAGTCTAAACCTAAACACGTGTTCTAGCTGCTAGTAATATGTACTTTAAACTAAGCTCTCTGCCTAGTAGAGCTAGTAGGGGCGCGGCTCTAGGACCACTATCTTTTCCAGTTATTACTCTGTAGAAGTATGTGTAGAAGGATTTAACAAGATCTTCTCCTAGTCTCGACGTTACAGCTATGAAGGCCTCTTTAATACTCTCCTCGCTCCACGAGTCGAGTGACTGGAAGCGTTCATATAGCTCTCTAAATGTATTAACAATACTGCTAGGAACTGTAGATGCTACTTTCTCAGCCTCGCTGAGTGGAAGTAATTCTACTCTCATATCGCTGGGTCCATACTTCTCAACCCATACACGTGCTTTTTGCATTATTTCAAGTATTCTCTTTAATCCGTACTCGGTAGGCTTTTCACTAAGATGTCTACTTGTTTTAAGTCTTGCTAATCCCTCAGTAGCCCACCTCTCACATGGTACAATCTGCGCGAGTATGGCTAGGTGTAAATAGGATACCTGTTCTGGCATTTCACGTGGTGGTGAACCACGCGGATAGCTAAGCTCGTAGCTTCTAGCTAGTAAGATTTCCTCTTCTTCGCTCTTAGCTTTCTCAACTCCATAATAAATCCTCTCAGCTTTATAGTAGAGGTTGTAGTAGTGTGGTATTTCGTGAAGACCTACAGCGAACTTTTTCATGGGCGGGGTTTTGAGAACTAGAAATCTAAATATGTGGGGGTGTGCTACTTCAAGCCACTCTCTCGGCGTAAAGCCCAGGAAGTCACTACTACCCATGTCTACTAATCTTCCATCAGGTGTTTTCCACTCAACCCACTCGTAAGGTATACCTTCTGGTGGTTGCATATTAAATACGTTTACAGCTAGATCTACACAACTATCTCTACTACCACCCGGCATAGCGTGATCTTTGCCATAAGCTTCAAAGTCTACACCTAGAGACCACCACACTCCAACCCACTCGATTCTCCACATTAACTTACCATTTTCGATAGACGAGATCCCTCTGTGTCCACAGCCACTACACACATACTCTACATGTTCCCCGTTAATGATCCTTGTGGGGTTAGTAATGTCTATTCTACCACACTTCTCGCAGATGGGTTCAAAGGGGATCCAGCCCTCCTTGTATGGTTTACGCCCTCGATACTTGTTTACTACATTTCTCACTTTCTCTTTATTTTCAAATACTAGCTTAGTAAACTCTTTGAGTTTAGTCTTATAAAGCTCTGTAGTAGTTACAACTTCAATCTCGCCGTCTGTGAACTCCCCGATGAAAGGTCCAAAGTCTTTCCAATAATGTTCAACCCAGTTAGAGTGACAGCCCTCTGGATCCGGCACTCTTATTAGTGGCCAGCCAGCATATTTTACACCATTTTCTCTAAACTTCTTAACTTGAGCTTCTTTCGCTTTCCACGAGTCTTGTGTGTAGAGTGTGAGATATTGTTTCACCACTAAGCCCCGACTTTGAAGTAGTTTTCTGAGAACTTCAGGTATAATTATCTCTCCTCTAAGTCTCCCAACGTGTTGTAGTCCAGAGACGGAAAGTCCACTATTAAACACAATAATACTCTTACCTCTTCTCTTAAGGCTTTCATAGAGTTTATCAGCTAACTCGTCGATCCAGTGTCTTTGCATACATAACACCCTTCAACACACTAACTATATTACTACTATGTTTGAAATAGTTTTAAGTAGTTTAATGTAAATTAAGTAGAGCAGTTTGTAGGGGTATTTTTGAATGTTTCAGAGTAGAGATGAGTTTCTAGAGTGGCTTAGAGGTATAGAGAAGAAGTGGCAGGGTAAATGGAGAGAGGCACATTTATTTGAAGCTAATCCTAAGCCAGGAGCTCCAAAATTCTACATCACAGTTCCATACCCTTATGCTAACGGCCCACTACACATTGGCCACGGGAGAACATATACAATCGGTGATATAGTAGCAAGGTATAAGAGACTGAGAGGATTTAACGTGCTTTTCCCCATGGCTTTTCACATTACTGGAACACCTATAATGGCGTTCTCTGAGATGATTAGTAGAGGTGATCAGAAGACGATATCAATGTACAAAGAGTACATAAAACTATATGTAGAGGACGAGTATAAAGCTGAGGAAATTCTTGAATCTTTTAAGAACCCTCTAAATCTAGCAGTGTTTTTCGCGGAAAGAATTCAGAGAGACTTTGAAGAACTCGGATATAGTATTGACTGGAGGAGGAAATTTCACACTGGTGAGCCAATATATCACAAATTTGTAACATGGCAGTTCTATAAATTAATGGATAAAGGTCTCATAACTAGAGGAGAGCATATTGTAACGTATTGCTTACTACACCAGCAACCTGAAGGCGAAGACGACATTTTAGACGCCGATATAAATCCGGTTGAAGTAGTAGAATTCACAGCCGTGAAGTTCAAGCTCGAGGATTCTGATGAGTACCTGCTTGCAGGAACTTTAAGGCCAGAGACTCTTCTAGGTGCAGTGAACATATGGATTAATCCACAAGCTGAGTATGTTGTGTTTAAGTGGCATGGAGATAAATACATAGTATCTAGTGAGGCGTTTTTGAAGTTAAGATATCAATATCCAGAAGAAGAGTTCACTATTATTAAGACTATTAGTGGAAGAGAGCTTTTAGGCAAGTATGCCGTGTCGCCGTTAAATCAAAAACCCTTGTTAATCCTACCGGCAAGATTCGTTGATCCAGATAACGCTACTGGTATCGTTTACTCTGAGCCGAGTGATGCACCCTATGATTACATAGCTTTAGTGGAGTTAAAGAGAGCTCCAAACGTGCTGAAAGAATATGGTTTAGATCCCATGCGAGTGCTGATCATCGAGCCGGTGAAAATTATCGAGGTACCAGGTGTTGAGGGTCATCATGCCGAGGAGATTGTGAAAAAAGCGGGTATTGAGAGTCAGGATGATCCTAGGCTAGAAGAAGTAACGAGTGAAGTTTACAAAGAGCAGTTTTACAAAGGCGTTATGAGAGTAGATGACCCCGAGTTTAAAGGTTTATCAGTTAGAGATGCAAGAGAGAAAATGAGGAGTAAGCTCTATGCACAGGGATATGCTATTCCCTTCTACGAGCTTAATAGAAAAGCCTGGTGTAGGGCTAAGGGAAAGATAATAGTCGCAAAGATCAGAGATCAGTGGTTTATAAATTACAATTTAGAGTGGCTTAAGAGTAAAGCGAGAGAGGTTATTCTTAGTAATAGGCTTATAGTAATTCCATCAAAATACACAAAGCAGTTTTTAGACGTATTGGACTGGCTTGATAAGAGGCCTTGTGCTAGGAAGCGTGGTATAGGCACAAAATTGCCCTGGGACTCAAAGTGGATTATTGAGAGTCTCAGTGACTCAACAATATATATGGCTTTTTACACTATAGCGCACATTATAAGAGAGAGGGGTATTCAGCCCGATATACTAATACCAGAGGTTTTTGACTACGTTTTTCTGGGTCAAGGCGATGTAAACGAGGTTTCGGTTAAAAGCGGTATACCTGCGAGTGTTCTCGAAGAGATGAGGAGAGAGTTTATGTACTGGTATCCCGTTGATCAGAGACACACTGGCATACCACACGTATCAAATCACCTTACTTTCTACATACTCCACCACATAGCACTATTTCCAAGGGAACAGTGGCCGCGAGTAATATCTCTTAATGAGACTGTTATTAGAGAAGGAGCTAAAATGTCGAAGAGTAAGGGTAATGTTATACCACTAAGACATATAATTACGATGTACTCAGCAGATCTTTTCAGGCTCTATATAGCGTGGGCAGCTGAACTAGATAGTGTTCTCGACTGGCGCGAAGCAGAGGTTTCACGAGTACTTGACAGTATTATGAGGTTTACTAATATAGCTAAGCAAGCAGTAGAGGCCGTGTGCGTAGAACGTGGAGATGACGTATTTACTAGGTGGTTTATGAGTAAGTTTAGTGAAATAATTGGAAAAGCTACTGTTATGTTGGAAAACATGGAGATAAGAAAATATATTCAATACACATTCTTCGATATGTTAGTACTAGTAGACAAGTACAGAGAGTTCAAAGGTCCAGACTATATTTGTGGTATAAAAGAAATACTCAAAGAGTGGATTACACTGTTAAATCCAGTAATACCGCATTTAACAGAGGAGATTAATAGTTGGCTAGATGGCGGTGAATTTCTCTCTGTCTCATCGTGGCCTAAGGCGAGGAGACCTATAGAGGAGGATCTGGTTATCCTAGTTGATAATATTGACAAAGTGATCTCTGACATCAGAGAGGTCATGGCGCTATTAAAGAAGCCTGTCAGCACTGTACACATTGTTATTGCACCTGAATGGAAGCGTGAAATAGCTAGATTAGTACTGAGTGGGGTGCAGTTAAAAATGGTGATTGAGACTATGAAGACTAAATTTGGATTAAAAGGTCGTGAAATAGAAATAGTTGACGCATTTAATACCTATAAGAGAATGGATAAGGCTGATTTAGAAAGAATAGCCAAGACCACGAGTAAGCGTGAGTATGAGATAATATCAGCTGTTACTAGCTATTTTCAGCGCAGATTAGGAGTTAACATCTCAATAATGTGGGAAGAAGAGGCAAGACACAAGAACATACCTCGAGCTGAGCGAGCGCTTCCACTCAAGCCAGCACTATACATAGAGTAAAGCATGTTTAAAGCACTATAGATGTTCTAACACTGCTGAAAAGTCAATGATAACACTGTGAAGACTTGGCCAAATCAACAGATAGCATCTGATCTCCTCCCATACTAAAGGGATTAAGTTCCTGCTAGGGCGGGAGAGGTTTGGGATTAACCTCCTCTTTTTGAGAATTCAATCCAGGATCGGGTCTCGGTCCATTACCTCTATTCAGAGTAGGAGTAGGGGTTATAGATATGCTACTGAACATTGCCAAGGACTCAAAAATGCTAATATACTTATCAGCATGAAACACATTACTGAGAAAACTTATAAGCATTTCTATCCATCTCTGCCTTAAAAGGCATAGCTCTCAGTTGTAAAATTCTTGTTTAATCGAGAGGTTACAGAAGCTCTACATTATATTACACTGCACTGTTTTAAATAGCCATATGCTAGTAGAGAGATAGAGTCTGTAAATAGACTTTTAAGAGGTGAATGTACTTGTTCGTAGAAGTGATCGTGACTTTTATAATGTATTTTGTACAGCTACTCGCGATCATGAATCCTTTTTCTGTAATACCAACATTTCTCGCTTTCACGCAGGATTTAAGTCCAACTGATGTAAAGAGTGTTTTACGTAAAGCGACAATTGCCGGTTTAGTAATAGTAGTAGTGTTTACACTCTTGGGCAAGTATATTCTTGAGGTTTTTAATATTTCAATAGCAAGTCTTAGAGTTGGTGGTGGAGTAATATTAATGGTCTTAGCAGTCGATATGCTGGGCGAGGAAGTGCGTACTAAGAAAGTGTATAGTGGTGATATAGCGGTTGTGCCCATTGCAACACCCTTGATAATAGGTCCTGGTACGATTACAACAATACTCTTGTTAACGTCTTCTCGGCCTGGGGATATAGTTAATTTAACTCTAGTTCTCATAGCTGGTATTCTTGCTTGTATAACGTCATTTAAAATATTGGCTCTTAGTAATATTCTCATTAAATACTTAAAGACATCTACAGTTAGAGCTCTTGGCAGGTTTATGGC
>Ga0185307_1001276_pt1 | contig 14148 bp, 11 predicted proteins | sample LHCtaG_FD_128010 | JGI IMG/M metagenome (GOLD analysis project Ga0185307, IMG submission 128010) | Hot spring microbial communities from Little Hot Creek, USA to study Microbial Dark Matter (Phase II) - LHC4sed_matched (SPADES... | ecosystem: Environmental > Aquatic > Thermal springs > Hot... | reverse complement strand
AAAAATATCTGGAAACCTTGATATGAAGATTTTAGTCACAGGCAATTGTTACTTTAGAAAGGATTTGGAAAAGATGGCTGGTGATAGAGTGAGGTTCTTTGACGGTTTGCCTGATGGGAAAAGGAGGGAGTTGTTGAAGATGGCTTGGGTTTTGGTTAATCCTAGTGTTAGAGATGGTTTTGGGTTAAATGTTATTGAGGCTAATGCGTTGGAATACTCAAGAAGTTTCAGTTGGGATAAGACAGTGACGAATTCATGAAGATTGTTAAGGAGATGGTTTGCTGATGAAGGTTCTGGTCACGGGTGGGGCAGGCTTCGTAGGGTCCCATGTGGCTGAATACTATGCAAAGAATGGAAGCGAAGTTGTAGTCTTCGACAACCTTTCCAGGGTTGAAATTCTAGGCAAAAGTGTGGGAGATCCTCTTTACAACTGGAATTACTTAAAGAATAATTATGGCAATGTTGAGCTGGTTAAGGGCGATATAAGAAGCTTTGAAGAGGTTAAAGCTGTCTCGAAAGATGTGGATGCAATAGTGCATACAGCGGCTCAGGTGGCTGTTACAACCTCTTTAAGCGACCCTAGGACAGATTTTGAGATTAACGCCTTGGGCACATTCAACGTTCTTGAAGCTGCACGGTTAAACGACGCTGCCCTTGTCTTTTGTAGCACAAATAAGGTTTACGGAGAAAACGTCAACAAGATACCAATTATTGAGAAGGAGACCAGATACGAGTATGCGGATCCTAGGTATAAAAACGGGATACCAGAAACCTTTCCCATAGACTTAACGGGGCACAGCCCATATGGATGTTCAAAGCTGGCGGCCGATATATATGTTCAGGACTATGCCCACACTTATGGGCTAAAGACCGCAGTCTTTCGCATGAGCTGTATATATGGTGAGAGACAATTTGGTGTGGAGGATCAAGGATGGCTTAGCTGGTTTATAATTGCAACGTTAACTGATAAGCCAATAACCATTTACGGAGATGGAAAGCAGGTCAGAGACGTTCTCTACATAAGCGATTTGGTTGAGGCATTTGATAAATTCTTAAACTCAAATTTGAAGCATGAAGTTTTCAATATAGGCGGTGGCCCTGAAAACACTCTGTCCCTCCTTGAGCTTTTGAATGTGCTTGAGGAGCTAACCCATAAGCACCCCAACTTATCCTTCTCTGACTGGAGGCAAGCTGATCAGAAAGTTTACATTTCAAATATAGATAAAGCAAAAAGGCTTCTGAACTGGAATCCTAAGGTAGCTCCAAAGGAAGGTGTGAGTAAGCTGGTAAATTGGACTATACAAAACCTACGCCTGTTTTAAATGAAGATCCTTCTATTAGGCTCTCATATGAACTATAACTTGGAACATTACGTCTACATGAACCTAGCTAAGCTAGGACATGAAGTGAGGTTTTACGGATATAAAGGGAAGCTGGGTAGATTTGCAAACATCATTAGAATGGCTACTACGAGGTCTAAACCAGTAAGAAGCTTGGCAGGTATCTTCTGGTTGAACAGGATAAATAGTGAGATAAAAAAAGTTGCTGAAGAGTTCCGTCCAGACTTAGTATTATCGATAAAGGGAGAGACTGTAAAGCCAGAAACTATAAAGTGGTTTAAGCAGGAAATTGGAGCCAAGACTGCATTATGGTATCCAGACGATCCGAGATTCTTTAAAAGTTTAGTCAAGCATATAGCGCCAAGCTATGATCATGTCTTCACAGCATCGGAAAAGGCAATAGAAATGTATAGGGATATAGGGTGCGAAAGTGTCCATTTCCTTCCATTTGCATGTGAGCCAACAGTGCATAAGAGGGTTAACCTTACGAAGAGTGAAACGGTAGCTTACAATTCAGATGTGATTTTCGTTGGAACATATACGCCAAGGAGGGCTAGGTTAATCAAAGCTTTAGAAGGAGCCGGGATAAATATTAAAGTATACGGTCCCTATTGGAGGCTTTTCAAGAGGGGTAATAACGTTTATAATGGCATTTACGGAACTGAAATGGTCAAGGCATTTAATGCCGCTAAGATAGTTCTTAACATTCACGTAGAGGATGACTTGCCTTACAAGGTTAACATGAGGACTTTCGAGGCTACCGGATGTGGATCTTTCTTGCTCACCGATAAGTCTTATGGACTAGAAAAAATGTTTATATATGGTAGCGAGCTTGTATGCTATGAGGATGAAAAAGAGCTTACAGAGCTAGCAAAGTATTATTTAGAGCATGGAGATGAGTGTATTAAAATAGGCGAAAGAGGAAGAGAAAGGGCTTACAGAGAGCACACATACGAGGAAAGAGTAAAGAAGCTACTTAGGCTATTTGGGAAACTTTAAAAATGGACCCACAAGAGGAGTGCATAAGCATCAAATTAAGACACGAGCACTATCTTGATAAATGGCGCGGTCAATACGAGATGGAGCGTTATAAAATTTGGTTATTCAAAGGTTTACTAAGAATTTGGGGGATACGTTTCAAATGGACGGATACTTGATTTAGGATGCGCTAAGGGTTACCTTGTTGAGATGTTAAATTCAAATGGTTATTCAGCCATTGGAGTAGACATTTCATTAACAGCTTTAAAAAAATGGTGTAAGAGAAGTGGATAAAGTGAGGGCGGACGTGGAAGCGATTCCATTTAAGGATTGCTCTTTTGAAGGCATCCTTGCAGTCCATACTTTGGAACACTTACCAAATCCGCATAAAGCTGTATCGGAAGTCTTTAGGGTTCTAAAGCGGGGAGGAGTTTTTCTAGCAGTAACCCCTGATAGGGATAGTCTTATAGCTAAAATTGGCTATAAAGTAGTAAAGTATACAGCTCTTAAAAATCCCTATCACGTGAGCCTTATGAACTGGAAAAAGCTGAAAGAACTAGTAAGAAAGGCTGGCTTCAGAAAATCCACAATACTTCCATTCCATAATTGTTTTTTGAGGGACACCATTTATCGGTTTTATTCCAATACCGATAAGCGAAATAATTCTCATACCTTTTTCGCACCATCAACTACTAATAGCTATAAATGACAGTCTCTCTCTTAACATATCCAAGTCAAAAATACATGCATATCGAGTTTTAGCAAGATGGCATGAGCAGCAGATGGAACTGGTAGCGTTTCTTAATTCATATACGGAAGGGATAAGTGGCGGAGATATTCGTTTTATTGAAATAGCTAAAAGATTTCCAAGAGAAAATGTGGAAATATGGGTTGTAACATCAAAACTGGGAAAGGGATTATGTGAAAAGCGTGGATTAAAGGCGAAATACGTGCTAACCACCACCGAGGATAGAATTAATAACGTTATTTATACTTATCTTAGGAGAATAATTTGTGCCATATTTCTTAAACTCGAGATAAAAAATAATGCAATTTTATGGTCTACTTCAGATTTTCTTCCAGACGTTTTTCCAGCTTTTCTCCTTAAAAGGAAAAATCCAAGGATGATATGGATTGCATCAATTTATCATTTAATTCCAGACCCATTTAAAAGATCTGGTCGTCTTAAGCTATCTAATGTGCTTTCATATGTTGGGCAATGGGTGAGTCTATTAATGATAAGGAGACAGGCTGACCTAATACAAACAGAGACGCGGTTTTTGAAAAGCAAGCTAGTTAAAAAATACAAAATGTCATCAGAAAGGATAATTGTCATTCCAAGTGGTATTGACACTAAGGTTATCGAAGCTTCTTCAAGTAAAGAAAAGATATACGATGCTTGTTTTTTAGCGCGGTTGCATCCTTCAAAAGGAATCTTCGATTTGATTAAAGCATGGGAATATGTATGTGAGCGTAAAAAAGATGTCAAGCTTGCAATTGCTGGTGGTGGGCCAATTAAGATATTGGGTAAACTAAAAAGTATGGTCAAAAGTTTAGGTTTAGAAAGGAATGTCGCTATTCTCGGCTTTTTGTCAGAAGAAGAAAAGTACAAATTGCTTAGGTCTAGTAAACTTTACTTGCTTCCGAGCTACGAAGAGGGAATTCCGATAACTTTCTATGAAGCAATGTATTGTGGTCTTCCGGTTGTAACCTATTATTTGCCGACGTATGAAGAAATCAAAGATTATATTGTAAGTGTGCCTTTAGGTGATGTAAAGAAGTTGGCAGAAGAAATCATTAGACTTTTAGAGGATGAAGATTTGGCGCTTAGGCTCGGTGATAAAGGGAGAAAATTGGCTAAAGAGCATACGTGGGATAAAGTGGCTGATTATATCCTGTCTAAGATGGAAAGAAGTTTAAGCGCATGAAAGACCTTTCCAAAGCTGTGGAATTTTTGTTTAGTAAGCTAAAGGGAAAACGCGCGGCTAGAGATTACCTAAGACTCAAAAGGGTCGATAGAGATTTGACAAATGTTAAAAGTGGAGATCTGATTCTGGATGTTGGCTGTGGATTAGCTTTAGACGATTTTTTATATGCAAGCAAAGGAGTTATGTGTAACTGTCTTGACCTACACCAGGAAAGCTTAAAGATGGCTAAGAGTTGGGCTAGGTATTTGAAGACCGAAAACAAAATGAACTTCATCTTAGGTGATGCTCTGCATTTGCCTTTTAAAGATGCTTGTTTTGACGCTGTTGTATCTTACTCTGCTATAGAACATCTTAGATGCGGATATGATAAATGGATTTATGAGATGGCTCGAGTGGCTCGTGAAGGAGGGTTAGTAGTCTTGACAACATCAAATCGATCATGGTTTTTCTATCCAATTGCTCGGTTATACAGCAAAATAAGAATAATTGATTTTGAATATTTTTTTCATTATGATGAAATTACGGATTTATTGGAAAGAAATGGTTTGAAAATCATCGCCTGGGACGCAGAAGGGCTTTATGTTTACCATATTTTTCCTGAGAGTCTCTACATTGGGAGAATTCTTAATGATTTGCTCCATAAACTCGAAGAGATTTGTCTTAGGAAATTTCCATGTCTGAGAAAAATATGCGGTAGATTTGGGTTTAGTTGCATCAAAAAGAGTAATGGAAGGAAAATGAATGAATAAGGAAGAAGTTATTAGAAGACATATAGCTCCTTTTTTACTATTTTTTGCCTTGACAATTCTTTCCACTCGCGAATTGATGATTTCACGAGGTGTAATCACCAACCACGATTGGGCGGTTGCTCCATATGCCAGTCAAATGAGGCATGCTTTTGTGAACATTTTCTATCTTTGGCGTAATTCATACGGTGGATTTGATATTAGCTCTATAAATTTCGGTTTAGGATTATGGCTCGTCTTAGGGCCTCCAAGTTTTCTTGGCGTGGACGGTGAAATCTTAACGAAATATATTGTCATTTTTAGCATTTTGCTGAGTGGCGTTTTCTTTTACTATACATGCGTTTCTTTAAAGAAATCATATGCAGCATCCATCTTGGCTGCTATTTTTTACATGTTTACTCCTTGGATTTTTAATAGAGTTGTTGCAGGAGACTTTTATTTAGGGATCATGGGTTATCCATTACTTCCTTTATCATTCTTATTCTTTGTAAAGTCTACAATTTGTTGTGGAGGAAAGCCTAAAATTAAATACTTGTTATTGGCGAGTCTTCCTCTGTTTTTTGTAGGCATACTTGGCGTCGTTATTTGTATTGTCTTATTTGCGCTATATTCTATTGTTAGTATCGTTTGCTCAGCGGAACCGCAAAAGTCATTACACACATATATTAGCTCTCTAAGCATCGTCTGTTGCCTAGCTCTCGTCCTATATAGCTATTGGATTATCCCTTTCTTCCTTTTCCAAGGAAATACAGGTATACCATTAAACCTTATCGATTTAATAGTTCGTTCTAGAAATGCGCAGTTACTAAACGTGATTAGGCTGATAGGGCAAGTTCTACCTTTTTACTCAGACTCGGTGAAGGCATTTCCATGGTGGACAGTTATGAGTTTCCTACCCGTGTTCTTCGTCTGGCTTGGCTTACTCATCCGACCTAAAGACAAAAATGTCATTATCTTCTCTCTATTAGCAATTTTTTTTATCTATTTAGGTAAGGGTAACAACCCCCCGTTAGGCCAAATTTATGAATGGGCCTATCTTAATGTACCATTTTTTCAAGCTTTTCGAGACCCTTATAAGTTAGTTATGCTGGTATCCTTTGCCTACTCTTTCCTTCTATGTGAAACCATACAGGGGCTTAACACTCGTCTTCATTCCTTTTTTCTAAATAAAAGGCATCCCTTGACTCTGGCTAAATTATCAAGGCAAAGTTTGCGTAAATCTTTTTCTGTAATATTAGCTTTAATTATTTTTTCCATAATTTCCATAAATGCTTTGCCTTTCCTATCAGGGGGCTTTAGTAGAAATCTCAAACTAAGCAACTTTCCCGTAGAATATTCCACAATTAATGAATGGCTTGAGAATCAAGATGGGGATTTCAGAGTTTTCTGGCTTCCATTTGACCCTCGTATTCAGTACGATTGGGCTCCACATGGACAAGCTGATTTGATGGCTCAATATTCAGTCAAACCACATTTTGGGCCATTATTAGGGAACTCCCCCGATGAAAGAGGTCGTTTTTCCAACCTCGTTGTTATGACATTGTGTGACAACAGGACTAATTTTTTAGGCAAACTACTTGGAATGGCCAATGTGAAGTATGTAGTTTTTCGTGATGATGCAGAATCTTATGACTGGTACCATCTGCTAGGCTTACATAAATTTTCTAGAGAACAACTAAAATATGCCATCCAACATCAAAATGGTTTAGAATTGGTTAAAAAAGAGGGCGCTTTAACTGTTTATCAAAATAACTACAACATGCCACATCTCTTTGCAACAAGTTCAGCTTCATTAATTGCAGGGGGGTATTCATCTTTAATATCGTTAAGTTACATAGATAATTTTAGTTTTAAAGATTCCGCAGTTTTTTTTGCCAATCAAGTAGCGTCTCAAGATGTTCTTGAGCATATGGATACAGTCATCATCCAAGATAATGAGTTATACGACCTTGTCTTTATGTTACTACCAGCACATTATAAAGTTGACGTTGCTAGATATGTATATCCTTATTATAGTCCTGATGACCATTGGACCGCATTGCACTACTATTGGGGCTACTACTACTGGCCCTACTTAGATTCAATAAATGAGTGCGCATTCACACGGGGTAAAGCCGTGTTAAGAATCCCATTCCAAGTAAATTCTTCGGGTAATTATGATATTTGGGTGAAGTCGTTTATTAGTCCAAAGGGTGGACTCATAGATGTAGTAATCGACAATAATTTTACGCTCAAGATGGATACAAGAGCAGTAAATGAAAAAGGCTTTATGTGGACAGCATTAGGCACACTCGCACTCGCATCCGGCGAACACACAATCGCATTTAAAAATATTGAAGGCGAACAGGTGATAGCAGCCATCGTGATAGCCCCTCCCAAATCTATCTCAGATGCTATGGACGCAGTATTGCAATCACTGCAGGATAAAAATTTAATCCTCGTATTTGAATTAGAGAAAGTAGCTACAAACTTTGACAAAGTCATCGGTTGGGACGAAAAATTCGGAGATATAAGAGGTTGGTATGAGTCCGGTGGACTAGCTGAATACAGCTTTACCACCGACGGAAACGTCGCTAACTTTACTGTTAGTGGCAATAGTTGGGATTGGCGATGTTACACTTTTGATTTACCCATTCCCATTCCCACCGATAAATATCCTTTCTTCAAATATAAGATTAGGGGCACTTTAAACGCTAGATACCAGTTTGGTTTCTACGATGGATCTGAATGGCACAGTTTTCCATCGCCCTATTGGAGGTTTTCCGATACCCCAGCATCTTGGACTGAGGTTACTTTACCCTTGCAAGAGATTGTCGGCAGCGGAAAAGTTATTTCTAAGCTAGCAATCTATGCGCAAACTTCTGACGGGAAGCCAGCTTCTATCTTATATGATGAAATCGAGTTCTTCGGGCTTAAACAACTGCCTTCGCGAAAGACGGGATCGGGTGCAAGCTTAGGATCAGCATTACAGCTCGATGAAAACACCGAGTTAACGTTTTCTGTATTCATCCCAAAAAGTGGCAAGTATGAAATTTACCTGCGAGCGAAGGGTACAAAGTTTGACGCGCCATCATGTACCCTTACTTTCAGTATTGAGAACGAAAGAAAGCAAATTGACATCTCAGGCATCGACTTTGGCTGGTATAAAATAGGGGAGATTTCTCTTATCCGAGGTAATTACAATTTGTCGATTACCGTAGGTGAAAAAAGTGAAGTGTATCTGGATGCATTGTTAATAAACTCAATAGAGCCCACAAAAGCAGGCCTTATGGAAAATATTGATTTTTCATATCAAATGATCAGCCCTACAGAATACAAAATCCACGCTAGAACGAAGAAACCCTTCTTTTTAGTGTTGAGCGAAGCGTACAGTGAGTATTGGCGTGCTTATGTGAATGGGGAAGAAGTAAAGCCGATGGTAGCATACTCGTTTGCGAACGCGTTTTTAATCAATGAGACTGGAGACCTTGAAATTACGCTCTATTTCATCAAGCAAAAATACTACGAATATGGACTTTGGATTTCTATAAGTACTTTCGTAATAATGGCAACTTATATAGTCGCCGAAGAACTGCTAGAAATGCGTAAAAAACTGAAGAAGAAAGGTAAGTAATCAGATTGGAAGTTGCTGATGAGACTAAGGTATAGCATTAAAGAATTGCGGATTACACATATCTGCTCAGTTCACAGGATGTATGATTCGCTATCTGAAGAAGACAAGCGCTTTTTCCATCCTGGCTTTCTTGGGTATGAGAATATCAGTTTTCGGTGGCTTATGTCTCAAATAGCATTATTTTTATCCAGTTTAAAGTTCTTAAGAAAAACATTATTGCATCTATTTCCATATTCTGTTTTCCTACCTTTGGTTGTGAGCGATCAAAATAATGTGGTTGGGTTTGCTGATGCCAAGTAAAAAGATCCTCGTACTAGACGCTGGGGATGCCCCATATCCATTAGTTGTGGCGAGGTCTTTAGGTTCAGCGGGGTATAATGTTCATCTAGGATTTTCTTATGGCTCACATATTTTTCCCGCCTTTTCTAAATATTGCAAGGGAATCGTTTTTTATCCTGATCCTTTGTATGCGTATGACGACTTCCTTAGCTTTTTTGAAAGACTTGCTGGGAAGTACGATTTTATAATACCTACGATGGAAAAGACTCAATTACCACTTTCCACTATTAAGGGTATCTTGGAAGAGAAAGGGACGCTGGTACCCATTCCTTCCTACGATATTCTAAAAAATGCTGTAGATAAGGCGAAGATATTAGAAATTTGTGAACAAAATGGCATTAATATACCAAAGACACTACTACTGGCTAACGCCCCTGAAATTGAGGATGTTATTGAAAAGATAGGTATTCCATTTATTATTAAGACTTCTACTGAAATAAATATTCCACCAGGGCCTCAAAATCGCTACTTTGTTTTCAAAGATAAGCCTACACAAGAACTTTTTCTAACAGCGTTTAATAGATTACAAAAGCATGGTCCAGTGATCCTACAAGAATGGATAGATGGTATTGGAATTGGGGCCTCATTCATTTTTTCGAAATACCATAAGGTCATAGCATATTTTGGGCATAAGAGGATACTTGAACGCTTCTCTGATGGAGGACCAAGCGTGATCGCTGAATCATATCTTTATCCGGATGCTTTAAAGAATGGTGCTAAACTACTAAAAGTGTTAAAGTGGCAGGGTGTAGCCATGACAGAATTTAGGCTTGGATATGATGGAAAATTATACTTTATGGAGTTAAATCCAAGATTTTGGGGAACCCTACCTCTTGCTATAGCGTCAGGTGTAGATTTTCCAAGACTGCTTGTGGAACACTATAATTCCGTACAAGAAAACGATTTTCCCTATACTATTCGAAAGAAAAAAGTGTTTGTAAAAGCTTTAGCTATTCCCCTTCTACTTCTAGGGTCGATAAATACAAAGGACCTCGTTTTTCTTAGGAAGATTACAAGATCAGCTTTTAAAATCTTTAATCATGGTTTTCCTTTCATAACGGAATTTGAAAAATTTGACTTAACCCCAGTAATTAAACAACTGGTGCATGCCTTCCGAAGCCGTCTTTCTAAAAACAATATTTCTAGGCTTGACAAAGTATTTTTTGGGCCCGCATTGTCCTATGGAAAATTAAAGAAGCTGGGTATCAAATCGATAATAGATTTACGCGAAGATCACGAGAGAAGCCGTGTAAGAGTACCTTCTGGAATCAATTATTATAATTTTCCAATAAAAGATGATTCTGCACCAAGTGTAGAATCTTTTAGTTCTTTAATTTCCTTAATAAATAGGTGCCTCCAAAAGGGCAATGTTTATGTTCACTGCAGACTAGGAAGAGGGCGAGCCCCAATGGTCGTTACAGCATATCTTATTTCAAAAGGATTATCTCTGGAAACATCGTATCAAACAGTTTATGATGTTAGACCTTACAGTTACTTAAATCTGATCCAAAAGAAGGGCTTATACGATTTTTACAAAAGATTTTACTCCCATAATTGTAGAAAGGCTTAAGATAATCTTCTTCCAATATAGTTTAAGTTAGGGAGAATTTTGCGAGAGTTGATTAAGAAATTTTGTCGGAACCCGAGGAAAGCTATAATTTATGCATTTACCCATCCTCTATTCGTTATCCACACTATTTTGTGTGACGAAGATTTTTACTTATTTAAAACTTATCTAAAACCGTTAGCCAGTTACCTTAATTGTTCTATGAATGACTTGAAATATTACTTAAGTGATCTTCGTTCTGATGATGAATTCTGGAATCACATTAAAGAAAAAGGCGAGAAGATCAAAAAGTTATTGGAAACAAAATATATAGGAGCTCCACCTCCAAGTGTGTTAGAGATGATATATTGCATTATTCGCATTGTAAAACCTCAAATCGTCGTTGAAACTGGAGTTGCTGCAGGCTATTCTACTGCAATTATTCTAAAAGCACTTGATGATAATGGAGTAGGGATGCTTTATAGTATAGATCTTCCTGCGAGGACTTTCTTAAGTTCAATCGGAGTTGAAGCAGAAATACCTGCGTTTTTTAAGGTAGGTTATCTTGTTCCTCCGTCGTTATTTGGATTATGGAAACTTATATTAGGTGACGCGAGACAAGAATTACCTGCATTGGTAAACAAGTTACCTTTTATTGACATATTCCTTCATGATAGCTTACATACATATGAACACATGTCTTTTGAGTATGAAGTTGTCTACCCGAAAATTAAAGAAGGGGGTCTTTTATTGAGTCATGATGTGACGTGGAACAAAGCGTTTTTAGAGTTTGCTCAACGAGTCAAAAGAACCCCCTTAATCTTTTACCAAGGCGATGGATTTGGAATTATTAGAAAGTAGGTCTAAAGGTGATTATCTAAATTGAAAAAAGCATTAATTACTGGCATTACTGGTCAGGATGGCGCCTATCTCGCTAAGTTTCTTTTAGATAAAGGTTATGAAGTGTATGGTACTTATCGTAGACTTAGCACTCCAAACTTTTGGCGTCTAGAGTATTTGGGGGTTTTTGGAAAAGTTAATCTTATTCCTGCGGACTTGAGCGACTTTGGTTCAATCATTGAAGCATTAAAGATTTCTCAACCTGACGAGGTTTATCATCTTGCTGCTCAAAGCTTTGTTGAAGCAAGCTTCGAAACCCCTGTTGCAACCGGGGATGTTACTGGATTGGCTACAACCAGGATCTTGGAGGCAATTCGCCAGGTTTGTCCAGATACAAGATTCTATTTCGCCGCAACGAGTGAAATGTTTGGTAAAAGTGGCTTATTGAATGGTGGAAAGCCTTTGAGTGAAAAGGACATATTTTATCCTATGAGCCCCTATGCTGCCGCAAAGCTTTACGGCTACTGGATAACAAAAATATACCGTGAGGGATATGGGATTTTTGCCGTCAACGGAATACTGTTCAACCATGAATCTCCCCTCCGTGGCTTAGAGTTCGTCACTAGGAAGGTGTCTAACGAGGTTGCGAAGATCTCTCTAGGGTTGAGTAAGGAGCTTAGGCTTGGAAACCTTGATGCGAAGAGAGACTGGGGATACGCTCCAGAGTATGTTGAATCTATGTGGCTTATGCTCCAGCAGAATGAGCCTGACGAGTATGTTATTGCAACGGGTGAAGCCCATAGTGTGAGGGAGCTTGTTGAAAAAGCCTTTGAAGTTGTCGGGTTAGACTGGCGAGAATACGTTAAGGTTGATAAGAGGTTTTTTAGGCCTCTGGATGTTCCATGCCTTGTGGGAGACTATTCTAAGGCTAGGGAAAAGCTTGGCTGGGTGCCTAGAACAAAGTTTAACAGGCTTGTTGAACTTATGGTTAAGGAAGATTTAAACCGCTGGGAGCGTTGGCTTAAGGGGGAGAGGTTTCCATGGGATGCTCCAAACTATCCCAGCGAAAACAAAATTCTCACAAGAGCTTTAAAAATGTGAGAAAATATGTACAAGTATCCCGTTGCAGAGCCTGAAATAGGCGAAGAAGAGCTTAAGAATGTTGTTGAAGCCGTTAAAAGCGGATGGGTTAGCAGTAGAGGCAAGTTTATCGAAGAATTCGAAAACTCCTTCGCAAAATACGTTGGCGTAAAGTATGGCGTGGCCACATCAAACGGCACAGCAGCCCTTCATTTAGCCTTAGCTGCTTTAAACATTGGCAAGGGGGATGAGGTTATAGTGCCAGATTTAACGTTTGCAGCAACCATAAACTCCGTAATATACGTAGGTGCAAAGCCGGTCATAGTGGACGTAAACCCGGATTACTGGTGCATAGATCCTGATAAGTTGGAGAAAGCCGTCACCCCAAATACTAAGGCGATAATACCTGTGCACTTATACGGCCATCCATGCGACATGGAAGCTATAATGGAAATAGCCTCAAAACACAACCTCTACGTTATTGAGGACGCAGCTGAAGCCCATGGTGCAGAATACAAGGGTAAGAAGGTCGGCTCCTTCGGCCACATATCGTGTTTCAGCTTCTACGGCAACAAGATAATAACCACTGGAGAAGGTGGTATATGTCTAACAAATGATAAGGAGTTGGCTGAAAAAATCAGAATTCTGAAAGATCATGGTATGAATCCGGTGAAAAGGTACTGGCATGACGTAGTAGGCTTCAACTATCGCATGACAAACCTTCAGGCAGCCTTAGGCTTAGCCCAACTGGGCAAGATAGAGAGATTTATTGAAAAGAAAAGGAGAATAGCTAAAATCTACGCAGAGGAACTGTCTTCAATAGAAGGTGTTGTGCTACATCCGGAAATGCCATGGGCTAGATGCGTCTACTGGCTCTACTCAATACTAATAGACGATGAGAAAGTGAAAGTGACTAGAGACAAGCTTGCGGAAAAGCTTGAAAAGGATTGCATTGAAACAAGGAACTTCTTCTATCCACTACATGAAATGCCAATATACCGAAAATATGCAAATCTTACATATACCGCATCGTCAAAGATTTCTAAGCAAGGACTGAATCTCCCATCTAGTGTAAAACTTTCAGAAGAAGACATAAAATATATCGCCCGAAAGATCAGAGAAACAATTACCTGACATTCCTTCAACTGATTACCAATAAAACTTTCTTTTAGCACATTATCAGGTTATAAGGTAAGGTTAAGATGCTTTAAAGCCTGCGGAATGGAAAAGTTATCGACCGCTCTAACTCAAAAGTGTTGTTACATTAAATAAATAAGTGTCAGAGGAAGTTTTAAGCCAACTCAAAAAAAAATCGCGGTTAGCAGTAGCACCTTTTATAAAGAGGTCATTAAACGGCGTTCCTTTATACGTAATGATGAGCCATTGATAATTTCGGCTGGCGTAAATCTAAGCCTTGCAGAAAAAGTAAAGAGGCAAATGAGCAAAAGTTCTCTAAAGGATACGGTAGATATTGGATTCCTCGGTTCATTAGCATGGTGGCAAGGCGTAGACATTCTTGTTCAAGCAGTAGCAATTTTGAAAGAGAAAGTACCTAATCTGAGAATCGTCATCATCGGAGATGAAGAATCAAGACACTCAGTAGAGGAACTATGTAAATCTTTAGATATACCTTACGAGATAACAGGGTTCGTATCGCATGAAGATGCATTAAAACGTCTTGGAACATTAGATGTTATGGTTTTACCGCGTAAAAAAAACGTCGACCACAGAATCAGTT
>Ga0185307_1001272_pt1 | contig 14167 bp, 14 predicted proteins | sample LHCtaG_FD_128010 | JGI IMG/M metagenome (GOLD analysis project Ga0185307, IMG submission 128010) | Hot spring microbial communities from Little Hot Creek, USA to study Microbial Dark Matter (Phase II) - LHC4sed_matched (SPADES... | ecosystem: Environmental > Aquatic > Thermal springs > Hot... | reverse complement strand
AGCAAGAATCTATGCGAACCGTTCACATGCCATAGAAGTCTTAATCCTAGAAGCAATGAAGAGGGAAAAACAATGAATGAACAAAACAACAATGTAAGGGAAGATGATAAGAAACCGCAAGGTGTCTTATCAGACGTGGGTTCAAATCCCACCCCCGGCGCCTCCAACATCGCCAGGAATGAACCCCCGCTGTTTTGGCTATTTGCGTTTACGGAAAAGTTTGGCACTTTCAATTTCGCATACGTACTCGAATCCAGCCTCGATTAGGCGTTGCGCCTACTTCCATCCGATCGCCTTAAACCAAAACAGAACACCATGCAAAAGCATCTAAAAGAATTAGCCGACAACCCGTTCTAAAGACTTTGTTAACCCATCAATTCATGTCTAGTTTTAGTTTAGACGACTCTGTACAAATGTCAGCTGGGTTGAAATGTACTCAAAGTTTTATATGCGCAAACATCTGTGCAATTTTTAGTGTTGTGGCGGCCGGTTCTATCACTGGGACATTTAATCTTTTCTGTATTTCCTCCGCCCAGTAAGCCAGGGCTGTGCATCCTAAAATGATGACGTCTGCACCGTCTTCGATTACTGTTTTCTTTGCTTTTTCAACAACAATTTGTATGGTCCTTTCTGGATTCTTTTCAAGATCCTTAACTTCAATGTTCAGTGGAACAATTGCTGCGAGTCGGTTTTCCAGCCCAATTTTTCTTATGTTTAGTTCAATTTGAAGCGCAGTTTTCCTTGTAGGTGACATAACCGAGAATTTATGTCCTAGGAGGCATGCAATATGCATTGAAGTCTCGCCTGGACCGAGAACCGGGATGTCTGCTATCTCTTTAGCTGCTTCAATGCATGGATCACCAAAGCAATTTAGAATGATTGCGTCATAATCGCCCTTATTCTTATCAATTATTTCAAGAATTTCCTCGCAGACGATCGCTTTGCTTACAAAAGTTTCAAGGGAGCTTGGTCCCTTTTTGAGGCTTACTACTTTCACTTGATTATTCTTATCTAAAAATTTTTTGAGGTATTCCTCATCCTTTTTATCCCATCGATTTGTACCAACGGGATTTATAACTAATATTTTCAAATAATCTCCTCCTAGCTGATAAGATGGCATGCAACTTTATGGAGCTTTCCCACGTCCAATAATTGCGGCTCTATCTTTGTGCAGATTTCCATTTTGTACGGGCATCTGGTATGGAATCGACAGCCTTGAGGGGGTTTTTCGGGACTTGGAACTCTACCCCTTAATAATACTTGCCCCTTTTGCACGTCTGGATCAGGTACGGGGATGGCGTCCAATAGTGCTTGCGTATATGGGTGGAGAGGTTCTTCGAAAATTTGGTCAACTAACCCCATCTCGACTATTTTTCCAACATACATCACAGCTATTTTACTGCTGATGTGCTGGACCACTCCTAGGTTGTGGGAAATAAACATGTAGGTTAAGTTTAGCTTTTGCTGGAGTTCCTTTATCAGGTTTATTATATGGGCTTGAACTGACACGTCCAGAAAAGAGGTGGGTTCGTCAAAGACTATAAATTTCGGGTTTGTGGAAAGCGCTCTGGCTATTGCTATTCTTTGTCTTTGTCCTCCGCTAAACTCGTGTGGATACCTCCACATGGCATCTTCGGGCAGACCAACCAGACGAAGCAGCTCAACGACCCTCTCTTCCGCTTTTTCACTCTTAATGTGTTCTTCAATAGGCTCTGCAACTATGTCTTTAACGAGCATTGTGGGATTTAAAGACCAGTAAGGATCTTGAAACACAATCTGCATGTCTTTCCTTAAACTTCTAAGCCTTCTTTTGTTAAGCTTAGTTATGTCTTTTCCGTCGAAGATTATGATGCCTTCTGTGGGTTCTATAAGTCTAAGCACAGTTCTTCCCAATGTTGTTTTTCCACATCCTGACTCCCCAACAACCCCAAGGGTTTCCCTTTCATATATGTTAAAGCTTACTCCGTCAACAGCTTTAACCCATCCGGTAACTCTTCCCAGCAATCCCCTAATTGGGAAATATTTCTTCAAATTCACAACTTTTAATAGTTCTGTTATGACTTCTCCTCTCCTTTATAGAGGAAACACGACACGTAATGTCCGTTTTTCACATGAAGTCTGCTTGGAGCTTTTATTTTGCAAATGTCCATGGTGTAAGGACACCTCGGATGAAATCTGCACCCAGAAGGGGGGTTCAGCATGTCTGGGACAAAGCCCTCAATTCCTTTAAGCTGCTTTTCCTTTTCACCGACGATAGGTATGGCCTCCAATAAGCCTCTCGTATAAGGATGTAGCGGATTTTTAAAAATATCCCGAACTTTTCCTTGCTCAACTATTCTGCCAGCGTACATCACAGCAACTTTATCGCAAAGTTGTGCCACTACTGAAAGGTCGTGAGTTATTAGTAGGATTGATGCCCCGATCTTCTCCTTTAACTCTCTCATTAATTTTAAAATTTGGGCTTGTATTGTTACGTCTAAAGCTGTTGTTGGTTCGTCTGCTATAAGTAAATCCGGGTTGCACGATAACGCCATGGCTATCATTACCCTTTGACACATTCCACCACTAAGTTCATGAGGATATCTATCCAATAATTTTCGTGGATTTGGAAGTCTAACCAAACCAAGCATTTTTATAGCTTTCTTCTCCGCCTCTTCTCTGGTTAATTTTTGATGTAACATTATTATTCGAGTAATTTGCTCCCCAACGGTGAAAACAGGATTAAGAGAAGACGAAGGATTCTGGAATATTATTGATATGTGTTTTCCTCGTATATTCTCCATTTCTTTCGAACTCTTTTTCAACAGATCCTCGCCCTTAAAGATTATTTCACCATCTACAATTTTCCCAGACAACGGCAAAAGTCTGAGAATGGCAAGTGTGGTGACACTTTTTCCACAACCTGTTTCACCAACAAGACCCACATATTCCCTTTTACCTATTGAAAAATAGTCTATATCAACTGCATGAACCGTGCCTTGATAAGTTTTAAAGTTGATTTTCAGGTTTTTGATTTCTAATAGGGGTTGCTCTGGCATTTTGACACCTAGAACCTTCGTAATCTCGGACATAAAGCTTCTCTTAATCCGTCACTCATGAGGTTAAATGCGAGCACTGTGACAAATATCGCCAAACCTGGGAAGGTTGCAAGCCACCAGTAATTGAGAAAGTAGTATCTTCCTATACTTAGCATTAATCCCCATTCCGGCGTTGGTGGTTGAGCTCCAAGGCCTAGGAAACTCAGCCCGGCAGCCGTTAAAATCACCGAACCAAAGTCCAATGAGGCTTGAACTAATATTGGTGTTAGGCAGTTTGGTAAAATATGCCTGAACATTATTTTGAGCGGCCTCACTCCAGCCGCGTGGGCGGCCTCCACAAAGGGGCGCTCCTTTAATGATACAACTTGTCCCCTAACAAGCCGCGTATACCATGGCCACCATGCAATAGCTATTGCCACTAACACATTGTTAAAAGATTGGCCTCTAAGGCCCATTACAGCAGCGAAGACTAAAGCCAATAATAATGGAGGAAGACTCAAGAACATATCCGTAACTCTCATTATCGCTTCATCTATAAATCCTCCCATGTAGCCAGCTATCAGTCCAAGGGGCACCCCTATAAGTACTGTTAAAACTATTGCTATTACCCCTATTGATAGGGAGATCCGTGCGCCAATAATTACTCTGCTGAAAATGTCTCTTCCAGCGTCGTCTGTCCCAAATATGTGTTCAAAACTCGGCGGTTTGAAGGCCCTTTCAGGATGCACTGCTCCATAAGCGTCTTCCGGATATGGAACTATAAGAGGTCCTATAACTGCTACAAAAATGAGGAATAATACAAATAAGGAACTGACATACGTCAATCTGTTTCTTTTTAGAACATAAAGGCTGTAACGTATTTCTCTAAACCGCGCCTTCATTTTTTCACTTTTCAACACCGACAGAAGCCTTTTCAATTATCCCAGCCTCACTCTTGGATCTATGACCGCTTGCAGAAGGTCCACTATCAAATTAAGCAGGATATAGACTATAGCTATGAAAATGGCTATGCCCATTATGGCGGGGTAATCGAGCGAAATTATGGAGAATGCAGCATAACGTCCAAGTCCTGGCCAGTTGAAAACCATTTCAATGAGGAAGGTTTCCACAAGTGAATAGGCAAAGGATAGGGCTAGAACCGTTATAGTGGGCCCCAGCGAATTTTTAAGTGCATATTTGTAGGCGACAATCCTTCCAGGAATTCCATAGGCTTTTGCGGTTCTTATAAAATCCTCTTCTAAAACGTCAGCCATTGTTGACCTTATCATTCTGGTCACTAGTCCCATGGGGTAGGCCGCTACAACCAGAGCGGGCAAGATAATATGCGCAAGGGCGTCTTGGAATGCCACAAAATTTCCGGAGAGGATTGAGTCGATTAAATAGAATCCGGTGATTTTCTGAATCGGGTATTGAATGCTCACTATCGTGCTTATTCTGTCTCCAACTGGGAGTAAGCCTAACCATTTAAAAAATAGCAGCTGTCCCATCATGCCCAGCCATGGAGTAAAAATTGACACTCCTCCTATGGAGAGGAGCCTACTTACATGATCTATCCACGAGTCCTTTTTGGTTGCTGATTCCACACCCAATGGAATTCCAATTATTACGGCTATGATCATTCCTGTTCCAACAAGCTCTAACGAAGCTGGCAGGTACGAGAGTATATCTTCAATCACTGGTCGGTGGGTTCTTATGGATACCCCTAAATCTCCATGTAAAAGCTTATTCATGTAAATTAAAAATTGTATGTGGAGGGGTTGGTCAAGCCCTAGTTCTTTTTTAGCCCTTTCAATTTGCTCTTGGGTTGGATGTGCTCCAACCCACATTGCAGCGGGGTTAGCTGGGATAACCCTTGCTATAAAGAATGTTATGACGCAAACTCCGAATAGGACTATGATTGAAAGTAATATTCGCCGGATTATGAAGTAACGTAGCTTCACGGCAAAGTCCACATCTTAGACATTGTCTAGATTTAAAAAGGCTTACTCTTCCCTATAACAGTTATACCAGAAGACTACGTGGGCATATGCAGGATTATCAACGTATCCTTTCAGTGAAGCTCTTTTAGGTCTTACGTACTGCATGTCAAAGAAGAATATTGCTGGGCAGTCTTCTATTAGTAACATTTGAGCTTGACGGTAGAGTTCCTCAGCCCTCGTCCTATTTGTTCCAGCTATGGCGAATCCCTCTTCAATTAGCCTATCATATTCTGGATTATCGTAATATCCAAGGTTAAAGACTATTTCCTCCTCCGAGTGAAACATTGGACCCAGGAAGGTATAGGGGTCTGGGTAGTCTGGCCACCAGTACATCACAAAAATGTCTTGCCTGTCCTCTGGATTGGGTGATTGAGCTAAACCCCATTGCTGTTCCCAAGGCATGCCTTGGAGCTGGAGATTTATCCCTATCTTTGTCAATTCCGCCTTTAACAATTCGCCAGCCCTCCTTTCGTATTCGTCCCCCGCGTTGTATGTATATATTAATGTACACCACTGCGTGTCCGGGTCGATCCCAACACTTCTGAGCAGCTCCTTAGCTTTTGTTAGGTTGTAAGTGTATTGAGGTAAATCTTCAGAGTGCCCCCATAAGCCATAGGGAACTGGACCCTTGGATTGGCGAGCGTTACCCCTCATAACCGTGTTTATTATATCGTTGTATGGCACAGCATAGCTAATGGCCTTTCTCACTTCACTAATGTTTAACGGATACTTTTCCGTGTTAAAGAATCCTAGCAAGTTCTGGTAGGCGGGAGTTCTCACAATTTCTATTTTTGGATTTTGTTGGAGGGCGGCAATATCCTCATAGGGCAGCCTATCGACGAAGTCCACCTCACCTGCCTCCAACTGCATCCTTGCAGTTGACCATTCTGGCACAGACTTGATAATTACCTTGTCAAAGTGTTTTCCTTTCCATCCTCCCCAGTAATCGTCAAACTTGGCAAGCACAACCATATCCTTCGCCTTGTCATAGCTTTCAATTTTGTATGGGCCTGTTCCCAATTCATGTCCTTCATAAAACCATTCATGTCCATACTGTTCCGTGCACTTTTCGCAATAGATGTGGGCGCAATAAGCCGCAGAAGCTATAGTAAGCAGCGAGGCCGGATATTTTAAAACAAATTGAACCGTGTAGTTGTCTATAACATTAATTTGTTCAACGGGATCCCAAATGTAAGATGCCCCTCTGGGACCTTGCCCGTCCCAACCTCGCATGTTTCTTTCGATGGAGTATTTAACTGAATGTGCTGTCATCTCATGTCCACAATGGAATTTAACTCCTTTCCTCAATGTGAAATTGTAAACTAAACCATCATCTGAAACAGACCAGCTTGTTGCGAGAACAGGGACAAAACTATCGGTGGGCGGGTCATAACGTACGAGCTGTTCATAGACATTATTAAACACCACAACCTCGTTAGAGTAGGTTTCGCTGGGGTCCCAGAAAACGATGACGTCTGTCGTTGCATAAGCATATACGGCGATTAAGGGTTTAGGAGCCGGCTTTAAAAAAATGTAATATGCGCCGACTATTACAGCAGCAATAACAATTATTACTGCAATTAAAATTGCCTGCATTCTGGTTACGGCGTTCTTATTGATAATGTTCCCCTTCATGAATATACCTCAATTGCTTTAATTTCTAGAGAACCTCATTTAAAATTTGTGCTTGTTAAGTTTGAGCTAAACTTCTTAAATGCCTAGCAAGCTCGAGAAACTGATATGCTGACAAACTTAAAATTATTAAATACATCGTTGGTCTATTCTGTATGTTATGGGCTAGTGGCACCTGTCAGAAAATTGGAAATTATGAGAATGTGGTGTGGAATGATGGTTAAGGTTCTGAACGGGGAGGATGTGAAAAATCTCATAGTGGGTGCAACAATTTTAGGGACCGGTGGTGGGGGCGATCCAAAAGAGGGCCTCAAGACTCTATTGAATGACCTGAAGGCTGGTAGAAAATTAAATTTAGCGAGTACATCCGACTTAAACCCCGAATCTTTGGTGGTATGCGCTTACTTCTGCGGTTCTATATCTCCTCCTGGAGAAGGATCCGGAAGCCAAAAGTTAGAGTTAAACCAGGAAATGCTAAAAGCCCTTAAAATTTTAGAAAGAAGGATGGGAGAAAAAGTTTCAGCTGTGATTCCGACTGAGATTGGAGGGGGCAACACCGCTGTAGCCTTTCATCTAGCATCAATTCTCAAGGTTCCGGTTTTTGATGGAGATCAGGTGGGGCGTGCAGCACCCGAACTTAACCAATCAACCTACATCATTCATGGAGTTAAGGCTGCTCCATCCGTAATAACCGATCTGCATGGGAACATTGTGGTTGTTGAGGATTACGTAGATGTTTCAAGCTATGAGTCTATCGCACGAAATTTAGCCATAGCCTTCGGTGGTTCGGTCTTCATAATTGACAGTCCTGTAACAATTGCTAAAGCAGATAAAATAGCTGTTAAAAATACTATTTCAAGGGCGATAGACCTTGGAAAGGCCATTAACGATGCGAGAAAGAGTCGAAAAAACCCTCTCGATGCAGCTGTGCGCTTTTTGAACGGATTCAAAATTTTTAGAGGCTTTATAAAGAGGCATTCGTTAAAGGTTGATAAGGGCTTTTTGACAGGGTACATAGAGATTGAGGGCGTGGAAGAGTGGAAGGGTCAACGCTTCAAAATCTGGGTGAAAAACGAAAATATTATTGGTTGGAGAAATGGCAGAGTTGTTGTTATGGCTCCAGATTTAATATGCACGGTTGATAAAAACTGTAATGGCGTGACAAATAGCGAAATAAAAATAGGAATGGAGTTAGCCTTGATAGGTGTTAAAGCGCCGGATATATGGCGCACGCCGAAGGGGATAGAACTTTTCGGCCCAAGACATTTTGGATTCGATTTTGACTATGTTCCAATTGAAGAGTTAGTGAAGGAAAGCTAATGCTTAAGATGAGCAAAATATTACTAGTCTTGCCCGTTTCAACAAAGGAATGGATTGAGAAAACAAGAAATTATCTGCTGAACTTAACGCTTTCCAATACTATGGTTGATATAATAAACTTGCCAGCTGCTCCTGAATCTATTGAAACATTTTATGATTCGGCTTTAGCTGCTCCGATGGTTATCGATGCTGTTGTAAAAGCGGAGAAAATGGGCTACAACGCTGTTGTTATAGGGTGTTTTGAAGACCCGGGCTTACATGCCTCACGCGAGCTAGTTTCTATACCAGTTTTGGGAATAGGTGAAACTTCAATTATCGTCGCATCTCTTATAGGGGAAAGGATAGCCGTAATATCAACTGGCCAAAATTCTAGGGCTGTTTACGAGCGAAAAATGATGGAGATGGGCTTGAATAAGAAGCTAGTTTATTCCGGCGGAATTGAAATACCAGTGCTCAAACTGCTAGATGAGAGACTCGTGACCAAACTACTCATTGGGGAAGCTAAAAAGGCTGTGCAAAAATTCGGCGCAGACGTCATCGTCCTAGGATGTGGGGGCATGATGGGACTCTACATGAAAATTCAAAGGGTCCTAAAAACTTCTGTAATCGATCCTCTTCTTGTTACGGTAAAAATGGCGGAGGCATTTTCTCACCTTGGTCTAACGCATAGCAAAGCATGGATTTACAACATTCCAAAGCATAAAAAGAGATAAGCTGAACAGTGCTGCGTTAAAATAGAAGCCACAAACAGAAAAGGGGAAAAATCGCGTGCGCAAAATACGCCATTTGCGAGTTTTTGATGCTTGTAATGTGCTGTTGCAAGAAATGTTCTCATTAGGTTTGCATGCTTGTTTTAGGTGTTACAGCTTTAAAGTGGCGCTTACAGCCTCGCGCTGTGAAGTTATAGAAACGAGCAATGTCAATTATTTATACTGTCTGTTGACGCGATCGGCAAATTTGAGTACGCGAACTCCACTTAAGGCAAATTTGGAGGGTATAAACTGGCTTCTAGTCTTGTGTTATGTATAAACTATACAGAAGAATCTTATCAATTGTCAGCTGGTAATCCTTAAAACTAGCCACTCAAGCGCGCAAGTTCTCTATAATGGAGAATATGATAACTATTGCCTATTTGTTGATTCGTTCACGAGTTCGGCGATGTCTTTAACGGTTATTTTGCCTTCTAACCCTTCGTCTTTAACTGCATCGTCAAGCATCACCATGCAACTTGGACATGCCACAGCCAAGATTTCGGCGCCTGTTTCATAGGCTTCCCTAACCCTAATCCTACTGGGGCTTTGAGCTGATCTTCCCAAAAGATCCATAACAATGTTTCCGCTTCCCCCGCCGCAACAGAAAGAATTTTCTCTGATCCTCTTCATTTCTATTAGTTCAATTCCTGGAATTCTTTTCAGAATTTCTCTTGGCGCATCGTAGACTCCATTGTATCTGCCGAGGAAGCAAGGATCATGGTATGTAACCTTAGCTTTCAGCTCGGATAATCGTATCTTTCCTTCCCCAATCATTTCCAATAGGAGTTGCGTGTAATGAAATACTTCAAAATCTCCAAGTCTCGGATACTTGTTTTTCATGGAATTGTATGCATGAGGTGAAAGGGTGACAATCTTCTTCACACCGAGTTCTTTAAATTTCTGGGCGTTCTTATTAGCTAGCTCTTGGAACAGTCCCATTTCACCAAGCATGTACACTTCGTTTCCATCACAATCCTCTTCGGTGCCAAGAATTCCAAAGGATACCTCTGCCTTATCCAGTAATTCGGCAAGGTTCTTGGCCATTCTTTGCCCGCGCTCTTCATATGACCCAACGCAACCTATATAGAGAAGGTACTCATCGCCTGGTCTGTATCGCTTTACTCCTTCCGCCCAAGCGTCTCTTTTGCTTCTCGGTATTCCCCAAGGGTTCCCGTGTTTGCTTATGTTGTTCAAAAAATCTCTAACCTTTGGCAGTGTAAACCCTTTCTCAATCATGTCGCTCCTTGCGGCTACAATCCACTCAACGACGTCGTCGCTAAATCCCATGGGACATTGCTCAACACAGTTTCTGCATGCTGTGCACGAAAATACAATTTCTGCAAAATGCTCTGACCAATCGATTTCCTTCTTTAGCCATGCCCATATAAGCCAGAGTCTTCCACCCGTGGAGTAAGTTTCAAGTCGGAATCTGCTGTAAGATGGACAGTTAAATTCTGTGAAATCGCTTGTGAACTTGCAGTATCCGCATCTAAAGCACCTATGTATCTGCTCAGCGTATGCCCGCATCATTATGCCTCCCAGTTTCCAGGATTCATGATTCCGTTGGGGTCCAGAAGCTTCTTTATGCGCTTCATCAGTTCAAGCGTATTTTTGTCCATTCTTTCCATAATCATTTTCTGTGCAGGAGCTTCAGGCTTCCAAGGAACTCCCCCTATATCCAAACTAGCTAAGTTTGAATCGTGCAATGCTTTTTTCGTCCTCTCTATATTGTCTGGGTCTGCGCGATTGAATGGGTATCCGAAGGCAAACATCATGCAGTTCCCCCGGGCAATAACTCGGCCTGTCATACCATATGTAATCCCATATTTGGAAGAGAACTCAAGTAGTTTCTTGTAAGCTTCTGGAAATTTTTCAATGGGAATGATTGGTCCGCAATATTCGAATCCGCCACCCTTCATTACATCGGCGAATCTTGTTGTGCTCCTTGTTGGCATTTCCAAAAGTTCCCTTTTTATATCTGGCGTCAGCATCATGAATCCGCCTTCTTTACTGTCGATATGGGGGCGGAGGGCATCCCAAACCATTCTCCTCTTGAATTCCAGTTCTTCCTCAGAGTCTCCCGTAAGGCAAATCCCTATCATTATGATGTCCTTGAACATGAAGGGGTACGGTTGAGCGCTAACAAATATGTCTTCTGCCATCTCCGTGTGGGTAACCCTGTGGATCACGTCTGGAACTAGGTTTGGATCTTCCACCACAAACACCTCAATATCTCTGAGCTTCTTATTTGGGTAGAGTCTAAGACCCAACTTTGTGATGATTCCTGTTGTGCCAAACCACCCTAAGAAGAGCCCAGCTAAATCAGGCAAAGGCGCCAATGAAAACCAGTAGGGACTCACTGAACACGAACCAATTTTGCACACTTCTCCTGTTGGCAGCACAACTTCTAATCCGGTAACCATGTCAGAATTGAAGCCATATTGCTGAGACAAACGACCCTGACCATGAATTACTATGTTTCCGACAACTGTTGCTGAGGGAGGAGCGTCGGGAATTGAATATCTTAAATCAGGATGATGTCTCTCAAGGTAAGCTTTAAGTTTACCGCATGTGACACCTCCCTCAACAACAACATATCTGCTTTTCTCGTTTACCTCCAAAACTCTATCCATCCTTTTTAGGTCTAGCGCGATGCCACCACGATGGGGGATAACCAAACCGGACAGGCTTAGTGAACCTCCAACAGGAACTATGGGTATTTTCTCTTTGTTCGCGAGCTGGACTATCTTTTGCACTTCCTCGGTCGTTTTCGGCATCACCACATAGTCTGGTTCGTGAGGTTCCATCAACCCTGGATCTCGAGAATATATATACAGTTCTTCTTTTCTGTCTGAAACATGTTCTTCCCCCACTATTTCAGCCAGAGCTTTGCGTATTCTATCCATACCAGTCACTTCCACCCGGTTGGTTTCTCGCCTAAAGCAAGCTTACAGAGGTCATGCATCATTATGGGCTTTATGCCTTTTTTTGCAACAGCCTCTGACAGAGAGGAAAAGCATCCGGGACAATTAAAAACACAGTACTCGGCTCCAGCGTTAGACATGTCTTCCACATTTCTTTTTTGCACATCGACAAACAGCTCGTATCTTTGCAGTCCTCTGATGATGCCGCCACAGCAGAGAGCATCTTCTCTGTCGTATTTTCTTGTCACCCTTTCTGCTCCTATTAAGCTGAAGATTTCGTCTACTAAATGTTCTTTCTCTGGAGCAAGCCGAGATGAACAGTTGCGCTGGTATGCTACTTTTATGTTCAGCGGCTTTATTTCATCTTCATGCTCTTTCAGTTTGTTGTACAAATACTCAAAGAAATGGACTGGTCTGAAGGGAACTTTTATGCCGTAGGCTGGTGCATAAGAGACGAAGGTTGAATAACACTCGTCATGGAAGAATACTACTTCCTTAAAGCCATGTCTGGCAATATTCTCTATTATCCCTGGAAGCCTCTCCCTTATCAGCGAAGGTTTTCCAAAATGGAGATACACAAGTTGACAGAAGAAATATCTTCCTAAAATAATGGAGACGTTTTCGAAGAGTTTTCCTTGAATTGAATTTACATATTCCGGGAAAAGGCAGAGGGAGATTACTGGTTCCTTAGCATCCCAAAATTGTTGAATGTCCTTTCTTCCAGGGATTCCAATATTAATCCACTGTTTTACAATGGGTTTAGGCGCTGGAAGTATGCCTCTTTTCTCCTGAAGATCTGTAATCAAATAAAATAGATGGTTTCCCCTTTTACAGTATTCTTCGCATGCGTAGCATGTTACACATTCATGTAACACAAAAGAATCTTCGCCTTTAATCAGTTTTTGCACCTCCGCTTTGGCTGTCTCTTTGTCCATTTTCATGTACTGACATTTAACGAGGCAATCATAGGTTGAGCATGTCGCACATAGCTTTTCATCAAATTTCAGCTCTAACTTACGCATTTGATCCAACTCCCTTTTTGTCACTTTTCTCCTGTTCGTCTAAAATGATCATGGTTGCCAGTCTGGCGGCGGTTCCTACAACCTTTGAGCAATAGTTCATCATGCCGAATTCTACAGCCTCTTTGAATTCCTTTTTGTCTAAAAGGTTGAATGTTCGACCCATCAACGATTTTTGCAGCTCAGAGCATCGGCAAGTCCCATACTTTTCAACGAATTGATCATGCAGCTTTTTCACCAGTAAATAGGATTTCATTGGTTTGAACATATCTTCAAAGTCTTTGCGCTCTCTACCAAAAAGGTAGCTGATGACCATGGCGCCGCCCACCAGAGCGCCGCAAGTTCCATCTCCAGTCAATCCTAACCCATCAGCCAATCCGCTTGCCGCTTTAAACACGTCGTCATTTTCGATGCCCAACGCTTCAAAAATACCTGCGATCGTAGTTTGGGCGCAACCCGTGCATTTCCTTTCAAATTCCTCAGCAAGTTTAGAAGCCTTACTTGCAATTTCTTCTTTCCTATTCATTTTTAACACTCTCAAATCCTCTTAGCACAATATGCGTTTAAAATTTTCACTTTTATGATGTTGTTTACAATTCGAACTCGTCAACGTGAAAAGTGTCAGTTCGCCCCTCGAGCATATGACAGCCTTGCAACTTATTGACTCTCTAGCTCATCATCCGAAAATACCATGTCAGGCCACAAAATAAGCTTTGTTAAAAACCGCGCGTGCAGTTTTTGCATTTCAGCTTCAGCTGTCTCTCTGTTTATGTTCATATACATATTTAACAAGATACTGGTTTGCCATGACCTCTGGATGGGCTCTAAATGTGAGTTCTATTCCCACCAGGATGATGATGGTTTCACTTCCATATGTGCCTTTAACGATAGCAGGCTGTCCTGCCGCTGTCACATCGTAATATGGCCACCATCCGGCAACAAGAAGATCTTCTTTTGCGTATTTTGCCAAGATTTCGGCGCCTTCACCTGCTTCAAACCATACTGGAAGAAGATAAAGGCATATCCGTTTGATGAATAGTAAGCGGTTATTGGACTGTTTATGTTATATGTTATGCGTATCACGCCATTGTTGTAGCCTCCATAGTGTTCTGAGAAGAAAGCTTTAACATTGATTAGGCTTGTAATGGCTGTTAGAGATCCTCCTCCCTCGCCATAGCCAAGATATGTTCCTCCCACTTCCACGAACTCTTTTAGCTTTTGGTTGCTAGTCCTTTTTTTATGAAGGCATGAACTCCAGCAGAATTCTGTAGGCTATTCCTCCGAGAAGTAGGGCGAGGACAACGTCTATGATGGTTATTGCCAAGGCTTTTTTCCATCCGAATTCCTTTATGAGTGCGGCGATTGTGGCTATGCATGGAATATAAATCATGACAACAAGTGAGAAGACTATCATTTGTATAGCTGCTAAATCTGCTAATTTCATGCCTTGCGGTAACGCTTCTTCAAGAAGGATTAGGGCTAGCTCTTTACGCAAGACCCCAA
>Ga0185307_1001271_pt1 | contig 14172 bp, 14 predicted proteins | sample LHCtaG_FD_128010 | JGI IMG/M metagenome (GOLD analysis project Ga0185307, IMG submission 128010) | Hot spring microbial communities from Little Hot Creek, USA to study Microbial Dark Matter (Phase II) - LHC4sed_matched (SPADES... | ecosystem: Environmental > Aquatic > Thermal springs > Hot... | reverse complement strand
GAAATCCTAAATAACGGGGGCAAAATTTTCACGGGGACACATGCCCTCAGCAGTGTTGAGCGGGCTATACGTAAGGATTTTGGAACCCTCCAACCCCTTGAACTTATCGCGAATGTCCTTAGACTTATGGGTGAAGGAACAAAAGTATGTGTGGAAATAGTTCTAATGGCTGCTGACGCCGGATTAATCCCGGTAGACAGAGACGTCATAGCCATAGCTGGAACTGGCAGAGGAGCTGACACTGCACTCCGCATAAAGCCGGCTAACAGCGCAAGATTCTTCGAACTAAAAATAAGGGAGGTTATAGCAAAGCCATCTAATTTCTAGATGTCGTCGGATTCGCGTTTACTAAAGTAGATTATGTTGCGATGCTCCACATATCCACACTTCTTGAAAAGCTTCTAGAAGCCTCATTTCCATCCTCAATTAACGCGCAGAAAATTCTGATCCCATGATTTTTGAGCACCTTTTCAGCCTCAGCAACTAAAGCACTTGCAACACCGCGCCGCCTAAAGTCTGGGTCAACAGCTAGCCGATTTATCCAACCCTTCCGCCCATCAGAGCTGACAATAACAGCGCCGACAAGCCTCTCGTTTTCGAAGGCTCCTAGGAAGAATTCTGGATTGGCACCCATTTGCTTAGTTATTTCTTCTTTGCTGTCTCTGCCCTTTGGTTTGAAAGGTAACCCTGCCCTGCGCCAAAGGTTAACAAGTTCTTCATAATGGTCTATTGTTAGTTTTCGAATTTCCATGGATCGTTTTTAGCCTCTATTTCTCCTTCTCAACTTCCTTTACAACGTCTTCGACTATTTCCATTCCCGCGTCGACAAGTTCCCTTGTGATGTTGAGGGGTGGCACAATTCTCAAGGTTGAGATTCCGCATGTGATGACGGCTACCCCGCGTTTCCATGAACGAATCATGATTTCATTCGCCTTTTGTGGTGCGGGTTTCTTGCTGTCTTTGTCCTCCACGAATTCAACGCCAATCATTAAGCCTTTACCTCTAACATCTCCAACTATTTCGCTTTTCTCCTTCAACTCCTCAAACCTTTTCATGATATAGGCTCCCTGTTTTGTGGCGTTCTCCAAAAGTCGCTCCTCTTTAATGGCGTCTATAACGGCTATTGCCGCGGCGCATGAAAGTGGGTTTCCGCCGAAAGTGCTCGCATGGGAACCGCCAACCCAGTCCATTACTTTCGCCTTCGCAATAGTTGCGCCAAGCGGTAGTCCAGAAGCCAAAGCCTTGGCACTGCAAATTATGTCCGGCTCTACATTCCAGTGTTCGATGGCGAACCATTTTCCAGTTCTCCCAATTCCAGACTGAACCTCATCATCTATCAGCAGAATGCCATACTTGTCGGCAAGCTTCTTTAACGGCTCTACATTCCAGTGTTCGATGGCGAACCATTTTCCAGTTCTCCCAATTCCAGACTGAACCTCATCATCTATCAGCAGAATGCCATACTTGTCGGCAAACTTCTTTAAGCGTTGGAAGTATTCTGGTGGTGGAACAACATATCCGCCTTCACCTTGAATTGGCTCAAAAACAATTGCGGCGACATCTTCTGGTGGCGCATATTTTTGCAACACAAACTCGTCTATGAAGTCAACACACCAGTAATGGCAGTCGGGGTAGGTCTGCTTAAAAGGACAACGGTAACAGTATGGATACGGAACATGGTTCACACCCGGCATCAAGGGAAAGAAGTAACGCCTCTGCGTTGGTTTACTTGCTGTAAAAGATAAAGAGCCTATTGTTCTCCCATGAAAGGCGTTAATAAAGCCTATGAAAAGCTGTTTCCGCGTGTGCCATCTAGCCAGCTTAATAGCTGCTTCAACAGCTTCTGTTCCACTGTTGCCAAAGTAAACCTTCTTCTCAAAGTTTCCAGGCGTGATTTCTACAAGTTTCTCGGCAAGCATGATAACTTCGTTATAGTAAAAGTCTGTGTTTGAGTAGTGGAGGAAGCGGTCGCACTGTTTTTTGATAGCGTCGATTACTTTTGGATGGTTATGCCCAACGTTTAAGCATGCCAGCCCAGAGTTGAAGTCTATGTATTCGTTTCCATCGACGTCCCGGACTATGCAACCCTTGCCAGACTCTACAACGAGGGGATAGAAACGCACATAGGAGGGCGAAATGAACCGCTCATCCTTTTTCACAAGTTCTCTCGCTTTAGGTCCTGGAGGAGTTACAACAATTTTTGGGTAATCAATCATATGCCTCACCGGAGAGATTAACCATTTAGCCAAATCAAATTATATATAGCTATCTGTAAATTTGCCAAAAATATCTATAGTGTGAAATAGCGGTTTTGGCTTTTGCGATTTCGGTGCGGGATGGTATTATAAGTGTTTTATGGCTTTGCAACAGTTATTTCGATAGTTGAAACGTTAGTTTTCTGTCCCTCGCCGCGGACAACTTCCTCTGTGCCTATTTTGATATCCTTAAGCTGTAGGTCTTTCATGAAGGCTCTTCTTAACAGCTCAACGGTGTCGACTGCTCTGCTGATCGCCCGCCCCCTAGCTTTCACAACAATTTTCTGGGCGCCGGAATTGAAGAAGGTTAGGCAGGCGACCACATAGTTCATTACTGGTTTCTTGCCGATTAGCACTGTATTCTCGTTTGCTTGTGCTGGTTTGGCGGCTTTTTCCTCTTTTGCAGCCTTCTTAGGCTTTTCCTCTGACATATTCAACCTCCTTCTGGCATCTAAACTCTATGATGGCAATTGTTTAATGGTATCATTATTATGTTGAAGTTCTTATATTTTTCCGTGTGAGGCTGAATCAGACACACTCGTTTGAGGCTAATTTTTGATAGTATTCCCAGTCTTCGTCAACCCATCGCTGAATCTTTTCAATGTCAGCATCTGTTAGGTGGCGGAACCTTTCCTGCATAGCTAGGTACTCTTTAACGGGTTTGCGTTTCGACTTGTCAATTAGGCGGTCGCTTGGGGGGTTAAGCCTAAACTTTCCATACTCAATTTCGTAAAGAGCCCACATGCCGGTTTGAACAGCCAACCGCCCAATCTCCACAGTTTTGCTGGTATCGTAGCGCCAACCAGTTGGGCACGGAGCCAAAACATGAATGTACTTAGTTCCCCTAATCTCCTTGGCTTTCCTCAACTTGTTAACAAAGTCCACTGGATAGGAGGGGCAAGCGGTTGCAACATATGGTATCTTGTGTGCCGCCATTATCAGGGGCATGTTTTTCTTCCGCTCCTTCTTGCCCGTGGGTGTTGTGGTTGTCCAAGCACCGTAAGGCGTGGCGCCACTGCGCTGAAGCCCAGTGTTGCCATAAGCCTCATTATCATAGCATACGTAGATGAAGTTGGTTTCCCGTTCTGCAGCACCAGATAAGGCTTGTATGCCTATGTCCACCGTTCCTCCATCGCCAGCCCATCCCACAACTGTTATGTCCTCTAAACCTCGGACTTTTAGGGCTGCCACTATGCCTGAGCATGTCGCACCAGTTGCCTCAAAAAGCATGTTCTGAAGGGGAACGGCAAAGGAGGTGTAGGGATATGGTCCTTGAATAACTGTGGTACAGCATGCGGGCACAACCAGTATAACCTTGTTTCCAAGGGCTTTGAATAGGAGTCGGAGAGCTATTGATGGACCGCATCCAGCACAAGCCGCATGCCCCTTAAGCAGATACTCTTCTTTAGGGAACTCTTTGATTGTAACCATAATTTTCACTCCCTCAAATCAACCCACACTGTTTCTTTTTCAACTCTCCCCATCTTCATCCATTTCAGCGATTTTTTGGCAATCTCCTCGATGGTTTTGAATGTCACGTCTCGCCCGCCTAAACCAGCAAGCAAAGGCCTGTCTTCCATGTGATAAAGCGAAGCCTTAATTTCTGATGCGAGAAAACCTTCCATTCCGAAGGATGTGTGACGGTCTATTGTGGCGATTATTCTTGCATTTAAAGCAAGCTTTCTAACTTCTTCAACTGGAAAAGGACGGTAAACCCTTATCCTCGCAGCGCCAACCTTTAAGCCTTCTCTCCTAAGGTTGTCAACAGCAACTTTGGCTTCACATCCCATAGTCCCCATTGTGCAAATGATCAAATCTGCATCTTCACATCTGTATTTGTCGATGAGTCCGCCATATTGGAAGCCGAAGCGTCGACCATACTCCTTGTCGATTTCAGGTATCAACCGCTTGGCGTTTTCCATAGCCTCTTGTATCATATAGCGGAACTCCATGTACCATTCCGGAGAGACGAGATTCGCGTGGGAAAACGGATTGTTCACATCTAAAATCCACCCAGACTTGTACGGAGGCAGAAAAGCGTCGATCTCCTCTTGGTCGTGAATTTTCACCGGCATGTAAGTGTGGGATAGGATGAATCCTTCTAGGCAGACCATGGCTGGCAGAAAGACCCGCTCATCTTCGCATAATCTGTAGGCTTGTATAATCGTGTCGAAAACCTCTTGGTTGTCGGCGCAGTAAAACTGAATCCACCCAGTGTCCCTCTGCGAAAGTGAATCGCTGAGATCAGGCCAAATGCTCCAGGGCGCTCCCATCGCACGGTTAACAACAGCCATGACGATGGGTAAGCGTGCGCCAGAAGCCCAGTGTAAAGCCTCGTGCATCAGAGCCAAACCATGAGCTGAAGTTGCGGTAAAAGTTCTGACACCAGCTGCCGCAGCACCTATGCAGGCGGCCATAGCGCTATGTTCAGACTCCACACGAATATATTCGGCGTCCATTTCTCCACTTTCCACAAACTCGGCGATTTTCTCCACAATAGTTGTTTGCGGGGTTATGGGGTATGCGGCAACCACCTTGACCCTGGCGGCTTTGGCGGCGTAGCCAGCAATGTGGTTTGCTGTGTCAATTATGATTTGTGCCATTATTCTTCCTCCCTTTGCATAGTTATCGCCTTAACTGGACACTCGTTTGCGCATATACCGCATCCCTTGCAATAGTCATAGTCAATTTCTGGAGAATCATCCTCGCGTCTTGTTATGGCTGCGTCTGGGCAGTAAACCCAGCAGAGAGTGCATTTCGTGCATTTTGAATAGTCTATTACGGGCCGAAAGGTTCTCCAAGACCCGGTTTCCCCCACGCTTCCAAGGGTTGGATATGATATGGGAGTGAGAGGCATATCTCTCCGCGATTTAGGAACAACCAACTTCTCACCATCCTCTAACTAGTCGCTCGTAAGCAAGCTCAGCCGCACGAGCATTCTTTTCTCCAGCACTCCCCCGCCAGTTCTCCCTAATGGCTTTTAAAACGCTTTCCAAACGAACCTCGCCTGTTGCCCCCGCAAAAGCCCCAAGAATTGAAGTGTTCACAACTGGCAAGCCAGCAACACGAAGATTTAGCTCAAGTGCAATGCCCGTTGCATCAACAGTGGCAATGCGCCAGCCCTTAAACCCCAACTCTTCTGGCTTTTTAGTCGTATTCATAACTATTATGCCATCCTTTTTGAGACCTTCCGTAATATCTATCATCTTGTAGAGTTGGGGGTCTAATACCACCACGTAATCTGGAGCGTAAACTTGGCTATGAAGGAGAATTGGAGCGTCGCTTATCCGGGCGAAGGCTTTAACTGGGGCGCCTCTGCGTTCAGCCCCAAAATATGGAAATGCTTGAACGTGTTTACCCTCAATGTGTGCCGCATGGGCTAACAGTTGCGCAGCGGTTACAGCGCCTTGTCCACCTCTCCCATGTATCCTAATTTCCTTAAGCACCTCTTCAACCCTTCTCGGGAATTGGAAGGTGAGGTATCTCCCCTTATTAGTGTTTAGCTAAACATAAAGCAAAATCAACGTTAAAACGAGAAACGTCGTGCCAAATAAGGGAAAAACTACCCTCTTTGCTGTTTGAATAACCTCGTCAGTGAGTGTGCACAACTTCTCCAACGGTTTCCGCCCAATAACCTTCACGTTCCGCATTACCGCGCTTCTGTACCCAAACATGGCTGGTTCCATGCTGGCTAACGCGTTCTTTGCAACTTCAACTATGCAGCCCACCAGTTTCTCGTGGTCGATAACTTCGCCAACAGGGTGATATCCGCGTTCGCTAAACGTCACTGCGTTAACGGCGTGTGTGTCGGTCGTGAAAACTTCGCCATCAATAAAACCGAGCGGCTTAAGCGCTTCCAAAATTTTTTCCCTTAAGCCCAAAACCATGTTGTTCCCGTCAATAACGACGTAGACTGATTTCTGAGAACCAACCTCAACAGCCACAACCGTTATGCCGCCCGGCCCCATACCATCTCTTAGGCTAAATTCTTTCGGCTTAACAGTAGCAGCGCCAACCCCAAATGGGGCTAAACGCGCAGAGGATGCTTTCTTTAGACACGCAACTGCAACGTCTTCCAATGCGGTTAATGCCGTCCGCACATCCACAGCGCTGTCTATGCTATTATGGGCGTTGATGGCAACACAAGACTCTAAACCTAATTTCTCAGCCTCCCTACGGATAACGTCGCCTAACTCTCTTGGGATATCCTCTGTAGTTTTTGGAGCGAGAGATAACGTGATAAGCGCAGTTTTTCCGAAAATTTGACAACAAACGGTAGCCAAGCCGTTGCTAACTTTAATGAAAGAAGTTGCCTTATCCTCCTTCGCCTTAAATTCTGCTGATTCAAGGGTGCCAGCAATTATTCTCTGAACATGGCTTTGGGAAGCCACATCGAGTTCATGCCCAAGTAAACCCAGCGGTACACATGCAACACCACCAAAATTTTGCTCCAAGGCTGTTTTAAGCATGGACGGTAAAAGACTGCTTCCCACATTCTTAAACGGACCAGGATGCACCGATGGAACGGCGATAAACACTTTTGATTTTAAGCCTTCAAACTTTAATATCGAAACTTCAACATCATGCTCTTCGCTTAATTCTTCAAGGAAAGCCTCAAAGGGAGCGTTTAAGTCTGCAACCCAATTCAGCAGAAAAGCCCTAAAAATGGGGATGGACTGCTTGCCAATAGAACGTTTCCCAATAGAATTCAGAAGGAATATAAAACAGAAGCTTGAGCCAAAAGCAAAGGCTAATGCAATAACTGAAGAGGCTAAAACTTTCGCAACGTCAACGCTATTTGGCCACCATAAAAACACAAAGGGAATAAGGCATAAAGAAGGCTGAAGAATAGAGGCTAACAAAAAACGCCGATAATTCACAGAGGAAGTCGAATATAGGACGATAAGGCGGAGTATTAAAACAGCAGAAAACCCTAAAAGGCAAAACTTAACCGTCCAGAAAGGGAACGCCGTAAAAAAGGCCGCCACGTAGCCCATAAAAATGAAAAAAAGCCATAATACCCAACAAAATAAGGAGAGAGCAGCTGTCCTTCTCAGGTCATAAATTGGGTCGCCCCTAAGCACAAAAAGTACCAGGAAATAGTTCATGCACATAGTTATGGAAATCAAAGCAAAACTCAAAATTAATCCATAAGCTAATCCGGGAGGGGAGAAGGAGAAAATTAAAGTTGATAGTAAACCGCTGGTAACACAAACTGCGAATAAAATTTGGACTATCCTTTTGTATGATGGAAGCATGAAAAGCGATGAATAATGCCTAACCGCCTTATCCAAATACTGACCGAAGGAGTCAGTGTTAGCCACACGCACACACTCAAAGAGTTTCTGAAAGCGCATACGTCATATTAAAGTGTTGCATAAAATCCATAAGAAGCACCCTTATAGTTGCACTTAACGTTATTTGAAGGGCAAGTGTTTTATCCTTGAAGTGCCACTTATAACCTTTTGCTGGTGCTATGCCGGAGCAAACTCTCCCCCCAACAATATTCCACATGCTTGAGAAAAACCTTGGAAAAAGCGTCCGCGTTATTCTAGACCCTTCCTATGGGTTTGAAGGGGTTTTAGCCGCAGTAACCCGTGAACCAGCCGGAATATGGCTTTCAAATGCTGAAGCCATAGTTTTACGCGCAACAATTGCCCAGCCTATTCCGCAGGTTGCAAGTAGAGAGGAGCGCAGCGAAATATTCATTCACCTAAATTCGGTTCAGAGAATAGAGATTTTACATTCGACTTCTCGCCGCCAAGTCTAGAAAAACAAGCGCGCTAAGATGCATATCACTATTAAGGCTATGGCTGCGGCTATCAGAATTTCTGGCCTTACCTTAACGCCTTCCGTCTCCTCTTCAAAAAACCTCAGCAATCCGGCGCTTGCAGCTGGCATTGGCGCTGATTCGCTTTTCTTCTTCTTACTCAATGTTCAGTCATCCCCCGTTTGACTTTTGCATTTTAGGATTTGGGCTCCTCCAGTATTAACCTTGCGCTGCTGCTCAAAACAGTTTTATTTTGGTAAGGGCGATAATGGAGCGAGGTGCGTGTTAATGCCGACTCCACGGGAAGAATACCAGTATGTATTAGATGTTCTACAGAAGCACCATGCGTGGTTCCGGGAATGTATACCCCTGATAGCAAGCGAAAACATACCGAGCCCTGCAGTGCGCGAAGCATTGACAACAGATTTTGGAAATAGATACGCTGAAGGCTGGCCTGGAGAAAGGGTTTACGCCGGATGTCGCTTCATAGACTTGGTCGAGTTTAAATGCATTGAGCTCATGAAAAAGCTTTTTGACGCGGAGTTTGTGGATGTACGACCCATCTCCGGAGTTGTAGCAAATCTTGTTGTTTATACGGCTTTCACAGAACCGGGCGACATTATGATGGCTTTGTCAATACCATGTGGCGGACACATAACAATGGGCAAGAAAGAATTGGGAGGCACAGCGGGGGCCGTTCATGGCTTGGTGGTTGAATACTTACCCCTGGACTATAAGGAGTTAAACATCGATGTGGATAAGGCAAAACAGCGGATAGAGAAGCTTGCAGCAGAGGGGAAGCCGCCCAAGCTCGTAATGTTTGGAGCCAGCGTCTTCCCATTCCCTCACCCAGTAAAGGAGCTAGCAGACACAATACATAATGTGGGGGGAACCGTTGGCTACGATGCCGCCCACGTTGCTGGACTAATTGCTGGAAAATGCTTCCAGGATCCACTTCGCGAAGGAGCAGACGTTGTAAGCCTCAGCACCCACAAAACGTTTTTCGGACCTCAGCATGGCGGAGTCTTGTCTTGGGAGAAATACGCTGAAAAGATAAAACGAGCCACTTTCCCCGGGATGGTGAGCAACCACCACTTGCACGCAGTGGCTGGTGTGGCAATTGCGGCTGCTGAGCTGCTTGAGTTTGGAAGGGAATACGCACGCCAAGTTATTAGGAACGCAAAGGCTTTAGCCCAAGCATTGTATGAGAGAGGCTTCAATGTTTTGGCCGAACATAAAGGGTTCACGGAATCTCATGTAATTCTAATTGACATAACAAAGTATGGTGATGGAGGCACCATAGAAGAGACTTTGGAAAAGGCGAACATAATAATTAACAGAAACCTTCTGCCATGGGACATTAAAGAGGGACGCCACTTCCAGCATCCAGGCGGCATAAGACTGGGGGTTTCAGAAGTTACGAGGCTTGGAATGCGAGAATCCGAAATGACGGATATAGCCGAATTCATAAAACGTGTAGTAATAGACAAGGAGCCGCCAGAAAAAGTTGCGGCCGACGTGGCGGAGTTCAGGAAAGACTACCAGAAAGTGCACTACTGCTTCGAGAACGCAACGGAAGCCTACCAATACATAAAAATCCGATAGGCATATCGATGGAAAAACAGCTAACAATATGGACTATTGGACATAGCAACCGCTCCACAAGCACATTCCTAGAACTGCTAAAGGAGCATGAAATACAAGTGGTGGCGGATATACGCCATTTCCCAACATCAAAAATTGAACACTTCAAGAAAGAACACATGGAAAAATGGTTGCCAGAAAACGGAATAGAATATGTATGGCTTGGAAAAGAGCTTGGAGGCTACCGGAAAGGCGGATACCAGAGGCATACGCGAACCAAACTTTTCAGAGAAGGCATAAAAAGACTTCTCGAAATCGCCTCTCAAAAAAGGACATGCTTAATGTGCATGGAGCCAAATCCAAAATACTGCCATAGAAGGTTTATAGCCGCCTACCTAGAAAGGAAAGGCGTAAAAATCATCCACATAACAGCGAAAGGACAGAAAGCCTTACTTAACTTTAAAAACTAAGAGCAACACAAACAATTTGCTGGTGAGGAGATGCATATACACGAGTTTCAAGAGATGATGCGAACCCTATACTTTCACAGAGATTCACAGCGCGGCGTGGAAAAGACCTTTGAATGGCTTGTGGAAGAAGTGGCGGAGCTAGGTGAAGCATTAAAAGCAGATGATAGGAAAGCCTTAGAAAACGAGTTTGCGGACGTCATCGCGTGGTTGGCTTCATTAGCCAACATAATGAATGTGAACTTGGAAAGGGCTGCCCTCGGCAAGTATGATGGGAAATCCCTCGGCAAGTATGATGGGAAATGCCCAAGGTGTAGGCGCTCCCCGTGCCAATGCACCTTTTAAGGCGTTAACCCAAACGTTTTTGCCCAAGCCCAGTTAACACCCAAACCGATGGGCGTTTGCTTCCCCTTTTCACAATCCCCCTTGCTTCCAGAAGCTTCAGGTGATGCAAGACCACATTATAGGGCAAGCCAGTTTCTTTAGCAACCGTTTTTGCGTCCGTAGAAGACTTTTCCAGAAAATTTAGTATCAGTGTTCTCGCCCTCAAGCCGACCTTAACGTTTCTGAAGTCTGTTAGGTAAGCATTGGGATGATACTCTGCGCGGGGCATAACCACATCAAAAACATCTTTGCAATAAAGGAGTAGAAAAGGTTTCACTTTAAGCGAAGTCCGTTAGGCTAATTTGTTTAGGTTTCTTACCTTCGAAGAGCGAGTTGATCTCCTCCCTAACAAGCATAATTCTTTGGCTATAGTAGCGGTGCAAATCATACTTCTTAATTATGTGCTCAGCAGCCTCAAGATACTTTTCTATCCCGCCACGATAGACGGTTAGGGTTAGTTCTCCACCACACATTGGGCATTTGCCCCGCAGTGGCAAGCGGCGAAAACGCTTGTTGCAAGCTTTGCAGCGGAACCCTTGCATCGAAAATGCCCTGAGATTTCCGGCGATGTCACGGATAAAATGTTTTATTAAGACTTTTAGGGCGACCTTTCTAGCATCTACGGCCTCAATTTTCTCCGCAAGAGACAATTGCCCATTAAGCTTCTCCACCATAGTTTTGAAACGCTTGTATGTGCTTTCATCATTCCCCATGTTAATGTTGGAGACAGGCACTGTAAAGCGAAAACCCTCAAATTGCGCTTCTGTTCCAAGGCGATATTCAATCAAGTCTATTAGTTGGCTTACATGCTTCGCCTCCGCTCTCTCCAAAGTTTTCTGGTAAAACTCTAATGGATACGCATCAGCCACATCAAAGTCATGTGCTTGCCTTTGAACCTCCCTTGGATTAACAACCGGAATCAAAAGCAGAGGTGCATCCATTATGCCGCCAATTTGGGCTGGGAGGAACTCCCTTGAAAAGTTTAGCAGCGTGTCCAGCGCAAGCATTAGGGCGTCCTCGTCGCCGTCGCAGTCTCTACGCTTTGCTGAGTGCCAAACTGGGTGGGCATAACAAACGTTTAGGCTTGTAAAGCCAATTATTCTACCGAGAATGCCGACAGACGTGTGGGGTGCCAAACCGATGACTAAATGCCCAACAAGGTCTTCAATGCGCCTAACATTATAGTATGGTGGCAACCCGTAAACCTTAACCAAGAGTTCATCAATAAAGTTTGCCACACGAACAAAATATTCAGCACACTTAACTGGAATAACAACATCCTGTATTTTCAGCTCACATATCTGTTCTGGATTTGTCAAGGGATTGCCATAAACATCACCGGTGTAGCCAAGCTGAACGAGTTTTTCAACGGGAACACCAATTTCTGAAGGCTTGAAATGTGTTAATGGGGCATTAGTTGCATCAAAACGAATTGTGCCATCCTTATAAACGGACAAGTCGTATTTTGCCCGCAGAACACCTTTCTCAAGAATCTCTGGAGTCTTAGTCTCATTCGTTAAACCCTTGACACCCTTCAAAACTTTTAACGCTGAAACCCCAAGACGGGCACATGCCTCATCAAGCAACCCCCTAATGTTAATGCTCCGTCGCTCATAAGCAACAGCAGGGAACTTGCAGACAGGGCATTCACCACCGCCATTAAGTGCCCTTTTACATCTTGGGCATACATACTCAAGAACAGTCTCAGAACCGCATACTGGGCACTTTATTCCAAGAACGCTTGCTTTGCAGGATGGACATTTACGTTTAACAACTTCCACGTAGATATTTTCGCGTTTAGCAGCCTCCAAAATGTCCCTCTGGGAACCGCCAGCCAAACTCACAGGGAACAAGACATGCACAAGGGGCTTCATCTCCCTCCTCTTAGCCTTCTCGGGACGCCCCATCCTCGCACCAACAAAAGTTGAAGCCTTATCCATCACAACTACGCCGCAGAGCCCCTTAATAACCTCCAAAATATCCGTGTTTTGACGGAAATCGCTGCTTGGATTCTTAATTCCCAAGCAGAAGGCAAAGGAGCATGCGTCATCTCCCTCAATAACTATATTGCCGTCCAAAACCTTGTGGGGTAAGCATATAGCCTCCAAAGCCCTCTTAACACGTTCGTCCATCTTGCCAACAATGCGACGGGCAAAATCTCCCTCATACTCCGTTTCAGCCGTAGTCAACCACTCTTTAAGGAGCCCAAGTTCCTCGACAGAGCCCAAACTAGACCAGAAGAAAGTGAAGGCTGGATGAAGCGGAACCCCAACCTTCAATGAAAGGGCTATAGCCTCCTTGCATGTCGGCTTGTTTACAAACGGGTTTTCCAGAAAACCCCTAAGCCTCTCGCTTGCTATTCCAGTGGATATTGCCGTCTTCTCAAAATCTCCTCCAAACTGTTCGATAATGGCTTTTCTTAAATCTTCAGCCCACCATTCCTCAACATAACCAGCTGGAGCAAGGCTCTTGCCTTGGTAAAGAAAATCTCCAAAACTTATGAGAATATCGCCCAAAAATAAAATCTTCTCAATCCTATCTTTAACATCGTGGAAGTTTTCCATTGTAACGCGCACAACTGAGCCGTCCCTTAATTTCACTATTGGCGGTTCCAAGACGTCAACAGGTGCTGCGATGCCGCCTTTTCCTGGAAGTTCCAAACGAAGTTGGGTGCCCACAGCAATGAAACCTTGGAGGACAAGCATGGTGGCTGGATGAACGCCTACGGCTGTTAATCCCGTGTTTCTTGCTCTTCCATAGCGTAGTCGGAAACCGCCCCGTCTAGCAGGAAAAGAGAATATGGGGCGCCCAGCGATAATGTCATCCATGAAGCCGGCAGACTTCTTTTCAGACATCTGCCGAATTTCCTTTAGCCAGTCCCAACCCTGAATGCCTAGCTTTTCCACTATAGCCCAAACTTTTGACGCTCGACCAACAATTCCATCGTTAACTACGCGGAGCGCCCCGCCTCGAACCCTATTAGTTTCAATGCGGGGCAGGTTTCGGAAAGCGGAAACCTCCACAGGGTCGGATTCCGTGCCGGTAACTTCCACAGGTAGCCAGCGGAGTGCCCTACGCAGTTCTTCATCTGAAATGTGATATTGAAAGCGGCTAACGCTACGCTCGTAAAGTCTAACCTCCTCAATGAAGCGGGCAATCTCCTCTTCCCTGGGCTTATAACGGTCAAGCCCGAGAATTCTACGAATAAAATCGCCAATAACAAGTGTAAGTGCTTGATCAGTACCACCAGCAGAGCGAATGGGACCAGCAAAGTAAATGGCCAAGTACTTAGACCTGTCATGGTTAGTTTTAATTTTAACTTGTGCAACGCCTTGTATTGGGGCAGCAGTAACCCCTTCCGTAAGAATTGCCAAGGCTGTACGTATAGCTTGCTCAGCGGCAGCTTCAGGATCAAAATGCCCAAACTTCCCGTAAACAATTTCCTCGGCAATTTTGAAGGCAAGCTCCTCCCTCGAAAGTTTCGTGCTTAACTCCCGAATCCTTTCAGCAACACCTTTAGGACCAACAAGGCCTTCAACAAGATCAGCCATGTCCCTTGCAACGGTGCATTCGGGCTTGAATGCAGGGTCAAAGCCTTTCTCCCTAGCTTTATTGGCTATGCTGTATAACTGTTCAAGCTGCTCCTCTAAGGTTTTAACATATTTCTCATAGGACTTGCTCATCTGAATGCCCAATTAACCACTAGGGGTAC
>Ga0185307_1001270_pt1 | contig 14203 bp, 12 predicted proteins | sample LHCtaG_FD_128010 | JGI IMG/M metagenome (GOLD analysis project Ga0185307, IMG submission 128010) | Hot spring microbial communities from Little Hot Creek, USA to study Microbial Dark Matter (Phase II) - LHC4sed_matched (SPADES... | ecosystem: Environmental > Aquatic > Thermal springs > Hot... | reverse complement strand
AGGGGCCACCGCCCACTTCGTGAGCGAGGAGGTGGACGAGGGACCCATCATCTACCAGGACGTGGTGAGGATAAGCCACAAGGACAGCCTGGCCGACCTGGTGAGGAAGAGCGAGAACCTGGAGAAGATCAGTCTTAGCGAGGCCGTGAGGCTGTACTGCGAGCGGAGGATCCTGGTCTACGAGAACAAGACCATTGTCTTCGAGTAGCTAGGGTCAGAGCCCGATCTCGTTAACGGTCTCCCAGGTTCTCTCGTCGAGCACGGTTAGGTTCTCCTCGGAGATCACGTAGAGGTAGTCGTCCAGGTACACGGCCCTCCTCGCCGTCACGTTCTCCACCTCCCTGACCACCTCAAGGTCTCCCCCCCCGTAGGAGAGCACATATCCCTTTCGGGAGGAGGGGAGGAAGAAGACTTCGTGGTCGGGGTCCAGAAGGAAGGCGTGGTGCGTCTCCAGGATCTCGGACCAGTACTCCTCCAGCAGGAGCCTGTCCAGCTCCGCGGGGCTGGAGGGTGAGGAGACGTCGAAGAGGGAGACCTTAACCTTCCAGTTCTCCCTCCCTATCCCCAGCAGGAGGTTTTCGCTTATCGGGTGCAGGTAGGAGGAGTATCCAGGCATCTTCAGCTCCCCCACCACCTTCGGGTCGGAAGGGTCGGAGAGGTCTATCACGTGGAGGGGATCGGTCTCCCTGAAAGTTACCACGTAACCCCTGTTCCCCAGGAACCTCACCGCGTAGATCTCCTCCCCCGTGTGCAGATCCTTCAGGGAGCCCACCACCTTCAGCCCTCGGTCCAGGATGTACACATCGTTGGTGCTCTCCCCTCCCCACCCCAGCATCCAGGGCTCCACGGTGGTGGCGAGGCGTAGGTATCCCCCCTCCTCGTCCAGAGAGAACTGGTTCAGCGGCCTTCCGGGAACCTCAGCCTGGGCCACGATCTCGAAATTATCCAGAGCTATCTTCACGAGGTGGGTGGTCTCCAGCTCCCTCTTCCTTTCCGTCACGTATTCTTCCCACCTCCCCCACAGTTCCTCTCGGGGTAGGGAGGTCGAGGCCAGGATGAGGTTCAGCTCCACCAGCTTCGCGGTGTCGCTGAGCTCGTACCCCATGAGTCGTTCTATCCTCCCCCAGGTTTCCGGGGGGAGGAGGTCCCGGCCCTTTTCGCGGAGGAAATCGTAGCAAACCTGGACGGGAGAGGGATAGTAGGTGTAGGTGAGGTAGAGGGATTCTTCGGACATGTAGACCACCGAGCTACCCGAGTATCCTAAGAAGCTCAGGCTCTTCTCCACCCTTCCTTCCTTCGGATCCAGGATCAGGGCGGTGTACACCGAGTCCGCGGGCATGAGCTGGGTTGGTCGGTAGATGTCGGTGGCCTTGACCCTTAGCTCGCTCTTCCCGGCCCTGAGGGGTTGTAAGGGTAAAGGGGTCTGGCTCTCCACGGGGGTGCTGGTGACGAGGTAGATCTTGCCCCGGTGAAGACGTGCCGAGACCAGCGTGGAGTTCAGTTCCATCCCCCATACCTCTTTGGGGGAGGAGGGATCGGAGACCTCGTAGCCGTTGATCCCGTTGTAGGAGAGGAGGACCAGCAGGTTCTCCAAGAGGAGGAGCTCCCCGTTCTTCTCCAGGGTTGAAACCACCGAGAGCTCTGAAGGGGGGAAGGCCCTTATCACCTTCGTGTCCCAGAGACAGGAGAAGTACAGGTACCTCCCGTCCGTTTTCACCAGGTCCGGTTCGTCTATGCCTCTCACCTGCACCGTGGTCTCCGAGATCCTGGAGGCCTCCTCCCCTTCTCCTCCCCCTTCCAGAATTCTGACGGGGGAGAGGGGGCCCCCCTTCAGCGGGTACCACATCCCCCAGTAGCCTCCGAGCCACTCTTCGGAGCGGGAGAGGTAGTCGGAGAATTCGGTCTCAGAGGAGAACCGGGTCAGCTCCTGGGCCTGGGCCCTCTCCCCCTGGCCGCGGAGCCAGAGCCATCCCAGGGAGATCGCGAGGAGGAAGCAGAGGGCCGCGATTCCGCAGGTCCTCAGGGGAGGTCCAGCTCTACCCTTCACACGTTTCTCCCACCTGCGGTAATCTTCGGCCACGTTTTCTTTTTCCCCGCCCCCCCGGTAAATATCCAGCCCGGAACGAAGACGTGGTCGAAGATGGATACGTGGTGAGTGGGGAGGGTGTTTTATGGGGGCGGCCCCAGTCTAGGTGATGAGGTTCAGGAAGCCTCCGGGGCGTAAGCCCGTTTCGATCGAGGAGGTTTTTTTGGAGCCCAAGAACCAGAAACTGGTGGTCTACCTCCCCCCCACCATAAAGGAGCTTCTGGAGGAGCTGGCCAGGACCTCGGAGGTGAGGACCAACACGTGCGTCCTCTACCTCCTGGTGAAGCAGCTGAAGGAACTGGGCCTGCTGAAGTAGCTTCGCTTTCTAGTAGTGGATCCCCTTCTTAGCCCGGAGGTTTTTGGGGAGCTTGACCTCCTTCATCTCCACCACCGTGTCCGCCCTCTCCACCAGCTCCCTGGGGGCGTACCTTCCCGTCACGACCACATCCGTCCGCTCCGGCAGCTCGTCCAGCAGCCTCAGCACCTCCCCCACGTCCGCCAGCCCCCAGGCCAGGGCCAGGTTCAGCTCGTCCAGGATGAGGAGGTCCGGCTTCTTCCTCCTGGCCACCTCCCTGGCGAACTCCAGTCCCTTCCTCACCAGCTCCCTGTCCTCCTCCCCCAGCTCCGCCTTCCTCCTCCATCCCTTCCTGCCGAACTGGTGGATCTCGTAGTAGGGGGCCAGCCTCCTCCTCACCTTATACTCCCCGAGGTCCTTCCACCACTTGAGGAACTGGATGATGACCACCTTCTTCCTCTGCCCCACCGCCCTCAGGGCCAGCCCCAGCGCCCCCGTGGTCTTGCCCGCCCCCGTCCCCGTGAGGACGTAAACCTCTCCCATGTCAGAAGGCGCAGGCCGGGGTGGGACATCCCCCGGAGTACTCCGGCCCGGCCACCAGGTGTCCTGGCTCCGAGAAGTACAGCACCTGCCTCTCCCTGCTCCCGTAGCGGTACACCGTGATGCCCTTGCACCTCAGCCTGTAAGCCAGCTCAAAAACCTTCCTCACCTCTTCCTTCCCGGCGTGAGCGGGAAGGTTGACGGTCTTGCTCACGCTGTTGTCCACGTGCTTCTGGAAGGCCGCCTGCATGCGGACGTGCCACTCCGGGGAGATGTCGAAGGCGGTCCTGAAAACCTCCCTCACGTCCCTGGGAACCTCCTCCAGCCCCTGCACGCTTCCCCCCCTCCTGGCGATCTTCTCCAGCAGGGAGGTGCTGTAGAAGCCCCTCTCCTTGGCCACCCTCTCGAAGAGGGGGTTCACCTCGAAGAGCCTGGTCCCCTCCAGCACGTTCCTCATGAAGGAGAGGGCGAAGAGGGGCTCTATCCCGCTGGAGCAGCCGGCTATGATGCTGATGGTTCCGGTGGGGGCTATGGTGGTGACGGTGGCGTTCCTGAGGGAGGGGTACTTCCCCTTCCACACGCTCCTTTCGAAGTGCGGGAAGGACCCCCTCCTCTCCCCCAGCTCCACCGACTCCCTCCTGGCCCTGTCCGAGATGAAGCCCATGACCTTCTCCGCGAGGTGCAGGGCCTCCTCGGAGTCGTAGGGGATGCCAAGCCTGATCAGCAGGTCGGCGAATCCCATCACCCCCAGCCCTATCTTTCTGGTGAGCTTGGTCATCCTCTCTATCTGGGGCAGGGGGAAGCGGTTCACCTCTATCACGTTGTCCAGGAACCTCACCGCTATCCTGGTGATCTCCTCCAGTTTTTCCCAGTCCACCTCCCCCCCCTTCACCATCCTGGAGAGGTTGATGCTGCCCAGGTTGCAGGACTCGTAGGGGAGGAGGGGCTGCTCCCCGCACGGGTTGGTGGCCTCTATCCTGCCCAGCTCGGGGGTGGGGTTGTGCCTGTTGATCTCGTCTATGAAGATGATCCCGGGATCCCCCACCCTCCAGGCGCTCTCCACCATCTCCTCCCAGACCTCCGCGGCGGGAATCCTGCGCACCACCTCCCCGTTCCTGGGGTTGATGAGCTCGTACTCCTCCCCCCTCCGCAGCCTCTCCATGAAATCGTCCGTCACCGCCACCGAGAGGTTGAAGTTGGTGAGCCTTCCCTCCTCCCGCTTGGCGTTGATGAACTCCAGGATGTCGGGATGGTCCACCCTCAGGATGCCCATCATGGCCCCCCTCCGCTTTCCCCCCGCCTTGATCACCTCCGTGGCCACGTCGAAGATCCTCATGAAGGAAACGGGACCCGAGGCCACCCCCTTGGTGGACCTCACCACATCCCCGCTGGGCCTGAGCCTGGAGAAGTCGAAGCCCACCCCTCCCCCCGTCTTCTCTATCAGGGCCATGGCCTTCAGGGCGTCGAAGATGCTCTCCAGGGAATCCTCCACGGGAAGGACGAAGCAGGCGGAGAGCTGCCCCAGCGGGGCCCCGGCGTTGAAGAGGGTGGGGGAGTTGGGGAGGAACTCCAGCCTGCTCATCACCCGGTAGAACTCCTCCTCCGCCCTCCCGGGCTCCTCGTCGACCTCGGCCACGGCCCTGGCCACCCTCCTGAACATCCCTGCCGGGGTCTCCACCACCCTCCCCTCCTCGTCCCTGAGCAGGTACCTCCGGCGGAGCACCTCCAGGGCGTTGGCGGAGAGCTTGGGCTCCTCCACCAGCCCCAGCTCCTCCCTGAGCCTCCTCAGCTCGGCCTTCTTCCTGCGGTAGCTCTCGTACTCCTCCGCCACCCTGGCATAGCCCTCCCTCCTGAGGGTGGCCACCACCAGGTCCTGGATCTCCTCCACGGAGGGGGTGCCGCCGGGATGGCTTTTCTCAAGAGAGCGCAGGACCTCGCGGGAGATCCTCTCGGCCTCCTCCCTCCCCCCCTCCCCCACCGCCACCATGGCCTTGTGAACGGCGTCGGTGATCCGCTCCGGCCGGAAGGGCACGATCCTTCCGTCCCTCTTGCGGACCCCGGAGGGGATCATCCTATCCTTTTCCCACCGGCGGGATATAACCCTAAGATTTTAGGGGAAAGAAGTGAAAGGGGAAAGATGGCCTGGGACGCGGGGATGGAGAGCTTCCTGCTCTGGATACTCCTGCTCTTCTTCCTCGGGGTGCTGTGGAGCTACCTCACCCCGCAGATGATGTCCCTCCAGTCCAACCTCCTCCTCTCCAGAGTGAAGAAGTCGGTGAGGGAGCTGGAGGAGTGGGCCAGGGAGACCAGGAGGATAGCCCTCCTCTCCCTGCAGAAGCACGGGAGGACCAAGCGGGACCTGGAGGAGGAACTGGGGAACTTCCTGGAGTTCTTCGCCATCGAGCCCGTCTCCGATGATCCCGTGGGGGTGCTCAGGAGGCTGGATCACATCCTGGACGTGAGGAAGAAGAGGTTCGAGGAGGCGGTCTCCCACCTCGCCCCGGGGGCCGATCCCGAGCAGGCGGCCACGCTGGAGATGGTGATAGAGGGGGCCATGGCCAGCCACTACCTCTACCGCGTGGTCAGGCACTTTTTCCTGCTGGCGGAGAAGACCAAGAGCTACCAGCTGGCCATGGCCATCCAGATGTACATGCCCCTGTTCAGGGAGTACGCCAAGGCCTACAGGGATGCCACCAAGGTCTTCGCGGAGGGAAAGCCGATAGGGGACGGGGTGGGGGCGCTGGTGGCCGCCAAGTTCTTCAACGGGGCGAAGGTGAGGGAGCCCGTGAAGGACACGGTGGTGGGGGAGGTGGAGTTCGAGGGCCGCAGGCTCCTGGTGGTGAAGGCCAAGGGTCCGGGGGGAAGGGTGGGGAAGCCTGGGGAGCTCATAAGCAGGCTGGTGAGGGGGAGGAGGATAGCCAGGATCATCATGGTGGACGCGGCCCTGAAGCTGGAGGGGGAGAGGAGCGGGGAGGTGGTGGAGGGGGTGGGGGCGGCCATAGGAGGACCGCCCACGGAGAAGTACAAGATAGAGGAGGTGGCGGTGAAGCACCGGATCCCCCTCGATGCCATCATCGTGAAGGAGTCGTTCAGGGAGGCCATCACCGAGATGAACAGCAGGATAGCCAGAGCGGCGGATGAGGTGGTGGAGAGGATAAAGAGGGCGATAAGGGAGAGGACGAAGAAGGGGGACTGGGTGATCGTGGCGGGGATAGGGAACACGCTGGGGATAGGGCAGGGGGGGGAGCTTCCCAAGGACTTTCCCCCTCCCAGGGAGGAGGAGGGAATAGAGTCCAACAAGCTATTTATTCCTGCCTAAGGTAGGGGGTGGGCATGCACCGCTACAAGCACATCTCCGACGTGGAAAGGCTGATGTGGAAGACGGACAGGATAAGGAACATAGGGATAGTGGCCCATGTCGATCACGGAAAGACCACCCTCACCGATTCCCTGGTGGCGGCCTCGGGCATCATAAGCTTCGAGCTGGCCGGGCAGCAGCTCTTCACCGACTTTCTGGAGATAGAGCAGCAGCGGGGGATCACGGTCCAGACCTCGGCCGTGAGCCTGGTGCACAGGCTGGGGGAGGAGGAGTACCTGATCAACCTGCTGGACACGCCCGGGCACGTGGACTTCACGGGGGACGTGACCAGGGCGCTCAGGGCCATAGACGGGGTGATCGTGGTCATGGATGCCGTGGAGGGGATCATGCCCCAGACCGAGACCGTGGTGCGCCAGGCCCTCCAGGAGTACACCCGCCCCGTCCTCTTCATCAACAAGGTGGACAGGCTCATAGATGAGCTCAAGCTCCCCCCCGAGGCCATCCAGGCCAGGCTGGCCAGGCTGATCGTTCAGTTCAACGAGCTCATCAAGAAGTACGCTCCCAAGGAGCTGGCGGACAGGTGGCAGGTGAAGGTGGAGGATGGATCCGTGGCCTTCGGCTCGGCCAAGGAGAAGTGGGCCCTCTCCGTCCCCCAGATGAAGAAGAAGAACATCACCTTCAAGGAGGTGCTGGAGGCCTCCAGGGAGGGGAGGAGGGAGGAGCTGGCCAAGCAGATCCCGGTCTACGAGGTGGTGCTGGACATGGTGGTGAAGCACCTGCCCAACCCGCTGGAGGCCCAGCGGCTGCGCGTCCCCAAGCTCTGGAAGGGGGACCTGAACAGCGAGCTCGGGAGGGCCATGCTCTCCTGCGATCCCTCCGGGAAGCTCTGCATGGTGATCACCGACATCATCGTGGACGAGCAGGCGGGGGTGATCTCCACCGGCAGGGTCTTCTCGGGAACGGTGGAGAAGGGAAAGACCGTGAGGCTGGTGGGGGCCAAGCAGGAGGCCAGGATCCAGCAGGTGGGCATCTACATAGGGCCCAGGAGGGAGGTGGTGGAGAAGGTACCGGCAGGGAACATAGCGGCGGTGATAGGGATGAAGGAGGCGGTGGTGGGGGAGACGCTGGTGGAGGCGGGGGTGGAGGCGGTGGGCTTCGAGGAGCTGAGGTACATAAGCGAGCCCGTGGTCACGCTGGCCATCGAGCCCAAGAACTTCCAGGACCTGCCCAAGCTGGTCAGCCAGCTGAACAAGATAGCCAGGGAGGACCCCAACGTGAGGGTCAAGATAAACGAGGAGACGGGCGAGTACCTCATCTCGGGCATGGGGGAGGTTCACCTGGAGATCGTGGAGTACAAGCTGAAGGAGGCCGGGCTGGAGATCAAGACCTCCGAACCCCTGGTGGTTTACCGGGAGACCATCACGGAGAGGGCCGGGCCGGTGGAGGGGAAGTCGCCCAACAAGCACAACCGCTTCCTGATAAGCGTGGAGCCCCTGGAGCCCGAGGTCCTGCAGGCCATAGACGAGAAGAAGATCACGGACAAGCAGGATCCCAAGGAGAGGGCGGCCATCCTGAGGAAGCTGGGCTGGAGCGCGGACGCGGCCAGGAGGGTGATGGCGGTGGTGGGGGGGAACGTGCTGGTGGACATGACCAAGGGCATCCAGTACATGGGGGAGGTGGAGGACTACGTGAGGGAGGCCTTCGCGCAGGTGGCCAGCGAGGGGCCGGTGATGAGGGAGCCGCTCCGGGGGGTGAAGGTGATCATCAACGATGCCGTCCTGCACGAGGACTCGGTCCACCGCGGACCCGCCCAGATCATACCGGCCGTGAGGAGGCCCATCCAGGCCTGCATCCTGATGGCCAATCCCGTCATCCTGGAGCCCCTCTTCAGGCTGGAGGTCCGCGTCCCCACCGACTTCATGGGAGGGGTGATAAAGGTGATCCAGGGGAGGAGGGGGAGGATCATGGCCATGGAGCCGGAGGGGGAGGCCGTAACGCTCATCAGGGCCCTCCTCCCCGTGGCCAACTCCTTCGGGCTGGCGGCGGAGCTGCGCTCGGAAACGGAGGGAAGGGCCCTGTGGGCCACGGAGTTCGAGCGCTTCGAGAGGCTCTCTCCGGAGCTGCAGGCGCAGGTCATCATGAACACGAGGAAGAGGAAGGGACTGAAGCTGGAGGTTCCCAAGCCGGAGGAGTTCATGGACTAGCCCGGGATGGTGATGGAGCCACCGGCCAGGGTCTGGGTGTACGGGGACAGGGGTCTGGTGATGGAGGAGGAGCAGGCCAACAGGCTGTACCAGAAGGGGGCCTTCGGGAAGCCCCTGAGCGGGGGAAGGCTGCAGCTCTCCCCCCTGGAGATCCTCTACCTGCTCGAGAACGAGAAGGTGGAGGTGGTGGAGGGGAGATCGGGGAAGGTGCTGGGGTGGGAGGAGCTGTGCAGGAGGTTCGGGAGGAGGGACCCGGAGCTCATGCTGAAGTACCGGGTCTACGCCGATCTCCGCTCCAGGGGGTACGTGGTGAAGACGGGCCTGAAGTTCGGCTCCCACTTCCGGGTCTACGGGAGGGGGGAGAGGCCGGGGGAGGTTCACTCCAGGTACCTGGTCCACGCCATCAGGGAGGGAACCAGGCTCTCCCCTCCCGAGCTGGCCAGGGCCGTGAGGCTGGCGCACTCGGTGAGGAAGGTCATGATCTTTGCGGTGGTGGACGACGAGGGTGACGTGACCTACTACTCCCTGAGGAGGGAAAAGCCGTGAGGGGACTGGATCCGTGGGGGACGGGCCTACCGGAGGACTACGCCAGGCTCATGCAGGAGTTCGGGATAGGGGACTTCAGGGAGCTCCTCCCCCGCATCCCCGATCCCCTCCCCCTCATGACCAGGGGGGTGATCTTCGGCCACCGGGACTTTGAGAGGGTGCTGGACAGGATGCTGAGGGGGGAGAGGTACGCGGTGATGACGGGGCTGATGCCCAGCGGGAAGATGCACCTGGGGCACAAGATGGTGGTGGATCAGCTGATCTGGTACCAGCGCAGGGGAGGGGAGATCTTCCTCTGCATGGCGGACATGGAGGCCTTCTCGGCCAGAGGTCTGCCCTACGAGCGCTCCAAGGAAATAGCCTTCGAGGAGTACCTCCTCAACTGCGAGGCCCTGGGGCTGGAGCTGGAGAGGTGCAGGGTCTACTTCCAGTCGAGGAGCGCGGAGGTCCAGGGGCTGGCCTACAGCCTGGCCAGGAAGGTCAACCTCAGCGAGGTGAGGGCCATCTACGGCTTCTCCGGCGAGACCCATCTCTCGCACCTCTACTATCCCATGATAGACGTGGCCGACATCCTCCACCCCCAGCTGGAGGAGTTCGGGGGCCCCCGCCCCACCGTGGTCCCGGTGGGGGTGGATCAGGATCCCCACCTCAGGCTGGCCAGGGACGTGGCGGCCAAGTTCTCCGAGGAGTACGGCTTCCTCCCCCCCTCCTCCACCTATCACCGCCTGATGAGGGACCTGTTCGGGGGAAAGATGTCCAGCAGCAGGCCCGAGTCCGCCCTCTTCCTCACCGACCCCCCCGAGGTCTGGGAGAGGAAGCTCTGGGAGGCCCTCACGGGGGGGAGACCCACGGCCAGGGAGCAGAGGGAGAAGGGGGGGGAGCCCTCCAAGTGCCTGGTGTACGAGCTCTGCCTCTATCACTTCCTACCGGGGGACAGGGAGCTGCTGGAGATGAGGGAGAGGTGCGAGAGAGGTGAGCTCATCTGTGGGGACTGCAAGAGGGAGGTGGCGGGGCTGGCCAGGGCGTTCCTGAGGGAGCTGGAGGAGAGGAGGGAGGAGGCCAGGGCCAGGGTGGAGGAGCTCCTGAGGGAGATCTACCCGTAGGGTTTTATCCCCGGGGGGGCAGGAAATCCCAGATGGGGAAGAGACCGAGGAAGTGGAAGAAGAAGGGAAGGATGCGCTGGAAGTGGGTGAGAAAGAGGATGCGCAGGAAGCTCAGGAGGCTCAGGCAGAGGAAGAAGGGGGTCTGAAGAGGGGATTTAAGCCCCGGGTCCTAAGAAAGAAGGATGCCCGTCAAACCGGGAAAGTGCTATAGGCACCTGGGAGGCCCCGCCTACACCAGAAGGGAGTTCGTGGACGGGGTCCCGCCTCCCCGCGTGACCTTCTTCGACATGGGGAACCCCGGCGCGGACTTCCCCGTGGAGGTCTCGCTGGTGGCCAAGGAGCAGGGGCAGATCAGGCACAACGCCCTGGAGGCGGCCAGGATGGCCGCCAACAGGCTGCTGGAGAGGGTGGCGGGGAGGCAGAACTATCACCTGAAGATCCGCCTCTATCCCCACCACATCCTCCGGGACCACCCCATGGCCATCGGGGCCGGGGCGGACAGGGTGTCCGAGGGCATGCGTCTGGCCTTCGGCAGGCCCATAGGGACGGCGGTGAGGATCAAGGCCGATCAGAAGCTGATGACGGTGAGGGTGCCGGAGCAGTTCCTTCCCCTGGCCAAGGAGGCCCTGGAAAGGGCGGCCAGCAAGCTCCCCCTCAGGTGGAGGATGGTGGTGGAGAGGAAGGTTCAGAGCAGCACTCCCAGCAGCTCGTAGATGGCCCTGGCGGCGGCGAAGGCGGTGGCCCCCGTGTCGAAGGGGGGGGCCACCTCCACCACGTCGAATCCCTTCAGGTTCAGCCCCCCCAGCCCCCGGAGGATCCGGAGGAGGTCCAGCGTGCTCATTCCCCCCGGCTCGGGGGTGGTGACGGCGGGCGCGAAGGCGGGATCCAGCACGTCCAGGTCCAGCGTCAGGTAGACCGGGGAGGAGCCCACCTCCCTCCTCACCTCCCTGATTATCCCCTCCGCGTCCCCGAGCAGCTGTTCGGTGGTGTAGGACCTGATTCCCTTCCTCCTGGCGAACTCCTCCTCCTCGGAGGAGCAGGACCTCACCCCAAGCTGGATGAGCCTGCCCGGGTCCAGCCGGTCCAGCACCCTCCTCATCACCGTGGCATGGTTCACCCTGCTTCCCAGGTATTCTTCCCTCAGGTCCCGGTGGGCGTCCAGCTGCAGGAGGTAGACGTCCCCGAAGGGCCTCACGGAGAAGAGGGTGAGGGTATGCTCCCCCCCCAGCAGGGCCGGCAGCTTCCCGTCCGCCAGGATCCCCCCCACCGCCTCCTCTATCCTCCTGCCGTCCTCCGCCAGATCGGAGGAGAGGAGGAGGTCGCCCAGGTCGGCCACCCCCCCCTTTTCCGCCAGCTCCACCCCTAGGCTCATGAGATGGGTCTCCAGGTTGAGGGAGGCCTCCCTTATCCTGGAGGGGGCGAAGCGGGTCCCTCCCCGGTAGGAGGAGGTGGAATCCAGGGGAACGCCCAGGAAGACCACCCTCGCCTGCTCGTAGGGGCCCTCCAGCCCCCCGAAACCCGGCTTCACGCTTATGAGGGTGGGGGCCATCTCAGCCCCTCAGCTTCTCCTCCAGCTCGTAGACCATGAGCCTGGTCCTGGCCACCGTGTCGGGGTTGACGGAGATGCTGTCTATGCCGCACCTCACCAGGAACTCCGTGAATTCGGGGTAGACACTGGGCGCCTGGCCGCAGATGGAGACGGTGACGCCCCGCGCGTGGGCCTTCCTGATGAGCTCCTCTATGGCCCTCTTCACCGCCTCGTTCCTTTCGTCGAAGTATCCCATGTTGGCCAGGATGCCGGAGTCCCTGTCCACCCCCAGCACCAGCTGGGTCAGGTCGTTGCTGCCTATGCTGAAGCCGTCGCAGAGCCGGGCGAACTCCTCCGCCAGGAAGACCATGCTCGGGACCTCGGCCATCAGCCAGACCTTGAACTTCTCCCCCCTCTCCAGTCCCTCCTCCCTCATGATCTGCAGGCACCTCTCCACCTCCCAGACGGTGCGGACGAAGGGGAGCATCACCCAGACGTTGTCCAGCCCCTCCTCCCTGACCTTCCTGATGGCCCTGCACTCCAGCCTGAAGGCCCTCTCGAACTGGGGGCTGATGTACCGGGAGACCCCCCTCCAGCCCAGCATGGGGTTGGCCTCCACGGGCTCGTACCTATCCCCTCCCCTCAGCTCCCTGTACTCGTTGGTCTTGAAGTCGGAGAACCTCACCACCACGAACTTGGGGTAGATGGCCCTCGCCACCCTCGCTATTCCCTCCGCCAGCTTCTCCGTGTACCTCTCCTCCTCCCCCTTTTCCAGCAGGTAGTTGGGGTGCTCCCCTATCCAGCTGGCGATGATGAACTCCACCCTCATCAGGCCTATCCCGTCAAAGGGGAGGTCCTTGTACCTCTCTATCTCATCGGGTTCCCCCAGGTTCATCAGGATCTTCGTCCTGGTCTGGAGCCCGGCCACCTCCTCGGGGGAGATCGCCAGCGCCCTCTCCCTGGCCAGCAGCTCCTGGATCTCCCCCGGATAAACCAGTCCCTTCCTGGAGTCCAGGGTGATGAGCATGCCGTCGGAGAGGACCTGCAGGGCCTCCCTGGCCCCCACGATGCAGGGGATCCCCAGCTCCCTGGAGACGATGGCCGCGTGGGAGGTGATCCCCCCCTCCGTGGTGATGATGCCCCCAGCGATCTTCATGTAGGGTACCCAGTCGGGGGAGGTCATCTCCGTCACCAGGATCTCCCCCTTCTTCAGCTTCTGGGCGGCCTCCTGCGGGTTCTTCACGATCCTCACCCTCCCGATGGCGGCCCCGGGGGAGGCGGGCAGACCCCTGAGCAGGGGCGGGTGCTTGACCTCCACCTCCATCGCCTTCTGCTCGTACAGGACCGTCACCGGCCTGGCCTGGAGCAGGAAGACCCTGCCGTCCTCGCTGGCCCACTCGAAGTCCTGGGGCGTGCGGTAGTGCTCCTCCAGCTTAAGGGCCAGCTCCCAGAGCTGCCTGAGCTCCTCCTCCGTCAGGCACTCCCTCTCCACCATCTCCGGCGGGACCTCCCTCTCCCTCACCCCTCCCTCGGGCAGGGCCACCGCCATCCTGGTCTTTCTTGCGACGTGCTTCTCCACCACCTTTCCCGTGCGCTTGTCCAGGACGTAGGTGTCGGGGGTCACCGCCCCCGACACCACCGCCTCCCCCTGCCCCCAGGAGGCCTCCACCACGATCTTGGTCTTGTCCCCCGTGGAGGGGTGGAGGGTGAAGCCCACCCCGGCCTTGTACCTGCCCCTGAGGTAGTCCTCCTCCTCCATCCTGCCCAGCTGCTTCTGCACCACCAGCGCGATGAGAACCTTCTCGTGCTCGAAGCCCTTCTTGGCCCTGTAGAAGGTGGCCCTGGAGGTGAAGAGGGAGGCCCAGCACCTCTTCACGGCCTCCAGCAGCTCCTCCTCCCCCTTAACGTTGAGGAGGGTGAGCTGCTGCCCGGCGAAGGAGGCATCGGGCACGTCCTCGGCGGTGGCCGAGCTCCTCACCGCCACGTACTCCTCCTCCTTTCCGAACCTCCTGGAGAGCTCCCGGTACTCCCTCACGATCTCCTCCTCTATCTCACGGGGCATAGGGGAATTCTCGATCAGGGAGCGCAGCTCGCCCGTCACCCTGTCAAGCTCCACCGGATCGTCCACGTTTAGCCTTGCCAGTAGCCCCCTGATCCTGTCGGAAACTCCGTTTTTCTCTATGAACTCCCGGTAGGCGCGGGTGTTGATCACGAAGGCATAGGGGACGGGCAGGCCTGCGTTGTGCATTTCCCCCAGATTGGCGGCCTTTCCCCCCACCTTGGCCAGGTCCTCCCTACCCAGCTCCTCCAGCCTGTTTATGTATAGGCCCATTCCTTTCCCCGTCTGTTCTTTTCATGGCTCATATCTTTGTCCTTCCGTCTTTTTATTTCTTCTTTCCCCGAGCTCTACTTCCTCCTCAACCGGTTCCCCGTCTCCTGCTAGATAAGATTAAACGGGGAGGGGGGGAAGGAGGGAGGTGAGCCCTTGGCGCCCTCCCCTACAGGCCCGCTAGGGGTTTCCCTCCTGGGTTGTGGTGAGATAGGGGGCATCCTGGCCAGGGCGATCAGGGAGGGAAGGGCGG
>Ga0185307_1001268_pt1 | contig 14210 bp, 17 predicted proteins | sample LHCtaG_FD_128010 | JGI IMG/M metagenome (GOLD analysis project Ga0185307, IMG submission 128010) | Hot spring microbial communities from Little Hot Creek, USA to study Microbial Dark Matter (Phase II) - LHC4sed_matched (SPADES... | ecosystem: Environmental > Aquatic > Thermal springs > Hot... | reverse complement strand
CCCAAGAGACATTATTTTACGTTGTTCCATGAAGTTTTCACCATTGAAATATATGCACAAATCAAGAAATATATATTTCTATAGACAATATAAGCATGCCCATGGAACGGCTTAAATAGCTTAAAGAACACTATTCATTAAGCGTTAAGAAAGGAGGTATAAGCTTGACAGAGGTTGTTGAGAAAGGTCTAAAGAAAATTGGCATAACTGTTTCAAAGCCAGTGCTCGCCATAATATGCATAATCTTCGGCATACTGGTAATAGCTATACCAGCGCTTATCGCGTACATATTGGGCATATTCCTAATAATAGAGGGTGTACTACTGTTAACGGACTACTTGGAACTTAAGAAGCAGCAACCCCAACAGCAGCCATCATCGCCGCAGCAGTCGACTTAACCGCTTATACTCGTTTTTCTCTTTTACTATAAAGGCTGAGCTAAGCCTATTGCCTTTTTTAAACTTAACAGCAAAGGAGCACCCGCGATAAGTGTCACAACGCTTACAAGACAATCTTCGATGTAAGATCCAACAGCTCCGGGGATGAACCATTCATAGGCCAAAATATCGTATGAAAGACCGAAAAATTCGTAAAGTCGACATGGAACCAGTAGGAAAACCCTTGTCATGGAGTCTGCAACCGTGCTTACAAAAGCTATCAACAACAAGGCGGCTGCAAACTTTTTAGCTTGTTCTGTCCAAACCCAAGTGCCGATTTTTGAAACTGGATAGACGAGTGCAAAAGCTACAAGCAGGTCCAAAACGGTCCATAGGGGAAGCATTCTCCCATAGGGATGGAGGAAGTAGGCGCCGAGCATTACGCCGTATATAAGCTGTATTTCTTTCCACTTTCCCTTGGTTAACAGCCCAGCGGCTGTCACCCCTATTGGCTCGGCGATTATCCCAAACATCCAAAATATGTTTGGTTTAATTAACCTAGCAATTCCACTGCCAATCAAAGCAGCCACAAACCCAACCGATGGACCTAACACTATTCCCTCAATGGGCATTAAGTATATGACGAAGCTTCGCCACGGGCCTTCTGGCAGAAATAGCACAGCATGCAAAGCGGCGAACACCGCTATTAGGGCAATTTTCTGTGTTACACGCAACAGTTTCCGCCTCCTTTTTCAAGCGGTTTTCTTTGAAGGATTTTTAAAGAGTAGGAAGGCATTATTAAATAAATATTAACTTTTCGTTAGTGGTTAAGCGCCCAAGAACAGCTGGATTAAAAGTATAACTAGTGCCGTCAGTGCGCCCACAGCGATCATTGTTATACCGTAAAGCCATCCGTTTTCTTTGGCTATTTTGCCTAGGTATATGCCTAAGAGGAATAGGGATGCCATAGAAAGCGCTAGCGAGGCAAAGTAAGCGTTTGATATCGAAATTATTTTAATGGCTGCCAATATGAAGGGCACTAATGAAATTGTTGCTGTTAGGGCTGGCGATAAGCCGTCTATTAACGCCACGTAATAAATCACGAAGCGAGCCGCGGCATAGTGTATTGGGTCTACCTGATTTTTTGTTTTTTCTTCCATGTCCTTCAAGTGGCGTTCTCTTTCAGCTTTTTCAGCCATGAAAGCTCCAAAGAAGCCTGAAACTCCCATGGCTAGGCATGCGCCGAAACTGGCTAGCAACACGACTTCTGGCTTTGTGACTCCTGCTATCCATGAGCCTAACACTATGCCAAAAATTGTCATGGCGCCGTCAAACCCGTTCATTACAAAGTATCTTCTAGCTATTCCGCTTGCCTTAGTTATGTGGAGGTAAACTCTAATCTTTCTAGAGAGGTTTTTGAGAGAATTACCCAACTGTCGAATTTTCACCCTTTAAGGGCGAATGGTTAAAGCCCATGATTTAAACGCACCTTTTAATACCACAACTGTTTAATATAAAGCTTTAGAATTCTCACTCAACTTTAAAGGAGGAAAATGTTTGACTCTCGTAGAAACTTTGGAAAAGCTTTCAAACGCCTGTGGCGTGGCTGGAAGGGAAGACGAAGTTAGAAAAATCATGAAGGAATCGCTGAAACCCTACGTGGACGAAATTGTCGAGGACAAGCTTGGAAACATTATAGGCGTCAAGAAGGGCGGGAAAAACGCGCCGAAAGTTATGCTTGCCGCCCACATGGACGAGATAGGACTTTTCGTGAAAACAATTTCCAAGGAAGGCTTTCTCCAATTCACTAAAATCGGCGGGATAGACGACCGCATATTGCTAGCCCAAAAAGTGATTGTGCACACAGAGAAAGGCCCCCTGCATGGGATTATAGGCTCAAAGCCTCCCCACATACAAAAGGAGGAGGAACGCAAAAAAGTTCTAACCTACGACGAGCTTTTCATAGACATCGGAGCGGAAAGCCAAGAAGAAACAAAAAAGATGGGCGTAAAAATAGGCGACCCCGTGAGTTTCGACATAAAATTTGCAAAAATTGGAAACGACGCCTTCATTGGGAAAGCCTTCGACGACCGTGTTGGATGCTCCGTCATGATCGAAGCCGTGAAAATGCTGAAACAAACAGAATGCACAGTATACGCCGTTGGAACAGTACAAGAAGAAGTAGGCTTAAGAGGCGCCACAGTGGCGGCTTTCGGCATATACCCAGACGTGGGCATAGCCCTCGACGTGACGGTGGCAGGCGATGTTCCAGGCGTGAAAGAAGTGGAAGCACCTATAAAAATGCGGAAAGGCCCAGCCATAGAAATCGCCGACATGGGTCTAATCACTCATCCTAAAGTTTTGAGAATGCTAGTGGAAGCCGCCGAAGAAAACAACATCCCATACCAGCTTGAAACGGGCCTTCCAGGCTCAACCGACGCCGCCCGCATAGCCCTAACAAGGGAAGGAGTACCAAGCGGTGTCATATCAGTGCCGACACGCTACATTCACAGCCCCGCGTCCTTAGTAAGCCTAAAAGACATGGAAAACACGGTCAAACTAACCGTGGCAGCCATACAGAAAATACCAAAATACTTTAGACATAAAGGCTAGACGAAGATAGGGAAGCCGCCACCGTTAAGGTAGCAGCAAGTAGTGACAGGTAAACGGTAAAAGCGGTACTTTGTCAATTTTCCCTTACGCCTTATCTAGAGGCGTTCTGAATTTTGAAGGCTAGAGCTTATAAAAAATTGGGCAAAACGGTTTAAAACCAGAGACCACCCTATGATTCAAGCGGCGAAGTTTATGACTGGAAGAAAAGGCTACGAGTTTCTTGAGCACATGGCAGATGCTTACATAGCGGCTTATGGAAAGGATTTGGCTGAGGCCTTTGAAAACGCCGCAGTCGCCATGTTCGATGTTATGACAGACGTGGACAATGTTAACCCTGAAGTTGAGGACTATGTCGAGGTTTCAGGGGAAGATGAATACGCCTTGCTTTACAATTGGCTGGAAGCCCTTCTTATTAAGTCAGAGATTGATGAAATGCTTTACTCAAAGTTTAAAATTTTCGAGTTAAACAAAACCGCTGATCGATTTAAGCTTAAAGCCAAAATCTGGGGCGAAAAATTTAATCCAGAAAAACATCTTCAGAAGGTTGGCGTCAAAGCCGTGACATACCATCAAATGGAGATAATTAAAGAAAAGGACGAAACCACTGTGAAGTTTATCCTTGACATTTAGGCGAGATTCAGCTTCTTCAAACCTTTCAAAATTTGTTCGACCACGGCTTCTGGCGGTGTTTCAAGCTTTTCACATTTAGCCTCCACAAAGGGAACACCTTTATCCCTATAATATTGAAGGAGGGGCTGCGTCTGCTTTTCATAGACTTCTATGCGTTTCTTAATGACTTCAGGCGTGTCGTCGGAACGCTGGTACAGTTTTCCTCCGCACTTGTCGCATATCATGTCATTTTTGGGTTTTAGGAAGAGAAGGTTGTAGATTGCACCACAGTTTTGGCATATGCGCCTTGAAGATAACCGCTCAACAATTATCCACTCTGGAACCACAAGGTAGATTACAGCATCAATTTTGGCTATTTCATCCAAAACCTTAGCCTGCTCAATGGTCCGTGGATAACCATCCAAAATGAAGCCTTTGCCCTTTGGGATTTTAGCCAAACTTTGTTTCAGAACCTCAAGTGTTATGTTGTCAGGGACAAGCAGGCCCTTTTCTACATATTCCTTAACAGTTCTTCCTAAAGGTGTGTTTTCTCTCATCATTTCCCGGAAAATGTCGCCCGTTGCGACAGCTTCGACATTAAGCCTTTCCTTAAGCCTTGAAGCATATGTTCCCTTTCCAGAGCCCGGAGCACCGAAGATTACGAGGTTGACCATGTCTCTATCCAGCTTTTAAGGCTTAAGGTAAACCTTGTTTTGTAAGAATAAATCAGGTTTTAAGCATTACGATGGGCTTAACAGTTTAGCGGATAATAAAGGATATCTCCCTAACCAGTGTCTCGGGGATTATGGCTCTTCCCTTTCGCTTGCTCAGTTTAACAAAGCCTATCTTTCTGAGGGCTTGAAGATCTTGGTAGACGTTTTTCACGTTGCGCCTCAATTTTTTGGCCAAATCGTTTATCGACTCCACCCTTGAATTTGCAAGCCGATGTAAGAGTTCTACGCGTTTGGGTGTTAGTATGGCGATGTGTTCTGGTTTTAGTTCTTTCACCTCTTCAACAGCATAGTCTAAGGTGCCTTCCTCCAAATAGCCCTTATAACTGTCTATTAGGTCGGCCCACTCGAAAAAGGCTCCAGTAAATTTAGCGTCAAGCCTCTTCTTAAGGAAAAGCTCCTCAAACTTTTCAAAGCTCATTCCGAACTCCCGTTCAAAACGTTTAATCTTTTCCTCAACCTCCTCAGGTGTTAAGTTTCGAACAATTCTTAGAAGCATACACGCCACAAGAGTATAAAGCCACCAGTTTCTTTAAAACGTATGCGCAAAACGTTTAAAGGGACGGGCAAGCATCTTAGGAACTCTCTCTTTAAAGGGAAAAGCGTGAAAACGCATGAGCACAACAAGAATTGAAGAGCACATTTATATGGTTGACGTGGAAGCGGCTGGCATAAGAAATTTCGTCGCCAGCTACATCCTAATGGGCGAAAAAACGATAATAGTTGAAACTGGACCAGCATCTTCTGTTCAAAATCTTATCAGAGGCTTGATGGCGCTAAACGTGAAGCCGGGAGAAGTCGCCTACGTTGCCATTTCCCACATACACTTAGACCACGGCGGAGGCGTTGGACCGCTTTTGAGGCTTTGTCCAAAGGCAAAAGTGATTGTCCACCCAAGAGGTGCATCTCACCTCGCAAGCCCAGAGAAGCTTTGGCAACAGTCGCAGCTCGCTCTTGGCCCCATCGCCGAAATCTATGGTAAACCAGAACCAGTTCCGCCCGATAGAATTGTTGCGGCTGAAGACGGTATGACACTGGATGCTGGAAACGGCGTAGCCCTTAGAGTTGTGGAAACTCTTGGACATGCTTCACATCACTTAAGCTATTACGAACCATTAAGCAATGGTGTTTTCCCAGGTGATGCCGCTGGAATCTATTTGAACGAAATAGGCGTCATCGTTCCAACGACTCCCTCGCCTTTCCGTCTAGACATAACTTTAAGCTCTCTAAAGAAGCTGTCAAGCCTAAAGCCCTCAGCTTTGTATTACACGCATTTTGGGAAGGCAGATAACGCCATGGAAAAGCTTGAGGCATATGCTAAACAGCTTAAACTTTGGGCTAACATTGCAAAAGAAGCTTTAGACAAGGGAGAAAGTCCAGAAACTTTAGGCTGGAAAATTGCTGAACGCGATGAAGCCGTCAAGAAAGCTTTAGAATACATTAGGACGCATAGAATTTACAGCAAAACAGTGCTTGGGGAAAGCGTGCGGGGAGTTTTTGACTACGTTAAAAATTTCGGGGTCGTTCCAGCTTAAGCTTATGGCGTATACGCCAAAATTCTTTATATTGAGGCTTCTGCTTTCTAGTCGGTTAGGGTGAAATTTATGGGCGAAGAAGGAGAAGGGCGTCCCCCCTCCGAAAAGGTTCCCCTAGAAAAAGTTGATGATTACACTTGGCGTATTCCAAAATATAAACCTGGAATGAGAGTACCAGGCATAGTTTTCGCCAACAAGGAATTATTGGAAAAAATGCAGATGGATAGAACCCTTGAACAATGCGCCAATGTCGCCCATTTGCCAGGCATATACAAGTACGCTATAACTTTGCCAGACGGCCATGAAGGTTACGGCTTTCCAATAGGCGGTGTAGCAGCAACAGACTACGAAGAGGGCGTAATAAGCCCCGGTGGTGTGGGTTATGACATAAACTGCGGTGTCCGCCTCCTAACAACAAACCTTTCAGAACAGGACATCAAGCCCAAACTTGTCCAGTTGACAAACGCCATATTTGAGAATGTGCCCTGCGGTCTGGGAAGCCGCCGAAAAGATTTCAAAGTGACCATTCACGATTTGGATAGACTTGCCATGGAAGGCGTCCAATGGGCTATAGACCAAGGATTAGGGTGGGATGAGGATGCTGAACACTGCGAAGAAGGGGGATGCATGAAAAACGCGAATCCAGATAAGGTTTCAACAAATGCCAAAAACCGTGGATTAACCCAAATTGGCACTTTGGGTTCTGGAAACCACTTCTTGGAGATCCAAAAAGTCGACAAAATCTACGACGAAAAGGTGGCGAAAGCCTTCGGAATAGACCATGAAGGCCAAGTGACGGTTATGATTCACTGCGGTTCAAGGGGCTACGGCCACCAAATTTGCTCAGATTATTTGCGAGTTATGGAGCGCGCCGTCCACAAATATAAAATCGTCCTGCCAGACAGAGAGTTAGCTTGTTCGCCGGGGAATAGCGCTGAGGCTGAGGATTATTATGAGGCCATGGCCTGCGCTGTTAACTACGCGTTTGTGAATCGCCAAGCCATAATGCACTGGGTTAGGCAGAGCTTCCAACAGGTCTACAAGGAAGATCCGGAGAAGTTTGGTTTAAGCCTAGTTTACGACGTGGCCCACAACATAGCAAAAATTGAAATCCACAAGGTTAACGGCGAACAACGAAAAGTTTGGGTCCACAGAAAAGGCGCAACTAGGGCTTTCCCGCCGGAACACCCAGAAGTCCCAGCAGACTACAGAAGTATCGGGCAGCCGGTGATAATCCCGGGAAGTATGGGAACCAGTTCATGGCTTCTAGTGGGCACTAAAAAGGCCATGGAAATAAGCTTCGGTTCTACAGCCCACGGTGCCGGAAGAATGCTCAGCCGCGCAGCCGCTAAGAGAAGGTTTTTCGGAGGAGACGTCAAACGAAGTCTTGAACAGCGGGGCATAACCGTTCGGGCTGCCAGCGCGGTTGTTTTGGCTGAAGAGGCAGACCCCGCCTACAAAAACGTGGACATGGTGGCGGATGTCAGCCACAAAGTTGGAATAGCTACAAAAGTCGCTAGGCTTGTGCCACTAGCAGTAGTCAAAGGCTAATGCCAACCGTCAAGGATTAAATTTAGACACGTTTTCTGAAGCAGCCTTGGGTTTTGAAGCCCGTGAGGATTTTTCCTAACTCTAATGAATCTGTTGCATGAATTCTGCGAATACGTTGTTAAGTACCGCTAGGCTAAAATGGGTTGACAGCGAAAGTTTTAGACAGTCTATTTAGAGTGATTTAATTGCCCCTTAAAGATGAATGCAAGCTTTGCGGGAGAGTGCTTCCCTACAGTTATTTGAGGCGATGCCAACGCTGCGGCAAACTTTTCTGCTTAGACTGCATGGTTCCGGATGTTTTAACAGGCGACACTAGGAGACTGTTCTGCTTAAACTGCGCGAAAAAGGCTGTTTCACCTAAAAGCAAAAACAAGTACGAAGCGCTCACAAGCTATCTGCATTTTAGAGCGGCCTTCACAGACATTGTCAGGCTTTCCTTTGCTCAAATAGACGGGATTATAGGGGATAACTTGCCCCTAACGGCTTACCGTTCAGAAGAATGGTGGAGAAAATATCCAAGCAACGCCCATGTAAAGGCTTGGCTTAACGCTGGATGGGAAGCGAAAGAGGTAAACCTGAAAGAGGCCTATGTAGTCTTCCAAAAAGTAAAAGCCCAACAAAGGATGAGCGTCGAAAGGGAGAAAAAGGAGAAAGGCCGACAGCTGCAAAAACCATTCACGCCGCCGCCATCCAGAATCTTCACGAGGCAGAAGCCTTCCAAAACGAAGATTGCAAAGCTCTACGCAAGGTTGAAAAACATTGAGAGAATGCGAACCGCCCAGCCAAAACTCCGTGGAAACTTCAAACCAAAACCGGTCCACGAAAAAAGGCTGTTGAAACCGAAAAGGGAATAAAGGAAAACCATCATCCTTCAATTATACAAAAATATGAAGTAAACGCCAACGTGCGGCCGTCGTCTAGTCTGGTTAGGACACAGCTGCCCACGACAGCGGCGGTGGAAGCCTTCCAAGCCTGCGATCCCGGGTTCAAATCCCGGCGGCCGCACTAGTTTTAGCCTTTTATCCTTTTAGACTAGGAGGGCTGATATTATTCCGCTTAGGAAGGTTCCGTCGAAGGTTCCAGCTCCGCCTATGCTTTGCTTTTTTGCGCCTAAACTTGGGATTTTATGAAGGTTGGATATGTCTGCGCCTATCAGGGTGCCGAAAACGCCTGAGGTGTAGGCTATGACTGCTGGTGTGTTGGAGGGCAAAAGATGATAAGCGCCACTATTATGGTTGCAAAAATCGCGTAGGGTATGGTGGATGAGAGTTTCCATAGGAGGTATATGGACACTAGGATTGGGATTAGGGCGCCTCCAACGTTTAAGGCAATTATTGTCGAAAACTCTTCGTATTCGAATTGGGGTATCCGAAATACTATGCCGAAAAAGCTTACATATTCTTCGGTTATAACTGGAACCAGCATCTTCACTTTAAACAATGGTAAATCAATTTTCTACTCAAACATTACACCAAACATGGGGCTAACGCTTCTTTTACTGTACAATCGGCAAAATAAAAGATTTGTCTAAGATGAGGATTGGATAAGCTCCCTATGCACGTTTATAATGTGTTTCAGCAGTTCCGATCGAAATTCTCTAACCTTTGTGTTAGGCGGGGAGGTTGCCACCACAAGGACTATGTAGTAGTTTTTGTCGCTTTGCTCTTCAAGATAAACCCTATAGTCGCTGATATTGTTTTTGTCTAATTCTTTGCGAATTTTGGCGAGCACAAGGTCTGGGTCGTATTGCACTGGAAACTCGTATCTGACCCGTACGGTTTTGGGTTCCTCCTTCTCCTCCATGACAATGCTGTTGGAAAAGGCAATATTGTTGGGGATTTTCACCAGTTCCCCACTGTCGGACAATATCTTAGTGTGCATCAATCCAACTTCAACTACTATGCCCCTCAAAGTCGGTATAAACTCGTCTCGGCTAAACATTTTATAGGCTGGAAAGGCCACCGGCGATAGGGGTAGGCCTCCCGAAATTTTAACGTTTGTTCCAGGTTTGAGGAAACCCGTTCCAAGAATGATTAGGCCAGCGAATAGGTTGGCTAGAATGGGCTGCAAACCCAAACCAATAACAAGTCCAGAAACAGTGGCGCCGGCCACTGCGCTTACGCCGGTAACTTCGAAGATGGCTAGGACTATGAGGCCTACAACCACATAGCCCATGACAACTATGACGTTTCGGACAAGGTAGACGCCTCTTCCCAGATGCTTAAGCCTCACGGTGATGAGGGAGGCAATCAACTCGATGACGAGGATGCCCAGCATTATGGCGGTTATGGCCCTAACAATGTTGAAGTAAACCATGTAGGTTTGACGCCACTCTTCAGCCAAAAAGCCTGGAATGGTAAAAGTCCAAAGCAAAGCCACCACTATAACGATTAGGAGGATGTAGATGAAACGCCAAACCCGCCTCAATGGGTATCCCGCGTTTTTCAGTCTAAACACTACAGCGATAAATAACCTTTCCTTAAATGCATACGCCTTCGGAAACGAAAACTTTTACTGCGATAAGGGAACTATTCTTCTTTTGTGAGGGTTGGATTGCCTCCACAGAATTTGTTGGCATGGGCAGCGTTAGCAATTGCGGGATTTCTATTGGCCCTGACGGGTTTCGCTTCTAGAGCTGTCGATATTGGAATTTTTGGTTTATCTCTAACGCTTGTAAGCATTTCAGGGGCGCTGACATGGTGTGTTAGAAGCGGCGGCCCCTTGAAAAGAGCTTTGGAAATGGTTTTATTGTTGGGCGCTTTTGGAACCCTTTTTTACGGATATTTCTTAACGGGCAGCATGTTCCTTGCAGTGCTAACGGTGTTCATTTCCATTATGATGCTTGCTGGCTTTATACTATCATATGTATTACCTAAGGTTAGAGGTAAACTGAGCAAGCTTTAAGGATTCAAACGTTTACATCTGAACTGTTTATACACGCACAACAGTGGTGCTTAAGGTTTGCACTTGCCAGTCATGAAGGAGGAAATTATCCGCTTTTTTGACCCTCAGCCCGGCGAGGATTTTGTCGACTGCACTGTTGGCTTGGGCGGCCATGCCATGGCAATTCTGGAGCGTAACAAGCCAGACGGCAGAGTTCTGGGCATAGACTTTGATTCGGCTATTTTGGAGAACCTTAAGCGCAAAATCAGTGGTACAGATTTGGAGAGACGCCTAATTCTTGTTTGTGACAATTTCGCCAATTTGGAGACGATTGCCAAAAACCACGGTTTTGTGGGAGTTTCGGGGGTGCTTTTTGATTTGGGCTTGTCAAGTTGGCATTTAGAGGCTAGTGGGCGGGGCTTCTCCTTCTGGAGGAATGAGCCTCTTGATATGAGGTATAACCCGCAAAAAGGCGATTTGACGGCCGAAGCCATAGTGAACACTTGGAGTTTAAGGGACATTGAATATGTTTTGAGGGTTTATGGTGAGGAACGCTTTGCCCATAGAATAGCCATGGAAATTGTGAATTCTAGACCGCTTAGGACTACGGTGGATTTGGTTTTGGCTGTTGAAAGGGCTACGCCAGCATGGTATCACCGCAGAAGAATCCACTTTGCAACAAAAACCTTCCAAGCCTTGAGGATAGCCGTCAACAATGAACTGGAGAATTTGGAGAAGGCCTTGCCCCAAGCCCTAGGCATACTGCGCAGCGGCGGAAAACTAGCAGTAATAGCCTTCCACTCTTTAGAGGATAGAATTGTCAAAAACTTTCTAAAAGCAAGAGCCAAAGAGGGAGCCGTGAAAATTTTAACAAAAAAACCAGTCAGACCTTCAAAAGAAGAGATTACGGGAAACCCGAGGGCTCGGTCAGCAAAATTGAGGGTTGCCGTAAAGGTTTAGATACCAGTTTCTTGGTGTTAAACGTAATTCATATATAAAAGAAGCGTATTTATAGAACAGTCTTGTGGTGGAAATGAAGCCGCATTTAGTCTTTTTGGTGGCTGTTCTATTGGCAGCCACCGTCATGACCAATGTAAAAACTGGTTTGACTATGGTCTATGAGTATCTTCCAGTGGAAGCCGAGTTAAGGGAAATTGTTAACGTAGACGTTAACTGCACAACAGCCAAAGTGTCAGTAGTCTGTGGGGTTATATCCAATAACACGGTGCTTGTGCATTTCCCTGCTGAAATAAACATGAATATTACTGAGCTGCTGAATGCAACCGAAGTCATGGTTGGATTTTCAACAGAGGATTCTTTCCTCTGGATTGTTTTTAACAACACTGAGGTAGGTGGAGCTGAAAAATACGCCAATGTTACGGTGGAAACGTATTTTGAACCCGTTTTCGGTAGGGGATACACGTATAATTCTACAAGCGTAGAAGACACGTACGTCAACGTAACATTTACTGGAAGCGCTGTGGCAAACCTGACGGAATATACAGAGTGGTTGATGACGGAATGCTTAACCTCCGACTTGGAAGGGTTCTCTTTAACGTTTATTCCTATGACAAATGAAACGGGTGCCTACACGCTTATAGGCGCCATGAAGGAAAGCGGTGGCTTCGATTGGATGTATGCCATGGGAGTAATGTACCACACCACCATTCCAGATGGCCCGGGCGAACACACTATAGATGTTCTTGACCTTTTAGATGTGGAGTCGCTTGCACCGTCGCCATATTCCTTTTATTTCCCAGCATACATGTCCATGGTGATGTTGACCATAAACTCAAACGAAACGGTTACATTTGTTTCTTGTGAGCCGGGACAAGCTTCGCCGCCAGCCAGAGGCTGGTACATTTCCCCACCAATACAACCGACGCAGTTACAAGCAACGTTTATGTTTGGAGACAACCCATCGCCAGTTACTGCTTTGTCCCTGACTTTTGGTGGCGTAATAATTCCAGAGTTTACAACACCGACGCTTATGGCGGTTTTAACATTCGCTGCAACAGTTGCAACGGCCCTTAAAAGACGGTTTATTCGTAAATAGCTATACTTTTTTCTCACCTATTTTTTCTAATGCTTCTTCAAGTTCGCTTATCTTTTTTATGATTATGTCTGAATGGGCTGTTATCCACGGGCTTGGGTTTTTAAGCTTGCATATACATATTGTTTGTTTCCCTTTCATTTTTGCGTAGAAGAGTTCCATGCATGTTCCCGCCGAAAGTTTTGGCAGATAAGCAATCAATACATCGCATTTTTCAATGTCTTCCAAATCTCGTTTTATGAAGTCTTTTGGCGGAACTTTCGTCCACCAGTTTGGCTCCGTTGCTCTGTACAGTATTTTTTCGCGTTGCCAGGGGTCTATGGGCGTGTATCCGCAGCGGATGCAAATCCGTTTTATGGCTTCTCTGTAGCCTTGGCGTTTTTCCATGCCTTGAATTGGACCCGAAATGAAGGCTTTCTTCTGCACGATAACACACCAATCATGGTTTGACGTTTAATATAGAAAGGATTAAGAGCAAGCCCAGCATATTTCGGTTTCCAAGACGTGGCTGGGAAGGAAGCCTAAGGTTTGGGACTGTTAAACCCTTTAACGGCTGTGGTGATTTCTTTCTGCTTTCTTGGCTTTATGCTTTACAAGCGGGTAAACTTGGGAATAACGCTGAACGCTACAGCCATACTGTTGGCGCTGCTGGCCCTTGACTGGTGGAACATTCCCAAAATAGCCTATGCCACCGTTGACCCCGCAACGGCGGATGGGCTTCTCGCCATATCAGTTATTCTTGCAACATTTGGGATAATGTGGCTTAGCCAACTCTATAAGGAGACTGGCGAAATAACAAAGCTTAGCGAAAGCCTAAGCAAGCTTGTTAGAAACCCCAAAATCGTGTTAAGCACGCTTCCAGCCATAATAGGGTTTCTGCCCGTTGCCGGCGGCGCACTCATGTCGGCGCCAATAGTGGACGCTGAGGCGGAAAAACTGAAGCTTAAGCCGGAAAAGAAGGCTTATGTAAACCTATGGTTTAGACACACGATTTTTCCAGTTTACCCACTAAGCCAAGTGCTTATAGTAACCGCAGCCTTAACGGGGACACCGCTCTTCTCCATAATTTTGCTCCAAATCCCAACGGTCATAGTTATGGTGATTGTGGGTTTTCTTGTGGGTTTTCGTAAAACATCAGTTCGGACAGAAGAGGCGGAAATAAAGGGAAATGGCAAAGCGTCGTTGGCGGAGTTTAAGGAGTTTATTGTTGCATTCTCGCCTATTCTGACAACTATAATTGTGGCTGTTCTCCTAAACGCTTTGGGCTATGGATTTTCCCAGCAAGGTTTCGACGTTTTAACAGCCACCTTTGTAGGCTTAGCAGTCCTAGTCATAATTTCAAGCTCAACCCTTAAAGTTTTGGTGAAACCCCTCAAGAGCTTAGGCATATACGGTGTAACACTGGCGGTTTATGGTGCTTTTCTGCTGCGAAACGTGATGAAAGCCGCTGGCATATCGGAGATTTTCCAACCTCTAGTGGCAAATGGAGAGGCAAACATCATAGTGCTGTTAACGGTTATCCCGGCGGCTCTAGGCTTTTTAACAGGCTCCCCTTCTGGAGCCATAGCCATAGGCACTTCCATTCTAGCAGGCGTCTTAACTTTCACGTCTAAAACTGCAGCGCTCCTATACATTAGTGCTTATTTGGGATACGTTATTGCGCCAACCCACTTGTGCTTCACCTTCACAGCCGACTATTTTAAAAGTTCCTTGGGAAAAGTTTACAGGTACGTGGTTCCCTCCTTCATAGCAACTTTTGCCACCGCCTTAACAGTCTATTTTCTGCCCCTCTCCCTCTGAAAACGTTTAAAAACCGCAGATGGCTCAGACGTAAAATGGGTTGAAACAGCTTTGGCAG
>Ga0185307_1001267_pt1 | contig 14215 bp, 18 predicted proteins | sample LHCtaG_FD_128010 | JGI IMG/M metagenome (GOLD analysis project Ga0185307, IMG submission 128010) | Hot spring microbial communities from Little Hot Creek, USA to study Microbial Dark Matter (Phase II) - LHC4sed_matched (SPADES... | ecosystem: Environmental > Aquatic > Thermal springs > Hot... | reverse complement strand
CGCTTGGCACTTCTTACTAAGCTTTATGAAAAAAGTTGAAGCATTTTCAACAAGATTATCCTTTGCAAGCTCAAACCTTATCATATTCTTAGTAAAATAAGTTTCCTGACTCCCTAAAGCATCCCAGCGACCTTTCCAGTGAGAGGCCTACTGTGTATACTATCATCTATATCCATGTTCTGAGAGTGTGGTTAAAGATCTCCCACAACTCCTCCTCTTTACCTTGTCTCCTAGCTTCCCACAGTAAAATATCTATCACACAGCTCTTACGGCTAATAATAGGGTGATCTCGCCTAATAATATACACGATACTCTTATCTCTACTACTGAACATAAATATTCCTACTATAAGTTCATATAAAAACGCATAAATACTTGGAGCATAGAAAAGAGTGTGGGTATTACTGAAAGAGTCAAAGATTCTACGTAAATAGCTGAGGCGTTCTTCCATCATCTTAAGAGACGTTCTACTTCAAGAAAAGCGTTTTTGAAGTTATCATATGTAAAACCAAGTTCTTCTGCTTTTAGTCTTAATTCTTCGATGATATATGGATCTAGACGTAGTTTTCTTAGGTACTCTGTTATTGTGGGTGACAGTGATTCGGGTGGTACTATTGAGGAAATAATAGCCGTTAAAACTGGTGGTAACATTTCGAAAGATCTCTCTAGAGCAAGGATGGAGTAATAATCTATTACAGGCTTAATTATAGTGATTTTTACAGTCTTTTTAAATAAGAGTAATAAGTACTAATATCAAAGCCTCTTCTACGACTTCTTCTACTCCGGGAGCTTGTAAATCCCCCTCTGAATACTTCTTCTTAAACTTTTCCTCTATGTCCTTTAAAGCACTCTCTAGATCTCTTTGTTTCACAAGATCTAGTGCTTTATTTATATCGTCATTAACATCGCTTACTAAGTCTTTAAAGTAGGGTTCTGGCAAGTAAAGCACGCTTGCATCTCTTCTAAACCTCTCTCTAATCTGTGGATTTATAAGCGGTTTACTTGGGCCAATACTACCAATTCTAAGCAGTATTCTAGCGAATAGAGCCGGTCTTCTCTTAAGCTCTCAATAAATCTCTCAACAAGATCTAAAGATACTCTGCCTAATCAGCTAATGCATATATAGATTAGATAGTATACACAGTAGGCCTCAATAGTGTTAAGTCTAGACTTAATGTTACTAGGTTTTAAGAACCGTATTAGCACATCTCCAACAACACGTTCAAACACAGAGCCCAGAAATAATGCTATAGACTCCAAAGAGCCTCACCATATTAAGCTAAAAATAACTAGAATAAATTAGGTTTTTCATACTATAATTTCTATTCATCTTCACTAACATTTAAAGACATTCTGAGAGTATTCACCCTGGAAGGTAAGGAGGCGTAGAGAGTTTAGACACATTAGCTCTTAGAGATTTAAAAAGAGGTCTTAAATGTTAGCAAGGAATTCTTCTACGGCTTTTTGAGCTTTTCCTTGCGTTCCTTAATAAATTCTTCTGCTTTTTTAAGTCTCCATAACTCCTCTTCTTCAGGTATATAGTGAGATCTAAGTATATCTAGTGGAACCTCTCGTAAGTAGTTTTCTGGGAGCTTATCTAACAGCTCTAAATTGCTCTGATAAGTATAAGTAATGTGAAGCTGTCTACGTCATCTATTAGCCCGGCATATCCTAACTCAACTAAATGTTCCTTGAGCTTCTCTCAACAACCACGTACTTCTGAGAAATATATTGTGGTTTCACTTAGCCACTTCAGCTCTATTAGCAGGTCTACCCGATAACGACTCTCTATGGTAAGGTAGCACGTATCACAGCGATAATTAACATATGCATGATGATTGTAGTGAGGTATCCAATAATTCTATTCACGCTACATCTTCCAAGCCAAAAACATCTACTGATATTAGCACAAAATAGGTATGCGAATAACGCTATAGCACCTATCAAGCTATCTATAACAAAAGAGTTCACTATTTCAACTACTTCACCTGTCTTAAGCTGGAGAGCTTTAATTAATATGAAGAATATCAACAATATTGTCGAGAGTTTGTCGAGTAAATCAAGAACGCGTTTGACCTCATGAACAAATCTAGGAACAATAAAGGCGATGAGGCCCAGGAACACATAGAACACAATTATAATTAGCGCAGCCTCATTCACGGCTCTCCCCACGTGAACATAAGTTCTGCCTGTAAAGCATATTTATTTTACTAAATTAATATATTTTACTTAAGGTTTTAACTACAACTAAGATCGCCGAGATCTGAGTAATGAACACCTTCCCTACTTAAACCTGTAACTTTCATCCTCAGTCTTAGCTAGAATTACAAAAGGCAAGAGCGATCTAACTCTTGAAGAGTGTAAATAGCTGTGCCATTACATTGCTGATGCTGGTCGGGAGTGGAAGGATGTATACCATGTAGTATGTGATAATATAGAATTTGTTGTAGATAAATCAATAACACTAAGGGAAGTGTGGTATAGATTCATGGCTATCGTTCCACGAGAAATCCAAGAGTTCTTGGAAGAGAAAGCTCAAAAGCTGAAGAAGGGCTGGGGTGGCTGCTATGAGCAGGTTGTCTACTACTTCCTTCTAACATTAGAGGCAGCAGGTCTATCCGATATGAAAGAGGAGAGGCTCGTAGAGATCATAATTGCACCACACTACGGTGAAATGGATTTAAGAAACTTCGAAGAGCGCGTTAAATTTTCTGGGAAAACTGTAGAAGAAGTTTTGAAGAGCTACAGATTCGTTATTTTTGCTGAGAAAATCCATGTGGCTAGGAGAATAGCACATGTAATTAATGATCTTGGAGGTGCCGTAATCGCTGGAAAAGGGTTTCCAACGCGCTACTTGAGAATGCTAGCTAAAGCTGGAAAGCTACTTATCTTAACTGACACTGATAAGAGTGGTGGAGATATAACAAACGTAATACAGTATGGGTCAAAACGCCATAGAAAGATAGGTGGAGAATCTTTTGTTAAGAAATATGCCGCAGAAGGCGCAACAGAACTAGGGTTCACCAAATTAAATGCTGAAAAACTAAGATTAACACCAATTCCAGAACCAAAACGTACCAGAAAATGGGATACGAAAAGAGATACGAGCTAGATGCTTTAGCAACACTAGAAACAGAGGAGATCGGTAATCCGTACATCGCATACACGTTAGCAAAACCCAAATTAATGGATTTTGGCCTCAGAGTACACTTACCTCTCGACGAAGAAGCACTAAAGGAAGTCGCTAGAATCGCTCTTAAGAGGAGCTTGGAACCGATGATAGATGATGTTGTAAGTAGCGCTACTAAGTTTAGTAATAAGCAAGTTCGATACTATAAAAGTAGATGACTTCACACTAAAGTAAGAAGGCATTGAAGAAACTGTCCGGCAAAGCCGGAGATAGATACTTAAAGAGAGAATCAATAACGATAAAGCCTGAAGTATTGGATATCGATAGGAAGATAAAGATAGTTCGCTCAGGTATAAGGACTGCTAAAGACTATGATGAGCACCTTCTACATATAACAGAGCTACAAAAATCATGAAATTACTACAAAAGTAATTTCCTTTTAAATAAACGTAGTTCCTTATTCTATGAGAGGTAAGTTTGCTTATAACATCGATAACCATTTCTTAATAGGATAAAGTCCTTACTCATGATGAGACCTAATAACTGGGCAATCCTCAATACATAACATCTAACACCTATAGTCACTGCGACATTATTTTACCCCATGCTTTCTCAAGTACTTCCTGCGTTACGTAAAGGCTTGTGCTAGGAATTCTTTCAAGTATGTTAAGTGCTTCCTCCTTAGTTATGACACCATATCTCTTAGCAAACTCTATGAGACCTAAAGTACCTAGAACCTTAATATCCATCTTTTTACACGTCTTTCTAGCTCTCAGATCATCCGTAATTACAAACACCACGCTCTCGCTACTTGACTTAGAGATTGCATAAGCTATTGCAATAGCATGTCTCTCTCCTTCACCAAGACTCTGAGGAACATCTATTGCGTGTACATTTAATTCAGTAGAGATTTCCACTATATCGTTACTCTGTATGTCTATTTGTGAGCTTGACCTTAGAAATTCGTTCTTGACAGCTTGAGGTATTATAATCTTTACATTACACTGTCTACGGATACTATCTATAAGGTCTACAAACCCTAGTTCTTGAAGAACTATGATTGCTGAGGTATTGAATACAAACACATACCTCTTTTCACAGCCTTTCTGCTTCTTCAATATCGTTGACCTCGGCAATGTATGGTTTTACTTTTTTCTTTCTTAGGTAGCTAACGAAGTCTTGTAGCGGTATTCCAGCAATTTTAGCTGCTAGCTCTACGGATACAAGTCCTTTCCTAAGCATGCCTATTGCGAGTTCCTTACGCCTCTCCAGCAACTTGGTTATGACATCTGATTTCTCGCTGTAACCATAGACAGTGTATACATACAGTAGCAACTCGTCTTCGCTCATGCGGCTCAGGAAGTCTGCAACCTTCTTTAGAACTTCCCTATCCTTATCGCTTAACCTCTCCCACACCGACTTGGCATCGGCGATACCACGAGGCGTTAAAGCAACGCCATTTCTAGAAGCAACCAGCAACCCACTATAGACAGCGTTTTCCATAGCGTCTTCAACCTCCTCACTCCACGGTCCCATCCTGTAGGCTTTGAACTCTAAAACCTCCATCAAACCATCTATATACCTAGACGCTACAAACAGAGCCTTCTGAATATGTAGCTTAGAAGGCGCCCTCCCCCCAAATGCATAAAGAAGCGCGAGCACCCACTCAAGAGGCTCAACTATACCGAGGCTCTCTATAGCACGACGTAGCTTTTCAATAAACCTGGACACATCAATTCTTTCCAAAAACCCTCACCTTTTCCAACCACTATACATATCCAGCATTACAGCCCTAAAAATATATACAGCTTTAAGTATATATAGTTCTTGGGCGTTAGGATATGACTATAAGGGTGAAGCTGCTAAGAGAGAACGAAGACATACTTGCAAGAGCTGTTGAAGTGAGCCACTCAAGAGGCTCTTTGAGAACCCCCTCATATGCAGTTAATGCTCTTGATATTGATAGAAAGTTGATAAGCGAGGAGGATTTACTAGGTGTTACTGAGATCCATACTGTATTTAGACCTAAGCAACTAAAGAATTTAAGTAGAGAAATATCACTTCAACAGAAATTCGAATACCGTATGAACAACTATTTAAAAAGAATCCCTCCAGATCAGCTTATAGTAGCTATACCGCTTCTAGAGGGGGAACAAGGATATTCATTTAGCTATGATGAAATAAGTAACTACAGTGCTTTCGTAACTGAGCTAATGACAAACCCTAGGGTAGACTTGATTTGTACACCAGCGTTCTATCGCATTGCTGAGGATCGCATACCGATCTTTATAGAGAAGTTCTTAGAGGCCATGACATCCTACTCTAAGAATATAGCCCTTACAATACCCTATGTCTCTAGGGAGACACGTGATAGAGTTGTAAAGACTTATCTCAGGTGGGCTGATAAGAACAATAGAGCACTTCTAAACTTTCTGTGTATAGATTACAATGGGGCTAACCCCATCTCCAAGTACTCTCATCACAACTATGTCCTAGGATACGTGCGGTTGCTTGAGAGGGAAATCGGGGAGCCTATAGTCATGTATGGAATCAATGTGAGATATGACAGGGTTGCTAAGAAGTATGATGAGCTCCCAGCTAGAGACCTCGTCTCTTACTTCGCACAAGTAGACATCTATGGTTGTAGTCATAAGAGAAGGCCTATTCCGAGAGAAGTAGCAGAGAAGCTCAGAGCTGATGAGGCTATGAAGAAACAGAAGTTACTTAACAGGGAAAGATACACATACATAAGCCTTGATAAAATACATAAAGACCGTAGCTTAAAGCCTCCCGAAGTAAAAGCGGAAACTATTGAGCAATTATTGGCAGAGGTCTCCTATAACATACGCAGGGTTGAAAGAATAATAAAGCTCATAAATATTGTGATCACGATTAAGGAAACTGAAGTACTTAGACAGTTCTTCAGTAGTGGAGAGTACGGCTCGTTCAAGACCCTCCTTCAATACCTTAAGAGTAAAGAAATTATACGTATAGACAATACCTTGCTGCAGAGGCTAGGGAAATTCGCTAAGCTGTATAGGTTAAGAACTAAGAGTCTTGATGAATACTTAAGCAAGTGAGTACTCTATGCTTTTCAAATCTGCTACATAAGCCCCATAACTAGTTACATAATTCTATACATTAACAAAATTAAATAAAACAGAATTTGATTAAATCATAGTCTATTAAAACAATGGTTTAGTTAAGCCTTTCAGCTTTTGTTGAAACTTTTCACTTTAAGAAATTTGTTTTTAGGAAATTAGCAGCACAGAGGTGTATGGTATTGTCCTTGATTTTTCTCGCCTTATGTTATATTTCTTTAGTACTTTGTTGATTTTCTTTACGAATCTCGGGTAAGATATCTTGTAGCCTTCAGCTGTAGCTATTCTCTATAGATCTTTCTTTGAGAGGAAAGGATACTTCTTTACTAGTTTTATTAGGAAGTCTTCTGGGATCATTGGTGGTCTCCCAATGTGTTTACCATCTCTTTTTGCTTGCTTCATGCCAGCTTTGATCTTCTCTCTAAGGCTCTCTACATACTTCTGATACCCGTAGCCCACGCTCTTACAACTATATCGAAGATTAGCTTCCTGAGCGCTTCATCCGGTATAGTTGCTAGACTTTGCAACCACTCTTCTTGATATGCTATAATGTGTATGTTCATCTCTCTAAGGGCGTCCAGGGTTTTCACTAAGTAGTCATACCGCTTCGCAATTCTATCTAAGCTAAAGACTATGATTGCAGCACCATGTTTCTTGGCTACTTCTACAGCCTTTCTCCAACCTTCACGCTTTTCGGGCTTAATCTCGTAGCCGGATACTCCCCTTTTTGTCAACGGTCTAGTGAATCAGCACCGCTAGGAATTCGTTAATCCTTTCTTCTCCAGTGTTACACATTAAAAATATGAGATGTGTTTAATCTCTCGATGCCGTCAGCATTAGTAAATCTCTTAGAATAGATTGAAGAATAATCTTTTCAACTAAGTTTAAGAATTCGTAAAGTGGATTTGTATTCCTATTTAACCAGTTTTAAATCCTCTTCTTCTTTAAAGTTGGAATAAGATATGGTTAGGTTAAAAACCCGTAAATCAATTTGGGAAGAAGAGTTAGAGAGGCTATCAAGTTCAATTATGAGTATATTCAAGCTAGAGAGCGATAGAGAATTTGCAGAGAAAATAGCACTAGAGATGGTTGAGAGGGTCAGAAGTGGTCAGAAAGTCTACGTAACAGATAGAGCAGCAAAAGCATTTGCACCAATCCTTGAGAAATACGGAATAGTACTAGTACCCACAGAAAAAGTCGAGTACCCACATATTTTAGTATATCTCCCAAGTGAAAACACCATACCCATAATATTCAAAGACCAAGATCGGAGAGAAATCAAAAGAGAGATCCCATTGAAAATATTCATAGAGTACCTAGAGAAAGCGTTAAAGAAGTACCTTGAAGAGACGAATAAGAAGATACGTTACAGATACTGCAAATACTATACTCTTCACCAAATAACATAGTCTCCCAGAGAGTTGGCAAAATCAAGAGAATGCATACTTAATTAGAGAACGAATCGGCTTACCCTAATAACTATGAATACTTTATTATGAATATTTTGCATTTCTTACCTGATATTGGAGCTTACTTTACCGCTTGACTATACCTAAGATACCAGAAGTACGACAAACTTATAGAATTAAGATTTCAAAAAGCCATAGAATATCGATTATTAATGAATTGTTGTCCTAATCATCTAGCTTGATCACATCAAATCCCTAATGTCAGCTATCCTTAAATCGGGTGCGTTAAAGTTCAGAATTTCAGGCGCTATTTGAGCAGCCCTTCTAGAATACTTTATCGTAATGGGTTCTCTGACCTCAGGCTCTGTATTATTCCAGTCAAGTTTTGTAAGAGCTAAAACCTGCTCCCCAATATAACTAGGTATCACTCTATGCATATTAGTATCTATAGCAAGTTCTAATGGCCTAGGAGTTCCGAGCTTACCTCTTTCTGATACTGTACGGTACAATCTACCCGTAGTAAACATTATATACTGAATCCACTTGCTACTTTTATTTGATCTTAAAAGCATTAGACCTCTCTGAATACTGTAATCTCCAGCTGAAATATCATATGCTCTATATATAGTATTAGTTTTTACATGTGCAAAAACATAAAATACAGGATAACGTTCATCACTATACTTCTCTACAATCTCTCTGACAGCCTTGATTTCCTCATCAACTATAGGAGCTGATTTATGAATTACAATCTGGGGTACTTTACCGTATCGCTTAATAACCTCGTCTAGGATTGACTTTAATTTATCGTACGGCACAAATAAACCCTTTGATGCTAACTCCTTGGGAGACGCTATGAACATCCTGATCTGCGTATCCAGATGCTCACCATACCTATCAAGTATTTGTATAGCGCCATAGTAAATCATCTCCTTATCTGATAATTTATCTCGCCTTCTCGAAAACGATATACCTAAAATCAAACCTTTTGTGGAGAGAATACTTCTTGAAAGTTTCCATGGAGTCCCCCCAATCTTTGCATATACTGCTGTAGCTACATTTAACAACAGATATACATAGCCCTTGGTACCTGCATAACTCTCTATAGTCTTCTTTTTAATGAATTGTGTTCTTAAGTGTAATCCAGAGTATGCCATCATGCTCTTTATCTTTGAACGTTTGTATACATGTGTAGGTAGATCCTTCATAGCTATGAGCACGATACCTCTTGAAGACTCTGACCTTAAATTATCAAGTGCTTCCTCTAGATCTACAAGGAGGTTATCCGGTGTAGTTTTTTTGACATCATTATTTCTATTAAATGATAATTTTAACCCAAAAACTTTGTGAAAGGGCGGTATGGTCTCATTGGAAATAGAGTATCCATTTATTAAATGATCAACAAATTTTATACTTAGATCAAGAGTATCTATGTCAGCTAAGAGCTTAACGCGTACTTCCTCGTCAAGAAGTTCTCTATAGCTGAATGGTTTTAAAGACATTATCTTCCTTGGACTTACATGTATCCCATTATAAAATTGAAGACCGGGTTCTTGTACACGTAATGCACTAATAATTTCATAAGTCATTCTGACACCCTCAATAGGGGGAAGTCACATGCAAATGATATGACGAATCCATCAGCAAATGGTATACTCAGCTTAGAATCTTCACAAAGCATTCCAAGCAGTTTCTTTGTAAGCTCTAATCTCTTTGATGGGGTAGGTATATAGGCTGTATGCTTGTCTTTAAGACCAAGCTGTTTAGCCTCTTTAGGGCTCAAAGGTCTAACTTCTGTTTGTTTTACTATAGGTGAATACAGATCCACCCAGAGTATAACATCGCCACCTTCAAATATTTCAAGCATTACATATAAGCCACGATAGAGTATGAGATCATCTCCTATTTCAATAGCTAGCCCACGTCTCATTAATTCTTCAATATTGAAGTCTAAAGGTAGTAGCTTCTTCCACCCACTCCTCTTTCTGCCCCAAAACATTCTAAATCCTTTCTTGCTTACATACCCTAAAAGAGCTTGATAAAATATAGCCCTCATAATGCTTAAGTCTCTATTAATTTCCAATCTCGCGGTGTTTCGTTCTTTACCTACTAAAGCTATTTTGTTCTCCTCTAATTGTCTGGCAACTTCTTCGTCATCCCCCTTAACAAATATTGTATTACGTCGAAAATCCACGTCAGCTATTTCTCTAATCGCTAACTGCCTGAATAATGTATACATATTCTTCATATTATCCTTTACAGGTGGGATAATTAATGCAGATCTGGTTATGACCGTGAAGTCTCTGAAAGGTTTTTCTAAGGCTACAGTTACAAGGTAATTTACATATATGTTCTCAGACACTCTCTAACCTCAAGGATGTGATGTGAATGCTTTTACTACGCTTTTTAGAACTTCAAGAATCCATTTAGATGCTTTGTTTTCGAATATATTGTCGATAATATAAAAGAGCAGTGAAGCCAGTGAAGCTAGTACAGCTTCCATGAAATACCTAATAGGTATGTTCTGAAGCATATACGTAATTTCCGGGAATATCACGATTACTATTATTAATAGTGTCGAGACTGCTGATAGGATTCCATACTTCCTTTTTACTTTCTGCACCTCATTTAAACCCCTCAATTTCTGTAGGGCTTTACCGAGGCTGTGAATTCCCAACTCTATCTTAGATATCAACGCCTTACTCACATCTTCACTAGTTTGGCTAAGCGCTTTTATGTAGAATTCCAAGGTTTTGTATATTTCCTCACCTCTCCCATGTAATATATTATGAACTTCTCTCTTATATTTCGGTTTACACTTTAGGATAAAGTTAGCTAATGCATTTGCATATACAGCAGTGGATTTATGATCCATTAATGCAAGGTTATATAATCGATCATCTAAAACAACCTTCATTAAATCCTTCTCTGCAACGATACCGAATGCCTTATTCTCGCAAAGAAGCCAGATCACATACGATAAGTCTTCAGCATGTTCAATACGCAAATAACCTTTTAATAACGCATCCTTCGAGTTACCGAATAGAATCCTTATCCTTCCGTCGATATCAATGAATTTTCTTACCATATCCGTTACTGTATCAAGTTTCTTAAGCGCATATAATACCTCACCATATGTATCGTATTCATCAATATAACTCTTTACAGCTTCAAGAACCTTAGATAGACCTGGCTTAGCGTCACGGTCATCGTAGAATCTACTTTTCAATAATATGTAATAGCCTAGCAAAATACCTACAATAAGCTCTTTATCATATAATACCATGTGAAGAAACCCTTCATTCTCTTCTATGAGTGTTCTTAATATTGAGCTTATATCGATAATATTGTTCGTGATAGAAGGTCTACCATAAACCTCCATTAAGTAAAGCGTGTACCAAGATAGATCGTAAATATCCATAGTTAAAGTACCGTCATCCCTATCAATAGCTTCCTTCACTACTTGCGTATCCATAGCTACCTACCTCTGGGCTTAAACCATTTATCAAGGGTAACTGTAGCATCCGATGACGAAGATCGGCCCCTTCTACTTTTCTCTTTCCACCCACATCAATTTCTAGAGATACCTCAGCACCTGGTCTCGTAGGTCCTCTAGTACCTTTGATCCTCCTCTCCATCATCTCCCAGGCAGAATTCCATAACCACTCAACGTCTATGGAGATCCCTAGCACCTCAGCTATCTTGCGGTCAATTGCTTGAAAATATGGTTTTAGCTCTTCAAACATCTTTAATTTCGTTACCTTTTCCTCCTCTTCCTCGATCTCTTCTTCATTTTTAGCTAGCTCTCTAGCTTTACTCTCGAGTTCGTCAAAAAACTTAGCTAGCTCACTAACATCAGCACGATTAATCTTCTTAACGTTAATTATAGGCATGCTAAGTTTTTCTTCTATAACCTCCTTGAGGTACTCGCATATCTTTTTAGAATGGCTTGGGCATACGAGTTCAAGCAGACCTTTACTTAGCAATCCTAAGGGATACCCCATCTCCTTAGCTTTGTTGTATAGTTTTACAAAGTGCTCTCCATCACTTATAATTCTGGTTTTCACAGCATCTGCAACATATTCATGTAGATTCTCTATAGAGCTTCTAAGCTGGCTTACAAACACTTTGTAAAACGCTGCCAGTGAAATAGGGGTTTGAACAAGCCATTTCCCGACATATTCTAATAGCTTCTTTAGGCTCTCATCCTTTAATGGATGCTCTATTCTATCAATTATGTAATCTTTAAGCAATACTTTGAGTCCTCCTGGTATTAAAGCCTTGATCCAGTCTTCTGGAGCTCTTTTAGGCTCTAAACACACCCTTGTACTAACTATCTTATCTAAATCATCTCTGTTGATACCCTTGAATAGTATGAGTGCACCTCTATTAGCAGTAGCAAATAGAGGAGATCTGCTCAAATTATACTCTTCAATTGCGAGAGCAGCATAACACATAGCATGAGCTATTGGGGCCGGACCTAATGGATTTAGAAGTTCTTCTAATGGTCTACCTTCAGCTTTTCTCTTTGTCTCTATAATTAGCTGAGGCAGACCTCTAGAATCAACTACAACAATATCAGGTACCTTCCCTTTCAATACTACACTACTAGGTGGTTTAGCCACCAATTTATGACCATTGACAGTATATTTCTCAAGGTATTGTTTCAACGAATTCCAGAGCTCAGCTGTAAATTCAACTTCCCTATTCATTAGTTACTACCTCCTTCCTTTAGGTTTCACCTTAATGATAAACTCTGAAATATTGTCATCTCGAGGGCTTGCACCATAGTAGTAGTTGAAGACATTGTGGCACTTGGGGCACTCCAGCATTTTAACAGTGTAAAAGCTGAACTTCCACGGCTCTCTGAGAGGCTTGAACTCAGATACGTCCGCCTCGTAGTTACAGAATGGGCATTTAACCATAGCTCTCACCTACTGATATGAGGTAATTGTAGTGGTTCTATTGATTGTTTCCAGAGGTTGGTTAGAATAAACATCTTGGCTAGTTCTCCTATGCTTATAAATATACACTTGTTCCTTATAGTGTTGAAAGCTGGAAGCCCGATATCACTCTCGTACTCGTTCTTCTTACTCTCGCTGGATACTATGAACATCTCTGCGTTTAGCTCACCTAAGCTTGAAAGCCTTAGCAATGCATCGTGCATACTACCGCTAATAACCACTTCGAACAAGTAGAACCCTACTCCTTCTCTATGCCAAACAACATCTATTCTACTCAGAGGATCTAGAACCTTAGGCCCAACGTACTTGCTCAGATCATCTTTACTCATGCTAGCTAAACTGCCGAGACTGGTACTGCCACAGCTCTTAGAGAGATCTGCGGTATAAACCTTGAACCCCAGTTGCCTACCTATGCTTAGCAACATGAGCTCAGCGCATTCATGTGTTATTGGGAAGGCTAGCTCTGAAACACCCAATAGCTCTTCAAGCCTGCTAACCCTTTCCTCAAGCTCATCTATACGTGTGGTAGGTGGTTGCGGTCCTCCAGCCTTCCTTCTTATACCTTCGAGAGCCTGGTCATCGATGTACGTTAAACCGGTTATTACCCACTCAGAGATGGGCTTCTCGCTCGTACTCGTCTTAATATCTGTTAGCTCGTCTTTACGCGGCTTTACACTATACTCTCTAAACTCGTCGAAGAATATCACCCACCTCTTCTCACCGGGCTCCAGCGTCTTTGGTTCATATATTAGCTTCTCCATAGCTAGCCTGTTGTACTCACTAGCATCTACTTCTCTTACATCGGTAACTGTGAATTCGCCATAGACAATCTGTGGTTGCCCTTTTATTACAACTACGCAAACAGACCCTCTACCTAAAGCATGGATCCCGCGCTTCCTAGACCTGATAAAATGGTAAACCCTAACTCTACCAGAAGAAGCAGCTTCACACCACTCTTTATCAGCCAAGAGAATGGCGTGCTTAACCACGGCTCCCGTACCTTTTCCTCACAACAATTTTACCATTTTCAAGAACCCACTCAATATCATCATTCTCATTAAGCTCCAGAATTTTCCTAACTTCCCTAGGGACATTTGTTCTATAGTATTTACCAATGCATATAACAGCCAGTACCGACATAAACTCTATAGCACCCACTATAAAGAATAGTGTTAAGCATATAATAAAGTTGCCGGATTTATAATATCGCTGGGAAAACTATCTTGTGGAAAGCGGCATGAATTCATATCTATACGTATTTGACGAGTTTAGACCCTTAGATTTCAGTAGTAACGAGATATTACATTACCTCGATAAGGATCCTGAGAAGCTTTTGGAATAGTTCTAAATGCTGTAGGTAACGAGCTTGGAGATGTTAAGAGCTTTCACATCTATGATGTGTATAGAGATCTTGAAGAAAAAGAGCTTCTTATAGAGCTACTAATACGCTGCTCCATTGGAGAAATATCAGCAAAAATAATTGTATCGCCTACCCCTTAGAAACACTTAGGAAGTACTACGAACATGAAAAATCTAGGATAATCTAATGCATAATCTAGTAGTTTAAGTATCAGAGCTAGCATTTGTAGCATTCTCGCTTATTAATGTACG
>Ga0185307_1001262_pt1 | contig 14281 bp, 27 predicted proteins | sample LHCtaG_FD_128010 | JGI IMG/M metagenome (GOLD analysis project Ga0185307, IMG submission 128010) | Hot spring microbial communities from Little Hot Creek, USA to study Microbial Dark Matter (Phase II) - LHC4sed_matched (SPADES... | ecosystem: Environmental > Aquatic > Thermal springs > Hot... | reverse complement strand
TTCTTGATATTAACCGTTCTATAAACCACCGCAATTCTTTTGCTTTTGCTTGAGTTGTTTTTATACTTTCATATCTTATAAGATTACCAGCAAGGTTTTTTAATGTTGCGATTCTATGAGATGATGACCGGTTAAGTTTTCTTTTTGAAATATTTTTTATCATATTTTCATCCCCAATGATAAATTATGTTCTTTGAGTTTTTCTTCAATTTCGTCAATAGATTTTTCTCCTAAATTGCGTAACAATTTCAATTCTTCACGAGTCTTAACTACAAGGTCACCAATTGTAAGTATTTTGTTGTCTTTAAGACAATTTTTAGGCCTGTTTGACAATCCTAAAATTTCAATTGGTTGTGAAAGAAGTGCTTCTAACCGTGTTCTTTCTTGTTCTTCAACCTCAGTTTTTTTACTTTCTTTTTGTTCTAAAATTCCTAATACCGAAGCTTTAAAGAAAATATCAAGATTATCTTTTAGTATTTTAGCTGCATATATTATACTATCTTTTGGTTTAATTGTTCCATCAGTCCAAACTTCTATTATAAGCTTATCATAGCCTAATTTTTCTCCAATACGAATTTGTTCTACTTCATAATTAACTTTTATTATAGGCGAAAAAATACTATCAATAAATAATGTTCCTACCGGATAACCTGGCTTATAATTATTCTCTTTTAAGACGTACCCTCGGCCTTTGTTAACCTCTGCCTCTATTTCTAAGGTAGCTCGTTCATCAATAGTAGCAATATACTCGTTCTTATTAACAATTTCAACACTTGGTGGTACATTAAAATCTCCTGCAACTACAACATTTTTATCCTTTGAACCTTTTACTGAAAGAGTAATTTTTTCAGGACCGTTAGAATAAAGTTTAAACCTTACTTTCTTTAAGTTCATAAGAATATAAATAACATCCTCTTTTACACCAGGCAAAGAACAAAATTCGTGTAAAACATTATTAATTCTACAACTTGTAATTGCTGCTCCTTCTAAACTTGATAAAAGTATTCGTCGTAAAGAATTACCTATTGTATGACCAAATCCACGCTCAAACGGATATATAGCAAATTTGCCATAAACTTCATAATTATACTCATTATACTTTTCTTTTTCTGTTTCTGTAACTTCTTCAAATTTTTGTGGTAAAACTAATTTTTCCATAAATCTTCCTCTCCTTTATCTTGAATAAAATTCTACAATTAAAGTTTCATTAACAGGAAATGAAATTTCTTCTCTAGAAGGAAAAGATATAATCTCTGCAGTAAAATCTTCTGGAGAATACTTTATCCAGGAAGGTATTTTCCTAGAAGAATTCTCGATACTTTTTAAAACATATACATTTTCTTTCATTTCATCATCTAATTTTATTTTGTCAAATGGTTTAACTAAATATGAAGGGATATTTACTTTCTTCCCATTTACAATTATATGTCTGTGACTAACTAATTGTCGTGCAGCTTTTCTTGAAGATGCCCACCCTAAAAGGTAAACAACATTATCAAGACGTCTCTCTATTAATTTTAGCAAATTTTCACCAACTAACCCTTTTTGAGACTTAGCGAGTTGAAAATATTTTTTAAGTTGGCGTTCAGTAATACCAGCCATACGTTTTAACTTTTGTTTTTCTCGTAATCTCCGACCATATTCGGAAAGTTTTATTGGTTTTTTCCCATGTTGACCAGGAGCATACTTCCTTCCTTTTTCAATAGGGCATTTTTGTGTAAAACATTTTTCTCCTTTTAATAATAATTTTTCTCCTTCTCTTCGACATAATTTACAAACAGGACCTAAATATCTACCCATAGTTCTCTCCTTTCAATATTAAAATAACTATACTCTTATACTCTTCTTAATTTCCTTGGTCTACAACCATTATGCGGAATAGGAGTAACATCATAAATAGCAGTCACAGTAAGACCTGCATTTTGTAAAGCACGTATCGCTACTTCTCTACCAGGACCTGGACATTTTACATAAACTGCGACATATTTCAAACCGAGTTCTGCTGCACGTTTTGCAGCAGTTTGTGCAGCAACTTGTGCAGCAAAAGGTGTTCCCTTTTTTGTCCCCTTAAAACCACAACTTCCTGCTGAACTCCAACAAATTGTATTACCTTTCGTATCAGTTATAGTAACAATTGTATTATTAAATGTAGATTTTATATAAACTCTACCAACGGGTTCTGTTAATCGTTTATCTTTTTTCATAGATTATCCCTTCTCTTATTTTAATTTTATGTTTTTTGAGCAGATTTTTTCTTTTTTGTTGCAGCACTTACAGAACCAACAGTTTTCCTTGGTCCTCTACGTGTTCTTGCATTAGTTCTTGTTCTTTGCCCATGTACAGGTAAGTTTCGTCTATGTCTTAGTCCTCTATAGCACTGTATATCTATCAATCTTTTAATATTTTGCTGAACTTCTCTTCTTAATTCACCTTCGACTTTAAGATTTTCCTCAATATATCTGTTTAACACAGCGATTTGTTCTTCACTAAGATCTTTAGCTCTTATTGAACCATCAATATTTGTTTCTTGAAGAATTTTTTTTGCTAAACTTCTCCCTATACCATAGATATAACTTAAAGCTATATCTATTCTTTTATTGCTTGGAAGATTAACACCAGCAATACGTACCATAAAATTACCCCCTTAAATTCTAAGTTTTAACCTTGTTTTTGTTTATGTTTTGGATTTGAACATATAACTAAAATATTTTTTCCTCTTTTTATAATTTTACATTTTTTACAAATTTTTTTTACTGAACTACGAACTTTCATTATACTTTTCTCCATAATCTATTTATCTTGGGTTTGTTTACCAGAGATTCTATATAGTATTCTTGCTTTTGTAAGATCATAAGATGACATCTCTATCTTTACTCTATCTCCAACTACTAACTGTACAAATTTTAGCCTCATCTTGCCTGATAAATGTGCTAAAACAATATGATTTGTCCCATCAACTTTAACTCTAAACATTGTTGCTGGCAAAACTTCAACAACTGTCCCTTCCGTAATAATTTTATCTTCTTTTTGTTTCATATATTATATAAAATCATACTTCTAATATAGAAGGTTTAATCACATCATCTACTGTAAGAATTTCACAAGAATTTTCTTTTACTAAAATCATATGTTCAAAATGTGCACATAAAGAACCGTCCTTCATTTTTACCGTCCACCCATCTTCAGCAGAAACTGTTGTTTGCCAACCACCTAAACTAACCATTGGTTCTATACAAATAACCATATTTGCTTCAAGGCGAACACCTTCATCTTTATTACCGAAATTTGGTATATCAGGTTTTTCATGCAAATTTCTACCTATTGCATGACCAACATATTCACGAATAACATTCATTTTTTTTGATTCAACAAAACGTTGTATATGATATCCAATATCAGAATTTCTACAACCCGCTTTTATAATAGGCAGAACTTTGTTTATTGACTGATAACTAACATTTAACAAATTTAAGATATCTTTCCTTTTCTTTTCACTAAATTCTTTAGAATTTATCCACACAGTAGTTGCAGCATCAGCATAAAACCCTTCGTATTTTATCCCAACATCAATTGATATTAATTGTCCTTCTTTAATTTTTTTTTCTTTTTTTGGTACACCATGAACAAGTTCATCATCAATGGATATACAGCTGGATGCAGGATATCCTCTATATCCTTTAAACGCTGGTTCACAACCTAACTTTATTATTTTGTCAAAGATAATTTCATCTAATTCTAACGTTGAAATACCTATTTTTAGATTTTCTTTAGCAGTATTTATTATTTCACTTACTAACAACGCTGCTTTTTTAATTATTTCTATTTCTTTATTACTTAATGTTTCTATCACAGATTATTTACTATCTCGATTTAACAAAACATCACATATTTTTTTATATACATTTTCTATTTTATCTTCTGCATTAATAGTTGTTAAAAGATTTTTTTTTCTATAATAATCAAGTAACGGCAGTGTATCTTTTTTATAAACTTTTAGACGTCTTTTCACAGTTTCGATTTTATCGTCATCACGAATAATAAGTTCAACATTGCAACTATCACACAAATTGTCTTTTTTTGGTTTTAAAGTATAGATATTATATACACGACCACATTTTGGACATGTTCTTCGTGAAGTAAGTCGTTTTATTATTTCTTTATCTGAAACTTTAAAATAAATAACATTGTCAATCCCGTTTTTATTTAATGCTTTATCTAAAAGCTCAGCTTGGTTAATATTTCTTGGATATCCATCAAGAATAAAATATTTCTTCTTCCTTATTACTGAAAATAACGCTTTAAAAACAATATCATCTGGTACCAAAAGACCTGATTGAACATATTTTTTTATAGAATCAGCTAACTTTTTTGGTTTCCCTGTTTTTATAATTTTTCTAAAAATATCTCCTGTAGAAATATGAGGTATAAAAAAATTTTTTGATAAAATTTGTGCTTGTGTACCTTTTCCTGAACCAGGTGGACCTAAAAAAACAATCTTTTTCTTTAGAATACATTGTTTCATTTGATTTACTGAATATTAAACCATCTTCCTTTGATTCTAACATTTTTTGCTAAACTTTCATAATTACGCATTATAAGATATGATTCAATTTGTCCCACAGTATCTAACGCTACCCCTATTGCTATAAGAATAGTAGTTCCACCGAAATAGAACGGTGCATTGAACCACTTACGAAGAAAATCTGGTAATACTGCTATTATAACTACTGCAATAGCACCACCTAATGTTATCCGTTCTAATACATATTGTATATATTTTGCAGTAGGTTGACCAGGGCGTATTCCAGGTATGAACCCACCCCATTTTTTCATATTTTCAGCGAGTTCTTCCGGATTTAAAATTATTGAATTATAAAAATAACAAAAGAAAATAATTAATGCTGCATAAATGATTTCGTATAATATCCCACCTCGTGTCCAAAAAGATGAAATTTTTGTTGCCCAAGCAGCATTTGGGAAAAATTGTAAAACAGTAAGTGGTGCTGTCATCAAAGATACAGCAAAAATTACTGCTATAACACCCGCAGTGTCAACTCTTAATGGTAAAAAAGTTGATGCACCACCATACATCTTTCTACCGATTATACGTTTTGCATACTGAACAGGAATCCTTCTTTGCGCTGTTTCTAACCACACAACACCAATTAATACTGCCACAATAATTATTATTAAAACTAATGCTGTAAGGAAACTCATCTCTTCAGCATAAATTAGCTGAAAAAAGTTTTTTACAGAAGCAGGTAACCTATCAACAATACCTGCAAAAATTAATAAAGAAATACCATTACCAATACCAATTTCTGTAATCTGTTCACCTAACCACATAACAAACATTGTCCCTGTAACTAATGTTAAAACTGTAATAAAGATAAACCTAAATGAAGTATCAGAAACAACTGGTAGCTCAGCACCTCTTACAGGCATATGAATAATCATTGTAGTTAACCCAATTGCTTGAATTGTAGCAAGAAGTAATGTTGCATAACGTGTCAGTTGGGTAATTTTTTTTCTACCAGTCTCACCTTCACGTGAAAGTTGGTCTAAATATGGAACCATATGTGCACCTTGTAATAACGACATTATAATTGATGCGTTAATATATGGCATAATACCTAATGCAAAAATTGATAACCTGCTTAATGCACCACCTGAAAAAATATCTAAAAATCCTAACATACCACCACGATGCGCATCAAACAACGCTTTTAATGCTTGCGGGTTAACGCCTGGAATTGGTATTGCGGTACCTATCCTGAATATTGCTAATATTCCTAAAGTAAACAATATTTTTCGTTTAAGCTCTTCTATCTTAAATATGTCAAAAATCGACTCTAACATATTCACCCCCTGCTGCAGTTAACAAATCAACTACTGATTTTGAACATTTATGTACACAAAGTTTTATTTTTTTATTAATTTTTAAATTTTCTTTTTTCCCCCTGCAAATAACTTTTACTGGCTTATTTATTGAATTTATAAGATTAAATTTTTTCAAAACTTCAATATTAACTTCTTTAATATCATCAGGCAATTTTGACAATATATCTTCAAGACAAACAACTTGATATTGAACAGCAAATTTTTTATTAGAAAACCCGTACTTAGGTATTCTTCTTAACAACGGCATCTGTCCTCCTTCAAACCCAGGATTTTTACCTTCGCCAGAACGAGATCTTTGTCCTTTCATACCACGAGTAGACCCGCTACCACCATGTCCTGAACCTTCACCACAACCTATTCTTTTCTTTTTATGCTTTGAACCTAATTTAGGTTTTAAGTTTGATAATGTTAATTCTGTCATATATTAAAAACCTTTATTATTTTATAGTTGTCTTAAACTTTTAATTTCGTCATAAGTTCTAAGTTGTTTAATAGCATCCATTGCAGCATATACAACATTTATAGGGTTTGATGAACCAATAATTTTTGTTACAACATTACTTACACCAGCTGCATCCATTACTGCACGTAAAGTCAAGCCTGCAATAACACCTGTACCTTGTTTTGCAGGTTTTAATAACACAGATGTTGCTCCCCACTTTCCAATCACTTGATGTGGTATAGTACCATCAACAATTTTTACCTGAATTAAATTCTTCATTGCTTTTCTTGCAGCTTTATCTATTGCAGCAGGTACTTCGTTTGCTTTGCCTATTGCATAACCTACTAACCCGTTTTTATTACCAACAACAACTGCTGCTGAAAATGACAATCTTTTACCCCCTTTGAGAACTTTTGCTACCCGACGGACAGAAACAACATATTTCTCAAACTGTTGTTCTTCTAAAGGAATAGAAGGAACTTCTTCTGTTACTTCCTCTATATCTGAAGAATAAGGTTTTTCTTCATAATTTATTTCTTCAGCAGAAAATTCGTTTGATTTATCTATTTTTTCCATATCCATCACCTCGGTACAAATTAAAATTCTATACCACCTTCACGTAAACCTTCTGCTAATTTCTGTATCCTGCCAATATATTTTCTACCATTGCGGTCAAAAACTATTTTTTTAATACCTATTGATTTCAATTTCTCTGCTAAATGTAAACCTACTAAATATGCTTGTTCTGATTTTGTCTTCCCAGCGAGATTATCTCTTATATCTTTACACAAAGTTGAACACGCTGCTAATGTATGAGCAGCTTCATCATCAATAGCTTGAGCATAAATATGCTTTAAACTTCTATAAACAGATACACGAGGTCTATCTTTACTACCACGAATTTTTTTAGCGATACGAAGTTTACGTCGTTGTAATCTTATTTTTGGCATTATCTTTTCATTCAAATTCATAATTATTTCTTCCCTCCACCAGCTGCACCTACTATTGCTGCTTTACCAGGCTTACGAATTATATGTTCATCTTTATATTTAATTCCTGTTCCTTTATACGGTTCAGGAGGTTTTATACTCCTTATTTTAGCTGCTGTTTCACCAACTAAGTATTTATCAATACCACTTACAGTTATTTGTTGCCCTTTTTGATCTAAGGTAATTGTAATACCTTTGGGTATATCAAATATTACAGGATGTGAAAAACCTAATTTAAGCACAAGTTTATCTGACCCTTGTAAACTTGCTTGATACCCAACACCAACAATTTCTAAAACTTTTTTGTATCCTTCAGAAACTCCAATCACCATATTTTTTATTAATGCATAATAAAGCCCTTGATACATTCTACCTTCTTTTGATTCCTCTTTTCTTTTCACAAATACAAGATTATTTTCAGTAGTTATTTCAACATATTTTGCCATTTTTACTTCAAGTTGAAGAGAACCTTTAGGTCCTTCAACTTTTACAATATTGTTTTCATATGAAAATTTTACATTATTTGGTAGTTGAATAGGTTTTCTTGCTAATTTACTCATAAAAGTTCACCTCAACTTTATCTTACATAACAAATAACTTCTCCACCAACTTTGAGTTTCTTTGCTTCTTTATCAGACATTACACCTTTTGGTGTAGAAAGAATATACACTGTAAAATTATCTGACTTTAAATCTTTATAACCGCAATATATTCTTCTACCAGGTTTAGAAACACGAACAATCTCTCTTATTACTTGTTCTTTATTAGGTCCGTATTTTAAAAAAATTCGTAAATAACTCTTGTTTGTAGCATCTACTTTTTTATAATTTAAAATAAACCCCTCTTCTTTTAAAACACGTGCTATCTCAGCTTTTAAATTAGAGTAAGGTATTTCAATTTTTTCTTTATACAAAACTATTGCATTCCTTATTGCTGTTAACATATCAGCGATAGGGTCACTACTCATAATTCACCTCCAAATCTAAATTGTTTGATAGCAGTACCTAATTCACTAGAAATACCAAAATCACACTTACCAACTTGCTTTTCTAACACCTGGTAACATTCCTCTATGTGCTAAATTACGAAAACATATTCTACATAAACCAAAATCACGAATATACCCTCTTGGTCTACCACAAATTCTGCATCTATTTCTATATCTTATCGGATATTTTGGTACTTTGCGCATTTTTGCTAAATCAGCATCTGTTGCCATAGTTGTCCCCTCATTCTTTTATTCTTTTCTAAATGGAAATCCAAGTAAAGAAAGTAATTCTTTAGCTTCATTATCAGTTTTTGCTGAAGTAACAATTGTTATATTCATCCCACGAACACGATCTGATTTTTCTATATTCACTTCAGGGAAAATATACTGTTCAGTGATACCTAAATTATAATTTCCTCTGCCATCAAAACTTTTTGGAGAAATACCATGGAAATCACGTATCTTCGGTAATGCTATATATAACAATCTGTCTATAAACTCATACATTCTGTTGCCTCTGAGAGTAACTTTTAGTCCGATCGGCATACCTTTTTTAATTTTAAAATTTGAAATAGACTTTTTAGCTCTACATATTTTTGGTTTTTGTCCTGTAATCATTGCAAGTTCTTCAGCTGCAATATCTAAAGCTTTGATATTATCTTTAGCTTCATTAACACTCATATTTACTACAACTTTCTCAAGTTTTGGTACTTGATGTACATTTTTATACTTAAATTTTCTCATCAATTCTGGTATTATGTTCTCTATATAAAACTTTTTTAATCTTGGAATATATTTTGTTTCATTCATACATTTACCCACTATAAAATCATTTCCTTACATTTTTTACAATATCTTGTTTTTTCTCCCGAAGGTAAAAAAGTAAATCCAACACGTGTAGGTTGACCACATTTTGGACAAATAAGTTTCACTTTGGAGATATGTATTGGCTTTTCAATTTCTCTTATGCCTCCGGGAGTTGTCTGTGTTGGTCTCATATGTTTTTTTACTATGTTAACCCCTGAGACCAAAATTTTATTCTCTTTAGGAAAAACTTTTATTACTTCACCTTTTTTACCTTTATCATCGCCTGAAATAACCACAACTATATCTTTTTTCTTTATTTTTCTCATTTTTTATACTACTTCCGGTGCTAAAGATATAATTTTTAAAAATTTATTCTCTCGTAACTCTCTTGCAACAGGACCAAATACACGTGTACCTTTAGGCTCTTTATTATTATCAATTATGACACATGCATTTTCATCAAACCGTAAATAAGTACCATCTTTTCGTGCAATTTGTTTAACTGTTCTAACAATAACAGCTTTTACAACTTCTCCTTTTTTTATAATAGAATCAGGTGTTGCATCTTTTACTGACGCAACAATAATCTCACCAACTTCAGCATAATCTTTTCTTTTACCCAACGATTGTATACACATAACTTTTTTAACACCTGTGTTATCTGCAACTGTTAACATTGACCTTTTCTGTATCATAGCTACTGTCCTTCTTTATTGATAATCTTTATTATTTCCCAACGTTTTAATTTTGAAAGGGGTCTTGTAAGTTTTATTTCAACAACATCTCCAATTTTTGAAATGTTATTTTCATCATGAGCATAATATTTTTTATATCTTTTAACAATTTTACCGTATTTCTTAACACGGACCAACCGTTCTACTTTTACAACACGAGTTTTATTCATTTTGTCAGAAACGACAACACCTCTTTTAACAATCATTGTCATATAAGAATCACCCTTTCCTTTTTTTAAAATTTAAGCTTTAAAACCAAATTTTTCTCTTAAAATAGTATAGACACGTGCAATATCTCGCCGTAATTCTCTTATTTGCAATGGATTTTTAATTTTAATAGTATTATGCTTAAGTTGGAGATTAAACAACTCTTTTTTCATTTCTTCAAGTTTTGCTAAAAGTTCTTCTTTTGATAAATTTCTAAGTTGTTGTAATTGACTCTTTTTCATTTATACTGTATGTCTTTGAACTATTTTAGTTTCAAATGGTAATTTATATGATGCTTGTCTTAACGCTTCAACAGCTACCTCTGGTGCCACACCAGCAACTTCAAACAATATCCGCCCTTTTTTAACTCTTGCAATCCAATATGCAGGATCACCCTTACCTTTACCCATCCTTGATTCAGCAGGTTTCTTAGTAACAGAAATGTCAGGAAAAACTCTCAACCACAATTTACCACCGTGTTGTAAAAATCTTGAGATAGTTAGCCTACACGCTTCAATTTGCCTTTGAGTTATATATCCACTTTCAAGTGTTTTTAATCCGTAGTCACCAAAATGTAATTCTTTTGCACCTTCAGAAACACCTTTTATCTTTTTCAGATGATGCTTTCTATATTTTACTCTACTTGGCATCAACATAAATTTTTCTCCTAAAATTTAAATTTAATTAATATCAATTACTCTGTTCTCTTTGTCTTTTATCAGCTAAAAGAACTGAATAAATTCCTTCTCTACGGACTTTTTCTTGTTCTTCTTTTGTTAAAAGTTCTTTTAAAAAGATCCACACTTTAACACCTATTTTACCTTTTTTAATTATTGCTTCTGAGAAACCGTAAGAAATATAAGCGCGAAAAGTATTTGATGGTATCCTTCCTTCGCGAAACAATTCACTTCGTGCAATTTCAGCTCCTGCTAATCTACCACTTACACGAACTTTTATACCCAATGCTCCTGCCTCCATTGAACGTGCAATTGCGTTTTTTATCACTCTCCGATAATTCATATTTTTTTCTAATGCTAACGCAATAAATTCTGCTACACATTGAGCATCTAACGACGGTTGAACAACTTCAGTAACTTTGACTGCTACCTTTTCACTACCTGTAAGTGTTTTTATAAATTCAGTAAGTTCATTTATATTTTCTCCACCTTTACCAATAATTATTCCAGGTCGCACAGTATAAATGTTAATAAATATATGTGAACCTGTACGTTCTATTATTATTTTAGAAATAATTGCGTATCTAAATTTATTCATTATATAAGTTCTAATACGATAATCCTGTTCAACAAGTTCAGGTGTTGTTTTAAAATCTACAAACCATTGTGATTGCCAATTTTCTATAAACCCTAACCTATTTGCCTGTGGTGGAACTTTTTGTCCCATTTTTATTTCTCCTTTTTATATCGTGCTTGTTTTTTCTCATCACTTACGACAACTGTTAAATGTGCCATTTTACGAGTAAACAAAGCTGCTCTACCGAACGCTTTTGGCATTATACGTTTTAAATATGGACCTTTTGTGACAAAACATTCTTTTACATAAAACTTATATGGTTCTTTTAATCCACCTGCATTTGCTAATGCACTTTTAATTGCTTTTTTGATTTCTAAACAACAGGATTTATTTATATTATCTAATATATTAAAAACATTTGCTACATTTTTACCACGAATAATTTTTAACACTTGTGCAATTTTTCTAGGTGAATATCTTATATATCGTGCATAACACACACCTTCCATAATTTTCTCCTAAAATAGTCTGTTATTATTTTAGTTCTGTTGGTTCTTTCGTATGAGCTTCCCCATGTCCGCGGAAAATCCTTGTTGGAGCAAATTCACCAAGTTTATGTCCAACCATTTGTTCTGTAACATACACAGGAATAAATTTTTTCCCATTATGAACTAAGAAAGTAAATCCCACAAATTCTGGTATAATTGTGCAATCCCTTGCCCATGTTTTTATTACTTTTTTTTCTTTATTTTGTAAAATTTTCTGAACTTTTTTATAAACTTTAGGATCTACATACGGAACCCTCCCCATAAATTTTTTCCTCCGTAAATATAGAGTTTGTAAATACAAACTAAATATAAAGATGAATCTTGTGCTACACCAACTACAAAATCAATTTTGTTTTATTTTCTTCTCTGTATTATAAACTTATCCCAAATATTTCTTTTTCTTCTTGTCTTATATCCTTTTGCTGGAACACCTGTTGGTGATCGAGGATGATTCCCACCTTTTGACCTTCCGCGTCCACCGCCATGTGGATGATCAACTGCGTTCATCTTAACACCGCGGACTGTTGGACGAATACCCAAGTGTCTACTTCTACCCGCTTTACCTAATGTAACATTAATATGATCTATATTACCAACTTGACCTATAGTCGCCATACAATCAAGTTTTATCATACGCACTTCACCAGATTTTAATTTTAAGTGTGCATACTCACCTTCTTTAGCAAGAAGTTGAGCATAAGCACCTGCAGCACGACATAACTTCCCACCACTGCCTGGGTAAATCTCAATGTTGTGTACAAAACTTCCTATTGGAATATGTCTCAGCGGCATAGCATTACCTATAGATGGATCTATTGCATTTTTACTACTCAATATTTTATCACCAACTTTTAATCCTAAAGGAAGAATTATATATCTTTTTTCACCATCTGCATATTGAACTAAAGCAATCCTTGCTGATCTGTTTGGATCATATTCAATAGCAACAATAGTGCCTTCAATGTCATATTTATCACGTTTAAAATCAATAATTCTATAAAATCTTTTATTACCACCTCCAATATGTCTTACAGTAAGCTCACCTTTATTATTTCTGCCACCTGTCTTTTTAAGTGGCACAATTAAACTTTTCTCAGGTTCTGTTTTCGTAATATCAGAATAATCTTCCACTGTGATAAACCTTCTTGAAGGTGTATATGGTTTAAATGTTTTTATAGGCATAAACTAAACTCCTTATACTGAAAGTTCATCAATTTGTTTTATACTTTGACCTTTTTTTATTTTAACAATTGCTTTTTTCCAATCAGGTTTGTATCCTTCATATCTCCCATATCTTCGCAATTTCCCTTTTATTATCATCGTTCTCACATCTTCAACATCTACATTGAACAACTTTTCAATCGCTTGTTTAATTTGCGATTTTGTTGCGTTGATATCAACTTCAAACACATAAGAGTTTTGTTGTTGTTTCAACTTTGTTGTTTTTTCTGTAATAATTGGCCGTTTGATTATTTTATATAAATCTATAGACATAAAAATGCCTCTTTTGTAATTAATAATTTATTGTTTTTAAGTATAATGTATGCGTTTAAATCATTTACTCTACAAAGTTCAATATTTTTTAAATTTCGTGTTGCAAGTTTAACATTCTTTTCTAAACTTTTATCTACAACCAAAATTTTTTGGGAATCAAGATTAAGGTTTTTAAGCATCATAACAAAATTTTTTGTTTTATGACTTTCAAGTTTTAATTCTTTAACTATAATCAAGTTATTATTTTTTATTTTATCAGCAATTGATAAATACTTTGCTAAACGTTTTTTCTTCTTGGGTAGTCTTATTTCGTAATCTCTAGGTTTTGGACCAAAAACAACACCCCCTTTTCTCCACAAAGGTGACCTAATAGATCCCTGTCTTGCACGACCTGTATGTTTTTGTGGCCATGGTTTTCTACCACCACCACGAACTTCACCGCGCGTTTTTGTAGAATGTGTTCCTTGCCTTTGATTTGCTAAATATGCAACAACGTATTCATGCAAAACAAACTGTGGGTTTTTGTAATTAAAATATCTCTCCCATTTATCAGAGAGTTCCAACTCTTCAACTTTATTTCCAGTTGTTATATCTATAACACTTATCTTATTCATTTTTTATTTTATTTCTTTAACCTCTTTTTTTCTTCTATTACCATTTCTTGTTTTGGTTTTACAACTTTCCCAGTTTTTTTTATCAAAACAATAGAATTTTTATTTCCAGGTATTGCACCTTTTATAAACAAAAGATTATTTTCTTTATCCACTTTAACAACCTGCAAGTTTTTTATTGTAACAAGTTCGTTACCTAAATGTCCAGCCATTTTTCGTCCTTTAGGTACACGTTGTGGTCGTTGTGAACCAATAGAACCTGGCGCTCTTAACCTGTCTGATTGACCATGAGTACGTGGCCCGCCT
>Ga0185307_1001259_pt1 | contig 14289 bp, 17 predicted proteins | sample LHCtaG_FD_128010 | JGI IMG/M metagenome (GOLD analysis project Ga0185307, IMG submission 128010) | Hot spring microbial communities from Little Hot Creek, USA to study Microbial Dark Matter (Phase II) - LHC4sed_matched (SPADES... | ecosystem: Environmental > Aquatic > Thermal springs > Hot... | reverse complement strand
CTGGATACAACCACTCTAATTTCCCAAGGAAAAATGAGAAGTGATTGTGGAGATATAAGATTTACTGACACTGATGGAAATACATTATTAAATTACTGGCTTGAATCTGGATGTAATACTAATAATACTAGGCTATGGGTAAAGGTTCCTTCTATCCCTGCTTCATCAACCAAAACAATTTATGTTTATTATGGCAATTCTTCTGCCACCTCAGCTAGTAAGGAATGGGATAATATAAAACATTTAGGCATTTATGGTGGAGTATTTGATTATAATGCTACTCTTGGTGTAGATGGTAAATATTCATTAAACATGCAACATAGATTAGGAGTATCAGCAGGAGGTCTTCACACTTGTATCCTCAAATCCAATGGTAATGTAGACTGTTACGGATATAATTACTTCGGTCAAGCAGAAGATTATCTAGGTGGAGATGCAATAGGAGTAGCAGCAGGATATTGGCACACTTGTATCCTCAAATCCAATGGTAATGTAGACTGTTATGGATGGAATCTCTGCGGTCAAGCCAATGATTATCTAGGTGGAGATGCAATAGGAGTATCAGCAGGATATTGTCACACTTGTATCCTCAAATCCAATGGTAATGTAGACTGTTATGGAAATAATTACTTCGGTCAAGTAGAAGATTATCTAGGTGGAGATGCAATAGGAGTAGCAGCAGGATATTGGCACACCTGTATCCTCAAATCCAATGGTAATGTAGACTGTTATGGAAATAATTACTACGGTCAAGCAGAAGATTATCTAGGTGGAGATGCAATAGGAGTAGCAACAGGAGAGCATCACACTTGTATCCTCAAATCCAATGGTAATGTAGACTGTTATGGATGGAATTACTACGGTCAAGCAGAAGATTATCTAGGTGGAGATGCAATAGGAGTAGCAGCAAGATATTATCACACTTGTATCCTCAAATCCAATGGTAATGTAGACTGTTATGGAGATAATTACTACGGTCAAGCCAATGATTATCTAGGTGGAGATGCAATAGGAGTAGCAGCAGGGTATTATCACACTTGTATCCTCAAATCCAATGGTAACGTACGCTGTTATGGATGGAATAACAGCGGTCAAACTAATGATTATCTAGGTGGAGATGCAAGAAATCCTTTTAGACAATATGCTTTCCCAGAGCCAATTATAACTGTTGGAATTGAAAACATCTTAATAAAAGATTCCACACCACCCACAGTTTCTGTTGTAGTTTCTGATACAGATAATGATTTTGCCCTTGATTCGCCAGAAGTAATAATTACTGCTGTAGATGAAAGCGGTGTTGCATATATAAGTTATTCTATTGATGACGGGCCAATCATAACTGTATATAATTCCACTATAACGGTTGTAATTCCAGAAGGCACACACACCTTAAACTATTTTGCTACTGATATAGTCGGAAATACAGCGCCTATAACAACTCAAACATATACATATCCAGATAATTGTCCAATGGTATATAATCCTGATCAAATAGATACAGATGGGGATGGGCTAGGAAATGCATGTGATGTGGATGATGATAATGATGGTATTTACGATGAAATAGATACACAGCCATTGGTATTTTCAAATGATTTTGATGACCGAGTACTTGGTGGAACAACATTTGGTACCATAACAGATCGTGGCGGCTGGAACGTTACCGTCAAAGAACTACCAAATCCAGCTGGTGTACAGGTTAGTATATCTGGAAGTGGCACAACTGCGCGAATTGTAAGTTGCAGTAATAATGTTGAAACGATGCTTGATGCCGAAAATGAAACGGCCAATATAACTTGTGGCAGCACAACTGTTGCCGCTGAGTTTGCAAATCCAAAAATTGAGTTGCGCATGCCTCCTACTGGTGAAAAAGGAAAAGCTGTGCGAGTCACACTAAAAACAGGTCAAACAGCTACTCTTGGAAGTGCTGTAACTGCTTCGATTACCAACACCGAACCAATTTTGGTTGAAGTTGTTGATGAAAGCGACAATATACTCGGTTCTGGTTTATTATATCCAGGCCAGGCAATCGATATAATACTAACCAATACCTCAGTTGAATTTATCAATCTCGGCACAACTGATGTCATATTCACAATGGATAATGTTACAATCACTTTAAGTCCAGGACAAAGTTTTACCGATAGTTGTCCTGGTATAACTGGTAATATAGCTAACACAGGTTGCCTTGCCGCAATAGTTGAAGATGATGATCTCCATGTACATTATCATAGAATAAAAGAGAAAGGACTTTCTTATAATGGCTATGCATGTATTGATGATAAAGGTAGAGAAAAAATGAATTGTAAGCTTCCACTTAAACTAGGTTCTATAGGTGATAGCAGAAATGAGAGTGTAGTATTTGCTCAAAAAAAGATTTACGTTTACAATGATCTTTTAGCTGCTACCGGCCTAAGCTCATTCGACCAGATCAAACCACAATGCAAGCAGATTTTTGACAATTCAAATATTATACCTTTTGCAACTGTGAATGTAGTTACTGGCAAGGAAATAACAGGTGTACCAAGAGTCGATGATTATGTAATAATATTACGAGTGCATATTTTTGACCCCGACACTTCAGCTGAATATATTAGTACAGTATGTAAGCTCGTAAAGAGTGGAAGTTTTAATATTGATAGTAATATGGATGGCGAACCAGATACGACAAAACAAAAACTCAAAATAGTGAAAACGGTTAAGCCCAACGGTATACAACTTATGCCTGCTGATGATGTAGTAATAGGCGGCAGTGAGCTTATTATTACTTATCCAACCGAGGCACTTTGGGAAGAAGGGATAAATAACTATGTCTATCCACTTATATTTACTTCAGATAGCGACTGGACAGTTGATGTATGCACATATGCACCCACTGGATATACAATTGTTGGGGTTTATGATGAATTTGGCAACCTAATGACTGATAAAAACTGCATACAAACAGGAGTTGCTAATGAAACAAAGGTTGTTGCCTTTGAGGCTGTGAAAACATCATCGCCAAAGAAGTTTAATGTACCGGTTAAGCTGACTGTTGCGCATAAAGGCAAAATACAGCAAAGAATATTAAATATTCCAAACGAAGTTGTAAAAAGAAGTGAATTAGTCAAAACTATACCAAAACCACCAAAAGCTCCTGTACCAGGAAAACTTGATCGAATAATTGCATACATTATACGTTTCTTTATAAGATGGATATAAACTACTTTTCTTTAAATTTTTTCAGAGTAACCTTCCCCTGAAGTAAATTTGAAACTCGAACACCTATTAGTCGTATGGCCTTTTCTGATCTAAGAAAAGGTTTAATCAACTCCTTTGATATTGTTATTATATCTTCCTTTTTGTCTGTATAGGAAGGTAGTGTTTTTGCATGTGTATGCGTTTCAAAATCTGCATATCTTATTTTTACAGTTACAGTTCGGAAGCAAAATTGATTTTTTATTTCTTTCCATACCTCCTCAGTCAACTCTGAAAGTACATTATAAATTAATTCCTCATCCTTTGTATCACTTTCAAATGTGTGTTCACGTCCAACTGACTTAATTATTTGCCGTTCTTCCACTTCTGATTCATCAATTCCTTGTGCCATTTTATGAAATTCATAACCCAATTTACCAAATTCTTTAATCAACTTTTCAACAGGATATTTTGCTAATTCACCTATAGTTTTAATACCAAGCTTAGCCATTTTTTCAGCAGTTTTTGGTCCAATTCCCCAGATTTTTTGTACATCCAGAGGTGCTAAAAAATCCTTTACCTCTTCAGGTTTGACAACAGTTAGCCCATCCGGCTTTTGAAAATCTGAAGCAATTTTTGCAATCAATTTATTTGGCCCAATTCCAATCGAGCATGTTAAGCCTTCTTTTTCATAAATTTTTTCTTTTAGCAAAATTGCAAATGCCCTTGCTTGATCAAAATCCTGCACACGTTTGCTGATATCAAGAAATGCTTCGTCGATACTCACTTGTTCAAACTTGTCGGCATGCGCACGGAGAATATCCATAATACTTTTCGAAACTTTTTCATAAAGTGGCATATTTACTGGTAAAAAAATTCCATTAGGACATTTTTTCCATGCTTTTGAAATTGGCATTCCAGAATGTATACCATACTGCCGTGCAATATAGTTTGCTGTCGAAACTACACCACGTCCTTTCCCTTCTTTAGGGTTTGCACCGACAATTATAGGTTTGCCTTGATATTCTGGATGTTGCCGTTCCTCTACTGCTGCAAAAAAAGCATCTAAATCAACGTGCAAAATTATCCGAGCCACAAATTTCAATTATTTTTGCAAAATAAATTTTTAATATGGAGTATCTGATTAAATCAGCTTTTGACCATGCATTAAAATGGTTTCAAAAACACTTTAATATAAATTTTATTCCATCACTCGAAATTGGTAAATATAATATATGTGCCGATTTGTTTAGAGTTTCGGCGAAAGATAAAAAAATTTATGTAAACCGTGATAAATTGTTTGAAAATATAGCAATGATGAATTGTTGTTTAATAAAAAAAGGGCATACGAATGATGAACAAAAGGAAATTACTGCACGTTTTATTCATGAAATTGTGGAAACCTATATAACTACGGAAAATCCAGGTTTTGCAGTCCATATTACACCGCATTTTCACGAGTATGCTGACTTTGTTGAGGATATCTACAGAAAAGAAAATGGACTATTTACACATGCGCATGGCTATAAATTCCTTGGTTTAGAAAAGATTTTTGAAAGATTGTGGGAACAAGAGTTGGCAAAAAATAGCAAAGTTCAAGTTTTTGAATAATAATGCCCCTCTGAGAGGGATTAATTTATACTTATTAGCGGGCTTATTGGCGCTATTGGATATATGACTTCTGTAACCATTAAGCCAATTGAAATCACTAAAGAATCTCTTAACATCTCTGAAAATAAAACTTCTCCTAAAGTAATACCATCAACCGAAAAATCTACAGAGCCTTTGGAACACTAGAAAACTTGTTCTGATGAATGTATCTACATAGGAGAAAAAGAATGCTTGAATAGTTCCTAGATTTATTGCCCCCAGCGGGATTTGAACCCGCGTCGCAGCCTTTCTTTGCTATCATCATGTATCAAACCTTTCTGTGCAAAGCACGAAAGGGCCGTATCCTTGACCGGGCTAGACGATGGGGGCAATATAATTACTGATAATTTAATTCTATTTAAATTTTATTCATTTGATTTTTTTATTTCTTCAATAACAACATTCCATATTTCCTCAGCAATTATATTGTCATTCTTTGTTCCATCAATAACAACCCACTTCGAGCCATTTCTAATCTCTTTTGCTAATTTTAGATACATTGCTCTTATTCGCTCAATTTGTTCCCTCTCTTTTTTAATTCTTTCGAGCATTTCTCTTTTTGTAAAATCCTCTATATTTGCTTGCTGAATTCGTGCAATTCCGCGTTCAAGTGGAGTATCGATGAGAAAAACCAGATTAGGTTTGATTATATTTTTTTCTATTGAAATTAACCATTCCAATGGAACGTTCCGCACAGATTGATAAGCAAAATTGCTATAACAATAACGGTCGGCAATAACAATAATACCTCTTTCAAGCAACCCTTTTATTCTTTCTTGATAAAGACTTCGGTCAGCTGCATATAAAAGTGAAAGTGTGAAAGGGTCAAAATCGGATCTTTTAGTTAGCTTTGCTATATCAGTTTCATAATTTGGAAATGTTATGTTAACAACTTCCTTGCCCAATCTTCGCAACCTTTCACTAAGAATTCGTATATGTGTTCGTTTTCCAGCACCAGTTATGCCCTCAAAAACAATAAATATACCTTTCATGAAATCAGTGGGCCAGGAGAGATTTGAACTCTCGACCTTCCGGTTATCAGCCGGACGCTCCAACCAGGCTAAGCTACTGGCCCATAAAATAATAAATTTTAAATTAATTAAATATTTTTGGATCCGTATTTGGGCCGATAGATCAATGGTAGATCGCCGCTTTCGCAAAGCGGAGGTTCCGGGTTCAAATCCCGGTCGGTCCATTATTTTTTTTGGTATATGATTCAATGAAGCATAGTAGAATTCATTTTGCATTAATTTTTTACCAATGAAAAGTATTTAAAGATAAACTAATTATTAAATCTCGGTATGCAAGAAACAATAGTTACTGCCAGTGATGTTGCTCTATATGTAAAATGCCCCAGACAGGTTTATTTTAAACTTAAAAAAGTTCCTTATGTTGAACGCGAGGAACGAGTGAAAGGAAGAGTTGAGCATTTGCTGCTAAGAAATATAGTTGAAAAAAATTTTGATTATCGCATTTTGGAAAAAAATGATTTTGAAATTTGCATTTCTGCACTAAATGAACTTGAAAAATTTCTCATGAATTTTAACACAAAATTTTTTGAGCAGGCACTAATTTCTAAAAAATATGGCCTAGCTGCAAAACCCGATTTAATTGCTGTGGGAGAAGAAAATTGTGAAGTTATTGAATTTAAGGGAACGAAGATAAGACATGATATAACTTATTCAGATAAAATCTATGTTTGTGCACAAACAATGGTTGTGGAAGATACTTTATGTCCTGGTCTCGATCATGGTAATGTTTTTTATTATAAAATAAGCAATAAACCAATAAAAACCGTTTATGTGTCCGATAAACTGAAAAGCAAAATTATGGAAATAAAAAGTTCCATACTTTCAATGAAAAAAGACATAGAATGTAAAAAGGATAATATGCCACCATATTGCGAGAAATCGCTATGTAAAACGTGCGATTATGCATATTATTGCCTCTATCTAAATAATAAAACTTCCTAAAATAATTTTAAATTATGATAATAGCAGCAACAGGAGATGTTCATTCTCCATATTATTATGAAGATTTTGTTCGTGCAATTGATAATTTGACAATAAAACCAGATTTATTTTTGCTAGTTGGGGATATGGTTCATCGCGGAAATGTGGATGAATATGAAAAAATTTACAATGTACTTTTTGGTAAAATAGATTGTCCAATTATAGCTTGCTTTGGCAACAATGAATTCGAGGAACAGAAAGAAACGCTGAAGCAAAAATATAGAGAAATTAGATTTTTAGATGATCAAAGTATAGTTTTTGAGATAGGACGTATCAGTGTTGGAATTTATGGTACGACAGGAAGCCTTGATCAGCCAACAAGATGGCAAAAAAGCAACATACCAAATGTAGAACAAATTTATCGCGAACGAATTATACGAGCTTCAAAACATTTAGAAAGAATGTTAACCCATGTAAAAATACTCTTAATGCACTATGCCCCAACATATAAAATACTAGAAGGTGAAAATCCAAGATTTTTTCCAAATCTTGGTTGCCAAGCATATGAAAATGTTATAATGCAACAAAAACCGAATTTAGTTGTTTGTGGTCATTCCCATAAAGGTAAGAAAATGGTTTGGGTAGATGCTGTACCTGTTTTTAATGTATCACTTCCTCTTAACAAAGAGATTGTTGTTATAGATACGACAAAAATAAAACCAGGAATAACAAAATTTATTTAATCAGTTTTCTTTGGCTTTAACTGTGTAGCAGATGGCTTTTTTAAATTTAATTTTTTAATGAGATTAGATTTTTCAAATGCAGCAATAATTTCCTCATCACTTGCATTTTCGCTTATCTCAAGAACGTATGGCAGTGGCTCAAGATGTGCAACATTACATCTTCTCCTTTTCACACCTGTTAATGCTTTTGGTCCGGTTATCAAAACAAACGACTTATTTTTTTTATCTTCCATTTTTTTCAGAACCACACAATATTTTCCTGCTTCTCTACCACTAATTTTTATACAAACTCTTCCAGTTTCTAGTGCCATTTATACCATCTTCCTAATCTTTTCTCTTAATAATTCTTTTAAACAATTTGAACATAAATATCCACCATATGGCCTGTTTGGACGCTTCTTGCTCTTGGCCAATTTTCTTATTTTTGAAACATCACGGGGAATGCCATGTAAAGGCTTTTTACAAATTGCACATTTAGCAATTTTAGGTTTTTTCTTTTTATAGTGAACTACTATTTTTTTTCCAGGTGTTTTTCTTTTTACTTTCGGCATTTAGATCCCAAATAGTTTTTGAAATATTATGCTGACTGTTAGTGCAACCAGCACATACCACCATATCCAACTAAGATTACCAAAAAAGAATGAAAGTGGCATGATTGATATGGTCGTTCCACCATATTTATAGCTTATCCAAGGTAAGAATAGCGCAATGACAGCCAAAGAAACAATAAAACCTTTAAACAATTGTTTCATTTGTTCTTGACTTGCATCAGCAAATTCTTTCCAAATTTTACTCACCTTTTCTCTATTTTTTTCTTTTTCCGCTTCCTTAAGTTCATCCTTTATTTTTTTTATTTTTTCGTTTAGTTCTTTTACTAGCTTTCTATTTGTAACCAATCTATTTAATAATGTGGTAAATAATGTTATGATAAGAGCTAATAGTAATAAAGAAATGTGTGGACTAAATTGTGTTATTGGCAAAAATATTTTATTTAATATTCCATAGATTAATTCGAACATTTTATACACTCATTATTTTTCTTATTATTGGATGAGCTTCTTCTAATCGCTCTGCACTTAATTCCTCGTAATAATTATAAAGTATCATTGTGCTTAGTAAAATTCCTGTACCAGTTCCTATTGCACCCGTAAAATCTGCCAAAGCAGCAATTAAACCAATAAAAATTCCGCCAAGTAAAGCTACCGGTGGTATATAACGATTTAGCACTTCAGCCATAGTTCTTTTATCGCTTCTATATCCAGGTATTTGCATTCCAATACTCTCCAATTGTTCTGCCACACTTTCAGCATCCATCCCAGAAGTATTTACCCAAAATACAGAAAAAATCGCACAAATAATCACAAGAAATACTAAATAAGTAATTCCTCTTATTACTTCAGAAGATACTAAAGTACCTGTAACAGCATCTTTTAGCAGATTTCGTGGCGATGTTAAATAATATACAAGACCTCCAGTTATTTCATTTGTAGTTTGATTATAGCATGCAAGAAGACTACAGCCAGTGATAGGATTAATTGACATTCGTCCAATTAGTTGGATGTTTGCTATTATAGCTGCGGCAAATATAACTGGTATGTTGCTTGTATATAGTAATTTTAGATTCCATGTTCGGCCAAATCCACGAAGAGCAGCATAAGTTAAAGGTATATCTATACCAATATTTTGTATATAAATAACAATTAGGAAAACAGCTATAGTAGAAATTATAGGGAGAGCAGCAATTAAAGCATTAAAATAATTTCCTGTATGCAAAAAACTAATTACATTCCAAAGTTGACCTATTCTTAGTTGTGGATTAGTTAGATTTGTAGCTGGAGAAAAGATAAAAATAAAAATTTGTGACACCACTCCTGCAACTATAAATAAACTAACACCAGAGCCAAAACCCCATTTACTTATCAGTTCATCCAGTAAAATTACAATTATACCACCTAATGCAAGTTGCAATATTACCAAAGGCAAAATACTGCCAGTTACTGGACCCAATGCACCGGCAAGTACGAATGCTATTGCTTCTAGAAAACAAAAAAGAAATGCTAAGGTTTTGTTCCATGCTTGAAACTTTTTCCTATCTTCACTTTCTGTCATATCCCACTTAACTATTTTTGATCCAACCAACAATTGGAGAATAATACCAGCTGTAACGATTGGACCTATACCAAGCGTCATTAAGCTGCCAAATCTTGCGCCAAGAAGTGTTTGGAAAGTTATAATTGGTCCCAATTGCTCCTTGCCAGGAATGCCAAATATAGGAATATGTGAAAGAACAATATAGCAAATCAGTGCTATTCCAGTCCACATAAGCCGTTTGTTAATAGTTTGTTTATACGTTGGTTTAACCACAGCTGGTAATAATTTTGAAATGGAGCTTATGGAAAATACCATAATTAGACCTCAACTGCTTTCCCACCAATTTCTTCCAATTTTTTAATTGCATTTTTAGAAAATAATTTTGCTTTTATAATTAGAGGTTGAGTCACTTTTCCTTTTCCAAGAACTTTTTCATATCCAAGTTCGCAAACATTAATCTCTGTTTTTTTCATTTCCTTAGCTATTTTATCCACCTCGCACAAATTTATCGTTTTCGGTTTTTTAACTATTTCTGGCGGCCTTTTGAATCCGGTTTTTCCAAAATGGTTGGGCATATATTTAACAACGTAGCTCCATTTATGTTTGTGCAAACCAGCCTTCCCTCTACCACCTCTACTACCTCCACCTCGCCATTTTTTATGTGAACCGTGATACGTTCGTTCACCACGCCTTCTCTTTTTCTTTATTCGTACAACCATTCTATCACTATATCATTCTTTTAATTAGTTCATTAATATTTTCTCCCCAATTACCAAGTGAGCCCTTTGGATAGTGTTGTTTTATAGATTTATGACCACCACTAGGCGGCGTAAGTCGAAAAAATGGCTGTAATTGCTCATAATTTTTCAAACTTATATTACCATTTAAAAGCGCGTCTGCAAAATTCTCAAAAGTATCAAAGCCGGTTATATTTTTCAGAAGTGCCTCATCAACCCTTCTACCATTTTTTAACCTCAACCTTTTCTTTAATAGCTCAATCAGCGTCTCTCTATTAATTTTTCCATATGCAACAAAATCATAAACTTTTTTAATCATTCCTTGGTATGAAGGATTTTCAGGCAAAATCACACAGCTATTAACCCTATTAAGCCTAAGCAGTTTTAATATATTTTCAATTTTCTTTCGTGTGCCAGGATGTCCTCTTATTCTTATAACAGCATACATTCAACCACGATCGTAAATGTAAAGTTTTTTGAGCGCATCAAATATCGCTGAGATTAAGTTTATACGCGTGCTAGTATCACCGAACGTTTTTACCCATATATCTTTTATTCCTGCTAGTCGTAATATTTTTTTTGATTCATCATCCGCAACCAACCCAATTCCTTTGGGTGCAGGTAACAAAATAACTCTAACAGAACCTGTTTTACCACTACTCTTATAGGGTATGGAGTGTTCTGTATTACATGTGCATTCCCAGCTTCCACACCCACGCTTAATTTTAATTAGGTTTAGTTTTGCTTTTGCAATCGCTTTCTCTATTGCAGCTCGCGTTTCTGGAGCAGTTCCTTTGCCTATGCCTACAAGGCCATCCTCATTACCAACAACAACGAATGCTGAATATGTGAATCGTCTGCCAGATTTTGTCATTGTAGCTGTAATACGCGTCGGTATTCGCTCAATACCACCTCCTTTTCCAGTTCGCCCTCCAATAAGAATAATTTCATTTTTTAGATTTGGCACAAGTTTATCGATTATTTCAGGTTCAATTATTTTCTTACCCAATTTAAAAATTTCATCAATATTTGTTATTTTTCCTTCAAATACAGCTTTTCCTATTTCAGTTTTCGGTATCCATTTTTCCAATGGAGAAACAACCTTTGGCGCTATTTCCTCTGTAACAGGTATTTCTTCTTCTTTTTCTTCTTCAGGCATTCTCTTCACCTAAAATTTTTTGTTTTATTTTTTCAAATTCGTCAACAATTGATTTGAACTTTTCATTATAACTTGCTATATGTAACCCTTTAATTCGTTCCGCGCTCGGTAACATTTTTTCATTGCATGGTATTTTTAATCCTGCATCCATTGCACCCTTAACAACAGCATAAATGCGATTTCCTTTTGTGGAGCGGTAAAGCCCCATATCCAAAATAGCCTCTTTTATATCTTTTTCCAATGCTCTTTTTCCTATGAGAAGACCAGTTAAGTATGCGGCAGGTAAGTTATCACATGCAAATTTCCAACCTAATTTTTTCAGTTCTTTAGAAATGGCAGATACTATGGTTTTATCACCCTCGCTTGAAAATTGTATCACCTGTGCACTAATATATTTTAGGCTTCTTCGAACAACAAGCCGTGGTTTACCAGAAAGCAAAAGTTTTAACCTCTTTTTGTAATCAGTTTTTCCTAATCGTCTTCTTTTGAATGGCATTCGATAAGTCGGTTTCATACTATCACTTTTTCTTTAGTAAGCCATGCTGTTCTAAATAAATTTTAAGGTGTGATCTACTTCTAAATGTTCCACCTTTTGCAAGTAAATACAATTTTCTATATGTTCTATTGTCTATTTGACCGGTTTCTTTAAGTTCTTTAAGCATTCTTCTTATAGGCCTTATAGTATTAATCCATTTTCGCTTGGCAGTAACCACTGAGTATTTGCCGCCCTTTTTAACCCTTTTTCCACCTTTTTCTTTCAATTTTGGAACTTTATTTTTTCGAACTTTAATAAAACCCTTTTTAATTAACCGTCTTATATCTGCTTTCGTTATAGCTTTTTCTATATCTTCGATTTTACTTGGATCTAACCAAATCTTACTTTTACCTTTTTTCAATATCTTTGCTGCAAGTTTTTTTTGCAATTTTCCCATTCTTATCAATTTTAATTACTTTTTTATATAGATTCTAATTTAAAATTTCAAAATATAATAAATTTATATGGAGATTTTGAGTCTTATACAAAGCGATCCGCTTGTATATAAAAATGATAGTTTAATAAGAGTTAGAAATCTGATGAATAGATCTTTATTACCAGAACTACCAGTGGTATCAGAAGACGATTTAATAGGAACAATAACATCGAAGAATTTAGTAAATATTTTGCCAAAGGTCAAAATAGAAAATTTGCTTGCTTCACATATTGCAGAAAAAGATTACATTAAGTCTGATGTTAATAGTGAGTTGTCATATCTAGCAAAAGAATTTTTGTCTAAAAAACGTTTCATAGCTTGTATTTTTAAAGAAAAATTTATTGGTTATGTTCAGCGCCGGCGACTGCTTAGCTTTCTGTTGGACTCGGATGAGGAAATAAAAAATTATGTATCAAAAGATTTTGTTACCGTTGATTTGGAAGAAAGTATAAAGAAAATTATTAAGTTGGTTAAAAATGAGGTTCCAATATTGATCTTAAAAGACGGACAACCATTTACTGCATTTTCGCCAGAGGAACTATATTTCATAATTTTTGTTTCTAATTATGCTGTGAGAAAAATCGAGCGAGATTTCGAAACTCTGCGTGGCGATGAAAGAAAAATTCTAAAAATGAGGATAAATCAAGCAAAATTAAGAAAGTTGAAGGAGGAAGGGAAAATAGTACATTTACCACCATTAACAGTTGCAGATATGGCGAAAAATAATTTTCTCATATCTGAGACTCAAACGGTTGGAGATGCAGCAAAAATAATGTTAAATTTTAATAAAAACATTATTGCAGTAAAGGAAGGTGGAGTGATAAGCGATTTATCTTTGCTTAAGGCATTGGTATGAAAGTTAAAGATCTGGCAACAAAAAAAATTGTAACAATAGACGTTGATAGAAATTTGCGAGATGCGCTGAAATTGATGAGAAAAAATCGAATTTCTCGACTTTTAGTTACAGATAATGATAAGATTGTTGGTATAATAACTGAACGCGATATTGCCGACCGGCTTGGATTTTGGAAAGAAAGAAAAATTAGCGATGCACACATTCATGTTTCCGCAGCTTGCAGTTATAATTTATTAACAATTGATGCCAATGCGAGCTTGGGCACCGCCGCTGAACTAATGTTGCGACGAAAAATAAGTAGCTTACTTGTCACCGAAAATGGAAAACCAATTGGCATTTTAACGAAAACTGATTTGATAAAATCACTTCGAAATATAAAAGTTCTTGTTGAAAAGTATATGAGTAAAAACACTTTTAGCTTATATGTTGGCGCAACTTTGCTCGAAGCAAGAAAGCTGATGTTCGAACGAGGTGTGAAACGAGTGCCAATTTTATTAAAAGATAAAATTGTGGGGATTGTAACTGAGGCGGACATAGCTAACGCGTTAGGAGCATTTAGAAAACTGGCAGAAGGAAAACAGTGGGATGAAAAATTGAAAAAAATAAATGTGGAAGAGGTAATGAGCAAAGAGGTTTTATGTGTTAGTCCGAACGATAGTTTAGCTAAAGTTGTGGAAATAATGTTGAGAGAAAATATAAGTGGGCTACCAGTAGTTGAAAACGAAAAACTTGTTGGAATAATAACAAAAACAGATCTGATAAAAGCAGTGAAGGAATTTTATAAATGATTTTTTTATAAAACTATGGTTCTATAGTTATAGTAGGTTTTGGAATGTTTGGGATATTCGGCCAGTTAAATAGCCAGTAATATATAGATAGGCAAAGCCGGCAAGTGCAACAGTTATTAATAATATAAGAATAACAGCAATGATTGTGGAAATGCCTTTCATAAA
>Ga0185307_1001258_pt1 | contig 14289 bp, 13 predicted proteins | sample LHCtaG_FD_128010 | JGI IMG/M metagenome (GOLD analysis project Ga0185307, IMG submission 128010) | Hot spring microbial communities from Little Hot Creek, USA to study Microbial Dark Matter (Phase II) - LHC4sed_matched (SPADES... | ecosystem: Environmental > Aquatic > Thermal springs > Hot... | reverse complement strand
TGACGTGGCTTAGAATCATGATGACTCCGATGGTGAAGCCTATTTCCCTCACGAGGCCAGTTGCTTCCCTAGCAAAAAGTTCAGGCTTTTTCGCCATCTATAACACCGGATATCTAATTTCAGCCCCGTCTAAATTTAAAACTTTCCATAAACCTTAGATTTAAATAGGACAACCGTTGCTTCTATAATGGAAAATGGAACAAATCGGGAAGGAATGATCCTAGTGTCGTTTCTATTCAAACGGAGGAAGGAGGCGGAAACAAGAATTCTATTCGTCACCGACATGCATGGCTCCGAGGGGGTTTGGCGAAAATTTCTAAACGCTTCCGCCATGCTCAAAGTTGACTGGGCGATCTGCGGCGGAGACTTGACGGGAAAAATGCTGGTGCCCATTGTTAAACGCAAGGATGGCAAATACTCCTACTACCATTTGAAGAAGACCCATGTGGTTGAGGAGAGCGAAATAGAAAAGGCCATGAAGGAGATTAGAGGGATAGGCTACTACCCCTACTTGACAGACGAAGACGAATATGAGGAGATGGTTAAAGACCCAAAAAAGGTTGAGGAGGTTTTCCAAGAAGTCATGGCTTCAACCCTAAAGAAGTGGTTTGACCTTATCCCGGAGAAGCTTCCGGAAAGCACGCGGGTTGTGGTTTGCCCCGGAAATGATGACAGGCCAGTGATAGACGAAGTCGTGAACAGCCACAAACACGTAATTAACGGAGAAGGAAAAATTGTTGAAATCGATGATTCCCATGAAATGGTGAGCTGTGGATGGGTGAACCCAAGTCCGTGGAAAACTTCCCGCGAGGAAGAAGAAGATAAGCTTGAAGAACGCCTTGAAAAGTACATATCTCAAGTTAAAAACGTTGAAAACGCCATCTTCAACTTTCACGCTCCACCGTACCAGTCGAAGCTTGATGAGGCTCCCCTTCTGGACAAAGACCTTAACCCCGTCATTCAAAGCGGGAGAGTAATCATGGTTCCGGTGGGATCAAAAGCCGTCAGAAAAATGATTGAAAAATACCAGCCATTTCTGGGGCTTCACGGCCACATCCACGAGTCTGCGGGCTGCATGAAAATTGGAAAAACCTATTGTGTAAACCCAGGAAGCGAATACGCAGAAGGAATCCTAAGAGCCTTTCTGATAGAGTTTAAAGGAAACAAGATTTCAAAGCTTCAAAGGATAGAGGGGTAGAAGCCAGCCATGTCTTGGCTTCTCGAAAAGGAAATTAGGCGTGAACTGCCAAAAGAATGGGGAGGAATAGTTCCAACAGAAATCTTCCTCCAAGAATCCCAAAAGATTGTTGAGAAAGCCGAGGGCGAAGGCATAACTTTAAGGATTCTGGGCGGTTTAGGCATAGCAATCCACTGTCAAGAGTACAGAGATTTCGCCCAAAAACTCGGCAGAGTTGGGACAAACGTTATAGAGGGACAAGAATACAGCGACATAGACCTAGTTTCATATCGCAGTCACAGAGACAGGTTGAAGGATTTTTTTGATAAGCTGGGTTACGCCAAAAGGAGGGCCACTCTTTCCACGGCGGCTTCTGAAAGGCAGATTTATTTCCATCCTAAAGGTTGGTTTTACGTCGACGTCTTCTTTGATAAGCTTTTGGTGGCAAACCATCCAGTAGATTTTAGGGGGAGGCTGGAGCTCGACTATCCAACAATAACGGTTACAGACATGCTCCTTGAAAAAATCCAGATGTGGGAAGCTTTCAGCGTAAAAGACCTTAAAGACTGTTTGCTTCTCCTAAAGGCTCACGGTGTAAGCCAAAAACCAGAGAAAGAAAGCGTAGACGCATCCTACATCGCCAAACTGCTGGCTCAAGACTGGGGTTTCTGGTACACAGCCACAACAAACCTCAAAAAAATTAAGGCGTTTCTGGCAAAGATGGACGAGTTGGCACCCCAGGCAAACATGGATCCAAAACAAATTAGCCTGCAAGACCGAGAGGAAATAGCCCAAAAAGTGGATAAAATATTAGAGGCCGTAGATAAAGAACCCAAGTCTTTCGGCTGGAAGATGCGGGCCAAAATAGGCACAAAAAAGAAGTGGTACAATCCCGTTGAACGCCCAGAAACCGTCGGCGGCTTCGGAATCTGGGAAACACTGTTAAAGGGAGAAGGATAGCGTCCACCACAAAGCGAAAAGTTAATGTGTAATGGTTAACGGTGTATTTTGGGGTTTGCCGGCCATAGGGCGCGGGACCCACCCGATCCCATTCCGAACTCGGAAGTTAAACTGCGCTCCGTTCCCGGCAGTAGTGTGGTCTTCGGCCACGCGAACCCGGGAAAGCCGGCAGCCCCCTTTAAAGTTTTGAAGGGCGCGCGATTTTAAATTCTAATTGGTTGTGGTTGGTTCCCCGCAGTCAAATACCGGAATTCATGGAGCATGTGAAAGAAATCTCTGCAAAATATTCGGTGGTTATTAGTGGTGCTGGACAAGTTGGAGATGGAAACGTCCACTTGATATCATGGGGCACTCTTATGGTTAAAACAGAAATGAAGAAGTTAAGATGGATAGTTCAAGGGTTAACTCATCAACGTTCGGCGAAGTTTTCTATACAGCGTTTAACCCAGCCCAGCAATATGGTGGGCAACAGCAAGTTTAGCATTACTTCTTGAAGTTTCAAAATTAATGGGAACAAATGGAATTTTCATTGTCACAGCGGGACACTGGTTTGCAAACCAGCCTACTATGTGCTGGTGTCCTACATGGTTTAAAGATATAGCAAATATAAAAACCCGTGGCAAAGGCAACTTTCAATCGTATTTGGCTTTTTCCCGCCATACTTGGCACATACTTTACAGTCATGGGAACAATGGAATGGTTAATGAAAACCGTAAGTGGTATATTTATTTTTGATTATTAGTGTAACTTCATAAACTATTTTAAAAGTTAGAGTCAGATTCTGAACAAACATTAAAATCGCTTAACGAGGAAAAACACTATTGTTCCCACCAGAATTGTTAATATTAGTCGGTGTTAACATTTTCATATTCCTCAGCTTATTAACTTCCATTTTTGATGAGCCATTTCCAATGGCTCTTCCCTATGTTTTTCAGATAGCTGCTCTGGCTGGTTTTTGTGAAGTTTGGGTCGGTTACGCCTTTTTGCTTTCTTTTGTTGAGGTACGTTTCTGGTGTAGTGCACTTTACCTCGCTGTGGCTCTACTAGCCGTCATAGCGATTAACCTTTACATAGCCATCAATAGAAGGCTGTTAAACACTGCCATCGCTTTTCTAGGCACCGTCACCGTCCCAACAATTTTCATGTCTTTTCTTTTGGTTTCCGCCTACGTAAATGGGTTGGCAATTTGGATGCCGCCGCTTCCAATAGTTCCAGTTGAAACTATATATGTAGTGCTCACCCTTTGCATGGTCATCTTTGGGCTTAGCATTATTACGTATTTTGAGCCGAACGCGCTGAAAAATATGTTTAAGATGTTTAAGAGAGGTCGGAAATGTCAGCATACTTTCAGATCGCTTACTCTCACAATCCCGATGAATGATGCTAAACAGCATAAGAAGGAAAGGAGGTGAAAAGCGTTGGAGAAACAGCGTAGAAGAATTCTAAGAACCTTTCTTTTATTTCTAACATCAGCGCTTATAGTAACAGCGACTGCCAGCGTTTACAACACCCTTTATATGCAAGCCTCGCCGATAACAGCTGAAGCTGCTAAAGTAAAATTTGTAGCTGCTGCTGACAGTACAGCCGCCGGAGCCTCCATTGGTACCAACGGAACATACGTAAGCTTTAGCAGCATGTCTGGTTGGCCAAACGCCACAAGAGTCTATGAGGCTGCTGTAGGAATACAAAATCTGGACACTGTACATAGAACAATTGAGCTGAGGTTCAACTCTTGGAGTGGAAATGTAGAGAACATCGACTTCATCACGGTTGTGGTGCGTGATTCTGCTGGAGGAAACCAACAAGGTTCAATGATAAATGTTGGCACACCAAATTCAACAACAGGTTTAATTCACATCCCAGCCTCTGCGACATGGGTTGTGGAATGGAAAATCAAATGGAAAGCGGGGACACATGCAACAGATTCGGTGACTGTAACTTTGCAACTTGTCGTAACAGGCGAATAACAAGACAAGAGTTAAGGGAAAAATATGGCGGTAAAACAGTTAATCACGCTAATTCTAAACGTTATTCTACTAGCCAGTCTAACTGGTCTTACAAACGGCAACGTATACAACATATACTACAGCCAATCACAGCCAATTCTAGCTGAAATACCAAAAGTAATCCTTCAACAAGGAACAACGGGCACCAGCACAATCTACATGAACAACACAAGCGCAAAAGTCAGCGTTGTAGCTCCGGTTTGGCTTGGCAATTGGAGCAAACGCGTCAAACTCACCATTGACCACAACGATATTGATGAAAACCTATCAAACTTTCCCATACTAATTTATCTAAGCAACAGTTCTGGACGCAACAGCGCCGATTTAACCTTCATTTTCAACGAGGTCGGAGCGAATAGCAAAAAGATTGCAGTTACAACCAGCGATGGCATCACACAATGTTATGTCGAAGTTGAAAGGTGGGATGCCGCCAACAGACAAGCTTGGCTTTGGGTTAAAATTCCAAACATAAACAGCATCGTTGACACGGAGCTTTACTTATACTATGACAATAAGCAGCCGGACAACACGAATTACGTTGGCGACCCAAACAGCACACCGGCAGAAAAAGTTTGGGACGACAACTTTGTCTTTGTAAGCCACATGCAAGACGACCCAGACAACGCTCACATTAGAGATTCAACCCAAAACAACAACGACGGAACAAAAAGAGCCGCCAACGAACCAATAGAAGAAAACGGAAAAACAGCAAAAGCGCAACGTTTTGACGGAACGGACGATTATATAACAAGAGCTGCCACATCCTCGCTTAACCTGCCAACAGCGTGGACTTTGTCCGCTTGGCTATACCTTGAAACAAGTCCAAACTTCTATTACATCATAACTAGGAACACCGCTGGAACAGCCGACGCGCAGTACGGCTATTACCTAAGAACGCCACAGACTGGTGGACGATGGGGGGCACTTCATAACGGGACTATAATAGATGTTGCTCCAAGTAGAATATGGCCTATGCAGACTTGGGTTTACACGGTCATGACTTGGAATGGCAGTTATCTGCAAGCATATTACAACGGAGCACGAGACGGAGACCCTGTTGCCCGCAGCGGCACAGCAACCAACCAAGGAAACTGGTTTAACATAGGTAGAAGAAGCGCTTCGGCAGACGGTTCTTCTTCTGCAGGATTGTTTGGCGGCAGAATAGACGAAGTCCGCGTCTCAAACATAGCTAGAAGCCCTGCTTGGATTAAAGCCACGTACGAAAGCGAAAGAGACAACTTAATCGCGTATGGAAATGAAGAAGCAGAAGCCGATTACAACGATGCCCTTAGAATTGTAAACCAAATAGCCGACAACTGGGAAGTAGACTTGAAAATCTACAATAGCACAAACATCAACCGCATCTCAAACCTAAACATAAACCTTCACAATGGAAACTCAACAAATCAAATAATTATCAAAGAAGGCGTAATAAAGAAAGACGGAGGCGAACCCCACAACCTAACGGGGAACACAATAATATACATAGGCATAAATAAACTTAAAGCAAATGCAACTGGCACATCCCACCTCCACGTTTACTTGAAAATTAAAGTGCCAAACACGTCAACCTATACGCTTTTCGCCATAACATTCGAAATCACATAACCTTCCAGCTCAAAATCCATATATGGGGAAAACCCAGTAAAGCTGTCGGCAATTCTCAAAGAGATTTACCCTTTGGGAAAAGCTTTTGGGGCGCTGTTTCGGCGGAACACGGAATAGGAAAGAGAACTTTTTGGAATTAAAGACAAGACCAAGATTGAGCTTATAAGGAGGATTAAGAGGGCTTTCGACCCAAACAACATCCTTAACCCGGGAAAATTTTCTAAGAGACCTCGCCCCTTTGAGCTTGACTTGGCAGTTTTGGGTGGCATACCTTAAATATTTAGTAAGCGCAGTTCTATCCACTTCTTTACAAAAATGCGGGACTTGAAAGGGTGCCTTCGAAATGTTTGAGTGGTTGCTTCCAATATTCGGCTTTTTGATAAGTATAGCTGCCTCTTTGACTGGTATTGGTGGCGGCACATTCATTGTGCCTTTGCTGACGCTTCTTTACAATTTTGAACCCGTAGTAGCCATTGGCACAAGCTCAGCCACAATCGTCGCAACTTCAATAGCATCTTCCATAAATTACCTGAAACAGAGACGCGTTTATGTTAGGGCTGGGTTGGTTTTAGCTTGTGTTACAGCGCCCGGAGGCTACATTGGGGCGGCGATTACGGCTGTTCCATGGGTTAAAATGTGGCTCGGAGTGATTTTCGGGGTTTTCCTCATCTTTGTAGCGTTTCAAATGGTTTATAAGGCTTTATGGACAAAGCCCGTTAAAGCCTCAGCGACCATCGACCCGGCTTTTGAAAAGGCTTTTCTCAAAGACCGAAAACGAATATTTCTAGGCTTGGCCTTAAGCTTTTTTGGAGGGGTAGCCTCCGGACTTTTAGGTATAGGCGGAGGTGTTGTCCTTGTTCCAGTTTTGTGCTATGTGCTTGATTTTCCAATTCACTTTTCGATACCTACTTCCATGTTTATCATGGTTTTCACTTCCCTATTTGGCGTGGCCAATCATTTGCAGTTGGGAAATGTAAACGCGTTATATGCAGTTTACCTCGGTGTAGGCTCAGCTATTGGCTCCAAAATTGGTGCATCTGCAAGCAGAAGGTTTTCAAGCAAAAGTTTAAGTTTCGTGTTTGCCGCCATGCTAGTGGTGGCAAGCGTGAACATGATACTGAAAAACTTGCAGTACATTTAGAGAATCTGAATTTTGTGTATTTACTTGGAATATCCTAAAACTTATAACCTTGATTTTGCTAGTTTCTCGAAAGGTGAGTCGGTGAATATAGTGTTGATCCTTTCAACATTTCTCAGCCGGCTATTCGACTTTCCAGGATGGGATATTTTTTCACAAATTTTAATGTACGCCATTTACATTTTCATATTCATCTCTCTGTTTTATGGGCAGAGACTTCAGTTTCGCCTTTGGCTCAAAGAGATTGAGGGTTCTTTATACAAGCTGAAATACATAAGGGATGAGGGGCGAAGAATCGCCATAGAAGCCATCAAAGAAGTAGGAAAACCCCAAACTGATCCAACGCCACGCGTTGACCGCTTCCTCGAATATTTCACTATTACGCCTCAAAGCCTAGATCCGGCCGGCATTGTTTGGAAGCTTGAACATATTTTGGATGTTCGAGACGTCCGTTTCAAGGATGAAGTCAGGCTTTTGGCGCCTTCCGCGGACGAAACTCAAGTGAACAATTTGGAAAACACTTTGGAGGCGGCTATGGCGCTGAACTACATTTACAAGGTGATAAGGCACTATTTCTTGCTTGGAAAAAAGACGTTAAGCCTCTACATCATAATGCAGATCCAAATGATATTGCCCCTCGTGATGCGGGAGGCTGAAGCTTACGCCAGCGCTCTTAAAGCGTTTGCCTACGGCCAGCCCATAGGCGACGGCGTGGGCGCCCTTGTAGCCGCCAAGCTCATGCACGGCTACCCCGCCAGAAAAGTACCCAAAGACTGTGTTGTGGCAACGGTTCCGATAGAGGGGAGAACAGCCTACGTGATAAAGGCTGAGGGTCCCGGTGGAAACGTGGGCAAGCCCGGAGACGCCATTAAAACCATTATCGAGGAGAATGAAGGGAAAATTGCCACAATAATCATGATTGACGCTGCCTTAAAGCTTGAAGGCGAAGAAGTGGGCGAAGTGGCTGAAGGCGTAGGCGCAGCCATAGGCGGGCCGGGCGTGGACCAATTTAAGATCGAGGAAACTATTCTCAAGTATCGTATTCCAATAAACGCAGTCATTATTAAGGAAGATATTGGCGACGCTGTTTCGCCAATGCGTAAAGAGGTCTTCGAGGCTGCGGACAAAGCTATTGAACGTATCAAACAGCTCATATTGGAGAAGACTAAGGAGGGCGACAAAGTTATCATTTGTGGTGTTGGCAACACCATTGGGATAGGGCAGTGATGGAGGCTGGATGGGTGAGCCAAACTTCTTCTGAACCTTCTCCTGCGGCTAAGGTTTCGTCTTTCGTACTGCTTGCAATATTTGTAATGTTGGTTGTGGCTATCATGGCTTTGGTTCTTTCGTATGGAGCCTACGCTTCTGGAAACTATGATGTGGCTGCAGCCCTCCTAATTATAGGCTTTATAGGTGTGGCGGCTTGCTCTTATGTGCTTTTCCAGACTAGGCAGCGTTTGATACGTTTGAGGATAGAAATGCCGCCTATAACAACGACTATTGAGTGTCGGAAATGCGGTTTCAAAACTGTTAGGGGATTCCAGCGGGGCGACTACATTTTTAAGGAAGTGGATGTCTGCCAAAAATGCAACGAGAAAATGTTGATAACCGCTATATACCGTGAGGTACGGGAAAAGGGTAGGAAGCCCTTCCCATTTTAGGTTAGGACTAGGCAGCCGCCTTCAACTATTAAAACTGTGTGCTCCGCTTGGGCGACTGGTTTTCCGCTTGCCTCCACGAACACCGGATAGCCCATAACCGCCTTTGACGTTAAAAGCTCTTTGAAGGCTTCTCTGAAATGCTCTTGGGGTATCACGCCTTTAAGCCACCTCTCGGCGAAAGGCAAAGTCCTAAAGTTTTCCTCAATGTATTCAAGCAATTTTTTCGCATAGGGATTTTTTAGGGGCTTCTGCTTTACGAAACGGAAGATTGTGACATCGCTGCTGTTCTCCACTCTTCCGGCGGCGTCTTGCACGGTCACGAAGGGTTCAATGGCGTAGGCTTCGCCCAGCCTAACTTTTGCGAAGGATATGTGCGCCACGTTGGGCAGCGATGTGCCAGCATGCACTAGATAGCGGCCAACTTGATGTCCAGTCAAATTTGAGACGGGCTTGTAGCCCCTAGACTTTATGGCTTGCTCTATCACGGCGCCGAGTTTTGACGTCGGCATGTCGGGCTGAATTGTTTCAATAGCCCTTTTCAAGGCGTGTTCAGCCGTGTTCACCATGTCCTTTAGCTCGTGGTTGAAGCATATGGTTATGGCTGTGTCCGTCACGTAGCCGTCCACATGGGCGCCCACATCCACCTTTACAAGGGAGCCTTCTGGAATCCGCCTTTTGTCGCCTGGCGGCGAAGTGTAGTGGGCGGCTATCTCGTTTATTGAAACGTTGCATGGGAAGGCTGGTTTTCCGCCTTTACGTCTTATGAGTTCCTCAGCTTTTTCGCAGACTTCTATTATGGGCATGTTTTCACGGACAAAACCTTTAAGCTCTTCGCGGACTTCTCGAAGGATTCTGCCCGACTGGCGAAGCTTTTTTAGGGCTTCTTCGTCCAAGCCGTTCAATCTGCCTTCACTTTAACCTTTATTAACCAAGTTTCAGCCTTAAAAGGTTTGATTGTGCGGGGATGGAACAGCATGGCGAAGATAACGTGGCTTGGACACGCCGCCTTCCAAATTGAGCTGGCTGGCAAAACTGTTCTGGTGGACCCTTGGCTTGACGGAAACCCAGCCTCACCCATAAAAGCTTCTGAAATAGGCAAGGCAGACATAGTCTACGTTACGCATGACCATGGCGACCATCTGGGCGACGCCATAACCATTTGCAAGCGGACAGACGCCACTTTCGTTTCCACCTATGAACTTGGAAACTACGCCAGCGAAAACGGCGTCAAAAACGTTGTTGGAATAAACATTGGCGGATGCGTGGGAGTCAAAGGCGTAAAACTGCATGTGGTGCAAGCCTTCCACACAAGTTCTAAGGGCGCCCCGACAGGGGTTGTCCTCAAAGGCGAAGGTAAAAGCGTCTATCATGCCGGGGACACCGGGCTTTTCATGGACATGAAGCTTATTGGACAACTGTATAAGCCCGATTTGGCACTTCTGCCTATTGGCGGCTATTACACCATGGGCGCCTTGGAGGCAGCTGAAGCCGTCAAACTCTTAAAGCCTAAGGCTGTGATCCCAATGCATTACAGAACCTTCCCGGTTCTGGCGCAGTCGGCGGACGAGTTTATAGAGAAGGTTAAGAAAAAGGCGGCGAAGGTTAAGGTTGTGGTTTTAAATCCGGGAGAAAGCTTCGAGTTCTAAAACCATTGTTTTTCTAGATTTTCGGCTTGTAAATTTTTGGCTCTAGGGTTGCGAACTCGTTTCCACCTAGGTGGAAAACCATCTTTGCCTTTTCAAGGTTGTAGCCGCCAACCTCGCTGAAGAAGTCTTTGTCAGCGTAGACTTCTACAACCTTGCCTACAAAAATTGTGTGGTCCCCCGTTGAGTATTTGCCGTAAAGCTTGCATTCCAAGTGGGCGACGCACTCCTTGATTATGGGCGGCTTAACCCTCCTAGCTGGCATAGGCGTCAAACCAGCCCCCTTAAACTTGTCACGGTCTCTTCCGCTGACTGTCCCGCAGTAAAACGTTGCATCTAGAATGTCCATAGTTGGAATGTTCACCACGAATTCGCCGGTCTCCTCGATAAGAGCGTGCGAATGACGGCGGGGTGCAATGCTTACGGCGACAAGCGGCGGATTGATGGACGTGGGCATGGCCCATGCAAGCGTTATGATGTTTGGTTTTCCATTCTTGCCTACACATGAAACCAGCACTGTGTGCATGGGGTGGACAAGCCTATAAGCGTTCGATAAGCTAACGTTAAGGACGTTTTTCTCTTTCATTCCGCATATCCCTCTTTTTAACGTTTTAGGTGGAACTTGTCTATTATGTTTCTGGCTTTTTCCCGGCGCTTTTGATGTTCCGTTAGAAACTTTACAACCCTTTCCGTTAGTTCGGTTTTGCATTCGCCGCAGAGGATTTCGCCAGCCTTGCATTTGCGTTCTCTTTCGGCTAGTTTGTCGTCATCCTCCTCGAAGAGGAAGTAGAAGTACTGGAAAACGGAGCATATGCTTGGGTCTCCGCCGAGCTTCCGCTGTTCAGCCACCGTTGGCTTGCCGCCTGTGAAAGCGTTCCAAATTTTGCGCTTGACAGCTTCAGACGGGTCAACAGTGAATATGGATGTTTCAGGCTCGGAAGCGCTCATTTTTCCGCCGACGCCCAGTCCCGGCAGAAAGCGGCAGTGAATCTGCGCCGGCTTATAGTAGCCGAGTTTTGGGGCTATGTCGCGGGTAATCCTCCAGTACGGGTCTTGGTCTATGGCTGCTGGAATAAGCGCTGGAACATTCTCGCCCGTCAGTTTGGCATGGATAAAGCATGGAACCGCTTGGATGGCTGGCCAGAAAATCCAACCTATATTTGTGCTTTCCTGAAAGCCGAAAGTTGCCCTAGCCGTTGAATACGTTATGCGTTTAGCCACTTCGAGGGCTATGTCATAAAGCAAGCCAATGTCCTCCACATCAAAGATTATGAAGGTTTTCTCCGGCTCGAAACCCAAAGCAATTAGGTCTAAGGCGTTTTCGTAGGCAAACCGCCTCGTGTCCTCAAGCCTAAGATCATCGTCCACCACGAACTTTTCGTCATCCGTCATCTGGAAATAAAGCCTAGTCCCAAACTTTTCCTGCAAATGCTTGGTGAAAATCCATGGAACAAGATGCCCAATGTGAACTGGACCGGAGGGGCCTCTGCCCGTGTATAGGACGAATTTTGTTCCTTTCTCATATAGGTCTAAAACCGTGTCGAGGTCGCGGTGAGAAAAGAAAATTCTGCGCCTAAGCTGGAGGTGAAGCCCACCGGTGTGTTTGGCTATTCTCTGCAGCAACTCATCGGTTAGGGGTTGGGTTCCAAACTCGCGGATTAAACGTTCATAGTCTACTTTGCCCCTAACCTCCCAAGGGGTGACAACCATCTCGTTTCTTTCTTCGCCAGCCAAACTGCGCCCTCTTTCGGGTTTTCTGGCTTTTAATACATTTCAACCATTTGTATTAAGTTTTGTGAAGGCGGCTTCTGGAATAACCTATAAATATGCGGTTTACGCCTCCATTACGTTGTTGCCGGGTGAAGGGATGCCCCGCCAATTTCCGTAAAGCATTTCACCACTTCGGTTTTTGACGGGCATAGCTTAAAAAGCGTCCAAGGCTTTCTATGTAAACATCCCCACCCAGTTGAAGGTTTGATGGAAGGCTAGGTGTTTAATATGGCTGGTTTAAGGCTTCACGAAAAGAGGACTCTGATGGCTTTGAGGATGCTTGATGGAAAAGCCTCTGTTGATGATGTAGCTGAAAAAGGCGATTTGGCTCACGCGGCTGTCATGAGGGCTGCTCTAACCCTTTCGGAAAAGGGGCTTATTAAGGTTCATGAAAAGAGATGGAAAGTTGCCATTTTAAGCCAGGAGGGCGAATACTACGCCCAGTATGGACTGCCGGAGCGCCGTTTGCTCCGCACACTGCTTAGGCTTGGCGGCGAGGCAGATGTGGATGAAGCCGCTCAAGAGGCTGGTTTAGACGCTAAAATGGCGCCCATAGCCTTAGGCTGGCTTAAAAGGAAAAACTGGGGCGTCGTAAAAGGCAAAAAATGCGCACTTACGGTGAGCACGGAGCCTCCGCCCACTGTTGATGAAAAGCTTTTAGCCACCATATTTGAAAAACGCCTCGTAAAAGTCGAAGACCTAACTGAAGACCTTAAACAATCCTTGGAAACTCTTCAAAAACGCAACCTTGTAGAAATTGAGGAAAAAGTTTACCGTGAACTGGAACTAACCGAAGAAGGCTGGCGGATAGCCAGAAAGGGCGTTGAAATAGCTGAAGAAGTCACGCAGCTTACGCCTGAACTCATAATTTCCAGACGCTGGCGAAACGTTAAGCTCACAAAGTTTGACGTGACTGCACCGGGCCCCGCCGTTTACCCGGGTAAAGTGCATCCACTGCAGCAGATTATCCAGCGCGCCCGTGAAATTTTTTTGGAGATGGGTTTCACGGAAATCCGAGGCCCACTGGTGGAGACAGCCTTCTGGAACTTTGACGCCTTGTTCCAGCCTCAGGACCATCCGGCCCGAGAAATGATGGACACGTTTTATTTGGCTAACCCGCAGACAGGGAGGCTGCCATCCAAAAGGCTTGTCGAGGCTGTGGCGAAAACCCACGAGGACGGGTGGATTACAGGTTCCAAGGGCTGGCGTTATAAGTGGAGCAGCGATGAAGCCAAAAAGCTTGTTTTGCGCACCCACACAACGGCTGAAACCGTTAAGTATTTGGCAACCCACAAGAAGCCGCCTATAAAAGTGTTCTCCGTGGACAGGGTTTACCGCAACGAGCAGGTCACATACAAACATTTAGCCGAGTTCCACCAGATTGAAGGCATAGTTGTCGACAAAAAAGTGACACTTCGGGATTTGATGGGCACTTTGAAAACCTTCTACACGAAGTTTGGCATAGAAAAAATAGAGTTTTGGCCAAGCTACTTCCCCTACACGGAGCCTTCAGCCCAAGCTGTGGCTTACCACCCCAAGCTTAAACGTTGGATAGAACTTTGCGGTATGGGCATGTTTCGACCAGAAGTTTTAGCGCCCATGGGCATCAAATGCCCAGTGCTGGCTTGGGGCGGCGGATTGGAGCGTTTAGCCATGATAGAGCTTGGCTTGGATGATATTCGCATGTTGTATGCGAACAATGTTGGATGGCTTAGGAGGACGCCCATATGCCGGTGATAAACCTTCGCGTGGAAAAACTGGCGAAATTTTTGGGTAAGGCCATTACTGTTGAGGAGTTGACCAAGTGGCTGCCATGGCTTGGCTTCGACTTGGAGGAGGTCGGCGAAGACTATGTTAAGGCGGAGTACAACCCAAACCGCATAGACTTTTGCAGCTACGCCGGCGTAGCCCGCGCCTTAAAAGGCTTCTTGGAGCTGGAGACGGGACTGCCAAAATACCATGCTGAAGAGCCTAAGATAACTTTAAACGTTGACAGCGCAGTTTCCAGCGTTAGACCCTACATGCTTGCGGCGGTTGTCCGCGACGTTAAGCTGGACGAAGACACAGTTGTGGAGCTTATGGAAATGCAGGAAGACCTCCACTGGGGTATAGGCCGCGACCGCAAAAAGGCTTCCATAGGCATTCACAACTTGGACGCTGTGGAGCCGCCCTTCACATACACAGCCGTAGAACCCACGGGCGTAAAATTTGTGCCTCTGGGCAAAACTGAGGAAATGACGCCTAAAGAAATTTTAGAAAAACACGAGAAGGGTGTCGCTTACCGCCACCTTGTGGACTGGGCGCCGAAATATCCGCTGCTAATTGA